>Ga0209068_10000629_pt1 | contig 18822 bp, 15 predicted proteins | sample ColStrG_CSR_2012_FD_187200 | JGI IMG/M metagenome (GOLD analysis project Ga0209068, IMG submission 187200) | Freshwater sediment microbial communities in response to fracking from Pennsylvania, USA - Cold Stream Run_MetaG_CSR_2012 (SPAdes)... | ecosystem: Environmental > Aquatic > Freshwater >... | reverse complement strand
CTCCTTGCGTATATAGTTGGCGTTTAGCACGGCGTCTTCCGTGGTCTGGCGCAGGCCGTCCGGGCCGTTGGCCATGATATAGGCCAGCGCCCGCACGAACATGCCGAAGTTTCCGTAAAACGCTCGCACGCGGCCCACTGACTGTGGACGGTCATATTCGAAACCTAGCGTCCCATCGGGTTTCGTAATGACCACCGGTGACGGCAGGAACGGTTCGAGAATCTGTTTGCATGCCACTGGCCCCGACCCCGGCCCTCCACCGCCATGCGGCGTGGAAAACGTTTTGTGCAAGTTCAAGTGCATCACATCGACGCCAAAATCTCCGGGGCGTGCCTTGCCGACCAGCGCATTCATATTCGCGCCATCCATGTAAAGAAGGCCGCCTTTGGCATGAAGGATGTCCGCAATCTTGTGAATTTCCTGCTCAAAAACACCCAACGTATTCGGATTGGTCAGCATCAAGGCCGCAACATCGTCGTTCATCTGAGCAGCCAGCGTGGCCGGATCGACCATGCCGTTTTCGTTGGACTTCAGATTCTCCACGGCATAGTCCACCATAGCTGCAGTGGCGGGATTCGTTCCATGCGCGGAATCTGGAATCAAGACCTTCTTGCGGGCATTCCCCTTGGACTCGTGGTACGCACGCACCATCAGCAATCCCGTCATTTCCCCTTGAGCACCGGCGGCGGGTTGAAGCGTAATCGTATCCATGCCGGTAATTTCAATCAGCGCATCGCTGAGCACTTTCAGAATGCGCAACGCGCCCTGGGAAATCTTTTCCGGCGCATAGGGATGGGCGTTTGCTAGCCGATCCAACCGTACAACCACCTCGTTCACGCGCGGGTTGTACTTCATCGTGCAAGACCCGAGCGGATACATTCCCAGATCGATCGCGTAGTTCCAAGTCGAGAGTCGCGTGAAGTGGCGAATAATTTCAATCTCGCTCACTTCCGGCATCTCGCCGAGATTCGTCCTAAGCGAAGACCCAAGAGCCTTTTCCAAATCCACTTCCGGAACGTCCAACGGAGGCAGCTTCCAGGCAGCCTTCCCCGGGGAGGATTTTTCAAAGATCAAACCTTCATTCTGGTTGACGTGGCGTGTCGCTTTCTTGATGCTCATTGCGCCACCTCCTGCATGCGGGGCTCGTGAGTCTTGGCCGATTCTTCGTACTCCGAAAGCAGCCCGCAGACGGTATCAATCGCACTGCGCGAGGTCAGTTCCGTGCAGCACCACAGCGCCGAGTTCCCCAGTTCCGGGTAAAAACGCTTGAGCGGGAAACCACCCACAATCTTGTGCCCCAGCAATCGGCTGTTCAGAACGCTGGAGTCCTCTGTCGTCTGGACCACAAATTCATGGAAGCGGGGTGCCCCAGCAAACAATACCTTGGCTTCCTTGCCAAAATGGTCCGCCGCGTAAGCCGCCTTGGCAAGATTTTGCTTGGCCAATTCCCGCAGGCCCACTTGTCCGTAAACCGTCATGAAGATATTTGCCATCAGTGCCACAAGGGCCTGATTCGTGCAGATGTTCGACGTCGCCTTTTCCCGGCGAATATGCTGCTCGCGCGTAGCCAGTGTCAGCACAAAACCGCGATTGCCGTGCTTGTCGGTCGTTTGCCCCGCCAGCCGCCCCGGCAATTGGCGAACGAACTTGTCGCGAGTCGCCAGCACTCCACAATACGGGCCACCGAAGCCGAGCGGAACCCCAAACGACTGCGCCTCCATGGCGACTATATCGGCCTCGCTTGGCGGCTTCACAATTCCAAGCGAAATCGCTTCTGCAATTGAAACGATCAACAAAGCGCCCCTGCTGTGCACGAGCTCGGCGATTGCCGTAACGTCCTCAATCGTGCCAAAGAAATTCGGGGACTGGATCAGCACGCAAGCCGTATCGTCCGTAATCGCTTGCTCGAGCAGCCGAAGATCTACCCGGCCGGTCTCTGCAAAATCCACCGTGCTCAACGGCAGGCCCTGATGCGTCGCGTAGGTCTTAATCACTTGCCGGTACTCGGGATGAACGCTGCGGGCCACCACGGCCGAACTGCGTCCAGTAACGCGCACGGCCATCATGATCGCCTCGGCAGCCGCGGTCGAACCGTCATACATCGACGCATTCGCCACTTCCATTCCGGTCAGCTCGCAGATCATGCTCTGGAATTCGAAAATTGCCTGTAAAGTGCCCTGCGAAATCTCCGCTTGGTACGGCGTATAGGCCGTGAGAAACTCGCCCCTTGAAATCAGCGCGTCAATAATCACCGGCCGATAGTGGTTGTAAGCCCCCGCACCGAGAAAGGTCGTGTAACCCTCTCCGTTCTCGCGAGCGCGCTGTTGAAACCAATCCACAATCTCAGATTCCGCCATCTGTCGTGGAATACTCAGATCGCGCTGCAGCCGATATTCAGCGGGGATTGGAGCGAAAAGGTCATCAATGGAGCCGACGCCAATCGTCCGAAGCATCGAAGCGCGGTCCGTGGGTGATTTGGGAAGATAGCGCATAAGGTTGTGTACTCAGTTTAGACGATGTGTAGGCTCGAGCCGATGCAACGGAGTTTGTCCATACACTCGTGAGACAAATCGCGATCTTGCTTTTACCTGGCAGGCGAATCGCCGCAGATTACTTTCCTGCTTCTTCGGCTACGAATTTCTCATAGTCCGCCGCGGACAACAGCGCATTCATCTCGACAGCGTCCTTCAGCGTAATCTTCAACATCCAACTGGCATGCGCATCTTTATTGACGGCTTCGGGAGCCGTCGCAAGGCTGTCATTGACCCCGCTGACGGTACCGGAGACAGGCGCATATAAATCGGAAACCGCTTTCACCGACTCCACCGTTCCAAACATTTTCCCGGCGGAGATTTCCGAGCCGACCTTGGGCAAGTCCACAAAAACGATATCCCCTAGCGATTCCTGCGCGTAGTTGGTGATGCCAACCGTCGCGGAACCGCCGTCAACCATCACCCACTCGTGTTCTTTCGTGTATTTGCGGTCAGCCGGATATGCCATATTCCCTCGAATTTAGGATCTAGATTTTCGGTCGCTTGTAAAACGGAGTCGGAACAACTATCGCAGCTACACCTTGTCCGCGCACTTCCACCTGCAACGGAGTTCCCAAAGCTGCGAGCTGAGGCGGCACATAAGCCAAACCAATATTCTTTTTCAGGAACGGACTCGGAGAGCCACTGGTCACATATCCAATCACTGCGCCCGTCGTGTCCAAAACTCTATATTCGTCACGTGCAATGCCCCGCCCCGTCATCTCGAGGCCAACCAAGGTTTTCGCCACGCCTGCCGCCTTCGCTTTTTCCAGCGCCGCGCGACCGATAAAATCAGCCTTCTCCATCTTGCAAAAACGGTCCAGGCAAGCTTCCCAAACATTGATCGTGTCCGAAATCTCGTGACCATACAGCGGCATTTTCGATTCCAGCCGCAGCGTGTTCCGTGCTCCCAATCCGCACGCGACCACGCCAAACTCCTGTCCGGCCTCCAGCACTTTGTTCCAAACCATCACGCTGGTAGCATCGTCCGAGGGCACGTATATCTCGAAGCCATCTTCGCCGGTATACCCAGTGCGCCCAATCAAAACGTTCTTCAACCCGCAGACTGTGCCATGTGTAAACCAATAGTTCTTCACCGCGCTCAGATTCGCGTCTGTCAGCTTCTGTAGAAGCAGATGTGCCTTCGGTCCCTGAATCGCAATCTGCGTGTAGTCGTCGCTGAGGTCGGTAACTTTGCAATCGAACTGACGGGTATTATCGCGCACCCAGGCAAAATCTTTCTCGCGGGTGCCAGCGTTTATCACCAGGAGGTAGTCGCCTTCGCCGAGCCGGTGCACGATCACATCGTCGACAAACGTTCCCTGTGGATACAGCAATGCCGAATACTGCGCCTGCCCAATCGTCAGCCGCGAAGCGTCATTCATGCTGACATACTGCACGGCAGCCAGAGCCTGCGGCCCCACCAGGCGAATATCGCCCATGTGGCTGACATCAAAAATCCCCACGCCCGTGCGCACGGCCATGTGTTCGGCCACGATACCGCCGCTGCACGGATATTCCACCGGCATATCCCATCCGTTGAACTCCACCATCTTCGCGCCCATCTGGCGATGGACAGCGTTCAGAGAGGTCTTACGGACGGTCGGCGCACTGGCTTCCACAACGGACAAGTCGACCTCGGTAAGCAGGGGCTGGCACTGCGGGAATGCGAACTTATTACGGTATCACGCGCTTTTTTTGCGGGTCAATGCAGACCTGAGGAAAACCGGCCGGATCGAAACTCCCCCCATTACGAAAGACACTTGGAACCAGCCTTCCCAGAGCGTTAGATTTGATCCATGGCTACTCTGAACGGGCGATTCATTTGCAGTCAATGCGACTCCACCGAAGATAAGTGCGACTGCGTGAAGTACTGCTGCCTATGCAATGCCCTGGAAGGCATTCGACTCTGTGCCGATGGCCTCCTGTACTGCCAACCCTGCCGCGAAGCCTGCGATCACGATGTAGAAGTTCGACTCTAGCGCTCGTTCTCCAACCGGGCTAACAAACTCACACCACAACCGCTTCGTGATACTCCCCAAAAACCTCGCGCATCGTATCGGAAATCTCGCCTACGGTTGCGTGAGCCTCCACTGCCGCCAGAATGCTTGGCATCAGATTCCCACCAGCCCGCGCGGTGTCTTCGACACTCAGCAACGCATCCTTCCACGGCTTCTCATCGCGCCGCGCTCGCAGGGCCCGGACTCGTTCAATCTGCTTCGGCTCTAAAGACGGGTCGATGTGTTGGATCGGCACCGCCTTCTCTTCGTCGATCGTGAAGCGGTTCACTCCAACCACGACAGCTTCATCGTGATCGACGGCCTTCTGATATTCATACGCCGCATTCTGGATTTCCTGCTGCACATAACCGCGCTCAATGGCCTTCAACATCCCACCCATAGCCTCAATCTTCTCCAGGTAGGCGAGCGCGCGCTTCTCCATCTCATTCGTCAGCGACTCGATGTAGTACGACCCCGCCAGTGGATCCACCGAATTGGGCACGCCGGTCTCATATCCCACAATCTGCTGCGTCCGCAAAGCAATGCGCGCTGCGTTCTCCGTAGGCAGCGCCAGCGCTTCATCAAATGAATTCGTATGCAGAGACTGCGTTCCGCCCAGCACCGCGGCCATCGCCTGCAGTGCCGTGCGAACGATATTGTTCTCCGGCTGCTGCGCCGTCAAAGTCGATCCCGCCGTCTGCGTATGAAACCGCAACATCCACGACTTCGGGTTCTTGGCTTTGAACTTATCCCGCATGATCCCGGCCCACATCCGCCGCGCACAGCGGAATTTTGCGACCTCTTCCAAGAAATTGTTATGCGCGTTGAAGAAGAACGACAACCGTGGCGCGAATTTATCCACATCCAGCCCGGCCTTCAATGCCGCTTCGACGTAGGCGATCCCGTCGCCCAGCGTGAACGCGACCTCCTGCACCGCCGTCGATCCCGCCTCCCGCATGTGATAGCCGGAAATCGAAATCGTGTTCCATTCCGGAACATTCTCGTTCGTCCAGGCAAACATGTCGGTGATAATCCGCATCGCTTGCGATGGCGGATAAATATAAGTCCCGCGGGCAATATATTCCTTCAGCACATCGTTCTGCACCGTGCCCGATAGCAGCCGGATATCCACACCCTGCCGCCGCGCCACCGCCACATACAGCGCCAGCAGAATCGACGCCGTTGCATTGATGGTCATCGACGTCGAAATCTTCGTCAGATCAATGCCGTCGAACAGCCGCTGCATATCTTCGACGGAATCAATCGCCACACCGACTTTGCCGACTTCGCCCATCGCCAGCGCGTGATCGGAATCCATGCCGATCTGCGTCGGCAAGTCAAACGCCACCGAAAGCCCCGTCGTTCCTTGCGCCAGCAAATATTTGTAGCGCTTGTTCGACTCCTCGGCGTCTCCCATCCCGGCGTATTGCCGCATGGTCCACAAACGACCACGGTACATGGTCGTTTGCACGCCACGCGTAAAGGGAAATTGTCCGGGATACCCAACCGATGTTTCACGATCAGAACCCGCCAGATCGGCAGGCCCATAGACAGTCTGCACGGGGATGTGCGAGGACGTCTCCGCGATCGCAGCCGATGCGGCCGAATTTACGGCCTTATCTTTCATCGGAGATCCGCCGTTGGGGATCCGAACGAGGGCTAGACAATCGACATCACCTCATGCGGCATCGGTAAATCAAATTGATCGCGCACTAGCGGCAACGTGTTCTCGACGGTCTCAAACACCAGGCTATGCATCCCAGACCGTCGCGCCGCGTCGACGTTGATCTGCTTGTCATCCAGAAACAAAATTTCTTCCGGCGTCAATCCAACTCGCTCCACGCAATACCGGTAAATCTCTTGCTCCGGTTTCACGCTTCGCACGTCGCAAGAAAAAATCAGGGGATCGTAACCCGAAAGCCATTTCCGATTCTTCACTAGAAACACGCTGACCTCGGCCGGCATATTCGACAGCACGGCCACCCGAATTCCAGCTTCGCGCAGCTGTTCCACCCACCGCAACATGGGAAGATTCGGGCGCCCCCAGCCCTCGCCGTCGACACCATAGAGCTCGTCAAGAACGTTAGGCGTCAACAAATCAGACCTCTCCCGCACCACTGATTCCCAATACGCCTTCCCACTCAAATCCGCGCGGTCATAGTCCAGCCGCCGTTCCCAATAGCGCTCGGCAAAAACGTTGTCAGCCAGCCCACAAAGCTGCGCCATCCGGGCAGCGGCATCCGGCGCCTGATCCAAGCTCAAAACATTGCCGTAGTCAAACACCACCGCTCGCACTTTGATTTTCCCTTGACCATCCGACTCACGACTCTTAGATTCCGGCATTAAGTCCCTTCCCAGTATTCTTCAACTACATCGAAACTTGTCATTAACTGCGTTGAATCTTGTCATTCCGAAGGGCTTGAGCCCTGAGGAATCTGCTGTTCCTCGCCAGCACCCGGCTCCCGGCCGCGCTAGTCAACCCCTTTTCCGCGCCCGCCAAAAAGAACTCATCCCAAAATAGAGAAACACGAGCACAAGCGCCCCGGCCGCCCAAACCTTGTTCATGTTGATCGGGCCGCTCGCCGCTTTGTGGTATTCCCGCACCGCCGCCGTCCCCGCCAGCAGCGCCAAGATAAAGAAAATAAATCCAGTTACTTCGAGCCAAAGGACGTGGAAAACTTTTGCAAACGACGCCGAGGCTGCTCGCGCCCCCGATACCAAGGCTCCCCCCAGGCGGGTGCGCCAGGCTTGACGCGACACCGATCCGGCCACAACCCCAATCTTTCTCGCCGTCGAGTCGCTTCCCATGGATGAATTCTAGCAAGGTCCGGGTTACAATAAGCCACTTGATTTCCGGCCCCCATCGGAACAAGTTTGGGGCACTTCGCATCTAAAACATCATGTGGCGACGGAGCTTGCTCCGCTCGGGAGGGCACGGAAATGGATCAACAACTCAAGCGGCTCATGAAAGACCTGGGCGAGGCCATCAACGAATCGCTGGCCGACTCCGATCAGATTTCCGACGTCGTCTCCCGCATCAAAGACGGCGGCTACGACATCTTCCTCGTCCTCGAAGCCACCATCGGTCTCGCCAAGCAGGGCGCCAAGCCCGGCGAAGGCGAAATCGAATCCGTTACCATGCGCACCAATGCCTCGCTAACCCTCAACGATCAGGATCAAAAGTTCCTCAAGTCTCTTCGCATCAAGATCGAAAGCCCGGAATAGCACTAAGAATCATGCGGCTGCGCAGTGTCCCGCGCACGCGGATCCTCCACCACCACCAAATAGAACGCAGTCCCGCTCCAACCGCTCCCTACTTAACTCCAGGGAAACAGGTCCGCAAACGTCCGATGGGCGAGCCCCCATTCCGTTACTGTCACCAATGCGCTCTTGGCTCTATCGGTTGTCGAAGGAATTCTAAGAGTTTGTCATTCCGAACAGTTCTATCGTGAGGAATCTGCTCCTTGCTGGGTTTGAGTAACGCAATATCCCTGCGAATACGTCTCGCCCAGCAAGTTGCGGAACCGAGCAGCGGAATTCTGTAGATGCAAGCGCTATCGCCCGCGTTCACATGGAGGCAACATGCAGTCCCAGCTATCCTTTCTTCGCAGCACGGCGCTATTCCTGATCTTTGTTTTTGCGGCCTCCATCACCTCAGTCGCCCAGGCAGTCGCTCAAAGCCCGTCCTTGAATGACGCCTTGAGTGACATTGATCCCTCCACCAAGCCCGGCGACGACTTCTACCAGTACGCCAACGGTGGCTGGCTTACCAAAACAGCAGGTCAGGCGAACTACGACACGCGCACAATGTTGAGAGAGAAGACGGCCCAGCGGGTTCGCGATCTCGTGCAGGAGGCATCCGCGTCCCACTCCGCCAAGGGCACCGTGTCACAGAAAGTCGGAGATTACTTCGCCAGCTTTCGGGATGAAGACGCGATAGAGGCCAAACAGTTAACGCCCCTCGCCGACGAGATGGCCAGGATTTCAGCCATCAGCAACAAGACTTCGCTGTCGGCCTATCTCGGCTCGACGCTGAATGGAGAAGTCGACAGCCTCGCCGCAAACGCCGACCACATTTTCGGCCTGTGGATGAACCAGGGCTTTCAAGATGCTGACCACAACGTTGTCCACCTGTGGCAGGGCGGCCTGGGACTGCCGGATCGCGACCAATACCTCGATCCGTCGCCCAAAATGGCCGAGCTACGCGCACAGTACCAAGCCCACATCGCAACAGTGCTGAAGTTGGCAGGCGTAGCGGACTCGGAAACGAAAGCGGCATCCGTTCTTTCCCTGGAAATCAATATCGCGCAAGCCTTCGCGCCGAATGCCGACGCCGCCGACGTCTTCAAGCAGAACAACCCATGGAAACGCGCGGACTTTGCAGTCAAGGCTCCGGGCATGGACTGGGACAAATATTTCGAAGCAGCCGGACTCTCCCAGCAAACCGACTTCATCGTCTGGCAACCATCGGCGGTCACCGGCGTCTCCGCACTCGTAGCCAGCGAAAGCATCGACGCTCAGCATCTTGAAGTATGGAAGGACTATCTCAGGCTACACCTGCTCGACCACTACGCCAGTGTCCTGCCCAAGGCGGTCGCTGCCGAGCACTTCGCCTTTTACGACTCCACCCTGTCCGGCGCGAAGCAACCTCCGGCCCGCGAAAAGTTAGCCATCGACGCCACCAACGCTGCTTTAGGCCAGGCAGTCGGTCAACTCTACACGCAACGTTATTTCCCACCCGCAGCCAAAGCGAAAGCGCAGGCCATGGTCGCCGATTTAATCGCCGCCTACCGAACTCGCATGGCGAATGTCTCCTGGATGTCGCCCCAAACGAAGCAGAAGGCGCTGGCCAAGCTGTCCGCGCTGGAAGTAATCGTCGGCTACCCCGACACCTGGATCGACTATTCGACGCTCAATGTCGTGCGCGGCGACGCCTTCGGAAACATGCGCCGCGCCGAAGCGTTTCTTCGCGCACGCAGCCTGGCCAAACTCAAGCAACCGGTCGATCCCATCGAGTGGCCGATCAATCCGCAGATTCCAGGTGCGGTCATCATGTTCAGTCCCAACACTGAGTTCTTCACCGCGGCCATTCTCCAGCCGCCGTATTTCGATAGCGAGGGCGATACGGCTTCCAATTATGGATCGGCCGGCGCTGGCATGGCGCACGAGATCAGCCACAGCTTTGACGAACTAGGCAACATTTACGATGCCCACGGTCGGCTCGGCGACTGGTGGACCACTGAGGACAAGGCCGCATTCCACGCGGCAGGAGAGAAGCTGGCCATGCAATTCGACGCCTACTGTCCCTTCGCCGATCTTTGCGTCAAAGGCAAGCAGGTCTTAAGCGAGAACATCGCAGACATCGCAGGACTGTTGGTCGCCCATGACGCCTATGTCTTGTCGCTAAAAGGAAAGCCCGATGTCGTCATCGGCGGACTAAGCGGCGAACAACGTTTCTTTCTCGCATTCTCGCAAAGATGGCGAAAAATTCAAGACGAACCCTCACTGCGCAAACAGATTGCAACCGATGCCCACGCGCCCGGAAGATACCGCAGTGACACAGTACGGAATGTCGACGCATGGTACAAAGCGTTCGACATCACACCCAGCGACAAGCTCTATCTGAAGCCCGAAGACCGCGTTCGGATCTGGTAACTCTTGTGATTCTAGGGGAACCTCTGATTTAGCCCGCGAAGTGCTTTCTCTGTCATCTTGAGCGCCGCATTCGCGCGCAGCGCGGGAATGCGGAGTCGAAAGACCCCTGCCATGGATGACAGCTCAACTTAATCAGAGTCTCCCTAGGATTTGTCTAACCCTCAGATTTGTCATTCCGACCCTGAGCGCCCTTTGCGAAGGGGAGGAATCCCTTTCAAACACTAGCAGTCTCGATGGTCACTGGTTTTCTTCCCGTAGCACAGCATGGCGAAACAAAATGGAACGTTCTCGCTGACTAAAACTCCTTCCGCGCCGGAGTCTGCTCAAATCCCACCCGGCCCGTAACAATGTCCGCCACGTAATAACTCTCTCCACTAATCTTAGAGCCGGCCAACCGCCGCATCATTGCAAGTTGCCCGGTGTGTGTCAGCGCATCCGCAATCGGCGCCTGCATGAGCTTTTCCGCGGACACGTGCACCACAGCATCCGATGCCAGGTGATCGTCGAACGCCTTCAGCGTGCCAAAGAAGCGCTCGATCTCCTGTTCCCAAGCCAGCGGCGTCGCATCGCGCCATTCCTTGCGCCCCTGCGACATCGCCAGCGCCCAATCAAACAGATCCCCCATGTGAGCCAGAATCTGCACCGAGGTTTTCCCATTCTCTCCACCTTGAAAGTCGGCAAAACTGGCTGGCGCCCCACGCAGAGCCTTCCCAGCGCGATAAGCCAGCGCAGCCACAGCATGACGAAGCAATTGACGTTGCGGATCAGTAGACACAGGATTCCCTCCCGAAATGCTAAATATTTGGAATCTGAGAATATCACCGACAAACGCTTTGGGGTGGAGCAGGCATTCATGCCTGCATTCTCACCGCAGCAATAAATCGGCTTCAGCCGCTGAGGTAAGGTGTCGCACGCGCAATGGCTGAAATAATCTCACCTTTGCCTCCGGATTTCTCCTGGGATCGAGCAGGGCGATGGCTGTTGCTCCTGTCCGGTGGCCCACTCAAGCTTGCCTTGGCGTGAGTGGGACTCTTGGGGTTTACCCCAGGGGCTGTGGTCTCACTTCCCTCGCTTCCGTTGCGGTTGATACTGAAACACCTGCTCCAACGGAACGTCGAACACGTGCGCAATCCGGAACGCCACTTCCAGCGACGGAGAATACTTATCACCCTCAATCGCATTCACGGTCTGGCGCGTAACAAAGATAAGGTCGGCGAGCTCTTGCTGCGTCATCGATCTCCCACTGCGCAGCTCGCGAATCGTGTTGCTGATTCCAGAACTCATGCCGACATCCGGTAGGCGACGATCTCGCGAATGATGCGAGCCAGCGCGGCCAGTAGAAGCAGGTGGAAGAGAATGCTAATGAGAAAGCTGGCCGACCGCACGCTGCCGTGATCCCAATAGAGCACCAGAATCACCAACAACCCCGCCCACAAAATGTTATTGCTCCAACGCGTGCCAATAGCGGCTACGGCCCGGTCGCGCTCGTCTTCAATCACGTTTCTGGAACGCCAGCGAGCGAACGTTCGGACGGAGGCAAAAAGGAAGAGCATAACGATGAGGACCGCATGGAGGTAGTGGTTCCCCGGGGCCGAGTACATCAGATAGCGGAGGTAGAACCCGGCAACCACCATGACCCCGGCAAACCGGGCCCAAAGCATTTTCTCCTGAAAACTGAGACGCGACATGTGTTCCTCCACTGTCAAAAATCTTTGACAATGAAGGGTAAATAGAATCCTGCTGCGATGTCAAATATATTTGACATGCTCAGAGGATAGCTGGCCGGCTTTTCTCTCTATATTCTAATTACGGAATAAAAATAACTGAAAAGGATCGGCCACCCGCCGGGAGGCTGAGTGTTGCTATCATGGAGTTCACCATGAGCATTGGTCCCGTTCTTGAATGCCCTAAGAGCCTCGTAGACTGCTTACCAGAGTTAGTCTCATCGGTGGGTGTGAAAATTGAAATCCTGGACAGGGTTGAGCCCAATGGATGGGAGGGCCAGTATGTGTTTAAGACGAGCCTTGGTCACATAATTGGTCGACGTCACGTCAAGGACAACATTTGCCGAATATGGCTTACTTTTCCGCGCGAACACGCTTTCAATCCCCTCTATTGGCTGGCCGATTTCCGCTTGTGCGGAAAGCTCGAACGCATGCTTCAAGAAAATGGCGCGTCTCCGTGCGATTGGGCGAATGTGGCTAGCTAGAGGAAAGACTGAAAGCTTGGGAGAAAAGGGGCAGACGAAGTGGCAGACGAAGTGACCCATCCCCTCCCGGACCATTGAGCCGTAACAGTATCTGCGTTTTCCAAACTGAACGAACCTAGTTAGTAAACATCGCCCGCCTTCCCGCTCCCACACCCCATCGCTCTTTTCCCGCGATTTTACTGGGTTTCGTAGGGGTTTCACCCCGGAAATGGCCTATTTGTGCCAGTTTTCCACCGAAATTCTTGTTGACTTCAAACGCCATATGCTGCAAAGTCTTTCCTGTCTACACGTTGAAGCTCTGCAACGTGCAGTACGATTCTCCCACAACCTGAATGGCAACGATTCTGTCTCCCGTGGATTCACGGGAAGTTGTCCGATGCGATAGCTGTCTCCTGGTGCAATTCCGCACATCCAACAATGAATGCCGCCGCTGCCACACTTCTCTCGATGAAGACGAGGAAGAATTGGCTCCTATCGCTGCCATGCCATCTCCCGTACCCGCTTTGGATAACATTCCAGGGCACTTACGGTTGGCGGCCTCCATCCGCTCCTTCCGCTTGCGCGGCGGAATGAGCCAGCGGCAACTTGCCGCACGCATGTCCGTGCCACGGACCTATGTCTCTAAGATTGAAAACGAGAAGGCTTGCCCCACGCTGTCGTCGCTCGACAGGCTGGCGCGCGCCTTGTGCGTAACCATCCCCGACCTGCTTACGGGCAGCGAACGCAACCGCGACGAAGAGATCCGAGAACTGGTGGAAGACCCGCTCGTCTCTGAAATCATGCCGTTCCTCAACAAACTCAATGGCATGCAAATGACTAGCATTTTGGGCCAGGTGCGGGACATGGCGATCCATCCGCGCCGCCTAGCATAAACGTCGGGATCGGCATCTAACACGTTAGAAGGCAAGGGCTTATCCGGGCCTCCATTGCCTCTCCTGAGAAGCCGGAGCCGCAAGGCTCCGGCTATTTTTGCGTGTGTTTGTGGAGGCGCGGGCGTCCTCGCCCGTGCGAAGTACCCAATGCTCGGCTAAGCGCCTACGGGCGAGACGCCCGTAGCTCCACCGGCAATCTCGTATCCCGCGCATGACAGCACCGGAAGCGGCGGATATTTCCTGAAGCGATTGTCCGTAAGAGCAAGCTGGCAAAGGAAAAACACCGACCTGCGATCCGACTCGACCCGCCGCATGTGCACGCAGTCGGCACAAAGCCCAACTCGGAGTCGATCCTCACGACTTCGCCCCTCACCGCTTCGATCTTTATCGGGTTTCATAAATGCTCACGTGGTGGCAGGCGCCTCGCCTGCCCGCTCTTGGCCGCCAGCTGATAGACGAGCATTCCGCTCGTCGGGTTTCAAAACCAACAACTTAACTGCAAAACCAGATTTCTCCTAAAACCGGACAGGCGAGGCGCTGTCTCCACGTCGGTTCGAATCTCTACAGCAGCACCAGTGTGACGCCGCGATTCTTTCCCCCAAAGTCTCGATCCTGCTTGGCTTCCGGAGCTTTCTTCACCAATTCCCACGCGCGCTCGTCGGACGTCTTGAAATCTTCGCCATTCACGAACAGCTTGATCTCTCCTTTCTCCTTCGCCTGCCGCAAAAAGTTGCGCACAGCAAAGCGGAGAACCCCTCCCTGCCCCGTCGAGCCGTAGCCGTGGATGACCTTCAGGACGCGCACACCGCCCTTCTGAGCGCTCGCCAGCCCCTCCGTCAGCCTCCGGAGTGCCTCTTCGCGCGTGGGCCTTCCTAGCTCGATATCGAGGGTTCGTACGCTGCCGGACATGGGTTTGTGATCCGCTGATTCCCAAAATGGGAATGGCAACCAATTGCACATCCCATTGCATCTAAATGAAATCGAGGCAAGGCAGTAGTCTGCTCGTGTTCCGCCAGCTTCGAATTTCATAGTATGCGCTCCTTCTCGAAACACATAGCGTGCCTCTGCCTTCTGCTGACTCTCGTGGCAGCTGTAGCCGTTGTCACGCACGAGCATTCGAGTGCTCTCGAAACTGCGAAGTGTCCTGTTTGCATCGCGGCGCAATCTGCGGCGCCGCAAGCGGTTGCCGTCTTAATCGGAAGATCGTTCGTTCCGGCGACGATCATCCTCACAGAACCTGTCTGCGCCAAGCAGCACGTTGTCGCTTTCGCACTCCGCGTTCGCCCTCCTCCCAGCGTCTAGACCAGTCCCAACAATCGAAGTTGAGTTTGCGAATTCTTGGGCCTAAAGCCCGAAGTCCATTCGCAATGGTGTGGTGTTGCAGCGCCCCACTACCTCCATCAACCCTCGAATCAGAACCCTGACGCCGATTTCCCTTGGAGGAATCATGTTCGCTTCTCGTAAAGCTTTGCGCAATTCTCTTGGCGCCTTCACGCTTCTTGCCCTCAACCTCTTCGCTCATGCGCAGTCCGGAAATTCCGGTTCGGTCAGCGGCGCCGTAGTCGATCCCACCGGAGCCGTAGTCCCCAACGCGGTCGTAGAGATTCAGAATCCTGTCAGCGGCTTCGCGCGAACCACCTCGACCGATAGCGCCGGGAAATTCACCATCCCCAACATCCCGTTCAATCCCTATCACCTGACGGTCACTGGTCCGGGCTTTGCCGTGTCCGCGCAGGACCTGAATATTCAATCCATTGTTGCTGTGAACCTGACGGTCACTCTGGCAGTTCAGGGCGCGAATGATACGGTCACAGTCGAAGGCACCGCCGAAGATTTGCTGGAGAAGACCTCCACTTTCCACACGGATGTGGATCGCGGCTTGTTTGAGAAGCTCCCGCTTGAGAGCCAGTCTTCGTCGCTGAGTTCGCTGGTGACGCTCGCCTCACCCGGAATCACGGCGGATTCCAACGGTCTGTTCCATGGGCTAGGCGACCACGCCGAAAATTCGTTCTCGGTGGACGGCCAACCGATTACGGATCAACAAAGCAAAGTCTTCTCCAACCAGATTCCGCTCGATGTTGTTGAATCGCTGGAAGTGATTTCCGGAGCGCCGCCTGCCGAGTTTGGCGAGAAGACCAGCGTGGTCATCAACGTAACCACACGCTCCGGCCAGGGCGTCACCACACCGCACGGAGCCGTGACGGCCTCGTACGGCAGCTTCGGAACGGCGAACCTTGGCTTCAACCTCGCGTACGGCGGCAACAAGTGGGGCAACTTCATTTCCGCCAACGGCCTAAATGGCGGGCGTTTTCTCGATCCGCCAGAGTTCGCCGTATTCCACGACAAAGGCAACGAAGAAAATCTATTTGACCGCGTGGACTACCAGCTCAACGGCAACAACTCCCTGCACTTGAATTTGGGTTATACGCGCTCGTGGTTCCAGAATCCAAACGCGTTCGACAACGTAAACGTCAAAGATCAATTTGGCAACGTCGTCGGCTCGACCGACCAGCGCTCGCAGATCAAAACCTTCAACATCGCTCCTTCGTGGACCCACATTCTCAGCCCCTCGGCAGTATTTACCCTGGGAGCGTTTATCCGGCGCGACCAGTACAACTACTACCCCAGCAAGAATCCGTTCGCCGATCTAAGCCCCATCCAGCAGGAAACGGTGGCGCAGAATCGGACGTTGGCCAACGCGGGTTTGCGCTCAGATATTTCGTATGCGAAAGGCATCCACAACCTCAAACTGGGCGCGACCTACCAGCAGACATTCCTGACCGAGCAAGACGCGCTGGGAATCGTCGACCCCCTGACCAACGCGCCTTGCCTCGACGCGAGCGGCAACCCGGTCACAGGGTTCAGCAATCCCGCCACGGATTGCCTTGCGCCCAATCAACCGAATGTGGCCTCCAACCCAAATGCGACCTCGCCGTTCCTGCCAATTCTGGGCTGCTACGATCTCACGCGTCCAACACCCGCGGCGGCAGACGGTTGCGCGGGCGCCAGCAGCGGGCTGTTCTCGTTCCACGGACACACCGACGTGAAGCAGCTCGCGCTCTACCTGCAAGACACGATCACCAAAGGCGCGTGGTCGTTCAACCTCGGCCTGCGCGGCGATCTCTACAACGGCCTGACTCGACATCGCGAAGTACAGCCGCGCCTCGGCGTCGCCTACAACGTGAAGCCGAGCGGCACCGTGCTGCGCCTCTCCTACGCGCGTGTGCTCGAAACGCCCTTCAATGAAAATCTGGTCATCTCCAGCATTGGCTGCGGCAACGCCGCCCTCAACCCGTTACTCGGTTGTTCGGGACAAAATGCCACGCCGTTCAGTGCAGGCTGGCGCAACGAATTTCATGCAGGTGTACAGCAGGCGTTCGGAAAATACGTCGTCTTCTCCGGCGAATACATCTGGAAGTACACCCACAACGGCTATGACTTCAGCGTCCTCGGCAATACGCCGATTTACTTCCCCATCGCATGGCACAACTCGAAGATACCCGGATTCGCTGGCCGCGTGAGCGTTCCGAACGTTCATGGATTCTCAGCGCTAATGGTGTTTTCGAGTGTGGCGGCGCGCTTCTTCACGCCGCAGCTCGGCGGAGCGGGAGCCGCACCATCCGCGCCCGGAGGCGTATTCCGCATCGACCACGACGAAAAATTCAACCAGACTACCCACGCGCAATACCAGCCGTGGAAAAACGGCCCGTGGATCGGCGGCAACTGGCGCTACGACAGCGGCCTGGTCGCAGGAGCTGTGCCCTTCGCAACATCCTCGAACCCCAACGACCCGAACTTTGCCGTGAACCTGAGCGGACTTTCGGCCGATCAGCAGTTTCAGGCCGGACTCACCTGCAACGGCGTGGCCGCAACTCCGAGCCAGGCTTTGCCGGCATCCTGCCCTGGATCGCAATTTGGTTCAACTCTGGTAAAGATTCCAGCCCCGGGAACCCAGAATGACGACCGCAACCCCGCACGTATCCAGCCGCGCCATCTGTTCGATCTGGCAGTCGGCGACGACAACCTGTTCAAGGGCGATCGCTACAAGGTAAGTTTGCAACTCACGGCAATCAACGTCACGAACAAGAAAGCGCTATACAACTTTCTCTCCACCTTCAGCGGCACGCACTATGTGACGCCGAGAGCGCTGACGGCGGAGCTGGCGTTTCACTTTTAGAGCCTTCACCACGGAGAAACTGCGAGGAACCAAAGCAGCTTTCTAAGTACGATTGTCATTCCGAGCACAGCGAGGAATCCCTTTCCCATCAGAAGTGTCCGAAAATAAAGGGATTCCTCGCTTCGCTCGGAATGACAAAAGCTTCTAAGACACTCGGCCTATTCCAGAGAAATCCCTACGTCTCGCTTCCCTTCACGTAGCGGTACGCTTCTTTCGCCAGTTCGACCCAGGATGCGCCGGGGTTGGTCACGACGGCCCATTCCTTCATGGGTTTCTTGTATGTGGGATTGAAGTACTCGGCGTCGCCATCAGCCACCATCTTTGCGACACGTTCCTTCGGCAGCTTCACGACGAACTCGCCCTTGGAGGCGATCATCGCAAAGATCTTGCCGCGCACCTTGAGACTGCCCGAGCCGAAGCCCTTGCTCGTCCCTGGCAGGCTGACGGATCGGTCAGCGGCGAACGCATTCACGACAAGCGCGAAATTCTCGTCGACTTTTGTATCACTGGGCTTGCTCTTCTTTTTCGGCATGGCTTTTCGGCTCCGCGATTTGTCATTCTGAGCGTAGCGAAGAATCCCTTTATTTCCTAAACATTCTCGGAGGGAAAGGGATTCCTCCCTGCGCTTCGGAATGACAATTTTGAATAGGTCGTCAAACTACACCAGTACCATGTGACTGCCCGCATTGCCATCCCCCCCGCGCTATGGTAACTTCATGAGCGGACGAGGTTTACCCTTGCAAGCGACAACTCCTGCCGGCCTCGACCGCAAGGAAGCGGCGATTTTCTCGCAGCTCGATCCGGCAAGACTCCCCAAGCATATCGCCATCATCATGGACGGCAACGGACGCTGGGCGCGCCGACGGCATATGCCGCGCGTGGCCGGGCACCGCGCCGGAGTCGCCTCCGTGCGCTCGACCGTCGAGACGGCCGCCCGCATCGGCATTCCGTGGCTGACCCTGTATGCCTTCTCCGAAGAAAACTGGAAGAAGCGGCCCAAGGGAGAAGTCGGCTTTTTGATGAAGCTGCTCGGCCGTTTTCTAAAATTGGAAGTTCCGACGCTGAACAAAAACAACATCAAGCTGGAATATATTGGCCGCCGCCACGAGTTGCCGGAAGACGTGAACGAGCGCATGGAGTGGGCGCGCGAAGAGACCGCGAAGAATACCGGCATGGTCCTGACCTTGGCGCTGAACTACAGCGCGCGTTCCGAGATTGTGGACGCCTTCAAGGCGCTGGCGGAAAAAGCGGCGCGCAATGGTGGACTCGATCATCTTCTTGTGGATGAGGAAGCGGTCTCGCGAAATCTCTACACACGGAATTTGCCCGATCCAGATTTTCTGATTCGCACCAGCGGCGAAATGCGGCTGAGTAACTT
>Ga0209068_10000628_pt1 | contig 18873 bp, 16 predicted proteins | sample ColStrG_CSR_2012_FD_187200 | JGI IMG/M metagenome (GOLD analysis project Ga0209068, IMG submission 187200) | Freshwater sediment microbial communities in response to fracking from Pennsylvania, USA - Cold Stream Run_MetaG_CSR_2012 (SPAdes)... | ecosystem: Environmental > Aquatic > Freshwater >... | reverse complement strand
CCTCTCCCAGGATCTCCCATGGCCGGCCATTCGCAATTCAAGAACATCATGTTCCGCAAGGGCAAGCAGGACAAGGTCCGCTCCAAGCTCTTTGCCAAGCTTGGGCGCGAGATCACCACGGCCGCCAAGATGGGCTCGCCCGATCCGGACATGAACCCGAGACTTCGCCTGGCCATCCAGGCCGCACGGGCCGAGAACATGCCTCGCGACAACATCGACCGTGCCGTGAAGAAGGCGACCGGCGGGGACGCCGAGAACTACGACGAAGTGCGCTATGAGGGCTACGGACCGGGCGGCGTCGCGGTCATCGTCGAGGCGCTGACCGACAATCGCAACCGCACCGGCGGAGCGATCCGCGCGGCCTTTGCCAAGCATGGCGGCAATATGGGCTCGACCGGCTCGGTCGCGCATATGTTCGCGAGGGTGGGTGAGGTGGTCTATCCCGCCAGCGTGGCTAGCCCCGACGCGGTGCTCGAGGCAGGCATCGAGGCGGGCGCCGAGGATGTGGTGTCCGACGAGAACATCCACACGGTGCTGTGCAAATTCGAGGATTTGGGCACCGTCGGCCCGGCCCTGGAAAAGACCTTCGGCGAGGCGCAGTCCACGCGCGGCATCTGGAAGCCGTCGCTGATGACGCCGGTCAACGAGGACCACGCCGCCACCATGCTGAAATTGATCGCCGCCCTGGACGACGATGACGACGTGCAGAACGTCTATTCCAACTTCGAGGTGTCGGACGAAGTCATGAAGAGGCTCACTCTTTAGTTGCGCGTGGCGACTCCCGTTCCGGGAGCCAGCCGCCACGCGCTGGCAAAGCCAATGGAGGTTCCGATGGCGGAAGGCGCGTTGACCAACAAATCTGCCTGCCACGTGCTGAAGGCGGGTGAGTCGGTCCGAGGCAAGCAGGGGTTCGACTACCGGCCCGCTATTTCCGCCGAAACCGTCGGAGCGCGCGGCATCCACATGCAGCTGCTCACGATTCCGCCGGGCGGGCGGGCCAAGGCGCACAAGCATCAGAACCACGAGACGGCGATCTACTGCATTAGCGGCGTGTCCGCTTGCTGGTGGGGCGAAAAGCTGGAGCATCACTCCGTGGTTGGCGCGGGCGACTTCTTCTACATCCCCGCCAATGTCCCGCATCTGCCCTACAACTCCAGCCCCACCGAACCGTGCGTGGCCGTCATTTCCCGCACCGATCCCAACGAGCAGGAAAGCGTGGTGCTGCTGCCCGAGCTTGAGGTGATCCACCCCTAGTGGACGGGGACACAGTGTTCATATTCGACGAACGTGTCGGCATATGGTGTCGTGGTCACTTGGCGGTCGAATATGAACACTGTGTCCCCGTTCGCGCCACCGCCGGCCATGATACCTTGCCCGCATGGGAACTTTGATTCGCATCATCGGCATCGACCCGGGGCTCCGCCGTACCGGCTGGGGCATCATTGAGAGCGATGGTGTGCGGCTGAGCTATGTGGCCTCGGGGCTGATCACGTCGGAGGCCGAGGACGAGTTGGCGGCGCGGCTGCTCGATCTCTACCGTGGTCTCTACGGAGTCATTGCGCTGCATTCTCCGCTTGAAGCGGCAGTGGAAGAAACCTTCGTCAACGACAATGCGCGCGCCACGCTGAAGCTGGGCCAGGCGCGCGGCATCGCCATGCTGGTACCCGCGCAATCGGGCATCAAGGTCGCCGAATATGCGCCCAACCAGATCAAGAAGACCGTCACCGGCGTCGGCCACGGTGACAAGCGCCAGGTGGCAGCGATGGTGGGGATGTTGTTGCCCAAGGCCGACCCTAAGTCAGCAGACGAGGCGGACGCGCTCGCCATAGCGATTTGTCATGCCCATCACCGCACCTCGCGCAACATGATCGCCGCCCTCGAAGCGAAGGCTGCCAGCCGATGATCGGACGTCTACGGGGGCTCGTGGTGGCGCAGGGCGAGGACTGGCTGATCCTCGATGTGGGCGGGGTCGGCTATGAGGTCCATTGTTCCTCGCGTGTGCTGGCATCGCTGGCCGGGCATGAGGGCGAGCTGACACTGTCGATAGAAACACACGTGCGCGAAGATCAGATCCGGCTTTTCGGATTCCAGAGCGAGGCCGAGCGACAGTGGTTCCGCCTCTTGCAAAGCGTACAGGGGGTCGGCGCGCGGGTGGCGTTGTCGATCCTGGGCACGCTCAGTCCTCAGGACATCGCCAACGCGATCGCACTGCAGGACAGGGCGACTGTGTCGCGCGCGCCGCATGTGGGGCCGAAGCTTGCGGTGCGGATCGTCACGGAGCTAAAGGACAAGGCGCCAGTGATGAGTCTGGCCTCAGTCATTTCGGCCGCGCCTGGCAAGGGTGACGCTCCGGCCGCCACTGCCAATGGCGAGGCGATCTCGGCGCTTGTCAATCTCGGTTATCAACACATTCAGGCGAGCGTTGCCGTCGCGGCGGCCTCGCGCGAAATCGGCTCCGAGGCAACGACGGCAGACCTCATCCGCCGTGGCCTGAAGGAACTGGCGCGTTAGCTGCGGCGCAATACGCCCGAAGGGGCTATTGCGCCCTACGGATTATTCTGGCGTTCACGAACTGTAGGGCGCAATAGACCCCACTTCCGGGGTCGTATTGCGCCGCAGTGCCAGCGGCTACCTAAAGCGTCTCGAAATTCCGCAGCAGCAACCGCAGCTTGGCGAGCACTGTCGCGAGATCGGCCGTCAGGGCCACCATGCCGCCGGGCTCAGACATTGCCGCCAGCGTGCGCGAACTGGCGCAGATGCGCAGCGCCGCCGCCGTGCCGAGCTTGACGGGCTGGCCGACATGGCAGGGCTTTGCCGCAAGTGCCAGTTCTACGTTGCTCAAACCGCACCCAGCGAGGCTTTCACTGACATCGCGCGCCAATGCCCGATGCAGCGTCTTGGCCTCGTCCAAGTTGACCGGGTGGCCGGCAAGCGTCGGGATGATGGGCACGATGCTGCGAAGGTTCTGCCACGTGTCATTGGCGCAGATGGGTGCGTGGTCGATGGGCGTTCCGTCAACCGGCAGCAGCTCGGGGTGAGCGGCGAGCCCATCGGCGACGGCGGCCATGAAGCCGCGTGTCAGGTCGATACCTCGGGCAGGCGAAACCGCCCCGAAGCGCTCGGCCTCGCACAGTGACGCCTGCCAGCGGCACAAAAGCCCTATGTTGCGGGCGTCTGGCAACACCTCCCTCGCCACGGGAAACGCCCCCGGCCATTCGTTGCGCGCCATGTAGCCGGTCAGGCACTTCAAGGGTGTCGCCAGCCGACCACCGCGCGCAAGGAACGGCAAGGGCACCAGCAGCGCACCCGAGAACGGCGGGCCGCCCCAGAATTTCGAACCCGTCAGCTGCACCAACCAGCCGCGATCGAGATAGGCCGCGACGGCCTCTGGGCCCAATCGGGCCTGACAGGCGTCCACCACCACATCAATGTCGGGACCAAAGCGTTCCGCGAGCGTGACCACATCGGCGATCGCAGGTGCTCCGATGCCGGTCTTGGCCGCATCGAGAACGTGGAGAAGCACGCGACGGCCTGCGCCGAGAGCGTCGCGGATGGACGCCAAAACCTCATCGCGAATGGCCTCAAGTGGCCGCGCCCTGCCGTCCAGCTCCCGAATCGCGATGGCGACCAGCCGGATATGTCCCGTGCCCAGCCCCGGGATGGCATCGCCCTGTTTGACCACCATTCCCAGGGCAGTCTCGGTCGAGAAATGCCGCCCGAGCGTAGCCTGTGGCACGCCGCTACCGGTCTCCTCCGGTGAGATCACGATGCTGGTCAACGGCCGTTCGTCTTGCGCCAGCGACAATGCGAGCGTAGCCAGTTCCGCGTCGGTTCCAGAAGCTGTCAGGATCAATTGTACGCCCCCGACCGATGCGGCGCCCGAACGCACCAGAATCTCGCTTCTGATGCGCTCAAGCTCGGAATCGAACGAGGTTGCAGAGGACAACAGGCGGTGCCGCAGCGCCTCCACACTCGCATAGGCGTGGGACGACACGCAGCTGGCGGTGGATGAGGAAAAGCTGATTTCGCCTGTCGTGGGCCGAGCCGAGGAGCCGTAACCGTTGCGGCCAGTCTTCGGATCGATCTTGATGCGGGCATCGCCGCCATGGGTCAACAGATGCTCGGCCGGCGGAGCAAAATCCAGTCTGGCTGCGAAACGATTGACCGCTTCGATGCGCACAGCGGTGGCGTGAGCCAACTGTTTGACAGCGGCGGGCGTCGCGCCAGCGAGCCTCGCGACCCGCTCGATCACGTCATCCTGCCGGCCCGCGAGTCCGGCGATGTCGGCTGCGGTCAGCGGGCCGGCAAGGCGCCGATAAGCTGCGAGCAGATTGGGTGGCAGAAAGCGCTCGGCCTGGCGGCGCTCCAGTTCGGGCATGGAAGCCAGGTAGCATCCGGCGGTGCGAGCAGCCAGCAACGCATCGGCTGCAAAGCCGGCGAGATCGCCAAGGGGCCGCCGATCCCGGGATAGCATCAGCAGTTCGGCTCCGTGCCGGATTAACACCGCTGTTGCCACCGCGTTCAACAGACCACCCGGCCGCAGCTTTAGCGCCCCATGTTGTGAGGTCGCGAACTCGTGCCCGCTCAATCCCTCCGCCGTAATTGTGAGACACCCGCAACTGGCCGCGATTTCAGGCCGTGCCAGCGCCGCCTCCAGCACGGCCAGACAGGCGAAAGGGATGCTGACTGACTTATCCGCCTCCACTATTGCATTCGTGGTTGGCTCGACCGCCCAGCCAGCCAGAAGTTCGTCGCCGATCGCTGTCAGTGCTGTAAGCAGAATGTCGATGTCCGCATCACGCGTGCGATGGTTGGTGATGTTGACCCGAATGACCAATCTCCCGCCGATCCGTGTCGTGGACGGCGCGGCAATCCCGCGCTCTTGCAGTTCGGCGACAATCGTCTCGTTAAGTCGGTCGTGCTGGTCTGGGGTCATGCCAGGCGCGAGCATCCGGAGGCAGACGACGTTTAGGGCGACCGGCACCATAAGTTCCAGGCGCGGATCGGCCTCCACGCGCGCGCCAAGCAGCCGGGCAAGCCGGCAATTGTTGTCGATGGCCGCGCCGAGCCTGCGCGTTCCGTGTTCCTTCAGCGTGAACCAGACTTTCAAGGCCCGGAAGCCGCGCGAGAGTTCTGGCCCGAAATCGCACGGCCACGGCTCGCCGGCCGCCAGGCCCCGCGCTTGACTTGCAAGGTAGGTCGGGCGGCTGGCGAAGGCGGTACGATGGGCGTCGCCATCGCGCACCAGCACGCAGCCCGCGTCGTAGGGGACGTGCAGCCATTTGTGGAAGTCGAAGGCGAGACTGTCCGCGCGCTCGATGCCCGCCAGGCGTGGGCGGAGAGAATCGCTCAGCACGGCGAGCGCGGCGAACGCTCCGTCGATATGCAGCCAGATGCCCTCCGCGGCGCAGATGTCCGCGATCTCGGCCAGCGGATCGATCGCGCCGGTGTTGACCGTGCCGGCGGTGGCGATGACGGCGAACGGCTTTCCACCCGCCGCCTTGTCAGCGCGGATGGCTTCGCGCAGGGCCGCGGGGTCAAGGCGATAGTCGGCATCGACCGCGATGGAGCGAAGCGCCTCGCTGCCAAGCCCGAGTAGCTCGCACGCCCGTGCGACCGAACTATGAGCTTCACTTGAGGTGTAGGCGACCAGCGGCGCCGTCGCTGCCGCGAGTCCGAGTTTGCGAGCATTGGGACCGAGGGCGGCATTGCGCGCGACCGTCAGGGCAATGATTGTCGCCATCGATGTGCCGCCGACCAGCAGACCGCTCGCGCCTTCCGGGAAGCCAAACAGCCCCTTGCACCAGTCAATCACCTGACGCTCGACGTAGATGGCACCATGATCGCGCCCGCCGGCATTCGAGTTCATCGCCGCGGCGAGCATCTCGGCGATGACGCCGCCTGCGGTGCCCGAGCCATGCACCCAGCCAAAAAAGCGTGGATGGATGTTGCCGGTCGGATAGGGAAGGATGAGGCGGGCGGCGGCTGCTGCGGCTTTCTCGGCGCCTTGGGGCTCGTCCGGCAGCGGCTCGGCCAGCGTCTGTTTCACCAGCTCCGGCACGGCCTGCCAGACGGGTCGCTCGCCGACTCCCTCAATCAGGCCAAGCGCCTCATCCAACATCTTGTGGGCCAGCGCGCGGGTAGCCGGCCAGTCGGTTGGATCGAGCCCGGCCGGGTCAGTCTCCAGGCCGGGGCCGGTTGCCCTGGCGATTAGCTGTGTCATGACGCGCCCCATGCGGCGCCGAATCATGCCTGGGGCCGCGCCACAAGGGTCCACCCACCGAATTAAGGGGAGGTTAATTGGCCGCCGGGACGGGCCGCGTCCTTTCTGGTACAAACATCGAACACAAGATTCGTGGGACGAATGCGAGCGCAATGACCGACCGCCTGATTTCCAGCCAGCGCAAGGAGAACGATGTCCTGGAGGCATCGATCCGCCCGCAGACGCTCGCCGATTTCACTGGTCAGGAGCAGGCGCGCAAGAATCTGCGGGTGTTCATCGAGGCGGCCAAGACGCGGGGCGAGGCACTGGATCATGTGTTGTTCGCTGGCCCGCCTGGGCTGGGCAAGACCACGCTCGCCCAGATCATGGCGCGCGAACTCGGCGTCAACTTCAAGATGACGTCGGGGCCGGTGATCGCCAAGGCCGGTGACTTGGCCGCACTGCTTACCAATCTGGAAGAGCGCGACGTGCTTTTCATCGACGAAATTCATCGGCTCAATCCGGCCATCGAGGAAATCCTCTATCCGGCGATGGAGGATTTCCAGCTTGATTTGATTATTGGCGAGGGCCCTGCCGCGCGCTCTGTGCGGATTGACCTAGCCAAGTTCACGCTGGTCGGCGCGACCACGCGGGCCGGGTTGCTGACGACGCCATTGCGCGACCGGTTTGGCATTCCGATCCGATTGAATTTTTATACGGTCGAGGAACTGGAGCTGATCGTGACGCGCGGCGCCCGGGTTCTGGGGGTCGCAATGAGCACGGACGGTGCGAAGGAAGTTGCCCGGCGTTCGCGTGGCACGCCCCGGGTGGCCGGACGCTTGCTGCGGCGGGTGCGTGACTTCGCCAGCGTGGCCGGCGCGCGGATCATCGACAAGCAGGTCGCCGATGGCGCGCTGCTGCAACTTGAGGTCGACAATGAGGGGCTCGATGCGCTCGACCATCGTTACTTGAATGTGATCACCAAGAATTACGACGGAGGCCCGGTCGGCATCGAGACCATCGCCGCCGCGCTTTCCGAACCGCGCGACGCGCTGGAGGAAATCGTCGAGCCCTATCTGTTGCAACAGGGTTTCATTGGCCGCACGCCGCGCGGCCGGGTGGTGACGCTGAAGGCCTACCGGCATCTTGGGCTCGCCCAGCCCAGCCGTCCGGCCGACCAGGCGGGGTTGTTTGATCAAGGAACGGTGGAGGAGTAATATGGCCGTGCCAGGACTTGCCATCTTGAGTTAGCGCACGCCTCCACAGAAGCGCTGGATGCGGCGGCACGCTTCTTCCAAGGAAGCAGTGTCAGTGGCATAGGAGATGCGGAAGAAGGGTGACAGGCCGAACGCGGCGCCCTGCACCACCGCGACGCCCTCTTCCTCCAGCAGAGCGGTCACGACGTCCTCGTCCGTGCCGAGCGCTTTGCCGCCCGCGCTGGTTTTGCCGATCAAGCCAGCGCAACTCGGATAGACATAGAACGCGCCCTCGGGCTTGAGACACTTCAACCCCTTGGCCTGATTGAGCATCGAGACGACAAGATCGCGCCGCTTCTCAAAGGCTTTCGCCCGTTCAGGGATGAAATCCTGAGTTCCGTTCAGCGCCTCCACGGCGGCGTATTGTGCTATCGACGACGGGTTTGAGGTTGATTGCGATTGCAGCTTGGCCATTGCCTTGATCAGCGGCTCTGGGCCGGCGGCATAGCCAATCCGCCAACCGGTCATGGCATAGGATTTTGACACGCCGTTCATCGTCAACGTGCGCTGATAGAGTTTCGGCTCGATTTCGGCTGGTGTGCAAAACGTTAATCCGTCGTAGAGCAGATGCTCGTACATATCATCGGTAAGGATCCACACCTGCTCATGGCGCAGCAGAACGTTGGTCAGCGCCTTCAGTTCCGCGTGCGAATAGGCGGCGCCGCTCGGGTTGGACGGCGAGTTGAGCAGCAGCCATTTGGTTCGTGGCGTGATCGCCGCCTCAAGTGTCTCGGGTCGCAGCTTGAAGCCGTCCTCCAGACGCGTCGGGGCGAAGACCGGCGTGCCACCGCCGAGTAGCACGATGTCGGGGTAGGAAACCCAATAGGGTGCCGGGATGATGACTTCGTCACCTGGGTTCAAAGTCGCCAGCAGCGCGTTGAAAAGCACCTGCTTGCCTCCGGTGCCAACACTCACCTGCGAGGGCTTGTAGGAAAGTCCGTTCTCGCGGGCAAACTTGGCGCAAACCGCCTGCTTGAGCTCGGGAATGCCATCGACATCGGTATATTTCGTCTTGCCCGCCTCGATGGCCTTGATCGCGGCCCGCTTGATGTTGTCAGGCGTGTCAAAATCGGGTTCGCCGGCGCCCAACCCGATGACGTCGCGCCCAGCCGCTTTCAACTCCCGCGCTTTAGAGGTGACCGCGATGGTCGGCGAGGGCTTTATGCGGTTGAGGCTGTCGGCGATGAAACCCATTGGGTCTGACCTCAAGATGGTGTTGAATCGAGCGGCGCAACCTAGTGCGGCCACCAAATCCTCGCAAGGCCGTTGAAGCGACAGGAGCCTGATTCCGCATGGAGTGGACGGACGAAGGGGTGGTGCTGTCCGTGCGCGCGCATGGCGAGACGGCGGCGATCGTCGAGGTGTTCACACGCGTCCACGGCCGTCATCTTGGTCTTGTGCATGGTGGCAGGGGTCGAACCAAGCGGCCGATCCTCCAGCCCGGCAACCACGTAGCGGCGCACTGGCGGGCGCGGCTGCATGATCAGCTCGGCACGCTGACGCTGGAGCTCAAGCATCCATACGCCGCCGAACTGATGGACCGCCGCCATGGCCTTCTCGGCCTCGAATGCCTCACCACGCTCGCCCGACTGCTACCTGAACGCGATCCCCACCCGAGCCTGTTCGAGGTGACGTTGTTCGTGCTCGGCTTTCTCGGCGACGACGCCATTTGGCCCGCGCTCTATGCACGCTGGGAGCTGGCGCTGCTGGAGGAGCTGGGCTTCGGGCTCGATCTTTCGGTCTGCGCCGTTACGGGATCGAACGACTATCTCGCCTATGTCTCGCCGCGCACCGGCCGGGCGGTTTCGATGGCGGCGGCCGAGCCCTTCAAGGATAGGCTATTGGCATTGCCCGAATTTCTGACCGGCGGTGGCAGGAGCATGGCTAGTCTGAGAGATGTGGCCGCCGGACTGAGGCTGACGGGGCATTTTCTAAGCCGCGATGGGCTGGCACCACAGGCCCGCACGATGCCGGATGCCCGCGAGCGGATTTTGCTGTGGCTGGACACGGCGACCCCAGACATCTAGGCGTTCACCGTCCCTCGCAGAGCCGTCATGAATACATCCAACGCGGCCTTGGTCTCGCGCACATCGTGGACCCGGATGATTTGGATGCCTTGTGACGCAGCGGCAAGTGCCGCTCCGATCGAGCCCGCCACCCGCTTGCTTGCGACCGGTTCGTTTGTCAACGTACCAATGAACCGCTTGCGTGAGGCTCCCACCAGCACCGGACAGCCAAGCCCGTGAAACAGGGTCAATGATCCCAACAGTTGCAGGTTGTGGGCGATCGTCTTGCCAAAGCCAATCCCAGGATCGACCATGATTCGATCACGCACGATACCGGCGGCGACACATGCCTCGATCTTCGCTGCGAGGTAATCAAAGATGTCTGTGGGAGCGTCATCGTAACGTGGATCGTCCTGCATGGATTTGGGGTCACCGAGTGCGTGCATGAGTACGATGGGCACGCCAGCCTCGGCCGCGACGGCCATCATTCCGGGATCGTGGGTCAAGGCGGTGGTGTCATTGAGCATGTGCGCCCCCGCGGCCAGCGCGCGTTGCGCGACCTCCGCCTTGCGCGTGTCGATTGAGATGAGTGCTTCCGTCCGCTGGGCGAGGGCCTCAATGACGGGGAGCACACGCGCCAATTCCTCATCGGTGGAAATCGCGCTGGACCCCGGCCGCGTCGATTCTCCGCCAATGTCCAGGATGGCGGCACCGTCCTCAGCTAGCCGCTGACCATGCGCGACGGCCTCGGCAATCGACCCAAACTGGCCGCCGTCGGAGAAGCTGTCGGGCGTCACGTTGACAACACCCATGAGTTGGGCGCCGGTCATCGTCAGTCCGGCAATGCGGCGGCGTGGCGAGGTCAATCGCGCCAGCGTGTCACTGGCGCCTTGTAGCGATAGCCCTGCGTCACTCGCCCACAATTCACCCAGTGTGCTGAGGCGCCTTTTGATGTCACGCCCCTGCCGTGTGATGATCTCGATGGCGGCGAAATCGAAGGGTCCGTCGCCACACAAGGGCAGCGTGCCCGCATAGCCGCCCGTCTGATCGTTCTGGAGGCGCATCGCGGGTAGCAAACCCACCGGCCGCAGATAGCTTCGCCCGCCGCCGCCGGGCATCGCTGTCACCACGACAGCCGCTCCACGGCGGCAATGGGCCGGGACGCTTGGCCCGCGAACAGCGCAGCGAGGCTCGCTGCCGTCAGCCCGGTTCGGGAATCGAGATGGATCGCACTGGCCACAAACAGCGCATCGATGCCGTAGTCGTAAGCGCCGAGAATGTCCGTCTTCAGCCCATCGCCGATCGCCAGCACTTCGCGCCTTGTCACGGCTTGGCCGCGCAGATGTGACGCCATTGCGAGAGCGGCCTCGTAGATCGGCGCCTTTGGCTTGCCAGCATAGGCCACCGTGCCTCCGATCGACTCGTAGGCCGCTCCAAGTGCGCCGGCGCAGTAGGAAATTGACGACCCGCGCTCGACCACGATGTCGGGATTGGCACAAATCATCGGCAGTGATTTTGCTCGCATGGCGGCCAGGGCGTCGCGGTAATGCTCCGGGGTCTCGGTGCGGTCGTCGAACAGCCCGGTGCATACCACGGCCTCGGCCAAGTCAGCCTCGACGAGCCGCACCTGCAGCCCCTCAAATAGTACCCGGTCATGCGCTGGACCAAGATGGTAAAGGCCATGGCCGGCCTCGGCCTCGATCAGTGCCCGGGTCACGTCGCCCGACGTGACGATGGCATCATAGGCCTGGCCAGGAACGCCAAGTTCGCTGATCTGGCGGGCAACGGAGCGGTGCGGTCGCGGGGCGTTGGTGATGAGCACAACGGTGCCGCCGCCCTCGCGGTAACGTATCAGCGCATCCGAAGAGTATGGATAGGCGGCCACCCCATTGTGGAGCACGCCCCAGATATCGCAAAGCCACACGGGATATCGCCCTTGCAGGACTTCAGCGCTCTCCAGGATCGGGATCGGGGTCATTGATGCAAACGCCAAATACAGAACATTGCGCGGCGCACAGCTAGCACGCCGGCAAGATCAAGGTCATGCGCAATCGATTGGCGCTCACGCCGCCCGAGTCCGCCCGGTTCGCTTGGGCGCGGCCGGCGCAACCGATGCCGTAACATCGGGGCGTAACGGTTTCGGTTCCGAAAACAAGGCTCCTTGCCCCAACACCAACCCAAAGGCTCGGCCAACTCGCGCGTCCTCGTCGCGAACGATCGCGGTCAGGATCGTTTCGATACCGCCCACCCGCAAATCCGAAACGGCGGCGGGATTCTGTTCGGTGTTGAGCACCGAAGGCGTCACTCTGACGAAGCCGATCCGGCGTACCGTGAGCTCCTGCAATTCTAGCGCCAAGGTTTCAGCCGATCCGAGCGAGAAGCGGAATCCGGCTTTTGCCAGGAATTCCATGTTGTCACGTTCGACTCCGTCACCCTGCTCGATTTCGCGCTGGTCAATTTCGAAGATGATGAGGTCGGACAGCAGTGGGTCGGGATTGATGTCGCCGATCAATCGTTGCAGATAGGCCCGGTCCCTAATGGCTGCGCTCGATAGCCGGAAAATCATCGCTCGCGCCCGTCCCCGCTCCGACAGTTTGCGCTGGATGGTGCAACACCGGAGCAGCGCAGCGCGCTCGATTGCCAATGCCAAACCCATCGATTCCGCTTCGGGTCCATAGTCATCCTGGGTAAGCATCCGGCCCACGGTATCGATCACACGGGGAAACACTTCGTAGAGCCGCGCCTTGCGGTCGGCGAGAGCGACGATCGGTTGCAAGTGGATTTCGACCTCTCCAGCGGCCGCCTTTCGGATCACCTCGGCATTCGCACTCTCGATCTGCGCGGCCGGTTGAGGCGCGTTTTCCGATTCGGTCGTGGGTGCCATTGGTAGGTTCGGTTTCGGCTGTGTGCCAAAATTTGGACGGCCGGCCGGCGCAGTGCTCCGATCCAGGTCACGAGCGTATTGGCGAACGAGCGCCTCGACCGCGCCTGGCTCCCCCCAACCATGGTCGGCGATTAATTCTGGCGTCTCAGGCTCATTGGCGGTGACCGTTGGCGCAGCCCGGCGTTGCCGGCGCGTTGCCGAATCGCTATCGCGCAATGCAGCGGCGGCGGCTGCAAGCTGGCTGGAGGCAATGTCCAATGCGGCCTCGCTGGCATCCGGATTCTGCAAGGCGGGTTCTTGGCGCACAGCCGGCAGTTCCGACTGCCTCAGCCGATCGAGCCGACGCTTCTGGGTGTGGACCAAGGCCAGCAGCGCGAAGACTGCGCCGGCAAGGGTAGCCGAGAGGACGGTGCCAATTTCAGCCTGCAGATGCAAAGCAACGCCAACCGCCACCGAGGCCGCCGCCATCGCCATCAGCACAACAGCATCAATGCCGCCTAAGCCTTGCCTTGGAGGCAAGGGTTGGGGTGGCGACCCTGCTGGAGCAAAATCGAATTGAGTTCTGTCGGTTCTGTTGGCCATCGGTCCCTGCACGCTCAAAATCCCAAAGATTGGTCCGAATCACTTGTGGATAAGGATTTCATACTCCAGAGTTGGTGCAACCCGTCAGCTCCAAGCTTTCCTCAGCTTTCTGCCCCGGGCAGCACCCTAGGTGGTGCGCGAGTGTCGCTTGCGCCACAGTTTGAGGCGCGGAGGGTGTGCGTGACCACTGCCGCAATCTCGCCGCCTCGCGGCTTAAACGTTGCTTTACCGATTCGGCTAGAGTGTCGGGGCCGTGCCAGGCCCCACTAACAGCGTATGGTTCTGAACCGATGTCCCCGTCAAAAATAGTCGCCGGCTCGCAGCATGATGCTCCAACCCATCCCGAACTCGAAGGCAGGCGCGTATTCCTGTCCGGCATTGACGGCGGCACTGGCGAACTGATCGCAAGTCACTTTGCCCGCCAGCGTACACGGCTGGTGTTGCACAGCTGCCAGGCTGCATCCAGCGCAGCCGCGTTTGCCGATAGTCTCAAGCCTCAGGCCCTGTCGGTTCGCCTCTTTTCTGGCGCAGTCGGGACCGATCAGGCTGCGAGTGAACGGTTGGCGCGAGCCGCGCTGGGCGCCTTTGGCGGCCTTGATCTGGTGATCAATTTGGTCGGCGCTAGGAACAGCGGATCGCCAAATGCCAGCGGCACGCGGGACTATGAAGACGACGTCGCAGACGACCTTCGCTCGGCCCTGGTTGTGTCGCGAGCCGTCGCGGACCATGCCCGGAACTCAGGCCAGGGTGCGTCGATCATGCATGTTTGCTTGACGCGCTCGAAAACGGGTCGGGAGTTTGCCCGTTATGCGATGTTAAAGACAGCGATCGAATCGATGGCTCAGGATCAGGCCAGGCGCTGGTTCAGCCATGATATTTGCGTTTATGCGTTTGTTCCGGGAATTGCCGGCGATCCCTTCGAAGATTGCATCGAGGCCGACAATGTGGTTCCGGCACATGCCAATTTCGATTCCGCATTATGCTCAATCTTACTCAATGCGGCGGGCGGCCGCTCGCGGTGGTTGAATGGAGTCACCGTCGCGATTCCTGTTTGACATCGCTCTGACACCGCTCCAGCCATCGACAGAATCACTATTTCGGTCCATGCGGGCCTTCGAGCCAAGCATGGCCAACCGCATCTTGGCTGTCTGCGACGTGGTGCGATGGCTTACGAGTTTGTATGATCTTTGCCACACTCAGGATTGAGCGTGCGATCATGCTGCTTTCCGGATTAGATTGCCGTGATCGAAACCGATGACGCGGTCGTGACCCAATGTTTCCGCGCGGGGAATGAGCATGAAGAGATGGCTGCTTTTGGCCTCGGTCGTCGCGACCCTCACGATGCCGACTTCTGGAGTAGCCCGCGCCGATTTGGATGCCAAGCATCTCAAACTTGTGCGCGGTGTCTCAACCTCGTTGCGCCAAGCTGTGTTGTTGGCCGAGCGGGATCTCAAGGGCAAGGCCTTTTCGGCCATCGCCAGTTTCACGGATGAGGCAGTGATCTACACAATCAAGCTCGATGCTGGAGACAAGGCCCTCACCGCCTCGGTCGATGCCAAATCGGGCAAGTTGAGCCAAAGTCCGGTTGTCGTGGGAGATAGCGCCGGGCTGCTCAAGGAGTTCAGCAAGATCAAGGGGACTTTGCTCGCAGCCATCAAGGCCGCGGAGGCCACGGCCAAGGGCAAGTCGTTTCTGGCCGTTTTCAAACGGCTGGGCAACAAGGACGTTTTCGAGGTTGACATCGCTGGGCGGGACGACGTTGAGAAGGACGTCGTCATCGATGCGGCAACCGGCAAGATCCGCAAGGTCGCGGAAAGATCGGCTGATGCCAGTGCTTCGGCGGGTGCGGCGGTTTCAACGGGCGGAGCTGCCCAATAGCACGGCGTCGCGCCGCAACCGGGGCTATGCTGACGCCGACACGGTGATTTTGGCGCACCCCGCCGGCAGGACGGACACATGCGTATATTGCTCGTCGAGGACGATCACCAAACGGCTTCATATGTCGCCAAGGGCTTGACCGAGGAGGGGCATGTTGTCGATACCCTGAGTGACGGTCGCGAGGGTCTCCTACATGCAACGAGTGAGCCCTATGATCTCATCATCGTTGACCGGATGCTGCCTGGTCTGGATGGACTAGGCCTGGTCAAGACTTTGCGCGCGACCGGCTCCAAGGTTCCGATACTGATCCTGACCTCACTTGGGGGTGTCGACGACAAGGTGGATGGGCTGGAGGCGGGTGCCGACGACTATGTAGTCAAGCCGTTCGCTTTTTCAGAGCTTCAGGCTCGCGTCAACGCGCTGGCCCGCCGGCCGCCCATGCGCTCCGAGGAGTCGCTTCTCAAGGCCGGCGATCTTGAGATGGATGTCATGTCGAGGCAGGTCAGGCGGTCCGGCCAGCTGATCGATTTGCAGCCCCGCGAATTCCGCCTGCTGGAAGTGCTGCTGCGCAACAAGGGCCGGGTGGTTACCCGCACCATGCTGCTTGAGCGGGTCTGGGACTTTCATTTCGATCCCAAGACCAGCGTGGTAGAGACACACATCTCGCGGTTGCGCACCAAGGTGGACAAGCCGTTCGAGAGCGAACTCATTGTGACAGTGCGCGGCACCGGCTACACCATCAATGAAGCTCGCTGAGCTGACCACAAGCACAGCGTTTCGCCTGGCGGCAGTGTTCGCTTGCTTGTTCGCGGCTGCGGTGCTGCTGGTCTTCACTATTCTATACGTTCAAGTTGGGCGCGAGCTGGAGCAGCGGCTGGCGGTGCGGCTGGCAAGTGCGCGAGCGCAGTTCCAGCGCGCGCATCAACGGGACGGGTTCAACGAACTCTCGGGCTTAGTCGCCGACGAAGTCGCGGCAGCGGGCGACTACGAGAGCGTGTTTCTGCTCGATGGCGCCGACGGTGACTACGTCGCGGGCAACGTCAAGGGCGGCCCAGGTTTCGGCGAGATGCGCTGGGTCGACAGCAATCAGTTTGTGGGTCTGGCCGGCAAGGTTCCCGCCGAGCAGCGTTACTTGACGCTTGGGTTTACGCTAGCCGGGGACGGTTCGATGTTGGTCGGCCTCAGCGACGCCGAGATCCGGCGTACACGCGAGGTGTTGTTGCGGACCTTCGGCTGGGGGCTGATCGCCACCGTTTTGCTCGCTATAGGGGCTGGCGTGTTTCTCGGCCAGCGGGCGCAGGGTCAGATCGACCGCGTGGCGCACACGCTCACCGCCATCCGTCGGGGCGATCTGACGGCGCGAGTACCGGTGGACGGGGGCGGCGGCGACATCGATGTCGTTAGCCGGCAGATCAACGGCACGCTCAATCAGCTTCAGGGGTTGTTCGAGAGCGTGAACCAGTCGTCCGCCGATATCGCCCATGATCTCAAGACACCAATCGGCCGGTTGCGTCAGCGGCTCGAAGGGCTGCGCGACAGCGGTGGCGGCGCCATCGATGGTCATCTGCCGGTGATCGACACGGCAATCGCCGAGATCGACAGTATCGTGGCCACATTCGAGGCGCTGCTCAACATCACCCAGATCGAAGCCGGTGCCCGCAAGACGCGATTCAGGTCGGTTGATCTGGCGGCGGTGGTTGGCAGCGTAATGGAGGCCTACGAGGCCGTCGCTGAAGATGCTGGCATGAGACTGGAACTGTTGCCAGGCGGCCTGGCTCACGCCCTCGTTTTCGGTGACCAGGATCTCCTGAGCCAATTGCTGGTGAATCTGATTGAAAACGCGATCAGGCACTGTCCGCAGCGCACTCGGATCGTCGTGGGCCTTGCCACTACAGCGGATGGCCCGGTGTTGAGTGTCGCCGACGACGGGCCAGGCATTCCGGCGATCGAGCGAGACAACGTGTTCCGGCGCCTTTACAGGCTCGAAAAGAGCCGCACAACGCCCGGCAGCGGCCTCGGTCTCGCCTTGGTCAAGGCCATCGTTGATCTACACGACGCGACCATCAGGCTTGAGGACAACTATCCCGGTTTGCGCGTAAGCATGACGTTTCCCCCCGCAGCTGCCCCTTAATCGTTTGTCGCTGCCAACGTTAACAAGAAGCAATGCGGCCTTCATGTTCGCGCAATGGGCCGTGCTGCATTTTCGGGACATGGATTTGGCGGATTGGCGCTTGCCCGCCAGCAGGGCAGTCAATCAGGAAAACTGGAGCAAGGACGTACATGACAAGCATCACCACTCGGCCAAGCAATTCGCGGCGCCTGTTGGCCAGCGTGAGCACCTTGGCGCTCTTGGCAGCCCTCGGGGCTGGCGTCTCGGGCATCTGGCCAGTCGCCCCGGCACGCGCCGACACCGCCATCGAGCTGAACGTTCCTGTCCAAGGTGGCCCGGATTTTGCCGATCTGGTTGAGAAGGTCCGTCCCGCCGTGGTCTCGGTGCGGGTGAAGATTCACGAGGGCGCCGAGCAGATGGCCATGAACGATCAGGGGCCGTTCGGCGGCGATCAGAACCCGTTTCAGGGCACGCCGTTCGAGAAGTTCTTCAAGAAGTTTGGCCAGAACCAAGGCAAGAAAGGCCGCCAAGGCAACAACGGCGACGGCGACCAGGGTCCGTTGGCGCAGGCCCAGGGCTCGGGCTTCTTTGTTTCGGCTGACGGCTACATTGTCACCAACAACCACGTTGTCGACGGTGCTGTGAATGTCGAGGTTGTGATGGACAATGACAAGATCATCCCCGCCAAGGTGATCGGCGTCGATCCCAAGACCGATCTTGCCCTGATCAAGGTCGAGGGCTCAGGCCATCCCTATTTGCGTCTGGCTGCGGCCAAACCGCGGATCGGCGAGTGGGTGGTGGCGATGGGCAATCCGTTCGGGCTCGGCGGCACGGTCACGGCCGGCATCGTCTCGGCCGAAGGCCGCGACATCGGCTCGGGTCCATACGACGACTACATCCAAATTGATGCGCCCGTGAATAAGGGCAATTCCGGTGGACCGACCTTCAACCTCAAGGGTGAGGTGGTGGGTGTCAATACGGCCATCTTCTCACCTTCGGGCGGGTCGGTCGGCATCGCCTTCGACATTCCGTCGACGACCGTTTCGACAATCATTCCGCAGCTTCAGGCTGGCGGCAAGGTCGACCGCGCCTGGCTCGGCGTGCAGATCCAGCCCGTCACTGCCGAAATCGCCGATAGCCTCGGCCTGAAAACCGACAAGGGCGCTCTCATCGCCATGCCGCAGGACGGCAGTCCGGGCACCAAGGCAGGCCTCAAGGCCGGTGATGTCATAACTGAGGTCAACGGCAACGAGGTTGCCGATGCCAGGGATTTGGCCCGCAAGATTGGCGGCATGAAGCCGGGTGCCGTCGTCAAATTGTCCGTGGTTCATGACGGCAAGCTCAGCACGGTCGAGGTTACGCTCGGCGAGCTGACCGACGCCAAGATGCAGAAGGCCATGCTCGAAAAAGATGCCCCCGCCAAAGGCGAGCAGATGGGTTCGCTGGGGCTGGAAGTGCAGCCGGCAACCGCCGTCGATGGCGCCGGTGATCAAGGCCTGGCGGTGACCAACGTTGATCAAAATGGCAAGGGCGCCGAACTCGGCTTTGCCACAGGCGATGTGATCCTCAAGGTCGGCGGCAAGGCGGTTTCGAGCAGCGCCGACTTGAAGGCGGCGCTGAGCGATGTCAAGGCGTCCGGCAAGAAGAGCGCGCTATTCCTGGTCAAGCGAAACGACGAACAGCGGTTCGTGTTGGTACCGGTCGCGGTCGGATGAACACCCTCACAGGATTGATGTCGGTGGACGATTGATCGGTCTGCCCCCCCTCTGGATCGTAAGTCCCAGGCATCAAAGAAGCGGGAAGGCGTGCTGCGCGCCTTCCCGCTTCGCGTTTTTGGGTGCTTAGAGCGTTTTCCACTTATCATGAAGCATACCCGGCGTGCCTAATATAGTTGGCGCACTCGTGCGCCGGGAAAGCGCTGAGCAGCTCGCCGATGCGGTTCCACAGGCCAGGGA
>Ga0209068_10000626_pt1 | contig 18908 bp, 15 predicted proteins | sample ColStrG_CSR_2012_FD_187200 | JGI IMG/M metagenome (GOLD analysis project Ga0209068, IMG submission 187200) | Freshwater sediment microbial communities in response to fracking from Pennsylvania, USA - Cold Stream Run_MetaG_CSR_2012 (SPAdes)... | ecosystem: Environmental > Aquatic > Freshwater >... | reverse complement strand
AAGCGATTTCGGCCACTCTCACGCACAAATCGGACGCCGGCGCGGTCGCGCTCAACCTATCGAGCCGCGCCGAGGTAGCGGCGGAATACGAAGCCATGTCAGACCGCCTGCGGCAGCATTCGATCGCCGGCATGCTGGTCTGCCGGCAGATCCGCGGCGGCCTGGAGCTCGTGCTCGGCCTTCATCGCGACCCCGAGATGGGCCTCGTGGTGATGGCCGGCAGCGGCGGCGTCTTGCTCGAACTGGTGAAGGACGTGGCATTCTGCATGCCGCCGGTCAGCCCCGAGAAAGCCCGTCACATGATCGCCCGCACCCGCGCCGGCAGGCTGATGGAGGGCTATCGCGGCAGCGCGCCGCTCGACAGCGAGGCGGTCGTGACCGCCCTGGTGGGGCTCGGCCATCTCGCGGCCGACCTCGAGGAGGTGATCGAATCGATCGACATCAATCCGTTCGTCGCCCTGCCGCGGGGTCAGGGCGGCCTGGCGCTCGATGCCTTGGTGGTGCTGCGGCGACGGTAGAGGGAAGGCCGCGTCGGAGCCTCGATCGGCCCACCGTGTGGGGCAAGGCCGCCCGGCATTTTTCCCGGACGCAACGCAGCCCTACGCGCTGCACCGCGGCCCGGAAAGGCGGACGGCGTGCTGCTCCATCCTTTTGTCGCAGGCGATTTGGCGAAGCCGTCCTGGACATTTTTACCACAATAGGGCTTTTGTGTCGAAATGTCGCCCCGCACCCCCGCTGGGGCGTCGCCGAAATCGAACCCGTATGCCCAGTCGGCGCCCACCGTCAGAGGACAAGAGTCACGGCAGCGGCGACCGGCTGCTCGCCGTGCTGGCGCTCTTCACCGCCCAGCAGACCCAATGGAGCGTCGAAGCGGCGGCCGAAAGGCTCGGCGTGTCCACCACCACGACCTACCGGTATTTCAAGAAATTGACCAAGGCCGGGCTGATCAGCCCCGTGTCGGGGGCCGGCTATACGCTCGGGCCTGCCATCATCCAGATGGACCGCCTGATCCAATCCAGCGATCCGATGCTCAAAGGCGCGCGCGGCGTGATGATCGATCTCGTCGGCCACGCCGCCGAAGGGTCCACGGTCCTGCTCTGCCGGCTTTTCCACGATAGGGTCATGTGCGTTCATCAGATCATGGGTCGCGGGCCGCAGCAGCCCGTGAGCTATGAACGCGGAAGATTGATGCCGCTCTATCGCGGCGCCACTTCCAAAATCATTCTGGCGCATCTGCCGTCCCGCACCCTGAAATCCTTGTTCGCCCACGACGCCGGCGAGATCGCGGAGGCTGGCCTCGGCGCCGACTGGGCGGAATTTCGGCGCGGGCTCGCCGCCATCCGCCGCGCCGGCATGATCGTGAGCCGCGGCGAGATCGATCCTGGCCGGGTCGGTGTCGCGGCGCCCATTTTCGATAAAGATCGCGCGGTGCTGGGCAGCCTCAGCCTCGCGCTCCCGGCGGCCCATGCCGACGAGGCGCTGGTGGGGCGGCTGGCGCCCTTGACGGTTGCGGGCGCGCGTGAAATCGAGCGGACCATGAACTCAGGATCGGCGCTGAGCCAGCCAAGCCCCGCCCGCGTCAAGATCGCCAGATCGAGATAGCCGAAAGCCCTTCGGGAGGACGACATGACCTTCGCCACCATCAAGCTCTCGCTCATCCTGTTCGGCTTGGCGCAGTTGCTCAAGCTCCAGGCGTTCCGCCATGCCGCCTTCCGGGCGCGGCTCAAGCAGCGCAATCTGGTGGCGCAGATCATGGCGCGGGACGAGGAAACCGGACGCTGGTTCGCCATCAAGGACGGCAAGATCAGCTCCGGGGCCGGGCTGCATCCGAGCCCGGACATCAAGCTGATGTTCAAGAACGCGGCCTGGGGCGCCAAGCTGCTGATGCCACCGGTCAACTGGCTCAATCAGATCAACGCGCAAAAAGACTTCATTCTCGGCGTCGACGGCCCCGAGGACCTGACCAATTGGTTCGCCCAGACCCTCATGATGAGCCAGACGGTCGGCTGGAAATTCGGCACCCGGCTCGAAGACGGCACCATGCGGTATTGCAACATGACCAATGGCGGACCGGTCTTCGTCTATGTCAAGGACGGCAAGATCGTGCGCATGACCCCGATCGATTTCGACGACGACGACCCGGCGCCCTGGACCATTGCGGCACGCGGCATGAACTTCACGCCGCCGCGCAAGACCACGCTGGCACCGCACGGGCAGAACGCAAAATCGATCGTCTATTCGCCCGACCGGCTGCTCTATCCGATGAAGCGCGTCGACTTCGATCCCAACGGCGAGCGCAATCCGCAGAACCGCGGCAAATCGGGTTATGTGCGCATCTCGTGGGAAGAGGCGATCGCGCTCGTCACCAACGAGATCAAGCGGCAGAAGCGCCAGCATGGCCCCGGCGCCATCACGTTCTCGCACGGCTCGCATCATACCTGGGGAAACATCGGCTACTACCTTTCCGCGCTGTTCCGCTTCGCCAATGCGGTCGGCATGACGCGCGTGCACCACAATCCCGATTCCTGGGAAGGCTGGTACTGGGGCGCGGTGCACCACTGGGGCTACACGTTGCGGGTCGGCCAGTCGGAAACCTACGGCACGGTCGAGGACTGCCTGCAGAACTGCGACATGATCGTGTTCTGGGCCGCCGATCCCGAGTCGACGTCGGGCTCCTACGGCGCCCAGGAAGGGACCGTGCGTCGGCAGTGGCTGAAAAACGCGAAGCTCGGCATCAAGATCGTTCACGTCGATCCCTACTACAACGCGTCGGCGCAATTTCTGCCGGGCAAGTGGTTCGCCCCCAAGCCGACCACGTCGGTCGCGATGGCGATGGCCATCGCCTATGTGTGGATCAAGGAAGGCCTCTACGCGAAAGAGTATGTGAAGACTCACACGGTCGGCTTCGACAAGTGGAAGGCGTACCTCCTCGGCGACGAGGACGGCATTCCGAAGACGCCCGAATGGCAGGAGAAGGAAACCGGCGTGCCGGCCAAGGACGTGCGCGCGCTGGCGCGCGAATGGGGCGGCAAGCGCGTCTACCTGGCACCCGGCGGCTGGGGCAACGGCCATGGCGGCGCCTGCCGCAACCAGACCGGCATCCAATGGGCGCGCGTCATGGTGTGCCTGTCGGCGATGCAGGGGCTCGGCAAACCGGGCTGCAACATGGGCAACCTGCAATGGGGTTGCCCGCTCGACTTCAATTTCTATTTCCCGGGCTACGCCGACGGCGGCATGTCGGGCGATCTCGAGAATACCTCGATGCCGGTCGAGCTCTACCAGCGCATGCCGCAGCTGCCGACCATGAATTCGAGCTTCCAGCGCATCCCGCGCATCTGGATGCCGGAGGCCATCATGGACGGCAAGGCCGAAGGCTATCCGTGGATCGGGAAGTCGATCGAGCATCAATTCGCCAAATTCTCCTACCCGGCGCCCGGCCACTCGCCGGTGCACATGCTCTACAAATATGGCGGCTCGATCCTCTCCACCATGAACAACACCAATCGCTGGGTGAAGATGTACCAGTCGGCGAACCTGGAATGCGTGGTCAATCAATCGATCTGGTTCGAGGGCGAGGCCAAGTTCGCCGACGTGCTCCTGCCGGCCTGCACCAATTTCGAGCGTACCGACATCAGCGAATGGGCCGGGCTCGGCGGCTACGGGCATCATGGCCAGCAGCAGCTCAACCATCGGGTCATCCTGTTCCAGGCGCCCGCGATCGAGCCGCAAGGCGAATCGAAATCCGATTTCTGGATCTTCAACGAGCTGTGCAAACCGCTCGGCCTCGCCAACTATTTCTCGGAAGGCTGCAACGAGATCGACTGGGTCAAGCGGGTCTATCTCGCCTCCGACCTGCCGAAGGTGATCTCTTGGCGGAAGTTCCTCGAGCGCGGCTATTACGTGGTGCCGGCCGAGAAGGAAAAGCTGCGCGCGCCGGTGTCCTTCCGCTGGTTCTGGGAGAACCGCAAGAAGGACGTTCCGGAGGCGCAGCCGCTGCCGTCGGACTACACCGAGGAATATCTGCGCGGGCTGCAGACGCAGTCCGGCAAGCTCGAGTTCGAGTGCAGCAGCCTCAAACGCTTCAACGATCCGGAACGCCCCCCGATCGTCAAATACGAGCCGTCATGGGAGGGGCAGCATTCGGGCGAGCGGTTCGAGCGCTATCCGCTGCAGATGCTCACGCCGCACTCGAAATACTCGTTCCACACTCAGGGCGACGGCAAGGATTCGTTCCTGCTCAACATCGAGGACCACCGGGCCAAGGTCGACGGCTATTATTACTGGATCATGCGCATGAACGCGCAGGATGCGGCCGAGCGCGGCATCAAGAAGCATGCCCTGGTCAAGGTGCACAACGACCGCGGCGCGGTGATCTGCGCGGCGCTGCCGACCCAGCGCCTGCCGCGCGGCGTCTGTCACGGCTACGAGTCCTCGGCGATCTACGAGCCCATGGGCGAGCCCGGCAAGTCGGTCGATCGCGGCGGCTGCCTCAATTTGCTAACCCCCGAGCGCTCGCAGACCAAATCCACCCACGCGCTCGCCGGCGCCAATGCGTTGGTCGAGATCGAGGCGTGGGACGGACGCACCGAGCATCTTTCGGCCGCATTCGCCGACACGAAGTCCGCACCCAAGGTCAAACGAAAGCCCGCGCCGACACTCGTGCCGGCGAAGTGACATGGAACACCCCGCTCGTCCCCGCGGACGCGGGGACCCAGACTTTGCCCATTGTCCGCGGGAATGAGCGGAGATAGACGAGTGCGCTGAAGTCCGAAGAGAGTACACGCCATGAAAAAATGGAACATGATCATCGACGTCGCCGAATGCACGAACTGCAATCTGTGCACGCTCGCCACCATGGACGAATATGTCGGCAATGAATGGCCGGGCTACAGCAAGCCGATGCCGCGGCACGGCCACAAGTGGATCAACATTCTGCAGAAGGAACGCGGGCAGATTCCGATGATCGACATCGCCTACGCTCCGACCATGTGCAATCACTGCGACGACGCGCCCTGCATCGGCAAGGCCGGCGATGCGATCAAGAAGCGCCCGGACGGCATCGTGCTCATCGACCCGGAGAAGGCCAAGGGACGCAAGGATCTGGTCGATGCCTGTCCGTATGGGCACATCTGGTGGAACGAGGAGCTCGAGGTCGCGCAAGCCTGGCCGTTCGACGCCCATCTCATCGACGACGGCTGGCAGCAGACGCGCGGCCACCAATCCTGCCCGACCGGCGCCATGCGGGCGATTTCGCTCGAGGACGACGACATGGCCCGCATGGTGCGCGAGGAAGGCCTCGAGGTCATGCGGCCCGAGCTCGGCAGCAAGCCGCGGGTCTATTACCGCAATCTGTGGCGCTATTCGAAATGCTTCATCGGCGGCAGCATCTCGGCTGAGCAGAACGGCCTCGTCGATTGCGTGGAGGGCGCGAGCGTGCGCCTCCTCAAGGATGGCCGCCTGATCGGCGAGGTCACGAGCGACAACTACGGAGATTTCAAGTTCGACAAGCTTGATGAGAACTCGGGCAGATATATTGTCGAAATCTCGGCACAGGGCCGCACCAGAAAGGTGGAAGCGCAGCTTGGGGCCAGCGTCAATCTCGGCGAGATACGGTTATAGCCTGTAGCCTGCATGGAGCGAAGCGCAATGCGGGAACGTCGGCTCCGAACATAGGTCGGTCCCGGATTGCGCTTCGCTCCAACCGGGCTACGAGAAACGCCGGGCAATGATTGATTCCGCACCTCTCATCATTCCGTCGCTAGGCACCCTGTACCAGGCGCTCGCGCCTTGGGCCGAGGCGCTGTTGCGCGCGGTCGTCGGGCTGGCGCTGGTGCCGCATGGGTTGCGGATGGCATTCGGATTCTTCCCCGCGACCAGCGGGCCGATCCGCGACCTGTCCATGATGGCGGAAGCGCTCGATCGCTGGGGCTATCGGCCCGGCAAATTGTGGGCCCCGCTGATTGCCGGCACCCAGCTCATCGCCGGGCCGCTCTTGGGGCTCGGTCTGTTCACGCGCGCGGCCGCGCTGCCGGTCTTTCTGTTCCTGCTCGTGTCCAATGTCGAGCGCTGGCGGGTGGGCGGTTATTTCTGGAACACGCAAGGGCTCGAATACACCCTGATGTGGACCGCCGGCGCCTTCTTCTTTCTGGTGCACGGCGGCGGCACCATCTCGCTTGACCATGTCATCGGCCGCGCGTTCTAGCTCGGCTGAAGACGCACCATCATTTGAAACGCCGGTGCCGCCATTCCCAGGGCGGCATGAAGCTGCCGGCCCAGATCCCGCGCTTGGCGGTGTGCGCCTCGGCTTCCTGCGACCGATAAGCGTCGGAATAATAGGCCAGCGCCCAACCCTGCAGCACCATCCAGGCGTTCACGTCGGAACCGTCCGGCAAGACGCACACCGCGAGCACGCGTCGGTAGCGGTCGAGGCCCGACGCCTCGCATTTGAGCGGCCGCCCGGCTATGAGTTCGACCAGCTCGCGCGTGGCGGCCCGCCCGCACGGCCACGTTTTGTTGCCGGCATCGGTGCAGGTTTGGTCGGTTTCGGGAGCATCGATCCCCTGCAGCCGGATGCGGGAGCGAGCTATGTCGACAGTGTCGCCGTCGATCACCCAGGCCTTGCCGACGATGTCCCCATGGACATCGGCCGGCAGTCGGTGGTTCGCACGTTGGGCGGCGTGGATGGCGAGCGCCCCCACCAACACGATCGCGAGCAGCAGCGGCCGGGCGCCAACCGGCTTGGTTCCGGTCCGTCCCAAGCTCGGCCGTTGCCAAGGTCGTGTTTGCCCAGATCGTGTCTGCAAAACCCGTGTCTGCAAAGTGCGCATCTGGCTCGCCGCGAGTCGCCATCACCATCGTGGCCAATCACGTCCGCCATTGCAATCCACGTCACGGCCGGCAGAGCGGACCCCGACCTCTGTCCAGAAGTCGGGCCGTGGGGTGTGCGGAGGGGTTCAAGGCTGATCGCGGCTCGCGGCCCCGCAGACCCGCGGCACGAAAAGCCGGTTCGCCAAAAGGAGTCAGACCCAGGCGCGATCGAGCCCGCGGGCGGTCAACAATTCGCCGATCCTCTTGCGCGCATAGAACATGCGGGTCTTCACGGTGTTTGGCGGGACGCCGATGATTTCCGCGACATCGTCGATCGTGCGCTCATGGTAGTAGACGAGATCGACGATCTCGCGGTGCGCCGGTGACAACTGCTTGAGGCAATCGCGCAGAATCTCGTTGCGTTCGGTCTTCTGCAACGTGACCTCGGGATTGTCGGACGGGTCCTCGATGAACTCAATGACGTCGTCGTCCAGATCGTCGGTCGAGCGCCGGCGCAGCGCCGACAGCGCCTTGTGGCGGGCGATCGCCAGCAGCCAGGTCGATACCTGCGAGCGCGCCTCGAACTGGGCGGCATTGCGCCAGACTTCGATGAAAACTTCGCTCACCAGATCCTCGGCCGTCGCTTCGCCGTCCACGAACCGCATCAGGAACCGGAACACGCGCACATTGTGGCGCCCGAACAGGACCTGCATCGCATGCTTGTCGCCCTGTCCAATCAGGCTGACCAGCACTTGGTCGGAAGTCTCCTTGTCGGCTGACCGGCGTCGGCCGGCCGCGACAGCTGCGATGGCGTCACTGTATTGCATGGCGAACCCCGTCTCCCTGCGCACGCTTGTCGCGTGTCGTCGTGTACTCTTGGTAGCAGGGGGGCGTTTCGCCACGATTGCGCGGAGCGGGAGAATGGTTTCGTGGCCGGGGCGAATTGTTTCGTGCGGGCCGGCGCGACGAAACAATTGGCCGGGGCGGACGGCCGTTCGCGGGGGCAAAACCTGCCCGAAATTCGCCCGTCGTGGGGATTTAGTCCTAGATCCGGTCGCCCGCTTCGGGGCCCCTGCGGCATTTCAGTCACTGCATGGCGGATGGCGGGAGCGACCGGACAATCCTATGATAAGGCTTGCTGGCGGCGCTTGGGGCTGCGCTCCCGGGATGCACGTGGACGATATGGGGGTTTCATCCAAATACCTGACGGTGGGTGCCGGCGCCGCCTTGGCGATGCTGGCGCTGGCAGGCTCGCTCGACGGCCTCGCCGCCCGCGAGTTTCGCGCCGCCGACATCCAGGAGGAAAGCTATCCCACCGTCCAGGCGCTTCTGTTCATGGACAAGCTGGTGGCGGAACGGACCGGCGGGCGGCACCGCATTCGGGTTTTCCATTCCCGTCAGCTCGGCGAGGAAAGCCAAACCATCGAGCAAACCCGCGTCGGCGCCATCGACCTCAACCGCATCAACGTGGCGGCGATCGGCGATGTTGCGCCGACCCTGAACGTCCTCGCCCAACCCTTCCTGTTCCGCTCGATCGACCACCTTTACAAGGTGATCGACGGACCGATCGGCGACGACATCCTGGCCGCGATCGAGCCGAATGGATTCATCGGACTGACCTTCTACGATTCCGGCGCACGCTCGATCTACACGAGGTCAAAGCCGGTGCGCGGCTTGGCCGATCTCAGCGGCCTGAAGATCAGGGTGCAGCAGTCCGACCTGGTGATCCGAATGATGAAGGCGCTCGGCGCGGAACCGGTCGCGCTTCCCTACGGACAGGTGCTGACCGCCTTGTCGGCGCAGCTGGTCGACGGGGCGGAGAACAATTGGCCCTCGTTCGTGACCACCGGCCATTTCAAGGTTGCGCAGTTCTACACGGTGACGGAACACACGATGGGGCCGGAAGTTCTCGTCATGTCGCGCCGCGCCTGGCAGGAATTGTCGGATGCCGACCGCGTGATCTTTCGCGCCGCGGCGCGCGATTCGAGCCGGCATATGCGGGAACAGTGGCTGAGCTGGGAGGAGCAATCCAAGAAGCAGGCCGCCGAGGCCGGCGTCACCGTCATCGACAAGTTCGATCGCAAGCCGTTCGAGGACGCGACCCGCCCGTTGCGCGACGAAATGCGCGCCGACCCCAGATTCGGACCGTTGATCGAGCGGATCCAGGCCGTGCAATGAGCCATGGAGCCCCACCTGCAACCAAGCGTGTCATCGAATGCGGCAACCCCAAAGGCGGCTCGCGCGGCCGGGGCTTTGGACCGGCTGCGCGCGCTTCCCATTCGTTGGCGCATTCTCTCGATTGCCATGCTCAATATCGCGGTGGCGATCGTCTTTACCGCCATGATCTGGAATGGCGCGCAAGTTCTCAATTCGGCACGTGGCGATCTGCGCGAAAGCCGTGAATCGGATCGCCAGCTGGCGGTCCTGGAAAGCCAGGCCGGTCGCCTGCAAAGCCTCATTCACCGGTATTTCACCCAGCCCGACCGTGATCTCCTGCAGGAGATCACGGAGCTGCGCAAGTCGCTGCTCGGCACTTTGGAGAATCGCGCCTTCGTGGATCCGATCCTCTCGGCTTCCGCCGCCGAAGTGGTCGCGGCCACTGAGCGATTCGTCGCCGGCTTTGACGAGTTGCGCAACGTGCAGAGCGCCATCATGGACACCTACGAGAATCAGGTGCTGGCGCCGGCACGGGAGATGTCCGGGCTCTACGCGATCGTGGAGGGCGCCACCACCGACCGCAGCGCCCTGGTCTGGCCCGCGCTCAGCCGGTCACGCGAATCGTTCTCCACCACGCTGGTCCTGACCGACATCTTCTATCTTCAACATCAGGCCGACACCGCCGCCGAGGTGACCCGAAACCTGGAGCGGATCGAGAGCACCATCCCGGTAATGCTGGATCTCGCCGACAACGAGCTGCAGCGCGGGGCGCTGCGCGCCATCCAGGCGCGGGCCGCCGCCTGGCGGTCGGGGATCGCGCAATTGTCGCAGAGTTTCGTGACCCGCGCGAAACTGCTGAGCGATGGCGTCGACGGCAACCAGGCCGCCATGGCAAACGTGATCGATCGCCTGTCCCGAAATATGCGGGAACGCGAAGGCCTCGCCTATGACCGGTTCGAGAACACGCTGGGCGACCTCTACGCCGGCATTGCGATCGCGGTCGTGCTCTCGGTGTCGATCTCGATTTTGGTCGGCCTCGCCATTGCGCGCAGCATCGTTAGCCCCTTGCGGGGCTTGATGAACACCGTGGATGCGATCGTGTCCGGACACTATGCGCACGCGGTCGACGATCTCGACGCCCGCGACGAGATCGGAGAAATGGCGCGGGCGGTCGAGGTGTTCCGCGCCAACGCCATCGTCCAGCGGCAGACCGATCTCGACCTCAAGGCCTCCAAGGAGAACGCCGAAGACGCGCTGCGCGAGCTGCAGGATGCGCAGCGAAGCTTGATCGAGGCGGAGAAGTTCGCCGCACTCGGCGGCCTGGTGGCCGGCGTCGCCCATGAAGTCAACAATCCGGTCGGCATCAGCCTCACGGTCGCGTCGAGCTTCGCGCGGCGATGCGCGCAGTTCTCCGAAGAGATCCGCGACGGCGCGGTCCGTCGTTCCAAGCTCGAGGAATTCATTGCCGGCAGTCAGGAGGCCGCCAAGCAGCTCGTCACCAATCTCAATCGCGCCGCCGACCTGATCCAATCGTTCAAGCAGGTCGCGGTCGACCGCAGCGACGCGGAGCGGCGGGTGTTCAATCTGCGGGATGCGACCGAGCAGATGATGGTGAGCCTGCGTCCCGCCCTCAAGCACTCATTGGTTTGGCTCTCGGTCGACGTGCCGGAGGACATTTCGCTCAAGAGCTATCCGGGGCCTTATGGCCAGGTGTTGACCAACCTGGTGCTCAATGCGCTGGCCCATGCGTTTCCGGACAAGCGCGCCGGCACGCTGCGGCTCACCGCTCGCAAGCTCGGAATCGACCAGGTCGAAATCGAATTCGCCGACGACGGGGTCGGCATGAACGAGGAGGTGCAGCGGCGCGCCTTCGAGCCGTTCTTCACCACGCGCCGAAACCGTGGCGGCACCGGACTCGGCCTGCACATCGTCTACAATCTGGTGACACGGCGGCTGGGCGGATCGCTGAGGATGGAATCGGTTCCGGGCCACGGCACGGTTTTTCGGATCAGGCTGCCGCTCGCCGCGCCCAAGGATGAATTCGTCGACACCACATTGACCCTGGCGGAGCTGGAATGACCGACGAGCAAGACATCATGCGGGTGATCGACGACGCCGGCGCGCCGGCCGTCGACGAGATCGGACCGGCCTGGAAGATCGCCGTCATCGACGACGACGCGGCGGTGCACGAGGGCACCCGCTTCGCGCTTTACGACTACAGCCTGCATGGCCAGGGCATCGAGATCCTCTCGGCCTTTTCGGCGCGAGAGGGCGGCGAGCTCATGCGCACCGTTCCGGACATCGCCGTCATCCTGCTCGACGTCGTGATGGAGACCGACGACGCCGGCCTCAAGCTGGTCGATTTCATCCGCACGCAACTCAAGAACGAGGCTGTTCGCATCATCCTGCGCACCGGGCAACCCGGGCAGGCGCCCGAGCGGCAGGTCATCGTCGACTATGACATAAACGACTACAAGGCGAAGACCGAGCTGACCGCCGATAAGCTCTTCACCTCGCTCACCGCTGCGCTGCGGAGCTATCAACAGATCCAGCGAATGGTCGAGACGCGGCGCGGGCTGGAGATGATCATCGAAGGCGCTTCGACGCTCTACGACTTCAAGTCGATGCAGCGCCTGGCGGAAGGCGTGCTGACGCAAATTGCCTCGTTGCTCAACGTCGAGTGCGGCGGCATCCTGGTGCTGCGCGATGCGGGCGGCAGCCTGGAGAAGTTTTCGGTCCTCGCGGGCTCGGGCTGCTATCGCCGCTTTGCCGGAGCCGCGTCCGCGGGCGCGCTCGATGCCATGCTGGAGCAGGCCGTGCTGAGCGCGTTCGAGCGCCGTTCGCATCAATTCCTCTCCAAGCTTTCGGTGCTTTACATCGACACGTCGAGCAAGCGCGAGATCGTGGTCGTGCTGGAGACCGTGCGGCCGATGTCCGCCACCGACCGGTCCCTGGTCGAGGTGTTCTGCAGCCGACTTTCGGTCGCCTTCGACAACGTCATCCTCTATGACCAGCTGCATGAGGCGAACATCCGGCTGGAGGAGCGCGTGCGCGAGCGCACCCACGAGCTCACCGCCGCCAACAGCCGCATGTCGTCGCAGTGGACGCAGTTGCGCCGGTCGAACGAATTCAAGAACGAGATTCTCGGCACCGTCGCGCACGATCTACGCAATCCGCTCGGTGTCATTCTCGGACGCGCCGAGATGATGAATGAGCTGGTGGCAATGACGCCGGTGCAGGCCGAGAAGATCAGAGACCAGCTCGGCCACATCCGCGCTTCCGCCGGTCAGATGACCGAATTGGTCAACGACTTGATCTCGGACGCGATGATGGACGCGCACAATATCGCGATCCGGCAGGAACAGGTCGATCTCGTGACGATGCTCGGCGAGATCGCGACCGCCAATCGGGGGCTGGCCGAGAGGAAAAAGCAGACCGTCCAGCTGGTCGCGCCGGCGCACCAGATGTGGAGCTGCGACCCCGACCGGCTGCGCGAGGCGGTCGACAATCTGGTCAGCAACGCGATCAAATACAGCCCGATCGGCGGCCATATCGAGCTGACCATGAGCGTCGCCGACGATCGCATCCTCATCCGCATCAGGGACGAGGGCCCCGGTCTGTCCGAGGAGGACGTGTCGCGGCTGTTCGGCCGCTTCCAGCGCCTCTCGGCGCGGCCGACCGGGGGCGAGCGATCGACCGGGCTCGGCCTCTCGATCGTCAAGCGCATCGTCGAATTGCATGGCGGGCAGGTCCGCGCCGAGAGTCCCGGGCCCGGCCGGGGTGCGACCTTCACGATCAGCCTGCCGTCCACTCCCCCCGTGCCGCAATGAGCGAACGCCAACACATCGTCGTGGTCGATGACGAAGCGCCGGCGCGCGAGATGGTCGCCGACTATCTGCGCATTCACGGTTTCGAGGTGACGACCTGCGACGGCGGCGCCAGCTTGCGCCAGACGGTCGCCGCGCGGAGACCCGATCTCATCGTGCTCGACCTCAACATGCCGGAGGAGGACGGACTTTCGATCATCCGCACGCTCAAGCAGCAAATCACCGTCCCGATCATCATGCTGACCGCGACCGCCGGCGCGATCGATCGGATCGTGGGCCTCGAGCTCGGGGCCGACGATTATCTGGCCAAGCCTTGCGAGCTGCGCGAGCTGTTGGCCCGCATCCGCTCCGTGCTGCGGCGAAGCATTTCGGCCGTCGCCGAAGCAGCGGCACCGCGCCCGCGCGCCCTCGTCCGGTTCGGAACCAAGTGGCTCGACCTCCAGGCCCAGCTGCTGCGCGACGACGGCGGCAACGAGTATCCGCTGGCCGGCTCCGAGTTCGCGCTGCTCAAGGTCTTTGCCGAGAATCCGAAACGCGTTCTGTCGCGCGAGCAACTGCTCGATCTCGCCAATGCGCGCGACCGCGAAGCCTTCGACCGCGCGATCGATGTACGGATCACGCGCCTGCGCCGCAAGATCGAGCCGGATCCGACCCATCCGTCGGTCATCCGCACCGTGCGCGGCGCCGGCTATCTGTTCTCTCCGGGCGGCACGGAAGCCGCCTAGCCCCATCGTCAAAGGCGTCGAGACCAGCCAGCAGGCAGACTTCCTGCGCACGGAGAATTGCGAGGAGGCGCAAGGCTTCCTCTTCGCCACGCCGTTGCCGGCCGATGAATTCGAGGCCTATCTGCGGATCCAACGCCTTGCCTTGCTGGTTCTCGATGACCTCCACCTGGGCGGCAGCGGACCTACGCCATTCGAACGGCCGGCCGCGAAATCTCCCGGCCACTCACGGTCGCGCCGGGCTTGAGGCGCGGGTTGATCGCGCAGCCAGGTGGTGGCCGGGTAGGGCTGGAGCCACAGCCCTTCGTGCATGACCCCCTCAGCGGGTCGATTCTCGGGCATGCCCATTAACGAAGATTAAGCATACGTCGGTTACGCTCTTGCGCGAAAGGCCGAGGGTCGTATCCGTGAGCATTCCGAGCGTTTCATTCTGGCGCCAGGATCTGAACTGGTACGTCCAGCAGCAGAGCTGGACCAAGTCGTTCAATCAGGTGGATCAGAACTGGACCAACGAGCTTTCCGGCGGCAGCTCGCCCGGCTCGGCGAGCATCATCGCTCAAGGGACCGTGAATATCGTCAACACCCAGTCCGAGTCACCTTTGACCAGCGCCCTGCAAGCGAGCGGCGCGAAGAGCGGAAGTCTGCTCGACCTCGTGGCCTGAGAGAGCGTCCGGCGCGCGGCCGGCGTCGGATCCACCAGCTGCATCACCTCAGCTTCTGACCCGAGATTCCGGGCGGGCCGGCGAGCCTAAGGCCGCCCGCCAAGGGATCCGTCGGGAGCGTTAGTGCGCTCGACTCCGGTTCGACACCCGTTTCCACGTCGATCGGTGACCGGGACGGTATTGATCGATTGCGGGGCCTCACCGTTGGTCGAGCCCTGATTTCGCCCGCACGTTCTTGCTTCACGGCCGCACCGCACGTGGTAGATTCGCCGGCAGGACAACGGAGACCAATATGGGTTTGTGGTCGGAGCCGATGACCGCGAAGATGGCGGCGTTCCTGCTCGCTGCGCTTGCCACATTGTTCGTCTTGATCGGCTCGGAGATTCGAAGTCACGCTCGGCCCAAGGATCCTCGTCCGCCAAAACGCAAAAGGGTGGGCCCGAGAGTGGGTCTGCGCGTGATTCCGGGCGCGGTCACCCGGACCGCCATGCTGCTCGGGCTCATCGCCGCCCCCTTCGCGGCCATCGGCTTTAGGTTCGGGGCGGCGGGCGTCGCAGTCGCCTTGGCGATGGCGGTCGCGACCGTCCTTTGGTCATTCTGGCGCGCCGGGCCGGCCATCCTGGCGCAATGCGGCGCGCGCCGCGTGAGCGACCGAAACCTCGTCGAGGCGGTGCAGGAGCTCGCCGCCAAAGCCGGCATTCCGGCGCCCCGCATCCTCGAGATTCAAGAAAATCATCCGAATGCCTTTGCGCTCGGCTCCGATGCCGCCGACGCGACGATCGTCGTTACGCTCGGTTTGCGCTCTCGTCTGACGGGCGACGAGTTGCGCGCCGTCATGGCCCATGAAATTTCGCACATCGCGCACCGCGATACCTTACGGGCGACCATTGGGGCAACGCTGCTGGGCGCGATCGCAGCGCTGGCGCTGCGGCTCGGGTTGATCGGGCTCGCGGCGCGCCGTCAAGGCGGCGGCGCATTGCTGTTCCTGGCAATCTTGGCGCCCCTTTCGGCACTCGTGCTGCGCTTCGCGGCAGCGCGCTCGCGCGAGTATCAGGCAGACCGGGAAGGCGCGCTGCTGTGCGGCAATCCCGGCGACCTGATCAGCGCCCTCGCCAAGCTCGACGCCTCGAGCCGGCGCATCGCCAGCATCACGGCCAACGATCAGCCCGCGCTGGCCGCCCTCTTCTTCGTAAACCCGCTGCCGAATTCGTGGGTCGGCCGGCTGTTCGCCGCGCACCCGCCGACCGCAAGACGAATCGCGCGGCTGCGGGCGATCGGCTGACCACGAGGGGCGTTTTGTTGGTGCGCCCGCCGGACCAAGCCGTTGCAGCCGAACACGGTTTTTGGGCCTCCTTTTCACCCCGCGGTTTGCTATCGTACATTCCCTTTTGGCGTCAATTTTGGGACTATCGGACCAACTGGCCGGGCCCGAACGCATCGGCAGAAAACGAGGAGATGCCCATGCAGCCCCATGCCGTGACGCCGAACGCGCCACAGCTCAAGAACTCCGCGACGGCGGCGGTGCTCTGCGTGCTCGGCTTGTGATCGCGCTCGGCTTGTGATCGCGCTCGGCTTGTGATGGAGATCAGCATGATTGGTCCAAACCCAACCCATAGGGTCACTCTCGCCACGGCATCCTGCGCGACCGCCGCCGGCAACCAACCAGAACCCCCAAGGAGGACACGGATGCACACTCGCCCCATTGCCGCCATGACGCTCGCCGCGCTCACCGGTCTTGCGATCATCGCCTCGCTCCCGGCGATCAGCCGCGCGCAACCCGCCGTGCAACAAGAGGAGCCCAATCGCGCCGACTTGCCGCCTCAGGCCTTCAATCCGCAGATGAGCGCGCTCATGAACATGCTGATCCAGCCGCGCCACGCCAAGCTCGGCCTGGCCGGAAAGGCGCAAAATTGGCCTCTCACGGCCTATGAGTTCAACGAACTCAAGGCCGGCTTCGTGGTCATCGGCAAGGAAGTGCCGCGCTTCAAGGGGCTGCCGGTCGCCGACCTGTTCGACGCCGCCATGAAGCAGATCTTCCCGGTCATGGATTTCGCCATCAAGGCGGGTGACGAGCGCCAATTCAGCGAGTCCTACGCAAAGATAACGGCCGCGTGCAACGCCTGCCACACCACCGCCGGAAACAACTTCATCGTCATCAAGGTGCCCGAGGCATCCAACTTCCCGAACCAGGAATTCGTACCGGCGCGGTAGCGGGCGTTCGAGGCAAATTGCCGGTCTACGCTCAAAGTCGCCTTCAGGGACGCCGCGGCGCAGGTCACATCTGGGTGATCATCGTAACCGCGTGGCTTGCCACGACGTACTACGATGTGAGCAACTTCAATCGTCTTGTGGAGGAACCGGCATGTTGACGCGGCGGCACTTTTTTTGGGCGGGCGCGAGTGCGCTCGCCGTATTCCTGGCCAACCGCATCTTCGGTCTGGGGTCGGTCTCGCAGGCTGCCGAAACGTTCGAGGTCGTTCACTCCGACGCGGAGTGGCGTACATTGCTGACCCCGGCTCAATTCGGCGTGCTGAGACAGCAGGGCACCGAGCGGCCCTTCAGCAGCCCGCTCGATCACGAAAAGCGCCCCGGAACGTTCGTCTGCGCGGGCTGTGACCTGCCCTTGTTCTCCTCGCAGACCAAGTTCGACAGCCAGACGGGTTGGCCGAGCTTCTGGCAACCGCTTGATGATGCCATCGGCACCTCGGAAGACAGATTTCTTGCAATGACCCGGACAGAGGTCCACTGCCACCGCTGCGGCGGACATCTGGGCCACGTATTCAACGATGGACCGCGGCCGACCGGTCTTCGCTATTGCATGAACGGCATAGCCATGGCGTTCAAGCCGGCGACCGCCTGAATTGGCGGCGAGGTGGCGGCTGCCACTTTTTCGTGGCTGCCGACTCGGCGACCCCAATCAAAGTCGAAGAATATCCCCGGGTCCCGGCGGACTTCCGGGCGACCTGGAAAATCGATAGCATTCCGGCTTGCGCTCGGGGTTCATCCTTGAGAATCCCGGACTTGATCGATCACCGGGAGGCCACCCATGCGATACCGCGGCTCGATCGTTTCAATCGCGCTGGCAGCAGCGCTGGCCGTCACGACGACCGGCGCCTGGGCGCTCGATGATGCCCGCTATCCCGATTGGACTGGCGGTTGGGCGCGGCTCGGCGCCGCCAATTGGGACTCCGAAAAGCCCCGCGGCGTCGGACAGCAGGCCCCGCTGACACCGGAGTATCAGGCCCTCTACGAAGCCAGCCTGGCCGACCAGAACCGCGGCGGCCAGGGCACCGATCCCGGCTATCAATGCCGGCCGCACGGCATGCCGCGGATCATGAACGCCAATCATCCGCTCTTCTTCGCCATCACGCCCGAGACGACCTACGTGTTTCGCGACATATCCAATCAGTCCCGGCGCATCTACACGGACGGACGCGACTGGCCGGCCGGTCTGCAGCATTCCGCCAACGGCTATTCGATCGGCAGATGGCTCGACCAGGACGCCGACGGACGCTACCGCACGCTCGCGGTCGAGACCCGCGGCCTGAAGAATCCTCACAGCTACGACAGCAGCGGCATTCCCTTCCATAAGGACGATGCCACCGTGGTCACGGAGCGCATTACGCTCGACAAGGCCGATCCCGACGTTCTGCGCAACGAGGTCACCACCATCGATCATGCGCTGACCCGGCCGTGGACCGTTACGCGCAACTATCGCCGCGTCCACGATCCCAAATGGGTCGAGTACATCTGTGCGGAAGACAACCACCACGTCGTCATCGGCAGCGAGGATTATTTGCTGAGCTGGGATGGCTTTCTGATGCCGGTGGGCAAAGATCAGAAGCCGCCGGATCTGCGCAATTTCGAGCAGCCGCCGCGGTAGCGCGCTCGGATCCACCCGGCCTTCGCGAGGCGGTCCTGAAAAGCTCTAGGCGCCGTGGAGCAACCGCACCGGATCGACCGGAGTGGACCCTTTGCGGATCTCGAAATGAATCTGCGGGGATTCGATATTGCCGGTTTGGCCGGACATGCCGATGATCTCGCCGCTCTTGATCTGGTCGCCTCGCTTCACCCGCAGCTCCTTGGCGTGCGCATAGGCGGTGATGTAATTGTTGCTGTGGCGCACGAGCAGAAGATTGCCGAAACTCTTGAGTTCGTTGCCGGAATAGATCACCACGCCATCGTCGGCCGCCTTGATCGGCGTGTTCTCCGGCACCGCGATATCGATGCCGTTGTTCCGCTCGCCATCCGCTTTGGCGCCGAAGCCGGCGATGACTTGCCCGCGCACCGGCCAGCGAAAGCTCGGCGCGGCATCCGTCTCCTTCGCCGGTTCGACGCCAGCCAGCTTCTCGACCGGTGCCGCTGCGACCAGCTTCCGCGCCTCCGCCGGACCAGCATGCTCGTGCGCGGGCCTTGCCGGCTGGGCGTTCGCCGCCTTCAGGGGACGGACCACGTCGTGATCGCCCGAGAGCCCGGCTCGCATTCGCGCGTCATTGGTCTCGGCGACCGCGACGGGCGATTTGACGGCGCGTCTCGAAATCCTGCTCGGCGTTTCTTCCGGTGCAGCGGCGGGCGCGGCGGTCGCGACCGCTCCACTGCCGCCCGCGCTGCCGCTGGCCGGAATGGGGTTCGGCGGAACGAGCACCGCCGCGCCGACACGGGGAGCCTCCGGAGCGACCGCTGTGAGCGACGGGCCGTAGCGCGGGACGACCAAGCGCCGGCCAGGCTGAATT
>Ga0209068_10000625_pt1 | contig 18910 bp, 14 predicted proteins | sample ColStrG_CSR_2012_FD_187200 | JGI IMG/M metagenome (GOLD analysis project Ga0209068, IMG submission 187200) | Freshwater sediment microbial communities in response to fracking from Pennsylvania, USA - Cold Stream Run_MetaG_CSR_2012 (SPAdes)... | ecosystem: Environmental > Aquatic > Freshwater >... | reverse complement strand
GGCCACCGCAGCACAAGCGGCCGTCACGGTCGGGTACTCACCACGATGCTCATTGACCAACCTCACGGCACGAGACTTCAACTCAGAATCGATCTTCTTTGGCATGGTGCACATCCTCCTGGACTCAAACAGGAGCGGCATCAAACCTGGGGTGCTTCAGAGCCCGTATCAATGTGGCGTGTCCTCTGCCGGTGATGGTATGAGGGCAACCCAAGCGATCAGGTGCACATCTGGCTCAGAGATCGCGAACCGCTTAGCCTTGGGGTCGGGTGCGGTGAGCCCGAGTTCGTCGATCAGGTCGATGAGTCGGTCGGTCTTGTTCAGGTCGGTCATGCCCTCGTCACGCATGACAGAGCGCACGATGGCCGTCACCCGTGCCGCCTGGCCCCGGCGGTAGATCTTCATCGCGTTGTCGATGTCGACCCGTTCCCTGTGTGTCCCGTGAAGTGACAGATGCTGCACGGCTTCGCGGATCACTGCGGGTAGGTCCGTCGCTCGGCCGGAGTCGAGGCTGTCGTTCCATGACTTCGCAATGTTGCCCTGGGTGGCCGCCCATGCCTTGTACGCGAGGTCGATCCAGGGGTCGGGCACGTTCGCCGGTGTACCGATCTGAGGGGGGTTTGCCATCGACAGCGAGGTCAGGCTGTCGGTAATCACGTCGACGTCGATTCCGTCGACGGTGATGCGGTCGCGGTTAAGTTCGGCCAGGGGCTCCTCGATGGGTGCGCTCGGTGGAGCAGCCACCGCTCCGGCGGATGGGTCTTGGAGGGCGGCAGGCAGCGGCACGTACCGGAAGACGGGTTCGTCGGCACGATTGAGAATCCGGGCACAGAAGACGAACCCGGGTTGGCGGTCGTTGGTGGTGAATCCGGTGCCGATGCCCCAGGGCATGGCGGCGAGACGGTGCTCGAATGATTCGTCGTGAATGGCCTTGCGGAGCATCGCTCGGAACTCTTCACCGGAGATCAGGCTTCCGGTGGTCCCCAGGAACAGGCCGTTGTCTCCGGCGGCGAGGCCACGGATCTGGTCGTTCTTCGCGTTGAAGACGACGTCATCGCTCGCGGCGATTCCGGGCAGGACGGTACCTTGACCGATGGATTTGCTCGCCTTGAGGAGTTTGCGGTGAAGGATTGCCTCCAGCCCGAGCAGTCGGTCGAGGTCGGCGTCGGGGAAGAAGCACCACAGGTGGATGTAGTCGTGAATCGATCCGATGCGGTCGACTCGTCCGTGGCGTTGGACCAGGCGCATCGGGTTCCAGGGAAGGTCGAAGTTGACGATGTTGTGGGCCTGCTGGAGGTTCACCCCCTCGGATAGCACATCGCTGCTGATGAGCAAGTCGAACCGGTCTTGCCCGGTGGGTCGTCCGTCTTTGTCTCGCGGTCCTCCGGTCTTGGGGGCGAACCCGGCGACGGCTTCGTCCTGACTCACGGTGCCTTGGGCTGCCGCGTGGCCCGCGTAGCGGCGTGGCGTGCCAGTGGCGAAGGCGACCCGGCCCCAGTACCGCTGGAGTGCCGGGTCTGCGAGCACCTCGTCGATGTGGTCCTGGAGGTAGTAGATGGTGTCGGCGAAGTAGGAGAACACCAGTACCTTGCGGTCATCCCTGTCGCGAGACGCGACCACCGCCGGATCGGGATTGAGGGACGCGGCAACGCGGATGGCTGCATCCTCATCGGCCTGTTGGAGGATCTTGGCAAGGGTCGAAGCAAGGGCGGCAAGTTTCGGGTCGCGGCGGGATCCGGGGTTGTCCGGGTCAGGGTTCATTGCGTCCTCGACGGTGTTAGCCATCGAGTGGAGTAGATCAATGTCGCTGGTGATGTCTGCGACGAGCGAGTCGGTTTGGAAGTCGACGGCAGCGGCGTAGTCGGCGGTCTCCCGCCACTCGGCTAAGTCGGCGATGTCATCGAGGTCGACCCGCATCCAATCGCGTAGCGACGCCCCCGACGCGACCAGTCCTTCGTTCTCGATCAGCGCAAGGAGGCCGACAAGAGTTCCCGCCATCTTCCGGCAGGTCGCCGTGAAGGCAAACCCGCTGGACTCCAATCGCTTGAGAAGTCCCGAGCGCAGCAGGCCCGACACTTGGACTTCGGCCGCTCTCTGTCGATCATCGACCCCGACTAGGCGGTAGCGGGACGGAGTGTACCCGGCGAGGGTGAGCCGCTGCGGGTCGATCGAAGTGAGCCCCTCCACCGGGATCTGCCCCACGTAGAACAGGTCTGGCTCATCCGGGTCTCGGTCGGCACCAAGTGCGTGAGCGAACGTGTCGAAGAAGCCGGTGAGTACCGGCGTCAGGTCGTAGTCGACGCGGTGTACGACCGGCTCGGGGAAGCGCAGAGTCTCCCCACTGTCGATCTTTTGGCCTATGTAGTTCTGCCGGACAAACTTGCGTGTCCGGCGTACGGCGACTGCGTCAAGGATGTCGAACAGGTGCTCCGGGGACAGATCGTCAGGGTTCATTTTGTCCACGGCGCGGAAGTGCCCGGACAGGCTTGGAATGCCGAGTTCCGCGAACTCGTCGTCGTGAACGATGAAGTACGAAAGGAGCGAGTGTAGGTCACCGAGCGCGTTGTTCACCGGCGTCGCGGTCAGCAGCACGACCCTCTTGCGGGGGTTGCCCTTGAGGATGTCGATGAGGGCCTTAGCCCGCTGGGTGTCTGTGTTCCTGATCGTGTGCGCCTCGTCAAGCAGCACCAGAGAGTAGTCATTGGGGTCCCGGGCGACATCGAGACGCCATCGCTTGCCGTCAGGCGTCGGCTCGGCTAGTAGGTCCTCGTAGGAGATGGCATCAACCCATCCGCCGAGGTGCTCGGAGTCGACGTACGGCTTCCACACCGAATCTCGGATGATCTTCGGCGCGACGATGAGAACACGCTGCCGCCCACGGACTGTGTCCTTGACCAGAGCGCCTCCGACGTACGTCTTTCCCAGGCCGACCTCGTCGGCGATCAGAACACCATTGTGCTTCTCCAGGATGCGCCGAGCCCGCCCGACGCCATCCTTCTGGAACGGAAGCAGGCGGCGCATCGACGGATCCGCTTCGACGGACTCCTCATCGGCCATCTGCGACCCGTAGGCCTCCCACAACATCCGCAGGAACACCAACCACGGCTCCTCCGGCAGCACCTGCTGCTCATAGAAGGAGGCCAGATCGAAGTCGTCCGCCTCGCTCCACAGGTCGTCGAACCACGTCTTGACGGCGTCGATCGTCGACTGGTTGTACTGCCCAAGGTTCAGTTCACGGTTCTTCGCCAGACCCGCGTACGTGAAGTTGCTCGACCCGGCGATCACGCCAAGAGCCGGATGGTCAATCAGATACGACTTCCCGTGCAAGAACTCCCTGGTGTACCGGCGAACCTCCACCGTCCCCGAGCGAACCCACCTGATGAGGTCCGCGACCTGACCGCGAGCCTCCGCCGTGAAGGGGACTAAGTCCCGCTCGACCGCGAGCGCGGCCTTCTGCTCATCCAGCGCCTGACCGAGCGCGATCACAGGAGCCTTCACCGCAGGAACGGTGCCAGGCCGCAGTACCACCGGATCGGTCGACCTCTGTGGCTCCGCGCCAAGGAGTAGCCGAACTCGCCCGACTCGCTTCAACTCCTCGGACAGGAGTTGCCAGCCTCCGATGTTGAAGTAGGCGGAGGCGATCGCCACAGACCGATCCGTGTAGGCGGCGGAGAAGTCGAGCATCTCGTTAATGCTCTCCGCGACAGTCTGCTGCGAATCGGGGTTGTTAGTCGCGAACTCTGGGCGCCCCGTCACGGCAGCATCCCCGTGCCAGTCAGTGTTGCCATCAACGAGCGGTAGTGCACTAGCACGGCTGCCAGTCGCGGAGCGAAGTCCCAGCCACGATGGAACGTAGTGAATACCTTTCCCACCTGTTCCTCGGAAAGCCCGTAGAGCAGACAGACCGATGCATCCAGTTCCGCGATCAGATCGGACCTTTCTGATTCGGTCTCCACCGAAGCCACACGAACGCCGATCGCTTGCGCCCACTCCAAGTATCGATCGTCGACAGCAGCAAGCCGACCAGCGATCTCGACAATGCGGTCGCGAACCCTCGTGTAGTCCCACCCTGCCGGACGCAGACTGCCATCAGGCGACATGAGGCGGCCGGTCTTGGAGTCAACTCTTGGCACCGCGAAACCATTGACGACGTGGTAGGTCATGTTGACCTCGACTGCGCGGCGCGCGAGCCAGTCCAAAGGGATGCTAGACAACACGCCCAGAAGGTAGGCAACGTTCGCTTCGCCTCCTCGTGGCCACAGGAAATAGGGCGCTCCGTGGGTCAGAGCCGTCAACGGAGGAATCAGCGCTGTGATGAAAGTGCGCGAGTCGGTTGCTCGGCAAACGAGCCGAAACGCGATTCTTGGATGAAGTATGGGAAGCGATTGGACATCGTCGATGACTGTCTTCGAAAACTCCGTAAATGGAGAGTCGAGGCGGCCAAAGGTGGAAAGACGCTTGTCTTCTAGGGTAGCCAGAACCGAAGGGGACACGGAACCGTAATAGGTGCCGGTGTCGGGCTTCCACAAGTTGAACGACTCGCCCTTGTACAACTTCCAATGGCCTTCGCCAACGACGTCAAGCGTAAACAGAGGCTTGTCCGCCGTCGCGTGAAACTCGGCGTAGGGCCGAGCGCGCCAGGAGTCCGCCGTATCGAGATCGAGTCGCGGATGACTCCGGAATACCCGGTAGATGTCTGCCTCAGCCTGGTCCGGGAGAATCGGGAAGGCTGCGCCAGAACCCATCCTACGAAACTCGTCCGCAGGCACCATTACCCGAGACGCGGCCACCCCGGCCTCGAATTCTGCAAGCGTGTGGAACGGTCCCCCGAGTCGAACGACTCTATCTGGTTGAGATTTCTTGACCATGGAGAGCAAAGCAATCGTGTAACGCGGCTCCATCTCGAAAGCCCACTTAGCAGAGTTCACCAGGAGAAGTACCTCGGCGAACTCAGCGATGTCAAAGGCTTCTTCCCGCCACTTGCTGCTGCCCGCCTCCGCGAGGAGACTGCGTGGCACGACAACTCCGACGCGGCCCTCTTGCCGAACCAGCCGAAGGAACCGCCAGGCGAACGCTTGGTACAAGTCCGGATCTCCACTTCCGATCCCGGGATACGGACCGGCAACCAACACGTGTCTCGCGGCGTCAAGCGATCCAACGTCAGAGTCGTACTCAGCCGCAATCTCCTTGTAAGTGGTCCGGAAAACGGCTATTTGCGCATCTTGCTGCCCCTGGGGAAGTGCCCGGAGGCCAGGGAACCGAAGGCTCCACCATCGGCTCACTTCAACCTTCAACTTCTCCCACGGGGGATTGCCCAGGATGACGTCGAAGCCGGGTCGGTCCCGACGAAACACCTCCGGATAGCGCACCGGCAGATGGGCAGCGCTAACCTCCGAAGCGATCTTGCGGGCGCGATCGAGGTGTGGGTGGTCCAAGACAGCCCTTTCGAGACTTGGCGCGTCAGAGACGGTGAATAGGCTCCCTCCACCGGCTGACAGCAAGATCCTCTCTGGGTCGGTTTGCTTCAAATGCCGAGTCGTTCGTTCTGCGGTCAGTAGGTCGCAGAGAGCCGCCAGTGGCTCGAGTGCTGAGTCGATCGCGGACTGGATCTCGGCCGCGACGCTGACGTCGGCGACGGAGGCGTCGGTGATCTTCGCGAGTAGTTCGAGTTGAGTTCCGGCTCGTGCCATAAAGTCGGCCAGGGCCTCATCTAGGAAGAAAGATCCGGTTCCGCTCGTCTTGGTCTCCCGCTGCTCGGCGTCGTTCAGCGCCTGGGGGATCTCATCGAGGGTGCCGACGCCTGTGAGGCTATTGCCCCAGATAAGCCCGTGGTTGAGGAAGGACAGCGGAAGCCCAGGGACGAAGGTGTGGATCCAGATGGCGAGGCGTGCCAGTTCGACGGCGATCTCGTTGATGTCCACGCCGTAGATGCAGCGTCTCGCGATCTGACGTCGCAGAAGAAGCCCGTTGTCAATGCCCGCGTCGATGGGGTCGAGCCCGAGTTGGCTCGCGGCGACAACCCGCAGGGCGTCGAGTTCGGCGTCGACGTCGGGGATCGGGTGCTCGATCAGGAAGGCCGAGAAGCGGGCTTCGAGTCGGTCGACAGCGGCGACCAGGAAGTGCGCCGACCCCATAGACAGGTCGGCCACCCGGAAGTCGAAGAGGGCCTCGGAGGCGGACTTGGTGGCTCCCTTGTCGAGGAGCCCTGCCACGCGGACGAGATGGTCATCGATGGCCGGTTCGAGGGCAGTGTCGAGGAGATGTTGGACCGCGAACGGCTTGGTGAAGTATGAGCCGGTCGCCTTGCGCGAGCCGGACCGAGAGTGGAAGTAGACCGAGCCGGTGGAAACCCGGACCTCGTCGCCGTCTATGGCTGGAACGTAGGTATCGTTGCCATCCACCGTCAGGTCCGTTTCGGCGATTCCAAGCCCTGATTCGAGAAGCCCCTCGTAGATCGTGCCGAACTCCCGAACATCGAGGGAACGGAAGTCGACCATCCCCAGTACCCCGTCGGGGGTGGTGTCGAGGAGGAGGCCTCGAAGGACCGGCCCGATCTGGATGTTCGCGACGCGCAGGTCATAGATGGCGGCCCCGGACGGGTTCTTGGCCGCGTCGCGGGTGAAGAGACCACCGTTGTACGGGGGGACCCCCATCCCTTCGAGGTCGCCGGTGTCGATGACGTCCCAAACCTGGGTGAGGTCTGTCCAAATGCTCGTGGAGGTGGCTGAGAATCCGGCGTTCAGGTCGTCGAGGATCCGACGTCCCAGGGTCTTGAGCGCGTTCGACGTGTAGGCGTCGTTGACATCAAGTGGGAGCAGACCACGATCCTCGGCGTAGGCGACGAACAGGAGCCGGAACAGAACGATCATGGCTCTGTGGTATGCCTCATCGAGGGCTGGTTTCTGCTCGACCTTCGGAAGTCTGGTAACCCTCATGTGCTCGGCGATCGTCGTCGCGAGACTCGGGATCACGTCCTCGTAAATCCGATCGCGGAGACGCTCGGACAGCCCCGTCGCGTACTTCGCGGACTCGGCGAGCAGCATGGCCACATGGCCCGTGTCCGCGAGGGCATCGGGAGCGAAGAGGAGGGACAGGTAGCCGGAGTGGTCGTCGTCGAGAAGGCTCAGGTCGATCTCGGCGAACGTTTGGGTCTGACCCTTGCGACCGATGCCGATGTCGGGATCGACGGGGAACAGTCGCGCCACGGGACCACCCAATACGATGAGCCAGCCGACGCCCTCACGTCGCGCCAAGGCGAGGCCGTGCGCGACGGCGGTGGACCCGTTGAACTTCGACAGCGGGTTATCCAGAGACTCTTCCCCTGCGAGAAGGACGGCGGCGGCACGGCGCACGCCGTCACCGGCGGGATCGCGCAGCAGCAGACCGTCCGAAACTGGCTCGACAACGTAACCGAGAGCGTTGAGCAGTCCCTGGCCGCGTTGGGTGAGCAGTGGGGAAGACCGGGAACACAGGGTGCGCCAGTCGGATCGATCGGGCTGCTTCTCCAGGACGTGGGTTGCGAACAAGCCCTCGTTCCGGAAACCGGCCCCGACCCCGCTGGTCAAGGTGCCGAGGACTCGACGCATCTCAGCGGTCAGACCGGACGGGCTCGTCAGAGTCAGCGCGTGCTCGATCAGCCGCTCGGCGAGCGATACCTCGACGTCCGAGACCGGTACCGCATCAGGGGTGACTCCCAGCAACGCTACTCGTGGATCCGACCCGTGAATGTAGGCAACAGCGATTAGGACCGGATCTGCGGACTTCCCTGCCCGTGCAGCCCACAGCGCCTTCATGTCGATCTTGGAAGGGACACCAGATGACTGTGCGAGCACGACGGCAAGAGCCGTCTCCTCACTTCCACGGAGAATCTCGGACGCGATCACTGAGCCGGACGTGTGCTCCCACGGCAACCGGTCATCCCACGTCTCCAACAGCCTCGACACCGGTCCCACCTTCTGCCCACTGACACCTGTCTCCAACGTTATCGGCGATGATGCCGAACCGGGGGCTTCGGCTCGCCACGGCGTCGGTCAAGACAGGGAGGTCCCTTCTCTTCGACCGCGACGCGACTGGGGTCCGTCAGACATGGCGGCTCTCGCCAGCACGGCGCCAGAGAACGTAACTTCGGCTGATCAGCGTCATCCAGGACTGTGCCAGTCAGATGCAACGGCTAGCGACACCTGGCGACAGCCACGTGGACGGGCAACAGCATAGGCAACACGCAGCGTCTCGGCAGGGTCGCCATCGAGTCCCAGGTCCCGACACACTCCTCGCAGCACCTCATCGGGCAGGTGCGTCACCATAAAACGACACTTTCGGCACGCTGTCCCCTCGTGGTCACGTGTGTGCCGTCCCATCTTGCCCTGTCCGACGGGCAGTGACCGGGCAAGAGACTCTAGGGATCGTCGAGATCGACGGAGACGCTGATATCGGCTCCCATGGCAGCGAGCCGCATCGCGTCTCCCTCCAAATGAAGGCGTCTAGCGGCCAGGGGTAGCCGGATGCTCCAGTCCCGACGCATCGTTCCGTCGCCTAGCGGGAGATCGCCGCGCCGGTCTGCGGGCTCTTCGTGCCAGTGGAGCCGATCCGACACCAGCCACACGGTGCCCTTCACGACCCACTCCTGGCCGTCCCTCCCAACTCTGGTGACCTCAACTACTCCCCGGTGGTCCGGTGCAAGACGTTCGGAGCGGACCTTCACCGGCACATCGATGGACGAGTGCGCCGCCATCGCCGTCGAGACGAAGACCTTGCTCGGATTGTGACGCTCGAGCCGAGCCTCCGACCGAGCGCGCAACACGTAGCCGTACTGTCCGCGCTCGGGATAGTACCCAGCAAAGGATCGAGCCAGTTCATCGATCGACGCCCGGTCGCTGAGCCAGTGATCGCTGGTCATCTGCGCGACACCGTAACTACCTGCGGGAAGAACACGAGATTTCGCACGCTCAAGCCGCCTGAACCATCTAGGGCGCTGCATTGATTCGGCAACCAGCACCGCCCGGAGGACATCGGCATCACAGACGTTGTGCTCGGCTGCCAGATGCGCGTAGTCCCAAACATCCTCCCCCATGTCACGCTGAGCCTCCGTGACGGGATCTGACCCCCCTGGGAACAGCGCCACCCGTTGCCATGCCGTTGCAAGAAGAGCGGCGAACACGCCCGTCCAGAGGGCAACTAGCACGTCCTGGGGGGCGGGCACCGCTGATGCCCACACTGAGTACGTGAGCGAGGCAAGTCCACACGCCACCGCCACGAACACCAACGTCACGCCATGGAGGAGAACAAGTGCACGTCGCCGAGGCCAGTGGCGTGCACGACACACCACAACGATGGCGCGAGCATCGCCAGTGGCGTGCGCGACACCCATGATCGCTACTGCCCACGTGGGCGAGCCGCCCACCCTATGCGCACTCACTCCGACGACAGTCGCCGCCAAGTAGACCGGGACCATTCTGAACACCAAGTACCGCGAGAAGCGCCAACGCACGTATGAGTCGAGAGATGTTCGGAGGCTCGCGTAATTCTCCGGCCAGCGTGATCCCACCGCCGAGTACAGGAGGCGGAGCAGGATCGCGCCGAGAAGGCCGATGACGAGCACTTCCGAACTCACCGGCTAACCGCCCCTTCCATGGACTTTGCGCGTGTTCCGCTGCCCGAATCAGTGTGCTGCACCACGGTGGAACTCCCCAGGTCGTCAGCCCCGAAATGGGGCGGAGGACTCGGACACCTCGACTTCGGGCAGTTCTACCAAGAACTCAAAGCGTCGCCCGGTCACGAGGCGCTCGACCGCATCACGACGCAGGTCTGCGTGAGGGCCGGGGCCAACGATGACTGCACGAAGCGCATCGGTTGGGAGTTGCAGCACAACGTACGGCGCGATCGAGACGGGCGTCTGGCGGAAGCGAACACCCGTGCGCTCACTGCTCACAACGATCCGCCACTCCTGCTCCTCACGGAATGCCGGATCCTTGACACTGGCGAGGGCGGGCAGCACGTGCTGCCCTGCTTCAAAGAACCCATGTACGCCGGGATGGCCTGTGGCCGTCTGGCCCACGACCGCCAGAACCTCCGTCGCAACCCGATCCACCTGATCTACTCCGTAGCGGACTTTGATGAGAGATGGCCCGTAGTGCGAAGGCAAGCCGTCGCCGAGGGTCGCCGAAGACAGCACCTCAGCGTCGAACCCGAGCGCATAGCCCCCACCTTTGCCGTACCCGCGCCACTGGCTCAACAGGTCGCCGTCCTCACAGAAGCAGGCCACATATACCGCGTACCACTTGGGTTCTGTCGCACCACCCACCGGAGACACGAGGTGGTCCGCCGCGCTGCGGATCACCATGGCGCGGGACGCCTCGCTAGTGTCGAGCATTGGGTTCGGCCTCGGGTCGAGTGCCGCCGCTCTCGCCAACAGCGCCTCATGGACCGTCGCGCGCCCGAACTGCATCTCCTGTGCGTCGTTGAGGAACTCCGCGTCCGTCGCCAACAGAGTGTTGGATCCGACGATCCCAAGGAGCCCTTCGGCGGTCGTGTAGTGGTAAAGGAGCGCAGCAAGCGAAGTCACGAGAGCCATCGTGGGGCGTGCCCGAACGCAAATCCGAACGCCACGCCCGGGTCGATCCGTCGAGCAGATTCGCATAGCCTGGCCTCAGTGCCGCGCCGTGTAGCCAATCGTGTAGCCAAGCCCAACGGCAGAGGGCAGCGCGAGGCGACGGCGGGCGACGCAGAACCGTTGGCGTGCGCAACGGCTGGCGACACGTGGCGACATCCACTGGCACGGCCAAGACCGACTCTTAATCCGCTGGTCGGCCTGCTCAGGGTAGGCGTAGCGGCTCGGTCGCGCCGCGAGCCCCGCAGCGTGGCGCGTGCTGCACGAGGGTACGTGCGGGAAGGTTGTCCCGTGCTCCCATTTGTCCTAGCAGCGGTCGCCGTTGGCGGCCTCGTCATCTCCTGGCTCACTTGGCGCCGTGATCAGCCGCGCCTTCACGTCGGGCTCGAACGAGGAAAGACGAAGGGGCTGGCGCTCGGGATGGACACATGGCCCGTGTGCATCGTCACGGTGGCAAACGAGGGTCGCGTCATCGTCACCCTCACAGGTATCGAGTTGTTCTCAAAGGGGATTCTTGAGCCGATCATGGTCGACGCGCATATAAGCGGCAAGCACCTCCCAAACAAATTGCCTGCCCTCGACGCGGACCCATGACGAGTTCGTACTGGTTACCTGGCTAGTGCCGCCGGAGTGAAGCCAGGGCAGCCCCGGGGTCCGTGCCGTCGTCGCCATGCCTCACGGACGCAAGGCACGGAGCGGCTGGCTCACGCTCGAGGACAGTGACCTAGTCGGCTGAGCATCCCCTGCGGCCATCGGTGCGTCCTGATCTCGGCTGCGTTCGGCTCAACGGTTTCACTGTCCCTCGCCTTCTCCCGGCTACCCCATCTGCACGCTGGCGTCTTTGAAGTATTCGAGGAGCCAATCGGCGAAGGTTGTGACGGCGGACGGGTCGGGCGAGTCGTCGCACGGGTAGTACGACTTGCCGCGCCAGGTGCATGCGGGGAACGAGCGACGGATGTGCTCGTCCAGGGTCTCGACGGCCTCTGGGTCAGGAAACGCCCCCGAGTCGATGAAGTAGCCCCGGTTGATGACCAACTGGCCGTTCGTGTAGAGCAGGTAGATGGTGTTGATCGGATGCCCCGGTTTGAAGGGGTGCTTGATGTTCAAGGCGATGGTGCCTTGACCGGTTCGGACGCTGGCGTCCGGTCTGCGGAGCCAGTCGTCGATCAGTTGCTTGTTGCGGTCGGTGACCTCTGGGTCCGAGGCTGACAGGAACTCCTCGACGGAGGTCAGTCGCCCCTCTTGTGAGGCGTGAACGGATGCTCGCCACTCATTGGGACGAGCCACGACCGTGAACCTGGGGACCAGGTACTCCCCGACCCCTTCCACCGTGAGCGTGACCAGGAAGACCGCTATGCCGTCCTCAGCCATCTGCTCGTAGGCGCTGTTCAGGTAGTCGGCGACAGCGACGAACTCTGGCCTATGCCTTTCGGCGATCACGACCAAGGCCTGGGCGTGAAGCCCGACCGCGTAGGCCAAGCCTCTGGTCAGGTGGTCGTGATCGGCTTCGAGGTACTGGTTCTCGATGGCGACGTTCCGGCCGTCGGGTGTTTGGGCCAGGATGTCGAGGTTGCGGTTGACCCCGGGAACCTGGACCTCGGTGCCAGCCAGGGTCAGAGGTCCAAGCCCGAGGAGGTCCAGCCAGGTGAGATCGGCGGCCAGCCACGGGGTGAAATCGTTGTCCTCGCGAGGCCACACCGTGCGCAATGCGACGTCGGCGGGCCGCACGATGCGAACTGTTGGCTGGTTGGTCATGCCCGACACAGTAGACAGGTACGGCGACGAGCGCTGAGGTTCAGCGGCTCCGCCGGTCGGGCTATCGGTACTGCGCCTTCTGGGCAAGAAGTATGCGTTGTCGCCACTCGTCGGGTAGCGGGACAACTGACACCTCGATACCCAGGTCCCGCAGGGCTCCGCTGTACCAAGAACGGCCGTGGAACGGCGCCGCTGCCTCGTCATCGCTGAAACAGAGAACAAGCCGCGGTTGGCCACCGAGGGTCCGAGCCACGTGGTGGAGTTTGAGCGCGTCAGCCAGGACCTTGTTTCGCTGCGCTGACTTCGGCGGCCCCTGATGTGCCCAAACCTCGGCGGCAATGAGCGGATCCTCGCTGAACGCGTCCAGTTCAACCCGCGAACCATCAGCAAACACGACCGTGCGTGGCACAAGGACGGTCCCTATCAGCAATCCAAGAGCCGAGACCATGACGGCTTCGGCTTCACGCTGCACTCTTGAGTCACCAGACAGTTCGACAGCCTCCGCACCCTCGAAACCATCGCTCGAGTCGGCCGGAAGGCTGTTCTCTTTCGCGACTGTCGGCGTCGCAGGACCCGAGGCAGACTGGTCCCTTGGATTCGGTGAGTAGTCAGTCAAGCGATAGCGCCCGCGCCCCACTCGCCGAAGATCCGGATACGCCACCGGATGGTTGTCATTTGCATCCACGCACATCGAAGCCACCACGTGTGTCCGGATCGTGCTCGCCGGGTACTGCGTTCCCGCAGCCTGCATCGCAGCCACGACCTGGGCGGGCGTGAAGGCAGCATCAGGACTATGGGCGGCAAGCCTGCGCGCTGCCTGGAGAACCTCCTGTCTACAGGTCACTCGGGGCCTCTGCTCCTTTCGAGATGGGGAGACGCTCGATCCTGCTGGATTTCCTCGCGCCTCAACTCGTCGATCTCGGCTGGGTCTGGACGGCGATCATCTCGGGTTCCGCCGACAGCAGGAAAGGCTAGCCGAGACATACCCCTATCTCACGGGATCCTTTGCGCTGCGCAATCTTGGCAACCGAAGGCAGGCACCCGTTCAAGGACGGGGTCTAAGACGCCGAACGACCGGATGTGGTGAGCACTCTTGATGTCCGCACCTGGACCGACGAGCCCGGCACGTACGCCATCCCGTGCGGCCGCACCCCCAGCACCTCGCCGACGCCGAACAGTGCATGTCGATGTCGGACGTGATCGATGGCCACCATCACATGCGTGTACTGCCAGGGCAGGCATGACAGCGCTAGCGCCGTCAGGCTGTGCTGGCAGCGGTCGATCGCAGTGGAAGCGAGAACGCTGCCCATGGCCGTCGCGGCCGAGGCGGCGAGGACACCGCCTAGGGCCGTCTCAGCCAAGAACACACGTCTGCGCAGCCGGGACGGGCATACGGTTCCACCCATCGACACCGACCTTCACCGCCGGATCTCCGAGATGGGCCCTCCTCCGGAGCCGTACCTGTAGAGAAGGTGGGGTCCTTCTAGCAACGCGAGACCCATTGTCCGGTTCCCCCAGAGTCCGGTCTTGGCGGATCCCCATATCGGTCAAGGGTCGGCTCCGCGAGCACCGAACGGATCTACATGGGGAATCCGGGAGATGTGCTACCGGGAACCAATGAACCCGGCGGCTACGCCGAGAGCCGCTTCCGGGACATTCGAGATAAGCAACGCCGAAGGCTCCGCCCGTTGACCTGGCTGCTCCTGGTGGTGTCGGTGTTGCTGGCCCTGTGGGGCTTCGAGCGGACCGACTGGTTCACGGGACTGCTCCTGATCTTCGCTGGCGCTGTCTACACGATGGTCCTCGCTCTACGGGACTGGATGCCCCACCCGATCCAGAAGTGGGGGGACGGCGCGGAGGCTGAGCGGGATACAGCCCGAAGGCTGGGCAACCTGCCCCAGGGGAAGTGGCACGTCTGGTCTGGCATGGACCCAGACGGCAAGTGCGGGAACGTGTACCACCTGGTGATCGGCCCCGCAGGCGTCTTCGCCTTGGACACCAAGGCCTAGCGGGGACAAACGCTCACCTTCGAGAACCGCCAGCCCGTGCTGACCGCCCGGCACCAGCCGGAGCGGGGAAACCGCTGGGCCAAGGTGCCCTCAGCAACAGGGGCCAGCGCAGCGGCACAGTCCAGGGCACTGTGGGCGCTAGTCGGGACCTCGATCCAGGTCACACCCGCCGTGGTCGCCCTTCGAACATTGGCACTCTGGACAAGGCCCTATTAATCCGACTCTCCGATGTCACGCAACTCCTGGGCAAGCCGCGCCAAGAAACCGGCAAAAGATTCAACCTCTTCGCGCCCCGAGGAGGTTGAGGGTGCTCCGGAACCAATCCGACCCGACCACGCGGGAGGTGCTTCCTCGCTGCCCGAAGATGCGGCGGCCCTCACAGCAGCCTCCAAGGCGCGACCGATTCGTGCGTCAAGTTCCGCCTGTGCAGCACTGGTTTTCGCCTCCCGCTCGCCGTCCTTGGCGTCGCTGACTTGCCCCCTGAGTACAGCAGTGCCAAATATTGCCCCAGCGGCGGCGAAGACTACGGCCTCCACTCCCTGATACAGGTAAGTCAGACGAGCCCAATCCTCGCTGCTAGCGCTACTCGATCGAATCAGCCACCAAGTGAAAAGGGCATAGGCGACCAATACGGCGACCCCCATCCAGAACACACGCCTAGGGGGAGAGTTGGTCCCATTGTCTTGGGTGTGCGACAAGGTTTGAGCACCCACCTTCACTGTCAGGGTCCGTATTGACCGCCGGTACCGAGTAGCGACTCAGCACAATCCGTGTCCCAGTAAGGATTATACGGCTTGGGTAGCGCAAGGAAGCCTGGAAGCCTCGTTGCGAGCACGACGGGGTCCATGTCGTCAGACGTAGCGTCAAACAGGATCTCAGCAGCGACGCAACGGACCTCGTGTGGAGGGAGGCCCGCAAGGCGGCCGCTCTCCCGTTCGCTTCGATGAATGGCCTCAACCACCCAAATGTATCTAGGGAATCGCGCCTCAGACAGTTCCTGGAGAAGTATCGGATCTCTGGTCCTGAGGCGAAGGCGCTCTTTGTACCGATTGGACGTAGTGGCATAAGTCCGCACGGTCAACCGCTCATCGGCGTGGAGTTGCAGCATCCACTCCGCGCCGGGGACCCCAGCCGCCTTTGCCTTCCGCGCCGCCGCGAGCAGACGGATGCAGCCATTTCGCTCCGCTGCCTCTCCTGAGAGCCAGAGTTTTTCCGGTAGCGGGATCAGAACTTGCGCCCACGAAAAGCGTTCAAGACTGACAGGGTCCTCATCGCTGATTACATTTCGGACGAGAAGGTAGGGTCCTCTGCGGTCATCGTTCACGATGAGGTGTACGTCGGGCTCGTCGTTCCCAAGGCGCACGTAGCCACACGCCACCATCGCATGGCCGTCAGCACCAGATCCGTCACGCCACTGGACAACTATTGCCAGGACCGGGAGAGCAGAGTTCAGGTAGCGACAGCAAACCCTTTTTGTGGCGGCGTCGGCTGCAACCCTGTTGGCCTTGCCCTTAGATGTGCGTGCGGGCCAACTCTCTGGGCGATCACTTGCGCGGAGGGACTTGACCTCGTAATAGAGTGGCGGAAGCCCAAACGAACTCATTAGTTTGCTCAGTTGCTGGACGCTTAGCCCCGTGGACGGAACGATTCTTCCCGGCAAAAGCCCTGGGTCAGCGGCTTCGCTGAACTCGGCAATCGTGCGTCTGGCAACGCCGCGCCCAGCCAACCAGGCACTGTAATGGCACACCCATGCTGCGGCGTGAGCGCACGATCCCAGCCGTGCATCCTGCTGCATAAATGGGACGGCTCGAACCTCAAGTTTTTGACCGAAGAAGTTGACCTTCTCGACGACTCCAGTTCTGACTGCACCGCGCAGACTATCGGGTGGCGCGAGCATCGTTCTTCCAACGACCCCCCGAACTTGCGGCCGAATGATCATGTAGCCCAGGTATCCGGGCTCCCCAGGCAGTTGAAACAGTTGATCGGCTGCAAGTTCAGCCTTGAAGAAATGTATCCGATGGGTACTGTCTTCGTGTGCTAGGAAGGCACGCGAGTAGAACGACGAGTACTCAGAGCGATAATCAAGGTCGATGTAGCGCGTCTCGACTACAGCCGTTCGGGCGGCATTCTCTCGGGCGACTTCGAGGCAACGACGGAGGGGTCGGTCGGTGTCAGTCGGTTGCGGAGGCTCCCCCGCCTCTGATTGCGGCTGCCGAGAGTACTTCGCGAGGAGACGCTGCCAGTCCGCGCCGGAGGCAAGTTGATGGATCTCGTACGGGTACGGTTCCGTCCAAGGCAAGACCTCGTCTGGCCTCGGACTCTCCGGCGCAGTAGGCACGCGCCGATGATCGCACTATCGGAGGCGAATGCTCGTGGACCTAGCCTCGGCCTCTCGCCTGACTTGCAGAAGATCAGCAACATCCCTGTCGAGCGCGACACGCTCCGTGTTGGAGAGAATACGCTCTGTGTCACACAGCCCTAGGCTTCTAGCGGCCTTCGGCTGGGGCGGAAACACGACGCCGCCAAAGTGCCGGGGCGTGGCCTCAGGCGCTACGCCGGATTCATCAACCTGCACTGGCTTTATTCCCTGGCTTCCGTGGCTCGCTGGAGCCGCTCGTCGGGCCTGGCGTGCACCACGTCTGACGGTGGATGCTATACGTTGCCACGTCAAGCGGGTCAACTGGGATCCTCCGCGCTGTCGTGTGGGGCTGGGTTACCAAGCCAGTCACACCGGATGTCGGTCGCAGATCGCGGCCTCTGGATAGACCGTGCGCATGAAGGTTCTTCGGCAGTGGTACACAGACCATGGTCTATGAACTATGGTCCATGTTCCTGACCCTAAGCCCTGGAGCGGCCATGTTCACGGATGCCGCGGCCATAAGGCGCGTGTCGCGGGGTGCCTACGGAAACGCCTACCTCCTGGAAGTGGCGTCGGCCATAGCGGCGCATGGCAAGGACAAGTTCACCCAGAGCGACATCGTGAAGAGCACCATGATCGACAAAGGGTTGGTCGCGGTGGCCGTCCGGAAACTTCTAGCCGCTGGGCTCGTGCGGGTCCTGCCAGACGAGGGCAGGGAACGTCCTCTATTCCGCGAGGTGAGCGTCTACTGGGACAACGCACGTCGCCACCACCAGGAACTGGTCGATCTCCCTCACGACTGAGGGCCGCTGGTGCCGCTGCCAGCAACTCCGCCAGCAACGCGCCAGCAACCCCAGCGGACACCAGCGGACGCAGGCGGACTCGCCACCGTCCTTGAGGGCTGATTTCACGCTCAGACGAACACCTGCGGACGGCTGCGGACGCCGTTCAGCCGGTTTTCAAGACCGCCGTCAGACGCCCGGATCTGCTGCCTCGAATCTGCTGGCTCCGACAGGCTCCTCTTGGTTACCAAACGGTGACCAGAGGCCCGGAGCAGCGCGTTGGCGGACCTGCTCGCGATTGGCATCGTCGCAGGTCAGAAGGGTGGGCCGCCTGGGGATCGAACCCAGAACCCGCGGATTAAAAGCAGGTCCGAACGGTGTTCACCTGCATCCCCGAAGGTGCATCGTCGCAGGTCAGAAGCTGTGTGTGGACGTTGGTGGCCGACGCCGAATCGCGCTGAATCGGCTACAACTGCAACCAGGATGGCACCATCGGTCTTGGGGCCAGTGACGTGCGCCTGACGCGTGTCTCGCGTAGCCGCCATAGCCACGGACTCCAGACAGCGTCCTGGGCTGCCTGATCTGCTCCTCGACCACGCCGTCTCTGGCCGAGGTCGTCGACGACTCGACCTTCGATGACACTACTCGCGGCACCGAGTCGATGACCAAGCGCAAAGACGAAAGGCCTCTTGCGGTGCGCCGATAGAGTCGTCGTCCACGTCGATTTGGGGGAGCCATGCTGAGCCTGACACATATTCCGGGCGGTCTTAGCCTGCTCCACATCGACGCCGACGAAGGTGTGTACGTCCGGGCACCCGCGATGGGTCCAACCTCGATGAGCCTGCTGCCTGCGAGCCGTGGGTGGATCAGATGACCGAGGCTCAACAGCCAACGAGCACTCAGGCACGCGCCCGTGACGCCTTGCTGTCGGCGTTCGAGTGGAATGCCGGCCACGCCGATGTGTGGAGAGTCTTCGAGAGCGCCACTGCGCTTGCAGCGGTCGTGGCGGGCCTTGCCGAGTCGTGGGCAGACTCTGGGCTCACCAAAGTTGTGGGAGTCGAATCCCGAGGGTTCCTCCTCGGTGGAGCTGTGGCGGTCCACCTGGGCGTCGGCTTCCAGGCCGTGCGAAAGGCCGGTGCCCTGTTTCCCGGAGAGAAGCGCACGATCACAGCCGCTCCCGACTACCGCGGTGTCGTCCATGTGCTCGCAATCCAGGACACGTTGACCAACGCGGACGTCGTGCTCATGGTCGACGACTGGGCGCAACGCGGAGCCCAGGCACTCGCTGTCCGCTCCTTGGTCGAGGAGTGCGGAGCGTCCTTCGCCGGTCTTTCGCTTATGGTCGATCAGCTCGATGACGCCACTCGCGCGCGCCTCGTTCGGCTGACAGCGCTGGTCA
>Ga0209068_10000624_pt1 | contig 18928 bp, 17 predicted proteins | sample ColStrG_CSR_2012_FD_187200 | JGI IMG/M metagenome (GOLD analysis project Ga0209068, IMG submission 187200) | Freshwater sediment microbial communities in response to fracking from Pennsylvania, USA - Cold Stream Run_MetaG_CSR_2012 (SPAdes)... | ecosystem: Environmental > Aquatic > Freshwater >... | reverse complement strand
GAGTTCGGGGTTGTCGCGGAGCTCCTGCTGGAGGTCGGGTCGCTCGGCCAGGATTCGCACCGAGTTCCCGAGCAGGCTGGTGGTCGATTCGCCGCCTGCACTCAGCAGGTTCTGGAGGATGATGACGCCGTCACCCTCGGTCAGGGCGCCGTCGTGGACACCGCGGGCGATCGTGCCGAGGAGGTCATCGTCGGACGCGGCACCATGGGTCCTCAGCTGTTCGGTGATCCACACGTGGGTGTCGGCGCTCTTCACGAGCAACGCGGTGAGCTGGTCAAGCGTGAGTCGCCCGCCGACGAGGGCCGTCGAGTCGAACGCGGCGCCCAACAGGCTCTCGAGGTCGTGGTCGCGAAAGCCGATCAGCTGCGTGATCATGGTGATGGGAATGACGTTCCCGATGGTGGCCATGAAGTCGACGGTTCCGTCCCCCAATGCAGAGTCGATGCATCGGTCCGCCAGGCTGGCTACCTCAGGTTCGAGGCTGTCCATCCGCCGAGCCATGAGATCGGGGAACACCACCTTGCGGTGCAGCGTGTGTACCGGTGGATCGGCGACCGCGAGGATCTGCGTCCCGTCACCGAAGGGGAGGCGAGCGGGGAGGCCGTCGTCACCGCGATAGACGAAGTGGTGCATGCTCGAGGAGAAGTCCGGCACGCGGCTGGTGGCATCGGCCACATGAGCGAACGAGCTGACGACGCAGACTTCGGTGCCCGGCACCAACCACACGGGTGCCTCGGCTTGCAGCCGCCGGTAGAACGGGTACGGGTCGTCGATGACCGCGGGATCGAGGAGCGATGTTCCGGGGAGGTCAGTAGCCATGGAGCACGCGGCCTCGACGCTCGGCGCCGTATCGGGCGATTGTGATCACGCGTTCAGTTAACTGGACCAAGGTTCCGAACTCAAACGGCCGGCTTGACACCCGACGGCTTTGTCTATACCAATAGCGAGGCGATCGAGATCTGACGCCCGCGCTGGCCGAATTTGGGGGAGAGATGACCACGAGCGGAAGACCCTCGTACTCCGTTGCGCTCCCGCCGAGCCGCGACGTCGTAGGCCACGCGCGGCTGGCAGCTCGTCTCGGCTACGAGCGGATCTGGTTGTTCGATTCCCCGGCTCTCTACGGAGACGTCTGGATCGGGCTCATGCGGATCGCCGAGGCTGTCCCCGATATCGGTCTCGCTACTGGGGTCGCCGTGCCCAGTCTGCGTCATCCCATGGTGACCGCGTCGGCCATCGCCACCCTCGAGGAGTTCGCGCCCGGCCGTCTGTGGGCGTACTTCGGTACGGGATTCACGGCTCGATTCGCCATGGGGAAGCGCGGGATGCGGTGGGCGGACCTCGCCAACTACGTCGAGCAGGTGCGGGGACTGCTCAACGGCGATGTGGTGGAGATCGACGGCGAGGCGTGCCAGATGCTGCACTCGCCCGACCTGGCGCCACCGCGTCCGATACGCGTGCCAATGGGCCTTGCTCCGATCGGCCCAAAGGGAACCGCCGTGTCTCGCCAGATGGTCGATGGCGTCATCCTCACTGCCCCTCCGGGCGCGAGCGAGCCACCCTGGCCGAGGGCAGCGCTGCTCGTCAACGGATCCGTCCTCGACCCGGGCGAGGATCACCGCAGCCCCCGCGTGATCGAGGCGGTTGGGCCGGCCTACGTGACCGGACTCCACGCATTGGCATCATGGGCACCGGCACTGGTGGAGTCGGTTCCCGGCGGTGCCGACTGGCTCCGGGTGCAGGAGGGTGAGCGCCCGGAGAGCCAACGGCATCTGGCGGTCCACGAAGGACACCTCGTCACCATCACCGACCGGGACCGTCCCCTGATCAACGCGGCTGGCACCTTGATCCTCGACACGGGTTGGACCGGAGAGGCCGCCTCGATCGCCGCTCGCATGGATGAGGTCGGCGCGGCCGGCATCGACGAGGTCGTCTACGGCCCGGCCGGCCCGGACATTGCTCGCGAGCTCGAGGCCTTCGCCGCGGCCGCCCAGGCCGGAAGTGGTGGGGGAGCGACATGAGGATCGGGTTCGCGGCACCGACATGCGGGTCGTGGGCAACCCCCGCGGCCATCACCGAGATCTGCAGCCGCGCCGACGAGCTCGGGTTCGCCAGCCTCTGGACGTTCCAACGACTGCTGTTCCCTCAGGGCACCGGGCTCAGCGAGACCTATCACAGCGTTCTCGACCCGATGGTGTCGCTCGGCTTCCTCGCCGCCTGCACCAGTCGGGCCCGCCTCGGGGTCGCAGTCGTGAACCTCCCGTTCATCGCTCCGATCGTGCTGGCCAAGCAGGCTGCCGCCGTCGATGTCCTGAGCGACGGGCGACTCACGCTCGGCCTCGGTCTCGGATGGGCTCCGGAGGAGTTCATCGCCACCGGGGCGACCACCGAACGGCGGGGTGCCCGTGCCGTCGAGTACCTCCGGTGCCTCGAGGAGATCTTCAGTGGTGAGGTTGACTTCGCCGGCGAGTTCTACGAGGTGCCCCGCTCGGAGGTGCTGCCCCGGCCGGTGCAACGACCCCGGCCACCTGTGCTCATGGGCGGCTGGGTGCCCGCCTCGCTGAAGCGGGCCGGACGTATCGCCGACGGGTGGATCAGCTACAGCGCCGCCGACCTCACCCGCATCGACGAGTCGGTCGCCCTCGTGCGCCAGGGAGCCGACGAGGCGGGCAAGGACCCGGCTGCACTCGAGATCGTGGTGCGCGGCCTAGTGCAGCTCACCGCCGAACAAGGCGCCGACCGCCGGCTGCTGACCGGGTCGGTGCACCAGATCCTCGAAGACATCCACCGGCTCGACGGTGACGGCGTGACTGAGGTCTTCCTCGACCTGAACTTCGACCCCGAAGTCGGCTCGCCCTCAGCCGACGTGGCGGCCTCGATCGAGCGCGCCCACGAGGTGCTCGAAGCGTTTGCCCCCGACTCGGCGACCACCTGAAACTCCCATGATGAAGGAGAACACCATGACCACCTTTCCGCTGGACGAGATCCGCGAGGCCTACGAGAACTTCAAGCAGGTCAGCGACGAATGCGGGGCGACCGCGGACTACAACGCGTTCGCCGATCTCTTCACCGAGGACTGCGTCTATGTCGAGCATGTCTTCGGTGAGATGCACGGTCGCGATGCCGTTCGCGCCTGGATCGTCCCGCTCATGAAGGCGTATCCGAACGATCAGATGGTTCGGTATTCTCACGACTGGGTGCTCTTCGACGAGGAGCACGCCCGCGTCGTCTTCTGCGCTCGCACCCACATGGCCGATCCTGGGGATGGAACTGAGCACTCGGCGACCAACTGGACCCGGATCGACTACGCCGGCAACGGGCTCTTCTCCCGTGAGGAAGACATCTACAACCCGGCCAACTTCGGAACGATGCTCGAGGGCTGGCTGGCGGCCATGGCAGCCGCCGAGGCCTGAAGGTGTGGTGCCGTCACGACCGAGTTAGCCCCTGGCGAAGTGGGGCCTACGGGCTGAGCCAGAGGTCGCCGAGCCAGGTCTTGGGCTGGAAGTTGCCGAAGGGCACCTGCGACGCCTTGCTCAGACCGTGGACCTTGGGCGAGGCGATGATCGAGTAAGGGGTCGAGTAGGTCCAGATGTTCACGGCGGCCCCGTTGATCTGATGCACGACCTCGTCGTACGCGGCCTTGCGGGTGGCGAAATCAGGACTCTCACGACCGGTGGTGATACCGGTCTCCAACTGGGGAGTCGTGAATTGACTGAAGTTGAGGCTCAAGGTGCCTTCGCCGTGGATGTTGGCTGCGGCCCAGAAGAAGTAGTTCTGATCGGGGTCCGGGGAGCTGTACAGCGGGAAGATGGCGACCTGATAGTGCCCGAAGACCACGTCGATGCTCGACGTCGTGATCTCCATGGGGTCGAGGGTCGTCGTGATGCCGGCCTCACTCCACTGGCCCTGAAGCAGCTGGGCGATCTGCTGGTTGTCTCCGGTGGTGGCCAGGGACAACGTGATCTTGAACGAGGTAGCCCCCGTGTCGGCCTCGTAGGCGGCGACCTCCTGCTTGGCCTTGTCGAGGTCGAAGTTGACATAGCCGTTCTGGTCCTCGGGCAGTCCCCACTTGCTGGTCGACGGGAACGGTGAGTTTGGCGTCTGCACCCCTTGACCGACGGCGGCCGCCAACGCACTCCGGTCGGTGGCATAGGCCAGCGCAAGGCGGGCGTGGAGATTGGTCAAGGGGTTCGAGGCACCATTGACCTCGGGGATCGTGTTGACGATCGCCATGCTGGGCTCGGAGGTCCAGTCCTTGATGACGGTGTACCCCGAGGTGAGCGTGTTGGCTGCGGCGGCACTGTCGGTGAAGATCATCGTGACGTCGCCGGTCTTCACCGCCGCGCTCTGCGTCGAGGTCTCGTTGATCACCCGGAATTCGATCTGATCCAGATGGGGGAGGCCAGGCTGCCAGTAGCTCGGGTTCTTGGTGGCAATCAGGGCCGAGTCAGGCTTCCATGACGAGAACGTGAAGGGACCTGTGCCGATGGGGTGATCGGTTCCTCGTGTCGGCGAGTTCAAGGCTGCGGGAGCCATCATCATGCCGGAGAGGCTGGCCAGGAACGTGTTGGGGAAGGCGGCCCACGGCTGGCTCAGGCTCACCTGGATGGTCAGGCTGTCGACGACCGTCACCTTGGTGATTAGTCCCTTGAGGGCGGTGCTCGACACCGTGCCGGTCAACGCGTCGTCGATGTTCAGCTTGGCCGCGGCGGCGTCGAACGGTTCCCCGTTCTGGAACGTCACGCCGGGCCTGAGGGCGATCGTGTAGGAGTCGTAGGTGGCATTCGGTGTCCATGAGGTCGCCAGCCACGGCACCGGATCCAAGTTGGCGTCGAGGGCAGCCAGAGGTTCGAGGATGGCGGAGGTGACCAGGCTCCCGGTCTGGCCGATCTGGTTGTCGTGAGGGTTCCATCCAGAGGTTTCGGCGGGCACGCCGATGACGATCGACCCGCCATCCACCGGAGGGCCTTCGTCAGCGATCGTGTCCGAACTCGACGTCGTGCTTCCCGAGCTTCCGGAGCTCGAGCAACTGGCGGCGACCAGGCACAATGCAGTCAGCGCCACGATGAGCGACTGACGCGCCCACCGGTGCGCGCCCGATGGTTCGTGAGTCTTCCCCATGGTCTCCCCCTCAGGTCGAGCCCGGAGGGTACCTCGACGACGAGTACTTGTCTATACAAAGAGCGCAGAGGCCGAAGGGTCCCTCGGGCGTTGTCAACCGCGATCGGCCTGGTGACCCTGGCGGTCGAGAGGTTGGCCGACGATGGGCTCCTGGCTAGGTTGGCGGTCCCATGACCGTGAACGGCCCGATGCCCCAGCACCAGCGCCTGGCTGAGCTCCTGTTGAGTCAGATCGCCGATGGCTCAGTGGGCATCGGTGACCGGTTGCCGACGGAGGCCGAGCTGGGAGCCGCCCATGGCTTGTCGCGCGGCACGGTGCGCCGAGCGCTCGGGCGGTTGGAACAGTTGGGGATGATCGTTCGCCGCCCGGGGGCGGGTACGACGGTGGTCGGTTCCGCTCCGGTGTCGGGCTACCACCCGGTGGCCCAGTCACCTCAGGACATCGCCACGCTCGCCGCCGAGACCCGGATCCTGAGTCCCGCGATCGGTGAGGTGACGCTCGATCGAGTGCAGGCAGAACGGGTGGGGGCTGCCACCGGATCGGTCTGGTTCCTGGTGGAAGGGCCTCGTCATCGACGCTCCGAGCCCGACGTCGCCCTGTGCTGGAGCGAGCAATACCTGCGCAGCGACCTGCCCCGTACCGCGATGGTAAGGGGCGAGTTCACCGCCGCCGACGTGGCCCGCTTTCCTGTCCAGCAGACGATCTCGGCCGGCGTGTTGTCGCCCCGTCACGCCGCGGCTCTCGACTGCGAGCCCGGCAGCGCGGCGCTCGTGATCGCCCGCCGCAACCGTGACGACCAGGGACGGCTCATCAGCGTCGGCATCCACACGCATCCAGCCGATCGCTACTCGATCACCACGATCATCTGACGCCCGAGGTTTGCTCCAGGGCCATCGTTTGTTTGTACAAATGGATTGTGCATACCATCGGGATCCACGTTGACGCTGAGGGGGGTCCTATGGATGCAGCGCGGTTCGAACGCAGATACGAAGCAGGCGATCGCCGATGACGGATTCCCGAGCAGCGGCGGCGGCCCTCAAACACTCTTTCGATACTGGCGACAGGTCGGAATGGGAGGCCTTGTTCGCTCCGGGCTGCGTGAACTGGCACAACAGCGACAAGCAGGTGGTGCCCGCGGTGGGGTTCAACGGCGCAGCTGCACTGGCCACGATCGTCGACGATCTGCGCGCCGACATTCTGCAGACCGAGAGCTTCCCGGGTGGGTTGCTGATCCGCTTTGCCATCCGGGGCACGGTCATCGCCTCGGGGCGTGAGCTCGAGGCCCACAACTGCCTGATCGTCACCGACGGGGATGCAGGCATCACCAGGATTGACGACTACGTCGACCCGACCCTGATCGAGCAGCTCACGACCGAGGCGCCCTGAATGACGCATGCTGGCCGTCGGGTGACAGGGTGGCCATGAAGGTCGGCGTCCAGTTCCCCAACGAGTCCTTCACCGGCGATGCCGTCGCGGTCCGTGACTTCGTCCAGACCGCAGAAGGCGTCGGCTTCCACCACCTCGTCATCTATGAACACGTCCTCGGTGTCGAGCACAGCGATCGCCATCCTCCGCTGGCGCTCCCCTACGACGAGTCGACCGTGTTCCACGAACCGATGGTGCTCGCCGGCTTCATGGCCGCAGTGACGTCGTCGATCGAGCTCACGACCGCCGTCGTCGTGTTACCCCAACGTCAGACCGCCCTGGCGGCCAAGCAGGCCGCGGAGGTGGCGTTCTTGTCCGACGACCGCCTTCGGCTAGGGGTCGGGGTCGGGTGGAACTACGTCGAATACCAGGCCATGGGGGCTGACTTCTCCAATCGGGGCGCCCGCCAAGAGGAACAGATCGAGCTCCTCCGTCGGCTCTGGTCCGAGCCGGTGCTGGACTTCGAGGGGCGATGGCACCGGGTCGACCGGGCCGGCATCAACCCGCGACCCCGCAAGCCAATCCCCATCTGGATAGGTGGCTTCAGCGAACCTGCATTCCAGCGGGCGGCGCGCATGGCCGATGGGTTCATCTACTCGTTGTACGGACCCGACGGACCCGACGGTCATACCAAGGAGACCGTCGACCACATCCGCGAACTGGTGGCGGACGCCGGTCGGGAGCAGGCCGACTTCGGCATCGAACTGCTGGCCCCGCTGCCGGTCTCTCCGGGTGAGTTCGCTGACCTGGTCGAGGCCTGGACGGGCGCCGGAGTAACGCACATGACCCTGCACCTGCTCGGCGGCGATCCGGATCCCGCCGCCAAGATCGCGTCGTTGTCCACCTACCAGGCAGCACTGCGATGACCAGCTCCATCAACCCCAATATCTCAGGAGGCAGCCAATGACGGTTCGACGAGTGGTGACCGAGATCGTCGATGGGCGATCACGGATCGCGACGACAGCTCTGTACCCCATAAACGAGTTCTGGGACGACGTGTGGATCACTGATCCCGACGATCCCACGGGGCGTCCTGCCACCGAGGCCGACGGGACGCTGCAACCACCTCCGGGTGGGAGTCGCTGGCGGGTGTTCGCCATCCCGACCGCGGCGCGCATGCGAGAGCTGGTCGGAGGTGGACCCGACGACGGCGCCTACTTCCACCAGACCGACACCGTCGACCTGGTCTACGTGCTCGAGGGCGAGGTCACTCTGGTCCTCGACGACGGCGAAGTGAAGCTGCAACCCGGTGACTGCGTGGTTCAGCAGCAGACCAATCATGCGTGGCGCAACGAGACCGATCAGCCGGTGCGGCTGTTGGCCCAGATGACCACGCTGCCGTAGTGGCCAGACCGCCCGACCCCCCGAGTGGACAGACCCGCTCATGCTGACGGTACTGACCGCTGCTGACGACTCACTCCACCCGGCACCCCCAGATGACCCGTCCTGGACCGAGACCATGTGGCTGGCGTTCGCGGTTCCGTCCCGGCATCTCAGCGGTGTCATCTACACGGTGCTGCGCCCCAACCGTGACGTCGGTTGGCTGGGCGTGTGGATGTGGGATGACACCGCCCACGCCGAAACCGACATCCTCTACTTCCAGAGCTACCCCCACCTCCCGATGCCGACCAACGTGGCCGACATGGAGCTCCCCTGCGGCTTCCGGCAAGAGGTTCTCGAGCCGGGACACCGCTACCGGGTCTCCTACGACGACCAGGCCGAATTGCGCCTCGACCTCACGTTCGCCTCAATGCACGAGCCGATCGGACGGGAGTTCGACGGCGGCATCGCTGGTTCTAACCAGCTCGGTCGGGTCGCCGGCGAGATCACTTTCAACCAAGAGCAGGTCCCGGTCGACTGCTTCGAGTTCCGGGGCCGTTCCTGGTCGAGCCGACCCGATGCCCGCATGGTCCTGCGGCCCGACGAGGCCGGCTCCCTGCTGTGTCACGCTGACACCTACGCGACCTCGCCGACCACGGCGTTCTTCGTCAGTTCCATGGGCAACCTCGAGCGAACATCGGTCCTGTCGGGCCATCTGCTCCGCGACGGCGAGATGCACTCGATCACCGAAGGTGAACGAGTCGTCGAACGCGATCCGGTCCGAGGCTGCCCCCTCCGCGTTGTCGTGGAAGCCACCGACGAGGCCGGTCGAACGCTGCGAGCGACCGGTACCTGCGTGAACCAGTTGTTGATGGCCACGATCCCCGGTGTCCCGTTTCCGCTGTGGGTCGGTGGGACCAACTGGATCATTGATGGAGAGCCGGCCTGGGGCCAGGACCAGGACGTGCCGATCGGGCGTCCGACCCCACTCCTCGGTCCTGCGGTGGTTTGAACGGGCCCATGCGGCTGATCACCACGGCGCCAGAGGGTTGCTACTCGTCGCGCCAGGCTCGGATCACTTCGTGGGCGAACACCTCCATCTGGCCGAGCGACTCGGTCAGATCGAGGGGGAGCCCGACGACCAGATGCGACACGCCCGCGGCCTCCAAGGCCGCGATCTCGCGGCGAGCCTCGGCGGGTGGCATCGCCAACAGATCGAGCCGTTCGCCTGTCACGGCGAACGAGGACGGGTCCTTGCCGGCGTCGACGGCCAGCTCACCCAGTCGCCGCGCCCGGACCCGAACCGTGTCCGCGTCGAGGTAGGCGAAGTGCCAGGCCCCATCGAAGCGAACAGTTCGCCGCAACGCCGGTTCCTCGTTGCCGCCGAACCAGAGCGGAGGATGAGGATCTTGGATCGGCTTCGGGTAGAAGGCGACGTCACCGATCTCGTAGTAGCGGCCGACGAAGCTGGGGTCATCGAGCGTCCACAAGCGACGCATGACCTCCAGGTAGTCGTCGGTGCGCGGTCCGCGATGTTCGAACGATGCGCCGAGCACCGCGAACTCTTCCCGGTTCCACCCCACGCCCACCCCCAGGATCGCTCGACCCTCGGAGACCACGTCCAAGGTCGCCACCGCCTGGGCGGTCAGCACGGGGTTGCGCATGGGCAGGATCAGCACGGACGTGCCCAGTCGCATCCGCTCCGTGCACGCAGCCACGAACTGGAGGATGCCCAGTGCGTCGGGCAGGCCACTGGGCATCAACGCCGCCGCGGCCTCAGGGTCGGTGAGGAAGCCGGTCGCCACCAACTCCTTGGCATACGGGTACCTCGACGCCGCGTCGCGGGGGACAGCGACATGGTCGCCGGTCCACAACGAGTCGAACCCGAGCCCTTCTGCCGTCTGGGCGAACTGTCGCAGAGCCTGCCCGGCATGGTCGGGCAGGAAGATCGGCAGGAACACGCCGAACTCCAAGGTCAGGAACCGTCAGAACGTCGCATGGTCATGATGCGCAGCGTACCAAGGGCTGCTACTTTGTCTATACCAAGTCGTGGTGGAGGTACGTGTGGCCAACTTTGACATCGAGCCGTCATTCGCAAAGCAGCTCGAGTGGGTCCGGGCGTTCGTGGCCGACGAAATCGAGCCGCTCGACGTCACCTTCGGCACCGAGGAGGTGATCTACGACAAGTCGCACCCGGTGCACGAAGAGGTGATTCGGCCTTTGCAACAACGGGTGCGCGAGCAGGGGTTGTGGTCGTGTCACCTCACGCCGGAGCTGGGCGGCCAGGGCTATGGGCAGGTGAACCTGGCCTACCTCAACGAGATCCTTGGTCGCTCGGCCTTTGCTCCGAGCGTCTTCGGTTGTCAGGCACCTGACTCCGGCAACGCCGAGATCTTGGCCCACTACGGGACGCCGGCCCAGCGGGGCGAGTTCCTCCAGCCACTGCTCGACGGTCTCGTGTCGTCGTGCTACTCGATGACTGAACCCCAGGGCGGCGCCGACCCGTCGCTGTTCACGACGCGGGCGGTCCGTGATGGCGACACCTGGGTGATCGACGGTGAGAAATGGTTCTCGTCGAGCTTCGAGCGGGCCGCGTTCATCATCGTGATGGCGGTGACTGACCCCGACGTGTCGGTGTACCAGGGCACATCGATGTTCCTGGTGCCGGCCGGCACGCCGGGCCTCGAAGTCATCCGGAGTACCGGTATGGGCTTCGATGCCCTCGGCGCCGGCAACCATCCCTACGTCCGGTACAACGAGGTCCGCGTCCCGGCCGAGAACCTCCTGGGTGGCGAGGGCCAGGCCTTCGCGATTGCGCAGACCCGCCTGGGTGGCGGACGGCTTCACCACGCCATGCGGACCGTTGGTGCGGTCGGGCGTTGTCTCGACATGCTCTGCGAGCGAGCCCTGAGCCGCACCACCCAGGGCGAACTGCTGGCCCGCAAACAACTCACCCAGGAGAAGATCTCCGACGCGTGGATCGAGCTCACCCAGTTCCGCCTCCAGGTCCTCCACGCCGCGTGGACCGTCGACACCAAGGGTGCCAGTGCGGCCCGTCGTGAGATCGCCGGGGTCAAGGTGGCGACGCCAAAGGTCTTCCACGACGCGGTCATGAGGACGATGCAGCTCCACGGGGCGCTGGGCATCTCCAACGAGATGCCGCTCTCGCGCATGCTGCTCGGCTCGGTGGCTCTCGGCATCGCCGACGGACCCACCGAGGTCCACCAGGCCACGGTTGCCCGTCAGGTGCTGAAGGACCACCGGGCGGCCCCGGGGTCGTGGCCCACCGAGCACATCCCTACCCGTCGCGCTGCGGCGGCGGCCCGCTTCTCGATTCTCGAAGAGGTCTGACATGTACCCCGGGCTGCACGCCGCGTCCGTACCGGACAAGCCGGCGGTCATCATGGGCGACGCTACGACGCCGCCGATCTCCTATAGAGAGCTCGAGGACCGTTCCTGCCAACTGGCCCGCCTTCTCTACGCCCGAGGTCTGCGCGCCGGCGACTCGATCGCCATCCTCGCCGAGAACCACCCGCGCTACTACGAGGTCTTCTGGGCGGCCGTTCGATCGGGTCTCTACCTCACCGCGGTGAACCGCTATCTCGCGCCCGACGAAGCGGCCTATCTCGTCAACGACTCCGGCTCGCGTGTACTCATCACGACGAAGCAGATGGCCACGACCGCGGTGGCAATGGTGGATCTGATTCCGGACTGCCCGCACCTCCTGATGATGGACGGCACCGAGGACCCCTTCGACAGCTATGAGTTGGCGCTCGTCCTGCAGTCGGTCGAGCCGCTGGAAGACCAGCCCCGGGGTGACGTGATGCTGTACTCGTCGGGGACGACCGGCCGACCCAAAGGCATTCGCCGCCCGCTGACCGGACTGCAGATCGACGATCCGGCCGCAGTGGGCGTCTCGATGCTGGAGCGCATGCTGCTCGGCATGGACGACTCGTCCGTGTACCTCTGCCCGGCGCCGCTCTACCATGCTGCGGCTTTGCAGTGGTCGGCCGGTGTGCACGAGATGGGCGGAACCGTGGTGGTGATGGAGCGCTTCGATGCCGAGCAGTTCTTGGCCCTGGTAGAGCGCGAGCGGATCAGCCACACGCAGGTCGTGCCGACGATGCTGGTGCGGGCCTTGAAGCTGCCAGAAGCGGCACGGTTGAGCTACGACGTGTCGAGCCTGCGGTGCGTGGTGCACGCCGCCGCGCCCTGTCCGATCGAAGTCAAGCGCCAGACCATCAAATGGTTGGGCCCGATCGTGGACGAGTACTACGCCGGCACCGAAGGCAACGGACTCACGTTCGCGAACTCCGAGCAGTGGCTGGCCCATCCGGGCACCGTGGGCAAGGCGATCCTGGGCATCCCTCACATCTGCGACGAGGAGGGCAACGACCTCCCTGCCGGCGAGCCGGGAGTGGTGTATTTCGAGCGGGACGCGCCGGCATTCGAGTACCACCACGATCCCGAGAAGACCCGGGACAGTCGCCATCCGCACCACGACAACTGGTCGGCTCTCGGTGACATCGGCTACCTCGACGAGGAGGGTTACCTCTACCTCACCGATCGCCGGGCGTTCACCATCATCTCGGGCGGGGTCAACATCTATCCGGCCGAGATCGAATCCTGTCTGATCATGCATCCGAAGGTGGCCGACGTCGCCGTCTTTGGGCTGCCCGACGCTGAGATGGGGGAGTACGTGCACGCCGTGGTTCAACCGGCCGAGGGCGTCGAGCCAAGCCCCGAGCTCGCCGAGGAGTTGCGGACCTATGCCCGAACCCAGGTGGCGCACTTCAAAGTGCCGCGTGTCGTCGACTTCCGGGACGAGCTGCCACGGATGCCGACAGGCAAACTCGCCAAGGGGAGCCTGAAGGCCGAGTACCTAAAGGGGCCGCCATGAGCAACCCGGGGTTCCGCCTCGACGACAAAGTCGCCATCGTCACCGGCGGCAGTCGTGGGCTCGGTCGGGCGATGGCGCTTGGCTTCGCCGAGGCCGGCGCCGACGTCGTGGTCGCCAGCCGGAAGATCGAGCCGTGTGAACGGGTGGCGGCAGAGATCGAGGCCCTCGGTCGCCGGGGGCTTGCCGTCGCATGTCATGTCGGTGACTGGGCGGACTGCGACGCGCTCATCGCCCGCGCCGTGAGCGAGTTCGGTCGGATCGACATTCTGGTCAACAACGCCGGCATCGCGCCGGTGCCGCCGTCGCTCCTCGGCATCACCGAGGACCTTTTCGACAAGACCTTCGCCGTCAACCTCAAGGGGCCGTTGCGGCTGACCGCGCTGGCCGCCGAGCACATGGCCCCCGGCAGCACGATTATCAACATCAGCTCGAAGGCGTCAACGCACACGACGCCACATACGGTCGTCTACGGCGCCGCCAAGGCGGGCTTGAACGCGTTGACGCGAGCATCGTCGCAGGAGCTCGGGCCGAAGGGGATACGGGTGAACGCGATCGTGTGTGGGCCGTTCCATTCCGACTCGTTCGACCGCTCGATCCCGACTCCTGAGATTGAGCAGATGATCGCCTCGAGCCTGACCCTGAAGCGGATCGCCGAGGCCGACGAGGTCGTCGGCACTGCCCTGTACCTCGCCTCTGATGCCTCGTCCTATATGACCGGGGCGCTCCTCGCCCTCGACGGAGGTGGCGTATGACGATCGTCGCGACGTCCACCGTCGACGGTGGTCTCAACGCCTGGGCGTACTGACATGGCCGGTCCCACTGCCCTGGCCGATCCGGCCGACCTGGCCCCCTGGCTCGACGCTCTGGGACTCGAGGTCGGGCTCCCGTTGCAGATCGAGCCCCTCTCGGGGGGCACGTCCAACCTCATGTTCACTATCGAGCGGGGCGCCGGCGACTGGGTCCTGAGGCGACCTCCGCAGGTGGCGCTCGATCGGGCCGACGAGGGCATGCGCCGCGAGTTCCGGATCCTCTCGGCCCTCGAGGGCACCCCGGTGCCCCACCCCACGCCCGTCGCCCTTTGCGAAGATCACGACGTGCTCGGTTGTACGTTCTTCGTGATGCAACGGGTCGAGGGTGTCAATCCCATCCCTGTCCCGACGGCCCTGGCCGACGAGACGCACCAGACCGAGATCACCTTCGCAATGGTCGACGCGTTGGCTGATCTCCACGACGTCGACTGGCAGGCCGCCGGTCTATCCGACCTCGGCCACCCCGAACAGTTCCACGAGCGTCAGGTCAGCCGCTGGACGGGCCAGCTGGCATCGTATGAGGGCCGCGACCTGCCCAACGTCGCGGTGGTCACCGACTGGCTCGAGTCCCACCTGCCCGATCACTTCGACCCGACCATCATGCACGGCGACTTCCACATGCTGAACGCCCTCGTCGCGGCCGAACCCCCAGGACGGGTCACGGCCATCGTCGATTGGGAGACGGCCACCATCGGTGATCCGCTGCTCGACCTGGCCGGGTTCTGCGAGGTGTGGTGTTCGGCGGTGGGCGACGGATGGCCCAGCCGGTCGGAGATGGTGGAGCGCTACCGCGAACGACGCGGGCTGGTGGAGTTGCCCGACCTCATGTACTACGAGGTCCTCTACAACTTCCGTCTGGCCGTCCTGCTCGAGGGCAGCTACCAACGCTCCCTCCGCGACCCGAGCCGCGCCGACCGCCACGACATCGGTGAGCGGGCGCTGTTCAACGCCGGGCGGGCCGCCGAGCTGGTCACGGGCAGCAACTGATGGCCATCCCGCTCCACCAACAGCTGGCCGAGGAGTTGCTCGGGGAGATCAGTGACGGCACCATCGCCATCGGCGATCGCCTGCCGACTGAGCAGCAGCTTTGCGACCAACACGGTCTGGCTCGGGGAACGGTCCGCCGGGCCCTGGAGCGCCTCGACCAGCTCGGCATGATCTTGCGGCGCCCCGGCGCCGGCACAGTGGTGGTGGCCGATCGGCCGCTGTCCGGTTACCAGCCGGTGGCCCAGTCAGCCGCCGACATCGCCACGTTCGCAGCCGAGACGAAGTTCATCCGTCCCGAGACCACCGAGGTGAAGCTCGACGCCGCCATGGCCCGCCGTCTCGGGACTCGTGCCGGCTCGACCTGGTTCGTGGTGCGGGGGACCCGGATCCGGCGAACGCCCGGGGAGCCGCCGGTCTGCTGGAGCGAGAACTACCTCCGCGCCGACCTGCCCCGTGAGCGTTTTTTGAAGGGGGGTTTCACGGTGGAGGAGGTGGCCAGTCACAGCGTGGAACAGACCATCTCGGCTGGCCTGCTCGACGACGCCATGGCCGGAGCGCTGGATGCGGAGGTCGGTGGTCCTGCGCTGATCATCACCCGCCGCCACTTCAACCGGAGGGGACGCCTCGACAGCGTCGGGATCCACACTCACCCCGCCGACCGCTACAGCATCACGACGACCATCGACTCCAGTGGAGAGTCGGGGACGTAGATCATGTCCGCCCAACCGCCGCCCACCCGAGCCGCGTGTTCCGTGGCCAGTTCCCGTGACCTGGCCACGGTGGCCCACCCGGACATCGCCGACACCACGGTGTTGGAGCTACCGATTGTCGTGGCCCCCGCCGAGGCGACGGTCGGAGCGCCGGAGGCGGCGCGGATCGGCTTCCTCTCGGACATGCCGATGGGTGGTTCGCTCGGTGGCCTTGACCCGATCATCTTGGCCTTCGAGGACGCGATCAGTGAGGGCCGCGTCGCTCGCCCGATCGAGTTGTTGGCCAGTCATGTAGTGGGCCTCCCGGTCGGCCAAGCTGAGAACGTCATCGCCGCCTACCGCGATCTGGTCGACCAGGGCTGCCTGCTCGTGCTCTCGGTGGGGGTGACGAACAATGCGCTCGTCCTCCGCGACGTGATCAACGAGGCCAAGGTCCCCTACATCACCATGGCGGGCACGACTCAGTTCACGGGGGACTACTGCTTCTCGCTCGCCAACGGTGGTCATGGGGAGGAAGCGGCGATCCTGGCCGCCTACCTAGCCGATCAGGGCTACTTGAAGGTCGTGCTGATCGGTGAGGGAACGGTCGGCGACGCCGAGTACCACCGGTTCTTCACCGAGCAGGCCGCGCTCTACGGAATCGAGATCCTCGAGGCCACGTACTTCGAACAGGCGCCCACTGATGACGAGCTCGACCGCGTGCTCCTCCACGCCCGCGACACGTTGACCCCTGACGCCCTGGTGTATTGCGGGTTCGGGCTGAACAGCGCACAGATCAATCCGGCGTTGGAGCGCATCGGCTGGGACCCGCCGAAGATCATGAACTCGGCCATCATGTGGGCGTTCTCCGGCCCCACGTGGATGGCGGCGCTCGAAGGATGGGTCGGAATTGAACAGTCGCTCGCCGATCACGAAGACGGTGAGAAGAATCCGAACTGGTCGGCGCTGCTCGACCGCTACGAGCGCCGGTTCGGTTCACGATCCGACAGCACCATGATCGCCTTGCTCTATGACCAGGGACGCGCCGCCATGGAGGCGCTCGCCAACGCACCGGACCTCACCGGCGAAGGGGTGGCTCAGGGGCTCGAGCGGATCAAGATGATGCCCTCGACGCTCGGTGGCCCTCGCACCTACATCGGCTACGGGCCGCGCGATCACCGTGGCTACCGGGGCGACTTCATGTTCATGAAGCAGATACGCGACGGCCAGTTCCATTTCGTCTCGTACCACTGGCCACAGTGGCCGATCAACCGCGCCGACCCCGCGGCGTCCGCCCCGCCATCCTCAATGTAGGACGCGGTGGGGGGATTGCTGCAAATCGGGATTTTCGCTTCACTGACCCTGTGATGGACGCTGACGTGATCATTGTGGGCGCCGGCCCGATCGGTCTGATGCTGGCGTGCGAGCTGGGCCGGGCCGGGGTGCGGCCGCTGGTGCTGGAGCGGCAGCGGGAGATCCGAGACATCCCGAAGGCAGGCGGTCTCAGCGGGCAGATCCTGGAACTGCTGCGCTACCGAGGTGAGCTCGAGCGATTCGAAGCGGCCGGCACCGGCACTGGGCCCACGCCGGCTCCCCAGCTCCCGTGGGGCGGGATGCATTTGGATTTCACCGAACTCGCCGATCCCCCGATGCAGGTGATGCTGCTCCCGCAACCGCGACTCGAGCGCGTCCTCGACGAGTTTGCCCGCGAGCTCGGCGCGGAGATTCGCCGCGGCCACGAGGTCGTCGGCCTGAGCCAGGACGACGACACGGTGACCGCCGACGTGCGTGGCCCGGATGGGCAGGACCGGGTGACTGCCCGATACCTCGTGGGCTGCGACGGGGCCAGCGGCCAAGTGCGCGACATGGCTGGCATCGCGTTCCCCGGCATCACCTACCCGGAGGTCCAGCGACTCGCCCAGGTCACCGTGCCCGAGGGCGTGACGGTGTTCGACAATGGCGACATCGACGTCGTCGGCGTGGGCCGGATCAGCTTCGGTTTCACCCGAACCGAACACGGTGAGTTCGCCGTCGGCTCGACCGACCCCGCGTTTCTCGGGCTCTACACCAGCGAGGAAGAGTCAACCGACTACGACGACGAGGAGCCGATGACGTTGACCGAGCTCCGGGACAGCATCCGCCGCGTGCTCGGCGTCGATCTGCCCTTGGGAGAACCGACGCGGCTGACCCGCTTCACCTTTCACGCCCGCCACGTCGAGCGCTACCGCCACGGGCGGATCCTGCTGGCCGGCGATGCCGCCCACTTGTTCCCCGCCCCCGGCGTCGCCCTCGGTGTCGGCCTCCTCGACACCGTCAACCTGGGCTGGAAGCTGGCTGCCGACATCCAGGGATGGGCGCCGGTGGGCCTGCTCGACACGTACCACGACGAACGCCACCTCGCCGCCGCCCGTACCCTGCTGCACACCCAAGCCCAGGTGGCCTTGCGGCGCGGCTACGACCCGGCCGCCGTTGCCCTCCGGGAACTCTTCCAGGAACTGGTCGCTGACGAGCAGCCCTTGCGCCGCATCGGCGCCCTCATGGCCGGCTCCGACATCTGCTACCCCTTGCCCGGCCACGACCGTCACCCGTTGATCGGTGCCTTCGCCCCCGACCTCGCCGTGCACCGCGACGGTGGGACCACGAATGTCGCCGAGCTCCTGCACACGGCCCGGCCCGTCTTTGTCGACCTTGCCGACCGGGCCGACCTCTGCGACGCCGCCCGAGAGTGGCGGCATCGCATCGACATCCACTCCGCCACGACCGTTGACCGCCCGGCCGACGCCCTCCTGATCCGCCCCGACGCCCACATCGCCTGGGTCGGGACCATCGACGAACCCACCGACACGGCCGTGCTCACGCTGCGACGGGCGCTCGCCGACTGGTTCGGCGCACCGGCGTAACCGACCGTGCCGGTCATCGAGCATCGGATCAGGCGGCGACGTCGGCGAAGATCGCCGAGTTGACGGGAGCGAAGGACTCTTCGCTGACGGTCGTGGGCCTGAAGCCCTTGAAGGTCATGTAGGCACCGAACGAGAATTCCCAGACGGCGATGGGGAGGGCGAAGAGCGTGGCCGGCGCCGAGATCTGGTGCCAGGCGCCGAACAGCGTGGCGGTGCTCGAGATGATGAGCAGCCCCGCTCCGATGAGCCCGAGTGTCGGGATCCATCGGGGCAGCAGGCGGGAGCGGTACATCACCGAGCCGATGAGCACGGCGTTGAGGGCAGGCATGAGGCCCGGGCCGATCAGGAACGTCCAGTCGTGCATGGCCACGAAGGCATGACCGGTCGTGACGAGGGCGCCAGCATCGGCGCCGGGTGTGCCGGCTACGTCTTGGCGGAGCGCGTAGACGGTGAGGATGCTGAGGACTCCGACAAAGATCACGGCCGCCTCGAGGACCCGGGTCGTGACGAACCCCAGCGCGGCTCGGTGGCTGTAGCGCTTGGCGATCGTGTAAAGGGCGACGGCGGAGACAATGCCTCCGAGGGCGGTGAGGATCTCGAAGATGGCACCGATCGGCACACCGGAGGCGTTGCCATCACCAAGGACGAAGTTGGGCTTGCCCAAGACGTCGGCCCAGAACCCGAATTTGACGGGAATCGAGAAGACGAAGGTGGCGAAGTAGGCGATGCCGGCGATGAGTGCCGCCTTCCTCATGGGGGACATGGGCGTCCGTTTGGGGG
>Ga0209068_10000623_pt1 | contig 18932 bp, 18 predicted proteins | sample ColStrG_CSR_2012_FD_187200 | JGI IMG/M metagenome (GOLD analysis project Ga0209068, IMG submission 187200) | Freshwater sediment microbial communities in response to fracking from Pennsylvania, USA - Cold Stream Run_MetaG_CSR_2012 (SPAdes)... | ecosystem: Environmental > Aquatic > Freshwater >... | reverse complement strand
GGGAAGCTCGGGGCCAGCGCGGCGAGCGACTCCGCGGTGGTGCTGGGCCGGGGGAACTGCTCGTGGTCGAGGGCCATCGTGCCGTCGAGGTTGAGCACCGGGATCAGGCTCCGGTCGAAGCGACCCTCGGCGATCGCCCGAGCCGCGCGGGCCTGGGACTCGGCCGCCAGGGCATCGAGCGATTCCCGACTGATGCCTTCCATCGTGGCGATGGCGTCGGCGCACACGCCCTGGTGCGACTGCGGATGGATGGACTGGAGGTGGGCGTTGCCGGCGCCCATCGGCATGAGCCCCTTCTTGGGCAGGGACATCATCTCGGTGCCGCCGCCGATCACGAGGTCCTCCATGCCCGCCATGATGGCGTTGGCGGCGATGTTGTTGGCCGTGATCCCCGAGCCGCAGAACCGATCGAGCGTCATGCCGCCGGCTCGCACGTCGTAGCCCGCGTCGAGGGCCGCCATGCGCCCGAGGTCGCCGCTCTGCTCGCACACCTGGGAGCTGGTGCCCCACACGACGTCGTCGACCTCGGCGGTGTCGAAGTCGTTGCGCGCGGCCAACGCTTCGAGGACGGTGCGGGCCAGGTGCTGGGGGTGGAGGTGCGCCAGGGCGCCCTTGCCCTGCTTGCCGATGCCGCGAGGAGTGCGGCAGGCGTCGATGATGAGTGCGTCAGGCATGGGGTGTCCTTCGGGAGTAGGTCCGGACGGGGGTCGGGTCCGGCGGGTGAACAGCATGGCTCGTCGACGTCGCCGTGGGACAACGCGCCACGGTGGGGGCCGGCCCGAGTGGTCCGCCGAGGCGTCTTCTGCGTGAGGCTGCGAAACTGAACCCCTCGCCTGTCCACGTTCTCGTCCACCTCGCGCGGGACCGCACGGCCGACCCACCGAAGGAGCTTGATTCTGTGAGCCGCAGCTCGGAACGACCCCGCCGATTGCGCCGACTGGTGCTGCCCGCCGCCGCCCTAGTCGCAGTGGCCGCGATCGGCCGGTCCGTCCTGCGGCGCCGCCCTGCGGTCGCGCCGGTGCTCGCCGATCTGCGTTCGCCGGTCCTGCACCTCCCGATGTCGCTGCGCAGCGAGCGGGTCCTGCGGCTCGTGCGGGCGTTGCCGGCTCCAGTGCCGCCGACCCCTTCGGCGGTTGTGGTCGAGTCCCGCACGATCACCACCGGGGCGGGCGATCGGCTGCGAGTCGTCACTTACGAGCGACCCGACCGCGCCCAGCCGGGAGGAGCTCTGCTGTGGATCCACGGCGGAGGCATGGTGCTGGGCACACCCGAGCAAGGCCATCCGCTGTGCGGTGCTTGGGCCGACGAGCTCGGCGTTTTCGTGGCGAGCGTCGACTACCGCCTCGCGCCCGAGCATCCGTTCCCCGACGGCCTCGAAGACTGCTACGCCGCGCTCGGTTGGCTCCACCGCGAAGCAGCGGCCCTCGGGGTCGACGCCACACGCGTCGCGGTCGGCGGGGACAGTGCCGGCGGCGGGCTCGCCGCCGCGCTCAGCCAGATGGCGCGAGATCGGGGAGGGCCTGGCATCTGCTTCCAGCTGCTGGAGTACCCGATGCTCGACGACCGTACGGTCCTGCGCTCGGAGCACGGCGGGACCGGCGCGTTCGTGTGGACACCAGCCTCCAATCGCTTCGCGTGGACGGCCTACCTCGGCCGCCCCCCGACCGCCGGCGAGGCTCCGCTCTACGCGGCACCGGCCCGAACCGAAGACCTCACGGGCCTCCCGCCCGCCTGGGTGGGGGTCGGCGAGCTCGACCTGTTCCACGCCGAGGACGTTCGCTACGCCGACCGCCTCCGATCGGCAGGCGTGGCGTGTGACCTCCACGTCGAGCCCGGGATGTACCACGGGGCCGACGCGGTCCGGCCCAAGGCTCCGACCTCGATGCGGTTTCGCGAGCTGATGACCGATGCCCTTGTCGCGGCCCTCGACGTCAGTATTCGCCCTTGATCACAAAGTACGAGCCGCGGATTGTTCCGGCTAGCTTCGACTTCTGCCGGGCGAACTTGAACCGCGAAGCGAGCTCGTCGGGGATCTCCATCCCGTCGGAGAGCTTGAACCCGACAGCCCGCTTCGGCGTGGGTCCGTCGATGGTGTACATCACGTTGATGGAGAGGCCGCTCTCGTAGAACACATACGCCATGCGGATGTTCTCGACTTGGAAGGCAGTCGCCTCCAGCGGCGGGGACGAAATGACGATGTCGCGCTCGTCCTCGAGAATCTGGTGCACCCAGTCGATTGCCTTCTTGGCCTTGGCCGTGGCGGCCGGCTCCACCGTGAAGACGTGATCGTATTTGTTCTTGAAATAGCGGGCCTCGTTCGCCCGCAAGCCGGCGAGGGCCGGTGCCACCGGAGACGACTCGACGCCGACCGTCGAGACCGTGTTGAAATCCACTACGTAGGACATGCGAACTCCCGGAGGCCGTCGGGCCATCCGGCGGCGTGCTTCACGATATCTCCGGCCCGGCTGACCCTGGCGGCGTTAGCGGGACGACTTGGGGCGCGCCAGGAAGGCGGCCACGGCGTCACGGTGCTCGGGAGTGGCATAGGCCTGGCGCAGGAGTCGGCCCTCACGACGCTGCACCTTCTTGGCGTCAGTCTCGTTGGCGTTCTCGCTCAGCAGTTGCTTGATCCATCGCAGCGAAGGCGCCGGGTTCTCGCCGTAGGAGTGCGCCCGCTCGATGGCGGTATCGACCACGCGCTCGGGCTTGACCACCTCGTCGGCCAGCCCCAAGACCAGCGCCTCGGCGGCCTCGACGGTGCGACCCGACAGCATCAGATCGGAGGCCGCACCCCAGCCGCACCGCATCGGCAGGTACATGCTGCTGGCCAGCTCGGGCACGACCCCCATCTTTACGAACCGCACGCTGAGCTTGGCCCCCTCGGCTACCACGATGCGGTCGAACGGCAGGATCATGGTGAGGCCGATGCCGATCACCGGGCCGTTCACCGCCGCGACGATCGGCTTGCACGCGCGGACCACCTCGACCCAGTCGCGCGTTGGCCTGGCGGCGGCGGCGTCGCCCTCGATCTGGGCGTTGAACACTTCCGCGATATCGGCCCCGGCACAAAAGCCGCGTCCCGCCCCGGTCAGCACGATGGCACCGATGCCGGGGTCGGCGTCGGCTGCCTCGATGGCGTCGACCAGCTCGGTGGTCATGCGAGGCGTCCACGCGTTGAGCTTGTCGGGCCGGTTGAGGGTGAGGAGCATCACGTCGTCGCGGCGCTCGCACAGGATCTGCTCGTAGTCCATGGGTCCCTCGACTGTACCCAGATCGGCCGGGCTGCTCCGGCGGGAGGTGGCGTCGGTCAGCCGACCGACGCCCGCCTCGAACCCGGCTTACTCGGGTGGCCCCGGTGACCTGGGAGACTCTGGCCATGCTCAGCCAGGCCATCGGCGCCATCCTGCCGACCGCAGCCGCCGTCGCGCTCAGTCCTATCCCGATCATCGCCATTGTCTTGGTGCTCGACAGTGCCCGGGCCCGAGTGAACGGCCCGGCGTTCGCCCTGGGATGGGTGCTCGGGCTCGCCGTGGTCAGCGTGATCGTCATCAACGTCGCCGGCGGGGCCAGCAACGCCGCCAGCACTACCGCCACCGGGGTCAACTGGGGCCTGGCCGCGATCGGCGTGCTGTTCCTGGTCATGGCGGCCCGTCAGTGGCGCAAGCGGCCGAAGGCGGGTGAAGCGGCGGAGATGCCGGCCTGGATGGCCAGCGTGGATTCCATCCCCCCGACCAAGGCGTTCGTACTGGGCGCCGCGCTTTCGGCGGCCAATCCCAAGAACTTGGCGCTCACCCTGGCGGCCGGGGCGTCGATCGCTCAGGCCGGACTCGACGCCGCCCAGGAGACCATCGCCGTGGTCACGTTCATCGTGATCGGCTCACTCACCGTCGCCGGCGCCGTGATCGTCTATCTCGTGGCCCCCCGCTGGTCCGCCCGGCCGCTCGGTGCGGTGCGCACCTTCATGTCCGCCAACAACGCCACCATCATGATGGTCATCTTGTTGATCCTGGGTCTCAAGATCCTTGGCGACGCCCTCCCTGGGCTGTAACCGACCGGCCGGCCGGCCGGCCCCCGACATTCCCGGATCGGCCCAACGTTCCTGCAACGCGCTACCGCCACGGTGGCGGAATGCAGGAACGTCGCCTACGACAGTCGTTCGCTCGGTCATCCGGGAGGGGGCAGATCGCGGCGAACGCAGCGGAAGCCGATGTGGCAGGTCGATGTCTCGACCGACTCGGGTTGGCGCGCCGCGGGCCGGAAGCGCAGGCAGTAGTTCGGCGCGCAGAGATGTGAGCCGCCCTTGATGACCTTGCGCCCGAACTGCTCGAGCGGGGCGTTGGGGTCGAAGCTGTCAACCTGGGTCGGGGTCCGGGGTCCGTTTGGAGCGCAGCAGCCCCCGACCGTGGCCGTCGGGCTCTGTTGCCACCAATCGTTCGTCCACTCCCAGACGTTGCCAGCCATGTCGAACAGGCCGTATCCGTTGGGCGGGAACGAGCCGACCGGCGACGTGTGCTCGTAGCCATCGAGGCCCAGGTCTTGCCAGGGGAATTCACCCTGCCAGGTATTGGCGAGTTGCTGGCCGCCTGGGTACGGCTCATCGCCCCAACAAAAGGCCTGCCCCTCGAGGCCGCCCCGCGCCGCATGCTCCCACTCGACCTCAGTGGGCAACGCCGCCCCCCGCCAGGTGGCATAGGCCTCGGCATCCTCGGCCGCCACCTGGACCACGGGGTGGTGGTCGAGGCCCTCGATGGTCGAGTCGGGGCCGCGCGGCGTGCGCCAACTGGCTCCGGGGACGTAGGCCCACCAGTTCGAGTAGTCGTGCAGGTCGACGGGCCCGTCGGCCTTCTGGAAGACCAGACCGCCTGGGAAAAGGAGCTCGGGCAACGCGTCGGGATAGTCCTCGGGCCGCAGTGGTCGCTCAGCGACGGTCACATAGGCGGTGTCGGCGACGAACGCCGCGAACTGGCTGTTGGTGACCGGGGAACGGTCGATCCACAGGCCATCGACGGACACGTTCCGAACGGGTCGCTCTTCCGGGTAGAACTCGTTCGAACCCATGGCGAACGTGGCGGGAGGCACCCACACGAGGTCTTCGCCCGCGGCGTTTGAGGATGCCAGCGGCGCCGTCGTCATGGTGGCGATCCTAGGTTTCGTTCGGTGACCTCGTCGGGTGGCACCGTCAGCTTCAGGCCACCGCCGACTTTGGGTGTTCACTCGCCTCGGAGGTAAGAGTCAGTAAAACGACAGATTTTTGTCGTATTTGCGCAATATTGACCACATGATGACCACATGGGATTGGGCCGGTCGCGCGCCCCCGCCGAGGCGCTGTGGCACGAGGCGATCCGCTGGGATGCCAGTTACCCGTTCAGTTCGTGGTCCTCGAGGGACGTTCGGAGCCCTGATGAAAGGCGCAAGGCTAGTGTCAGATTTACGTCATCTGACCGTACGGCATGCGTCACCGGCAGCGAACCGCCGGGAAACGGCGGCTTCGTATGGTCATCAAATCGTCAGATACGTCAGCGCGCCGGATCGCGTGTCGTGGGGGGACGACCGAGGCCTGCCCCCGACGGACCGCGAGATGGCGCCACGAAGGAGGAACGATGGTGCATCTGGTCACGGCGGTCATTAAGCCGTTCAAGCTTGAGGAGGTGAAGGAAGCGCTGCAGGCCATCGGCATTCAGGGCATCACGGTCTGTGAGGTCAAGGGCCATGGCCGCCAGGGCGGGCACACCGAGACCTACCGGGGCTCGGAGTACACCGTCGACTTCCTTCCCAAGGTCCGACTCGAGATCCTGGTTGACACCGGCGACGTCGACAAAGTGATGGACGCCATCGCCAAATCAGCCAACACCGGCAAGATCGGTGACGGCAAAATTTGGGCCAGCCCCGTCGACCGGGTGGTGCGGGTTCGCACCGGCGAACGAGATACGGAGGCCTTGTGATGAGCGCGTCACTCACCCCTGATTCCAGCTCGGAGAGGAGCACCGTGAGACAAGATCCCGACCCGATGACGGGCCGTCCCCGCCGTTCGTTCGTCCGCCGGATGCTGGACCCGAAGCGCCTCGTGGTGAGCGTGGCCGTGGTGGCTGTCGTCGTCACGGTCGCGGCAAACACGGCATTCGCACAGACCGCCGTCCCTGAGCCGACGGCGGCCGACAAGTTCGTGCAGAGCACGAACCTCTTGTGGATCGTCGTCGGGGCCGCCCTGGTGATGTTCATGCAAGCCGGGTTCGCCCTGCTGGAGACCGGCTTCGTCCGGGCCAAGAACGCCGGCCACACGATGGCCATGAACATCGCGGTATTCGGTACCGGCGCTGTCGGCTTCTTTCTCTGCGGCTACGCGTTGATGTTCGGCGGCTACTACGTAGCGGTCCCGGGCGCGGACTGGGGGTACAGCCACGCTATTGGCAGTGCGCTGATCGGATCCGGCCAGTGGGTTTTCCTGTGGAAGGGGGGCTGGGCGCTCACCGGAGGCAAGTTCGTGACCTCGGGCGCGGTCCTCGGCTTCTTCCTATACATGCTGGCCTTCATGGACACGGCCGCCACTATCCCGACGGGGGCGATGGCTGAGCGATGGAAGTTCAAGTCGTTCGTGCTCTGGGGGTTCTTCTGCGGAGCGCTTTACTACCCGCTGTTCGGGGCCTGGACCTGGGGAGGTGGCTGGCTCTCCCAACTGGGCAACTCCTGGAAGCTGGGCAACGGCTACGTGGACTTCGCCGGCTCCGGCGTGGTGCATGCCGTGGGAGGTGTAGCCGCGCTCACTGGTGCGTTTGTCCTCGGACCCCGCATCGGCAAGTACACCAAGGACGGACGCTCTCGTGGTCTCCCCGGCCATAGCCTCGCCCTGGCCGGAGCGGGCACGCTGATCCTCATGTTCGGCTGGTTCGGTTTCAACGCCGGATCTACCCTCCAGATCACCGACGGGCAGTTCGGTCTTGTTGCTGCCAACACAGCCATCGCCGCCGCCTTCGGGTGCATCGGGGGCATGTTCTGGGTGTGGAAGCGCACTGGAAAACCCGACCCGGGCATGATCATGAACGGCCTGCTGGCTGGCCTGGTGGCCATCACGGCCCCGTGCGCCTTCGTGGACCCGTGGGCCGCCGCGGTCATCGGCGGACTGGCCGGGCTGTTCGTGGTCGAGGCTGTGTTCTTCGTCGACCACAAGCTGAAGATCGATGACCCGGTTGGCGCCGTGGGAGTCCACTTCGTAAATGGCATCTGGGGCGTGCTCGCCGTGGGGATCTTCGCCAGCGGCAAATACGGCATCGATGCCTTCGGCACCGGGCTCGGGTGGAACAGCACGACCACCCATCTCGATTCGGCCGGGTCCGCTACCGGCGTCACCGGCATCCTGTATGGAGGGACGGGCTGGGGTCAGCTCGCCTCCCAGGGCATCGGGGCGTTGACCATCATCATCGTGATGGGTGGCGTGTCCTACGGGTTCTTCAAGCTCTCGAACCTGATCTTCACCGGAGGGATCCGCAGCTCCGCCGAGGACGAGATCGCGGGGCTCGATGTTCCCGAGATGGGGGTGTACGCCTACCCCGATTTCGTGGGCACCGGAGAGTCCTACGCAGAAGATGAGACCCAGTCGAAGATCCCCTACGAAGGGTAGGGCTTCCTGTCATCAGGGCACCGATAGATCGGGTGGTGGTCCGCGTTGTGCGGGCCGCCACCCGTTCGTCATGTCGGGCGGTGACCCCGGAGACGATCGCGCTAGGTGGGATCCCCGGCGCGGTGGCTTGCGCCGGGCAGTTCAGCCACCAGGCGGTACCCCACGCCTGGTGCTGTTCGTACTTTCGGGGTCAGCGGGCCGTCGCCCAGCTTTCGCCGTAGTTGGCTTACATGGGTGCGCAGGGTGTCCAGCGCCTGATCCGGGCCCCAGACCTGATCGAGGATGACCCGGTGGGTGAGTACCCGACCGGCATTGCGGGCCAGAAGGGTCAACAGGGCGAACTCCTTGGGGGTGAGGTCGATGGGCTCGTCTACCAACATCGCCTCGTGGCTGCTGAGGTCGATCCTGAGCAAGCCCACCTGCAACAAACCGTCGTCGACCACGGCACCGATGGCCTTGCGATGACGCACCGCCACCCGCACGCGGGCGAGCAGCTCGGGCATGGAGAACGGCTTGGTGAGGTAGTCATCGGCCCCCGCGTCGAGTGCGTCGACCTTGCGGTCCTCGGCCCCATCGGCGCTGAGCACGATGATGGAGGCCGGCGTGAGCCGATGGAGGTGGCGACACACCTCAAGACCATCGAGGTCCGGCAGACCGAGGTCAAGGATGACGATGTCGATCTCCACCACGCTGGCCTGGTCAAGCGCGGCGGCCCCGGTCATGGCTACGACGGCCTGGTAGCCCCGTGCTTCGAAGCCGACCTCCAAGACGCGCACCAGCGTGGGGTCGTCATCGACGATCAACACCGTGGCTTCAGTCACCGGCGGGCACCCGGATCGTGAGACAAGCCCCGCCGGTGGGGGCGTCGGATTCCTCAATCGTTCCACCGTGAGCCTCGACGATGGCACGACAGATCGCTAAGCCCACTCCGCTTGACCCGCTTCCGGTCGCGGCTGCGAACGGTTCGAACACCCGGTCGCGGACTTCAGGAGCGAATCCGGTGCCGTTGTCGATGACCTGGAGCTCGAACTCATCTCCGGATCGGACCACGACTCGCACGACACCCTCCTCGGGAGAATGCCGAACGGCGTTCTCGAGCAGGTTCGACAGAACCTGGTCGAACTGGCTGTAGTCGAGCGCGATGAGCGGGATGTCACCTTCGATGTCGATGTCCAACCGTACGTTCTTCAACACTCGTCGCAATCGGCTGACGCAGGCGTCGATCAATTCGCCGACGTCGACCGCCTGACGATCGGGCAGAAACGAACCCGCCTCGATGCGGCTGAGGCTCAGCAGGTTGGCCACGATCCGATCGAGGCGCTCAGCCTCGTCGATCACAAGGCCGAGCAGCTCATGACGGGTATGGGCCTCGAAGGGCACGCCGGAGGACAAATCGGTGGCGACGGCACGAATAGTGGCGAGAGGAGTGCGTAGGTCGTGGGACACCGAACGCAGGAGCGCGCTTCGTTGGCGGTCGGCCTGCTCCAGCGCGTCGATGCGCGAGCGGTCGACGATGACCTGCCGACGCTGGCTGGCCACAATGGCGGCGACGAGAATGCCGGTCGCTCCCACGACCACCACGAACACGACGAGGGCGCCGACGTAGTCGCTGAGACTCACGCCCTCGGAACCGATCGGTGGGAGGAAACCAACGGCGAAGGCCATGGATGCCTCAAGAGCCACAGCCGCGGCCGCCAACCATCCTCCGAGCGCGCCGGCACCGACGACCGGCACCATCAACAACAACGCCGGAGTGGCACGTGGGAGACCGTCACCGACCGGGAGCAGTGCGAGAGCGATGAACAGCACCCCCAGCGAACCCACGACGAACGCCCGGAGCGGGCTCAGCAATGTGGGCGCGCTCGACATCGCTCCATCATCGCAGCTGCGCTGCTCGCCTCTGCCTGGCGATGGCCATTGGAGGTCGAGGGATGGCATCCTGGCGCATGCGCAAAATGCTTGCGGGATCTCTGGTGGTGGCGGGTTTGGCTGTCGGCTCGCTCGGTGTCGCGGCCCTCAACCCTTTCGGTGTGGCGGGCGCCGCCGGCGGCAGTGCCACGCAGACGACCGAACCGTCCTCGACGACGGTGCCGGCGGGCGACCACAAGGGTCCGCTCAGCGAGGTGCTGAGTGATCTCGTCGGCAAGGGCACCATCACGCAGTCTCAAGCTGATGCCGTCCAGGCCGGAGTCGACGCCAAACGCCAGGATCACGCTTCGGGACCCGGCGGTGGCTTCGGGCGGAACGGCAGCGTGAAGGAGCAGTTCAGCGCCGTCGCCAAGCAGCTCGGGATGGACCCGAAAGACCTGCTCACCGAACTGCGGTCGGGCAAGTCCCTGGCCGATGTGGCCACGGCCAAGGGGGTGGATCCCCAGACGGTGATCGACTCCCTCGTGGCGGCGGCCAACACGAAGCTCGACGAGGCGGTCTCTGGCGGCAAGCTGGACCAGGCCAAGGCCGACGAGATGAAGCAGAAGCTGCCGGATCGCATCAAGGAACTCGTGAACCACCAGGGCTTCGAGGGCCGCGGCCCGGGACATGGTGGCCCAGGGCTCGGCGGCGCACCCGCTGTGCCCGCTGACTGACACGTCCGACCCGGTTGCCGCGTCGGTCAATCCTGCCCGTAGAACACGCGCTCGACGACGCGCCGCGCTCGGCGGGTGACCCTTTTGTACTGCTCGCGTAACTCGCCGGTGCTCAGGTCGAGCGAGCGGGCGAGCCACAACAGCTCGTCAGGGTCGGTGGGCAAGGCGTCACCTGGTCCGCTGTTGACCAGGAACCATCGATTTCGGGTGCGCTCACAGAACTCGTACGACTCGGTGAGGGTCGCGGCGTCGTCAGCGCCGATGCTGCCGGCGGCCTCGAGCGCGTCGAGGGCGGCGATCGTGCCTGGTGCGTGGATCCCGGTGCGCAGCTGTAGGAGTTGCACCGTGAACTCCACATCCGAGAGCGATCCCCGGCCCAACTTGAGATGAAAGGCCGGGTCCTCACCGGTCGGGATGCGTTCGGTCTCGATCCGCGCTTTCATGCGACGGATCGAGCGGGCGTCGTCCTCGTTCAGCCCTCCCTCCCAGATCCGGGGGGCCAGGTCTTGGAGGAGACGGTCCCCCAGCGCAAGGTCGCCGGCGACGACGCGCGCCCTCGTCATCGCCTGGCGTTCCCACACCTCGGCGTAGTGCTCCCAGTACGAACGGAAGCCGTCGAGGCTCCGAGCAAGCGCGCCTTGACGACCCTCGGGCCGGAGATCGGCATCGATGCGACAGATGCGTTCGGCCGGAGTTGCCCCGCCAACGAACCGCTGCAGACCGGTGGCGACACGGTTTGCCTCCGTGAATGCCTCACCCCCCGAACCGTCGAAGACGAAGACCACATCCAGGTCACTGGCATAGGAGAGCTCGCCGCCACCGAAGCGACCAAGGGCCACCACGGCGAAGGGGAGCTGGGGCTCGAGGGTCGTCAGGGCCGCGTCGAGGGTGGCATCGGCCAGGGTGGCGAGGTCGCGACCGATCTCCCGCACCCCGGCGAAACCGAGGACATCTCGCGCCGCGATACCGAACAGGTGGCGATCGAACCACCGGTGGAGGGCTTCTTGGCGCTCGGAAGGCTCCGAGCGCCAGGCGGTGACCTGGGTGGCGCCCGTGACGAGCTCGGACCGGGGGCGGGTCTGCAGCCGCTCGGCGTAGGGCAGCCGGACAATGAGATCGGGGTTCCGGGCCAAGGTGTCACCCAACAGCCGGCTGGTGCCGAGGATCTGGCACAGCCGCCGCGCCGCGTCGGGAGATTCACGAAAGGCTTCGACCAGGATCGACCGGCGCTCGGGGGCGGCGAAGAGGTTGCGCAGCTGCAGCAGACCAAGATCGGGATCTGGTGTCGTCGAGAGCCAGTCCAGGAGGAGTGGGAGCACCTGTTGCATCAGGCGGCTCGTCCGGTTCAATCCTCGTGTCAGTTCCCGTACGGCCGCTTGTGTCCGCTTGGCGTCGGTGAAGCCGAACGCGTGCAGCCGCTCGCCCGCGGCCTCCGGGCTCAACATCCCTTCGGTTGAGGCAAAAGCCTCCAGGAGCGGTCGGAAGTACACGCGCTCGTGGATGGATCTGACGGCGAGTTGCGCGCGCCGGAGATCCTTCTCGAGGTGATCGGTGGCGGTGGCCTCCGGAGTGTCCCGATAGGCCATGACCCGAGCGAGTTGGTCGAGATCGGCGGGCCGCGTGGGCAAGGCGTGGACCTGGTGTTCGTCGACCAGCTGGAGCCGATGCTCGACGGTGCGCAACAGCCGGTAGGCGTCGGCCATCTGGCCAGCATCGTCAGGATCGACATAACCGGCGCCGGCGAGCTCGTGGAGGGCGACCAGCGTGGTGGGCGAGCGCAGGTCGGGATCAGCGTGGCCGTGGACGAGTTGCAGGAGTTGCACTGTGAACTCGATGTCGCGGATGCCCCCGGGGCCCAGTTTGAGCTCTCGGTCGGCCGAGCCGCGGCGGGCCAGTTCTTGCTCGGTGCGCTGCTTCATCACCCGCAGGTAGCGCAGATCCTCGACCCGGAACGGGTGGCTCCACAACCAGCGTTGGGCGGTGTCATGGAACCGCGCCCCCAACCCTCGGTCACCCGCCACCGGTCGAGCCTTGAGCAGGGCTTGGAACTCCCACGGTTCGGCCCACCGGTCCCAGTACGCCTCGTAGCTCTCCAGGCTTCGCACCAGTCGGCCGTCGCGACCCTCGGGCCGGAGGTTGGCGTCGACTCGAAAGCAGCGTCGAGCTATGTCCATGACCGCACGGGCGTCATGTTCGAGGGCATCGGCCGGGCCATCGCCCACGAACATGAGGTCGATGTCGCTCGAGTAGTTGAGCTCGTCGCCACCGAGCTTGCCCATGCCGACAACGGCGAGCGTCTGGCTACCGACGAGCAGGCAACTCGAGGCGAGCACGTCACGAGCCATCTGGCTGAGCAGCCGACAGGTCTCGGGCAAGTCATCGATGCCGGTGAGATCGCGACCGGCGATTCGCAGGAACTCCAACTGCTTCCACCCGACCAGGTCGTCAGCGGTGGGGGCCTCGACGGCGCGGCGAGTCGAGGGGTCGGCCAATACGTCGAGGGCCTCTGGGTGGGTGGTCACGAGGCGGCTCAGCGAACGGCTGGCGGCCAGCACCGCAACGAGGCGATCACCGAGGGCCATGTCCGCACGCAGGCGCTCGGCGACGGTGGGATCATCGTCGATCAGTTGGTGGATGATGGTGCTCACCCTGGGTGGGTCCGCGCATCGTTCGATCTCGGCGGCGAGCAACGCTGACACCCCCGGCCACTGAGTCACGACCTACAGCGTAGGAGTGGGGGTGACGCGGGGACGCTGACATACCGATTCGGCACGGAGACGTCCCCCCGATCGATGTTGGGCCCGGGCGTGGGCGTGAACCAGCAGCCGGGGGTTCTCGTAGGCTGGACCCATGGCCCGTCTGCGTGTCGCCTTGGCCCAGCTCAACCTGGTGGTGGGCGACCTGTCGGGGAACGCCGACCGCATCGTCGAGGCCATGAAGGCGGCCGACGCCGATGGTTGCGACCTGGTGGCCTTCCCCGAGCTGTCGATCCCCGGCTACCCACCGGAGGACCTGCTGCTCAAACCGGCGTTCGTCGTCGACAACCGCGAAGCACTCGACCGCGTGGCCGTCGCTTCCGGCCGATGCGCGGCGGTAGTGGGCTTCGTCGACGCCGACGGCGACGACCTCTACAACGCGCTGGCGGTCTGCCACGAGGGGCGGGTGGTGGGGACCTATCGCAAGCGGCGCCTACCCAACTATGAGGTGTTCGACGAGCGCCGCTATTTCACCAGCGGCTCCGAGCCGCTCGTGCTCTATCGCATCGGTGGTCTGCTGGTGGGCGTCACGATCTGCGAGGACGCCTGGGTCGCGGGCGGCCCGGTCGCCGACAACGGGCGGGGTGGGGCCGAGATCGTCGTGAATCTCAACGGGTCGCCCTTCCACGCCGGCAAGGTGCAACAGCGCGAGGCCATGCTGGCCGACCGCGCTCGCGAGGCCGGCTGCCCCATCCTCTACGTCAACCTGGTTGGCGGACAGGACGAGTTGGTGTTCGACGGGTCGTCGTTGGTCGTCGACGCAACGGGCGCGGTCGTGACCCGCGCTCCCCAATACGTCGAGACGCTGTTCGTCACCGACATCGACGTGCCCGAGCGGCCGCTACCGAGCAGCGGCGCGCTGGCGGTCGTGGAGGTCTCGGGCCCGACGATGAGCGGCCCCACCGTGATCACCGCCCCAGCCTCCCTACTCGGCCCTGACCGCGAGGTCTACGAGGCACTCGTGCTGGGCACGCGCGACTACGTCACCAAGAACGGCTTCGGGGATGTCGTCATCGGCCTTTCGGGTGGGGTGGATTCGTCCATCGTGGCCACCATCGCCGTGGACGCGCTGGGTGCCGACCGAGTGCACGGGGTGCTCATGCCGTCGCGCTACTCCAGCGATCACTCCATCACCGACGCCGAGCGCCTGGCCGAAAACCTGGGCATCGATCGCCGGGTCATCGCCATCGAGGCTGCCTTCGGCGCGTTCACCGAGATGCTCGCACCCAGCTTCGAGGGGCGCTCCGCGGACCTGACCGAAGAGAACCTCCAGTCCCGTATCCGGGGCGTGACGCTGATGGCGCTGTCCAACAAGTTCGGTTGGCTGGTGCTGACTACGGGCAACAAGAGCGAGAGTGCGGTGGGCTACAGCACGCTCTACGGCGACACGGCCGGAGGGTTTGCCGTCATCAAAGACGTACCCAAACTGCTCGTCTACCGGCTCTGTCGCGAACGCAATGACCGGGCCGGGCGCGAGCTCATTCCTGAGACGGTGTTGACCAAGCCCCCTTCAGCCGAGCTGCGCCCCGACCAGCGAGATGACCAGAGCCTGCCGCCTTACGAGGAGCTGGATCCCATCATCGAGGCCTACGTCGAGCACGACCGCACCGCCGGTGAATTGATCGAGGCGGGTTTCGACCCCGCGGTCGTGCAACGGATTGTGCGTCTCATCGACCTGGCCGAGTACAAGCGCCGTCAAACCCCGCCCGGTGTACGCATTACGACGAAGGCCTTCGGCAAGGATCGTCGCCTGCCGATCACGAACCACTACCGCAGCTGAAAGCGGTAGGCGAGCACTTCGCTGACCGCCTCGTACCCCATCCGTCGGTAGATCCCGTTCGACGCCGGATTCGAGAGCTGGGTGTAGAGGAGACACTCCTGCGCCCCGGTGTTCGGTCCACCGCCCGGCGAAGCCTGAAGCGGGGGCGGCTTCAGCGGTGATGCCGGGGAGGTCGGGCGCGTCGACGGCCATAGTGGCGACGACGCTCTCGAGCGCCTCCAGAGGGATCGGGGTGAGCGACGCCGACAGCCCCACAGGGGACTGCAGGGCCACGCCTTCCACCAGTCCATCGAGCGGCCGGGGTCTGGGCGATTTCACCCCGCGAGAACGTGTTCCAGCACGGGGCCTCGGGTGCCGATAACCTTCGTTATCGACCGCTGGGTGGCTGGTGGTCCGCTCCAGGGGGTATCTGCATGTCTGATCCGAAGAAGGCCCGAGCGGCGTTCGCGCCATGGGACCGGCGGGAACTCCCGGGGGCCTTCACGGTCGAGGACTCGGCCCGCCGCGTCGGCAACTACAAATGGATCGAGACCAAGTTGTTCGAGGTCTTGGGAGGGTGGATCGCCACCGTGCCCGAACTCGACATCAAGATGCGTCTCGGGACCCACTGCTATCACCATGCATGGCATTCCGAGTTGTGGCACAAACGCCTGCCGGAGTTGCGCGAGATGAACCCCGAGCGCCTGACGCAGCCGGCCAACGACGAGATCGTGGCCTTCATGGACGCGGTCACTGAGCCCGAGGCTCCGGAACTGACCATCGAGAAGCTGGTTGGGGTGTACCGGGTCCTGATCCCCCACAAGATCGCGGCGTACACGTACCACATGAACAACACGTCGACCATCACCGACGCGCCCACCATCCGGTCCTTGAAGTTCTGTCTGGCCGATGAGTTCGAGGACTGGCGAGACGGCGAGATGCTGCTCCAGTCGCTCATCGAGACCCCTGAGGAGGTCGACCGGGCCATGGCCCATCAGGCCAAGCTCGAGAAGTTGATGGTGCTGGCCGGCGGCATCGCGGGGCCCGGTTCCATCGGCGGCGAGGTGGCTCCGGCTGTCGCGGGGGTGTCGGCGTGAAGGTGAACCTTCCTCCCGAGGAGTTGGCCCGTGATGGCCGCTTCATCCGCACCGCCCTGCTGACCCGCGCCCTCGATCCCCGAGTGACCTCGGTGCCTCGCGAGAAACGTAGCCCTCGGGTGCCGCTCAGCCCTGAGTTGCCAGGTTCGTCGGAGGCGGCCCGCGCCTTGATGCACGGCATCTTCACCGGTGAGATCCAAGCGATGGAAGGTGCGGGTCGGACCTGTTGGGACTTCCCCATCGGGGATGGTCCGGCCGACGCTCCGTACGAACTGAAGCTCGACATGGCCCGCCAGTGCTGGGACGAGGCTCGCCATTGCGAGATCTCGGTGAAGCTCGGCGATTGGATGGGCAGCGAGATCGGAGAGTTCGGCGAGGCCACGTTCCTCTATGAGGCGGCCTGCAACCCCGACCCGGTCTTGCGCCTCACGGGTGTCAATCGAGCCCTGGAAGGGCTGGCCATCGACGTGTTCAACACCATGCGCGAGTTCGGCTCCCGGGCCGGAGATCCGGTCCTCGAGTTCTGTGAGGACTGGATGCTGGCGGACGAGGTCACCCACGTGAAGATGGGCTCCGACTGGCTACGCCGCCTCACCGAGACGGACCCTGAACGCCGAGCTCGCGCCCTCGAGTTTCAGCGGATCGTGGACAAGTTGTTCTCCATCGGCGGGGCGCGGGGCGAAGAGGAGGACAGCCCGATTCGCCTGGCCCGCCGGTTCCGCGAGCTGGCCGGATTCGACACCGCGGAGATCGATGAAATTGCCCAGCTGTCCACTGACGCTCGCGAGGAGCTTTACGACCGCCAGGACCGGGCTGCCGCCACCGCGGTCGAGTCGCCGACGGATGCCTGACATGACCGTCACCGTCACTCCCGAAACCTTCGTCATGGTCCTGTTCGACCATGACGCCATCGTCGCTGTCGCCGAACGGGTCGCCGCCCAGGTGGGTCTACCCCCGGATCTCGACATCCGGATCGGGGTGGACGAGGCGATACCGCTAGCCCGGGTCCACATCGAGTCGATCGATCCGGTGGTGATCAACGTCGAGGGTGGAGCCTTCGAGGACCCTCGTCATCCTCGTCAGCTGGGCGAGGAGTTGGTGGCTGACACGCTGGGTCGCCTCTTCTTCCAGGTGCTCGACCGCCGGTCGCCCAGCTTTGGCGACCCCGGCGATGACAACGATCAGGACCTCAGCCACAAGGTGGCGTGGGATACGTACGCGGTCGGTCGCTTGCAGCGGCTGGGCTACGACGGTCGCCATCAGGTGCGCCTATATGCGTTCCGCAATCGTCATGGGTTCAGCGACACCTCCGACGAGGCGTTCAACCGGCTGTGGACCGGTGAGGATCTGACCTGGGACGAGATCACCCAAATCTCCGACGATGCCGTCGCCCTTCGGACGGTCTGAGCCGGCGAACCTCAGGCCAGGTCGTGGGCGCTGATGCCCTCGAACAGGTCGATCTGGGGTGGGGCGGAGAGCAAACCCTGGCATGACGTGGCCATGTTGACCATCTCGGGTGAGTCGAAATGGAGCTGTTGGGCCGCAGGGCTGTCCCACTTCTCGATGACGAGGTAGCGGCCCAGTTTTGTTGCCGACGCGGCCAGATCGATGTTGCGACACCCGGGGTGGCCTCGGCTCACGACCACATAGTTGGCCAGCACGGCCAACAGCCCGGCCGGGTCGGCGGCATCGAAGGTCAGGGTCACCAGGGTCAGCTCGACGTCGTCAGGCACTGCAGGGGCCTCCAGCGATGGCGGCATCCGTTGCCCCGAGGGCTCGAAATGGGTCGTTCCGCCCTGTTTTCAGGGGACAGAATGCCGATAGAGAGCTTCATGGTAGCCATCGACCTGTCCTGGAACTACCGGTTCGGGTGGGTGCTCTTGACCGACTCGGTATCCTAAGACACGACCTTCGGGCGACTGAGCTGCCCGTTTCGCTGTTTGGGCGCTCGTCGATCCTCAGATCCGTTTGCCCCACCCATCCAAGACCATTTCTGGCCCCGCCAGACCCTTTCGACCTGAAGAGGTGCCCGTTGCCCAAGGAGCGCGTTGAACGTGACGAGGAAGATCTCGTCCGGCTCTACCTCACCGATATCGGGCAGTACCCCCTACTGACCAAGGACGACGAGGTTCGCTTGGCCCAAGCCATCGAACTCGGCGCGGCAGCGCGGGCCGAAATCGACTCAGGCGCGACCCTCACCCCGGCGCGCAAGCGCGAGCTTCGTCGTGAACTGAAGCGCGGTGAAGACGCCGAGCGCACCTTCGTCCAGTCGAACCTGCGCCTCGTGGTGTCCATCGCCAAGAAGTACCAGGCGTCTGGGCTTCCCCTGCTCGACCTCATCCAGGAGGGCAACCTCGGTCTGATGCACGCCGTCGAGAAGTTCGACTGGCGCAAAGGCTTCAAGTTCTCCACCTATGCCACCTGGTGGATCCGCCAGGCCATCACGCGCGGCATCGCCAACACCGGCCGCACCATCCGTCTGCCTGTCCACGCTGGCGACACGCTGGCTCGGTTGCAGAAGGCCCGTGCCCGGCTCGAACTGAAGCTCGGTCGGCCTGCCACCCTCTCCGAGTTGTCGGCTGAGGTCGAGATGCCCGAGGACAAGGTGACCGAAGCGCTGCGCTTCGCCGCCGAGCCCCTGAGTCTCAGCGAGCCGCTCCGCGAGGACGGCGACGCCGAACTCGGCGACGTCGTCGAGGATCGCTCCGCCGAGTCACCCTTTGAGGTGGCCGCGACCGCGCTCCTCCCGGAGGAGATCGCTCGCCTGCTGGGCCCGCTCGACGAGCGTGAGCGTGAGATCCTCAAGCTCCGCTTTGGGCTCGACCGCGGCGAACCCCGCACCCTCGAGGAAGTAGGCGAGCACTTCAACCTCACCCGGGAGCGCATCCGCCAGATCGAGGCCCGGGCCATGTCCAAGCTCCGTCACCCCTCGAGCGATACCGGCGCCCGCGACCTGCTGGCCGTCTGATCGAGCGTCACGTTTCGTGAGCGACGCTTCGCAGGGACCAGGTTGGTGGCTGGCGTCTGACGGCAAGTGGTACGCCCCCGAGCGGGCGGCAGGCTACGTGCCTCCTCCCGCTCCGCCGGTGCCCGAGATGCCCGACCCACCCACGGCCGAGA
>Ga0209068_10000622_pt1 | contig 18951 bp, 19 predicted proteins | sample ColStrG_CSR_2012_FD_187200 | JGI IMG/M metagenome (GOLD analysis project Ga0209068, IMG submission 187200) | Freshwater sediment microbial communities in response to fracking from Pennsylvania, USA - Cold Stream Run_MetaG_CSR_2012 (SPAdes)... | ecosystem: Environmental > Aquatic > Freshwater >... | reverse complement strand
CTTCAACAAGCTGAAGAACTTCCGCCGCATTGCCACTCGCTACGACAAGCTCGGCGCGACGTTCTTTGCTTTCGTTCAACTCGCCTCCGTGCGAATTTGGCTGCGATCAATTGAGTCCACGTCCTAGAATGGACCGCAATGATATGCGCCACAGACGTCGTTGCCGATCGATGCAGCGCGAATGTGCCACGGACCGTCGTGGACCCATCGGGGATGCATGATATCAAGCTGCTACATGCCCCAACGCAATGCTGGCGTGTGAACGGGCGCGTCCCACAGCCGCATGAGTTCGTCGTCGAGGCGCGTCAACGTGATCGAGCAACCCGCCATGTCAAGGGATGTCACGAAACTGCCCACGATCGAGCGCGCGATGATAACCCCCTGCTGTTCGGCGATTCGGCGGGCGTTGTCGTACATCAGGTAGAGTTCCATCGCAGGCGTGCCGCCAAAGCCATTGATGAGTATGAGGCAGGGTCCTTTGGCCGATGCTCCCATGTCACTGACAATCGCGCTCACCATTTCGTCGGCAATTGCCCTGGCTGGCTGTAGTTTGACGCGTCGGCGCCCAGGCTCGCCGTGAATACCCACGCCCATCTCCATCTCGTCGGGCCCTATATCGAACGTGGGCTTGCCGGCCGCCGGCACGGTGCAGCTGGTCAGCGCCACGCCCATCGAGCGCGTTGCCTTGTTGACGCGGTCGCCGAGTGCCTTGCAGCCGGCGAGGTCGATGCCACGCTCGGCTGCCGCGCCAACGATCTTCTCCACGATCATGGTGCCGGCGACACCGCGGCGACCCGTCGTGTAGGATGAGTTTTGCACCGCGACGTCATCGTCGGTCAGCACACGTTCAATGGGACCGCCGGCCATCTCGGCAGCCATTTCGAAATTCATGACGTCACCGTCGTAGTTCTTCACGATCAGCAGCGCGCCGGCGCCGCCGTCGACGGATTTGGCGGCGGCGAGCATTTGATCCGGCGTTGGCGAAGTGAAAACCTGACCTGGACAGGCCGCATCCAACATACCTTGCCCCACAAAGCCTACATGGAGCGGCTCGTGACCTGAGCCTCCGCCCGAAATCAGGACGACCTTGCCTCGCGCACCAAACTTGCGGCGAACGAATTTGCCCTCTTCGCCCAATCGCACCAGATCGGCATGGGCGGCTGCAAAACCGCTAAGGCTTTCGGTCAGCACCGTATCCGTCGCGTTGATCAGCTTTTTCACGGCGTATCCTTCCTGTAGGTCGAGCAGTGTCTAGGGGTCCGAAAGCAAATCTGAGAGTTTGCGCATGAACTCGCTGACGAGCGTGTGCAGCTTTGCATTGCGCGCGCCGTCACCCAGGTCCGGAAGCTGGAACGTGTGTGACTTCAGCCGGTGCGCCTCGCCGAGCAAAGCTGATCGTCGCTTGTGCGCCCGCGCGTAGGCGGCAAGAAAGCGGCTGCGTTCATCCGCCGAGAAATGGCAAACCTCGAGGATCAGTTCGATGTGCGCGGCTGGAATGGGAGTTGAATAGGACGGGCTGGTGATGTGACTGATGAAGCTGCGGTTCTTGCCAAGTGCCACCGCCAACCGGCCGCGCGTGCCGGACGGACGGCGTTCGAGGACTTCGGCTAGTATGAGCTTGTAGTCCGCCACCGGAGTATCGGCGGGTGATTTTAGGTTTGCCTCAGCCTTGTCCATTGCCCTCTCCGATCGAGAGCTTGGAAATGGCGCTCTTTATTCTGCCGATTGCCGCGGGGGCAACTGAGAATGAGCGCAGGCCGGTGGCCAGAAGCGGCGGCAGCAGCTTTGCGTCGCTTGCGATGTCACCGCAAAGCGAAACCTCGATCCCGAGCTGGCGAGCACCGGCGACGGTATTTGCCATCAATTGCATTGCTGCTTCGGGCACACCCTCGTTAAGACTGGCAACAGCTGGCGTATCACGGCTGGCGGCCATCACATATTGCGTGAGATCGTTGGAACCGATGGAAAAAAACGCCGCATCCGTGAAACGAGCCGCCATGATCGCGGCTGCAGGTACCTCGATCATGATCCCCAAAGGTGGACGGTGACAGGGTGTCCCCTCACCCGCAAGTCCAGCGATGACGTCGTCCAGCAAAACCCTCGCGGCGGCCAATTCGGAAGGCAGGGCCACCATTGGCAACATTAGCTTGAGGTTGCCATGAGGGGCAGCCCGGGCCAGCGCGCGCAGCTGTACACGGAACACATCGGGCCGGGCAAGCATCAGGCGAATGCCGCGCGAACCCAGAAACGGGTTGCTTTCTCCAACCGGAGTGAGCCCCCGGATCGGCTTGTCACCGCCGATATCGAGCGTACGGATGGTAACGGGCTTGGAGCCAGCCCAATCCAGGCAGCGACGATAGGCGCGATACTGTGCGTCCTCGTCCGGAAGCGGCTCGTTGTCGCGGAACATCAGCTCGGTTCGGAAGAGGCCGATGCCATCGCATGAGCCAGGGTCGATGGCAGACAGGTCGTCAGGGCCTGATATGTTTACCATCACCGATATGGATGCTCCGTCCAGAGTCACCGCCGGCCTTGCTAGCGCATTGTTTTCGACCCGGCGCTGGCTCTCAATCGACAGCTGATCGCTAGCGAAGACCGATCGTTCGTCAGCACCCGGGCTGAGTACGATCCGGCCCCGCGTTCCGTCAACCAGAACAATGCTGTGGCCCGCAAGAGGCAGTTCACCGAGACCGACGACCATAGGAATGCCGCGGCCGCGCGCCAGCATGGCCACATGGCTTGAGGGACTGCTATCTGTCAGCATGATGGCACCGCCGCCGGCCCAATCAGTTTCAAGAAACTGGCTCGGCGTTAAATCCTTGGCGCAAACGATGACCCCTGTCGGCATTGCCTCGCGGGCAGCGTTGCCGCGCAAGCGCCGCAGGACACGATCGCGAAGATCCCCAAGATCAGAGGCGCGGGCGCGGAAATACTCATCGTTTGCAGCCTGGTATTCCGCGATCTGCTCGCTGAGAGCGCTTGCCCAGGCCCTATCGGCCGGTTCTCCGTGGGTGATGGCCACCAGAGCCGGCGCCCTCAACGTCTCGTCGGAGAGCATTGCCGACTGAAACTCAAGCAGGTCGGCACCGACGCCCGTGACGTTGGCCGCGAGGCTGTCGATCTCAGCGATGGACCCAGCGATGGCGGCCTCCAGTGCGGTCCTCTCCTCGATCGGATCACCGGACTTGCGATCACCTTGGAGCCTCTCGGCAAGCACGAAGATGGGACCGAGGGCGGTGCCCGGCGAGGCTGGCCGCCCAACGAGCACGACCTCAGTGGCCGTGCGCCCCTCCGGGTTCGCCTTGGCCCTCGTCGAAATGTCTCTCGATGAGAGCAACCAGCGCGGCCACTGCGGTTTCTGCATCTTCACCCTCGGCCCTGATCGAGAGCTTTGTATTGCCCGGTGATTTCAGTGCCATGACCTTGACGATGCTCTTGGCATCGATCCAATCCGTCCGACCTGCGGGCAAGATTTCCACCCGTGACTTGAACGTCTTGGCAAGCTTGGTGAATTTCACAGCTGGCCGTGCGTGCAGGCCGGTCGGATTCGTGATCAGCACCCACGTCTCGGCCTTGCCAGATGTCATGGCTGCTCCCTGTGTGCTTGTATTCGCAATGCATGGCCATGGTTTTCATGCGCGCCGCGCTAGACCGGCGACAGTTCCTCTGCTGTACGCCGCACATCGACAAGCGATGCCCCTCCAGATGCCTCGGTTGCGGCCATGACGGATCCCTCGACAATCGGTGCATTGCAGACAATGACCTTTCGTTGTCGATCGGCTGGCAACATTTCGATGGCCATTTCGCTGTTGGTTTCAGCGCCTCCAAGATCGACAAGTATGGCGACGCCCTTGTCCGACCACGCCCGATCGATAGCCGCCATGATGGCCTCAACATTGGTGCCAAGTCCGCCAGCAGGATTGCCGCCGCAGAAGGCCAGCGGCACCTCGGCGCCCACCATTTGCCGAACCATGTCGGCGGCACCTTCGGCCACCTTGGCCGAATGCGAGACGATGACGATCCCGACGTTGCTCACAGTTTCTCCTCCAACACATCCATGACAGCGCCAATGATCAGTTGGCTCGACCGGGCGCCGGGATCCATGTGGCCGATCGACCTGTCCCCGAGAAATGAGGCGCGGCCCCGGATCGCCTTCATCGGCACCGTCGCAGCGGCGGCTTCGGTAGCAACCGCGCGAGCCTCTCGGCCTTGCAACAAAGCGACCTGCACGGGAATGAGCACGTCGAGCATGGTCTTTTGCCCTGGTTCGGATTTTCCACGAACCTGGACCGCAGTGATGGCGGTGCCAAATGCCTTCACCGCGTCGCCGCGCGACGGTACGGCAGGTATCGCCTTGCCAAGCGCCAAGAAGAGCGTTCCGTACAACGGGCCTGAGGCGCCGCCGACTTTCATGACCAGCGTGGTGCCGATCGCCTGCAATGCCTGGGGAAGGGGCTGATCCGTGATCGCGTCGATACCAGCGACCACGGCCTCGAAGCCGCGTTTCATGTTGAGGCCGTGGTCGCCGTCACCGATTGCCTGGTCAAGGGCCGTCAGTTCGCTCGCGTGGGCGATGACGCGGTCGGTCACGGTTGTGATCAGCTTACGGATGAGCAGCGCGTCGATCAGCATAACAACCTATCTCCTCACCCGACTGCCAGAAGCATCGAAATAAAGCGCGTTGTCGAGACTGACATCGACACCATCGTTTGTTGCGTATGGGGTATCGGCCCCAACAAGTGACGTGATGCGCCTCTCGCCAACCCGAATGTGCAAATGGCTCTGGTCGCCCAAATGCTCGATCCATTCGACGGTACCGAGCGCGGATCCGTTCGCGGCCTTGGCAATGCGCAGATGCTCGGTCCGCGCACCCACCATGGCGGCTGACTTGGGCCCGCCACCATCAGGTATGAGTCCCGCAGGCAGCAGATTGATCTGCGGCACTCCAAGCCGGGTTGCCACGTAGATGGTGGCAGGATCTTCGTAGATCTGACGGGGCGTTCCTGTCTGCACCAGCCTGCCGCGATCCAGCACGCCCACACGCGTTGCCATCGTCATCGCCTCGATTTGGTCGTGGGTGACGTAGAGCAGTGTCGCGCCGAGATCCTGCTGGATGCGTTTGAGCTCGATGCGCATGTTACCTCGCAGCTTGGCATCGAGCGAGGAAAGCGGCTCGTCCATGAGATAGATCGAGGGCTGGCGGACCAGCGCGCGACCGATGGCGACGCGCTGCATCTCGCCGCCCGAGAGTTGCGTGGCCCGGTTCTGCAACTTGCCCCCGATGCGCAGGATCTCCGCGATGTCGGTGACGCGTCGCCTGACGTCGGGTTCGGCCATACGGCGTGCAGGCGAGCGCAGCGGGAAGGCGAGATTGTCATAGACCGACAGATGCGGATACAACGAGTACTGTTGAAAGACAAAGGCAACATCGCGCCCGGCAGGTTCGATCCTGGTCACATCGCGGCCGCCGATCCAGACTTGGCCGCTGTCGATCCGCTCCAGCCCCGCAACAATTCGCAAAGTCGTGGTTTTGCCCGCGCCGGTCGGGCCAAGCAGCACGACGAATTCGCCGTCAGCTATGGAAAGTTCGACACTGGCGACAGCGGTACTCTGCCCGAACCGCTTGACGACGGATTTGAGCGCCACATCAGCCATGGACAACCCTCGCACCGGCGGCTCCCTCGTGCAGGGCGGAAGGAACGGCCAGGCCGGTGGATTTGACGAACACGCTGAGGCGTTCAGGCGCGAAGGCAAGACCGACCTGCTCGCCGGTGTGCACCGGTGTTCTGGCCGGCATCCGGGCTTTCAGCCTGCCATCGGCGGTCTTGAGCGTGACGATCTGGGTGGTTCCAAGATACTCCGATCCAAACACTTCGGCGCGCAGCTTCGAGGCATCGCTGAAGCGCACATGCTCGGGCCTTACTCCCAGCACCAATTCGGTTTCAGCCACGGCCTCTCGAGCGGCCGGCATTGCGATATCTGCGCCGTTGATAGAGATAGCCGCCTGGTTTGGCGCCAAACTGCAACGGAACGGCAGGAAGTTCATGGGTGGCGAGCCGATGAAGTCGGCAACGAACATGGTCGCAGGGCGATCATAGATCTCCTGCGCCCGGCCGAGTTGTTCGATCAGGCCACGGTTCATGACGGCGATGGTGTCAGCCATCGACATGGCCTCGATCTGGTCATGAGTGACATAAACCGTGGTGGCACCGATGCGATCATGCAACTGGCGCAGTTCCTGGCACATCAGATGCCGGAATTCGCTGTCGAGTGTGCCCAGCGGCTCGTCCATGAGGAAAGCCTTGGGTCGGCGCACGATGGCCCGTCCGAGCGCGACCCGCTGGCGGTCGCCGCCGGCAAGGCCAGACACGGAACGGTCGAGCAGGTGATCAATGCGAAGCAGCCTGGCGGTCTCCTCCACGCGCGACTTGATTTCGCTGCGCGGCACACCTTGGCTCGCCAACGGATAAGCAATGTTCTTGTGCACATTCAGGTGCGGATAGAGGGCAAAGAGCTGGAATACGAATGCGATGTCGCGCTCGGAGGCGCGCTTGAAAGCTACGTCCTCGCCATCGAGAAGGATGCGACCCGAGGTCGGCAGCTCGAGACCTGCGATCATTCGGAGCGTCGTGGTCTTACCGCAGCCGGACGGACCGAGCAGGCAGAAGAACGATCCGTTAGCGATGGCAAACGTTGAGTCCTGGACCGCAACGAAACCGCCAAACGTCTTGTGCAGATTTTCAACCCGGATCTCGGTCATGATCACTCCGGAAACTTCGAGCTGATGACGAAAAGCACGGTGCCGACGAGAGTCGTGACGAAGGAATACGTATAGAGCGTCAGCGACAAGGGCTGCATGAGCATGACAACCCCAAGCGCGATCAGGATGGTGGAGAGGTTCTCCCAAGGAGCACGCCGCAGCCGCAGGAAGTTGTTGAAGAGTCCTGTCCGTTGGGAAGCTTGGTGAAGCGGACGGTCGTGGTTCATTTGCGCACCGCACCAAACGTGATACCCCGCAAGAGGTGTTTGCGCAGGAGCACGGTGAAGACGAGCACGGGGATCAGAAACAGCGTCGTGCCGGCGGCAACAGCGGGCCAATCCTGGCCGCCCTCGCCGATGATGAAGGGGATGAACGGCGGCGTTGTCTGCGCCACGCTCGACGTCAAGAGCACGGCGAACGCATATTCGTTCCAGGCGAAAATCAGGCAGAAGATGGCTGTCGCAGCGATACCAGTCGTTGCCTGCGGCAGCACGACTTTCCAGAAGGCCTGCAGCCGCGTGTAGCCGTCAACCATTGCGGCATCTTCGTATTCGCGTGGTATCTCGTCCATGAAGCCCTTGAGCAGCCACACCGAAAGCGAGATGTTCACCGCCGTGTAGAGAAGGATCATGCCGAGCTTGGTGTCGGTGAGGCCGAGGTTCCGGTACATAAGGTAGATGGGGATGGCAACAGCGATCGGCGGCATCATCCGCGTTGAGAGGATGAAGAACAGCAAATCATCAGCCATCGGCACCTTAAAGCGCGAGAAGCCATAGGCGGCCAGCACGCCGAGAAACACCGACAGGAACGTCGAGCTGAACGCGATGATCAGCGAATTGGTGAAACGCGGCACATAGTTCGATGGCCCGGCGACGACCATGTTGCGGCCGCGTGCGATGCGGTCGCAAGCAGACGTAGGGGACGGCAGCGCGTTGATGTAATCTGCGGTTTGGCGCGAGCGTGTCGTGAACAGATTGCAATAGCCCTCGATCGAGGGCGTAAAGAAGATCTTGGGCGGGTAGCTGATTGAATCGTCGGGCGTCTTGAAGCCGGTCGCAAAGATCCAGAGCAGCGGGATCATGGTGATCACCGCATAGGCGACGACAAGCGTTCCCGCGATCCACTTGGCAAGGTCGCTCGGCTCCACCACCGAGAGCGCGGAGGTCGGCGCCCTCATCGCTGCTTCACCTTGTTGAGGGCCTTGACATAAATGTTCGCAAGGCCGAACACGCTCACGAACAGAATAACGGCGAAGGCTGAGGAATAGCCCGTGCGCCATTTCTCGAACGCCTCGCGCTTCAGGGTGATCGAGACCACTTCCGTCAGCGAGCCCGGCCCCCCATTGGTCAGGAGGTTGATCATGTCGAACATTTTGAAATTCTCGATGCCTCGGAAGAGGACGGCCAGCATGATGAACGGCAAGGCCATCGGCACCGTGATAGTGAAGAACTGCCGCAAGGGCGAGGCGCGATCGACTTCCGCCGCCTCATAGATATAGCTCGGGATCGAACGCAGGCCTGCGAGACAAATGAGCATGACATAGGGCGTCCACATCCAAACGTCCACTATCACGATCGACCATGGAGCGAGCTTCACATCTCCTATCATCTGGATGGACGAGGGGCTGACGCCGGCGAGAAAGCCGATGATGTAGGTGAACAGCCCGCTCTGCGGTTGATAGAGAAAGGTCCAGAAATTGCCCACGACCGCCGGGGACAGCATCATGGGAATCAGGATTATCGTCGTCCAGAAGGCATGTCCACGGAACTTCCGGTCGATGAGATAGGCAAGGCCGAAGCCCAGCAGCGTCTCTATCGCGATCGTGCTGACGACGAAGCGCGCGGTGACCTGCATACCGTTCCAGATGTCCGGGTCAGTCAGTATATCGGTATAGTGATCGAGTCCCACTGATTGGATCAGCGCACCCGAGCGATTGGCTTTGTAGTTCGTGAACGACAGGTAGATCGTCCAGATCAACGGAAAAATATTTATCGCCAGAAGCAGCAGGATCGCCGGAGTGATGAACAACCAGGCGATGGCCCGGTCCGACAGTCCGCGTATATACGCAGCCGTCTTGGCTGGCGTTGCCGCGGCGGCCTGCTCAATCACGTTGGTCATATAGGTAGGTCCGGGATCGAGTTCTGATCATGCACGAATGGTCGATCGGGTGGTTTGAGGCAAGCCTGGCTCTGCAAGACCGATATGGGCCTTGCAGAACCAATCGACAGAATGAACCTGGCGCGACACCGGCTACTCTGTCTTCTTGCCAGCTTCCTTGAAGACCTTCTGCCAATCCTTGACCAGCGAATCGAGCGCTTCCTGCGCCGTACCTTTATCGGCCACCACGAAGTCGTGGACGCGCTTCTGCATATCCAACAGCAGCTCGGCATATGTCGGCTCGGCCCAGAAATCCTTGACGATCGCCATCGACTTCAGGAATTGGAGTGCAAAGGGCGCACTCTTGGGAAAGCCTGGGTCTTCGACCACGGCCCGCAAGGCCGAATAACCGCCGATCTGCCACCACTTCTGCTGCACGTCCTTCTGGGCAAACCATTTGATGTATTGCAGCGCATCGTCCTTCTTGTCCGAGTAGGACACGACCGAGATGCCCTGGCCGCCAAGCTGCGTGAACTGCATTCCGCCCGGGCCGGCCGGGTTGACAAAAAATCCGATCTTGTCACCGCCGACGTTTGGATCCTTGTAGAGGCCCGGGAAGAACGCGAACCAGTTCATCTGCATCGCCACCTGGCCGGATTTGAAGGCGTCCAAGCCCTCCGACATATAGGCATTTGTCATGCCTGGTGCCGTGCAACACTTGTAGAGAGCCTTGTAGAATTCCAAGCCTTTGACGGCATCGGTCGAATTGACGACGCCATCCATATGGTAGGGCTTCTTGGGGTCGTCATAGTTGAAGCCATAGTCGTACATCACGTTGGTGACGCCCATTGTAATGCCCTCGGAGCCACGCTCCGTGAAGATATAAGCTCCGTAGACCTTCTTGCCGTCGATGTCGCGACCCTGGAAGAACTCGGCGATCTGCTTCAGCTCATCGTAGGTTGTGGGTGGAGCGAGATCGCGATTGTACTTCTTTTTGAACTCGGCCTGGATTTCCGGGCGCGAGAACCAGTCCTTGCGGTAGGTCCAGCCGACGGCATCGGCCATCGCGGGCAAAGCCCAATAGTTGGGCGTGTTTTTGGGCCACTCGGAATAACCGAGCACCGTCGCGGGGACGAAGTCGTCCATCGAGATCTTTTCTTTATCGAAGAAATCATTCAGCTTGACATAGTGGCCGTTCTCGGCGGAGCCGCCGATCCATTGGCTATCGCCGATGATCAGATCACAGAGTTTGCTGTGTGTGTTGAGTTCGTTGAGGAAGCGATCGGCATAGCTGGTCCACGGAACGAACTCGAACTTCATGTCAATGCCAGATTTGGCCGTGAAGTCCTTGGACAACTCGACGAGAGCGTTCGCTGGGTCCCAGGCGGCCCAGCACAGTGTCAGGCTCTTGGCTTCGGCAACGCTGCTGCCAGCGAACAACGATCCCGCGAAGCCCAATGCCATCGCGGACTTCACTAAAGTCCTCATTTGTTCTCCTCCTACGTGGGCTCAACGGCGCACCTGCACTGACAGGCCCGCCGCCCTTCAGTCGCCGCACAACAAGGCGGTCGCTGATGCCTTATTCGGTGGCCATAAGTATCAGTCGGAGCCAACCGATGTTTAGTAATTTTGTTTAGTAAAGCCGATTTCGATAAACATGGCAAGCGGAATTTTCCCAAAGCAGGTATGGCCGCTGGGCGTTTGTGCTGGGAACACCCGACAGCATTGATCGGCTCATTTTGTTGCCGCGCGAAGATTGCCGTCCTCGACGAACCGACGTTCGCGCTCGGCATCTCGCAGATCTTCACGGTACTGAGATACGTCAGCCGAGCGCAGCTGAAGGGCCTCGGCGGGCCTTTCACCGGCCACAACGCTCAGCACGCCCACGCGGTCTGCAATCGTTTCACGGTGCTCAGTCGCAGTAGGCTGCCCGCCATCCATGCCAAGAACCAGATCGCCATCCTCGACCTTCAGAACCCAATGGCCGGCGGCAAGGGATCACAGGCCCTGTCCCATGGCCTTGGGAGCTCGGTGTACTCCACAAAGCGGCGGCGGCATCGATGCGATACCCTCGGCTTCTGACCACGCCGGAGATGGGCTGACAGGTTCGATGGCGTGATCTCGGCACTTCGTGTGCCAATCGCTTTGCATCCGCCATCGCGAATTCAACCAGGTAGTTTGGCCGGTTTGGAGTGAGGCCACTCTCAAGCTTGGGCGGTGTGTCGGCATCGCACAACCAGGGCTAAGCGGTGCTGCGCAACGTCTTGAAAATGCTGATGGGCGCCAGCGAACGGAAACGGTTGCATGGGTAAGCCTGCCAAATTCAGCGCCGCTTGCGAGTGGTCTGGTCGGCGAGGACGGCGAGAATTACGACCACACCGGTGGCGACGAATTGCCAGAACGACGGTACATTGAGCAACGTCAGGCCGTTGCGCATGCCGCCGAGTGTGATGGCGCCGATCAATGAGCCTAGCGAGTTGCCCTCACCGCCGAACAAGCTCGCCCCTCCGATCACGGCTGCGCCGATGGCCTGCAATTCAAAGCCGTTGCCGCCGATCGGCTCAGCCGCACCAATGCGCGCGACCAGCACAAATCCGGCCAGGGCCGAGAGCACTCCGGAAATAGCATAGACGGCGATCTTCACTCCATCGACATTGATACCCGAAAGGCGAGCGGCCTCTTCGTTGCCGCCGACAGCGATGATCTGCTCGCCGAGCGCCGTGAATCGGATGAGGAGAAAAGCCAAGACAGCGATCACGAGCGCGAGGATCACGGGCGTGGGGATGCCCGCAAGCTCGCCCGCGAAGGTAGCGCGGAAAGTCTTATCGATATTGTAGATCGGCTTGCCGTCGGTATAGATCAGCGCCGCGCCGCGATAGATGCTCATGGTACCGAGCGTGACGATGAAGTCCGGCAGCTTGAGCTTGGCGATCAGCACGCCATTGATGAGGCCGCAGATCAAACCGACCAGAAGGCCAATGCTGATGCCAAGCCAGAGGCCTTGGGGCAGCAGGCTCGAGGCAATCATGCTGCTGACGCCGACAATCGAGCCGACGGAAAGGTCGATGCCCTTCGTCATGATGACGAGCGTCATGCCGACCGCGACAACGGCATTGATCGAGGACTGCAACAGTATGTCGACAAGGTTGGCGGGTTGGTAGAACGTATGGCTTAGTGCGGAAAAAATGACGAAAAGACCGGCGCAGCCGGCCGCTACACCAGCCTGGCGGATAAGGTCCACGCGCGAGGGCTGGATGGCCGTTGAAGGGCGGGTGGACGCGGCCGAGGCCGGAGTCGTGTCGTTGCTCATGGGCTTCCGGCGACCTCCCCCGAAGCCAGTCTCATCAATCGCTCTTCGGTGAGGCCTGGCCCGTTGTCAATAATTTGCGTCAACCGCCCGTCGCGCATCACACCAATTCGGCCGGCAAGCGCCAACAACTCGGGCAGCTCTGATGAGATTGCCAGGACGGCCGCACCGCGTGCTGCGAGCCGCCGCAGCAGCTCGTGGATTTCGGCCTTGGCGCCGACGTCAATGCCACGTGTCGGCTCATCGAATAGAAAGATGCGCGCACCCGAATGCAGCCAGCGCGCCACCACCACCTTCTGCTGGTTGCCACCCGAAAGATTGCGGATCTGCAAGTCAGGCCGATTGGGCCGAATGCCGAGCTCGGCGATATAACGCTCGATTTCGCGTCGCCGAGTGCGGCCGCGCAACACACCGTAAGTCGAGAATGCCGCCTGATTGGCAAGGCCGAAATTCTGTTCGACTGTCATCAGCGGCACCAACGACTGGCCGCGCCGGTCTTCGGGGATGAGGGCGATACCGTTCGCCATGGCATCGCGGGGGCTGGCGATCTCGGCCGGGACGCCGCCAACGAAAATGCGTCCCGAAGTGCGCGGGTCGGCGCCGAAGATGCAGCGCACCAACTCGGTGCGCCCCGAGCCAACCAAACCGGCGAGGCCAAAAATCTCACCGCTTCGAACAGAAAAGTCGATGCCGCGCAGGCCGGCATTGCCAACCCCTTCGAGCCGTAGCATCTCCTTGCCGCTACTAACAACGGAGCCGACCGAGGACCGTCCGAGTTCGGCCGCCAGAGTGCGGCCGGCGACCAGATTGTTGAGCTGATCGGGCGTGAACTCAGCTGTCCTACCCGAGGCAACGACGCGCCCGTCGCGCAATACCGTCACCCGATCGGCAATGGTCTGGATCTCGGACATGCGATGGGAAATATAGATGATCGCCTTGCCGGAGCGCTGCAGTCCGCGGATGATGTCGAACAGGCGGTCGCGCTCGGCGGGTGTCAAACTCGATGTCGGTTCATCGAATGCGATGATCCGACCGCCCCTGGCGAGCGTGCGGGCGATTTCGACCACTTGTCTATCGGCCATGCCAAGTTGGACAACCTTGGCAGTCTCGGACAGAGCCGGTGCGATCGTATCGAGCAGCTTCCGCGCCGCTGCCCGCAACTCGGTACGCCGCGTGAAGTTCAGCGCGTCCTGCTGGCCAAGAAAGATGTTCTGCGCAACATCGAGCTGCGGAACGACACTGGGCTCCTGGCTTACAAGCCCAACCCCCAATGCAAGAGCGTGGCGTGGATCCGTTACCGATACGCTGCCCCGACCATCGATGGTGATCTGTCCGGCGTCCGGTTGGTGCACACCGAACAGGATCTTCATCAAGGTGGACTTGCCGGCGCCGTTTTCGCCGAGCAACGCGTGCACTTCACCGGCAGCGACAGCAAGGTCAACATCCACCAGAGCCTTCACGGCACCGAATGTCTTCGTCAACCCCGCCAAACGCAGGATCGGGGTCGGCGACGCATTGCCGTTAGCAGCGACCGCCAACCCCATCAGAGTCACACCCTAAAAGTTATTGCTTGAATGCCGGAGGATTCGGGAAATCCTTGACATTCTCTTTCGTTATCGTTGCCTGGGGCGAGATCACCCACGGCGGGATCGGCTGGCAACCCAAAATGCGGAGAGCCATCTGTACACCCAGCACACCCTCGTCATAGGGAAACTCGGCGACGGTGGCCTTCATCTGGCCGTCGGCCACAGACTGCTTGGCCTGGGGAATGCCGTCGGTTCCGACGACGCTCACCTTATCGGTGAGCTTGGCCGCCGTTACCGCCTCGTAGACGCCGAAGGCCATTCCGTCGTTATTGGCATAGACACCCACGATATCGGGGTGCTCGCGAAGGATATTGGCTGTCGCGTTCATAGCCGTGAGTCGGTCCCAATCGCCAGGCTGGCTGGCAATCAGCTTGAGATTGCCGTATTTTGCGGCGGTCTCCTTGAAGCCCTGGATGCGTTTGCGGGCGTTCGGAGAACCGGCCTGGCCCTCGATCTGTGCGACGTTGCCGCCATTGGGATAAAGCGTGTGCAGATAGTCGGCTGCCTTGGCGCCTATGGCGACTTGATCTGTGCCGATATAGGTGCTGGCTCCTTCCGTTCGCGCATCATCGATGATGATGGTTGGGATATTGGCGGCCTTGGCGGCTTCGACGACCGGCGCCAAGTTGGTATCAGACTGGGGCGACAGCAGTAGAGCGTCGACCTTATTGGAGAGGATGGTTTGTGCGAGGTTCAACTGGTCAACCAGCGAGGATTCGTCCTTGGCAGCCTGAATGTCGACCTTGATCTTGTACTTTGCTGCTTCGACTTGCACGCCACTGGCCACACCTTGCCAGAACTCGTTGATCAGGGTTTTGGTGACATAAGCGAAATGCAACTCCTTTTTAGGAGCGGGGACAGCCCCGAACTTGCCTTCGACATCCTTGGATTCGATTTTATCGGCGGTGCCGGCCGGATAGGCCGGGCACGCGTCGGCAGCAAAGCTGATGCCGGCCGACCATGTCAGGGCTGCCAGACTGACCGTCAACAATAGCGCTAATTTTCTGCTCATTCCGCTCGCTCCTCGATTTGACACAGACCGTATTGGTCAGCTGACAACATCGGCTCGGTCACTGCGTCTGACCACCGATAGCGTTTCCGTACACTTGCCGCGCCGTTGGAGCATGGCCCTAGTCTCTGTGCCTCATGCTCGCCGGCTCGACTGTTTATGGCCGAACGGTAGGAGGGCTGTTCGCGCCGCACAATCCAGTTTAATTTAGCAACCGTGTAGCTGACCTAAAAGGACCCACATGCCCGCTCCATTGCGCGCAATCGGCGTGTTTCATGCCGTAGCCCGGCTTGCCAGCATCTCCAAGGCGGCCAACGAACTTGGGGTGACGCCGTCGGCCGTCAGCCAGCAGATTCATGCCCTGGAAACCACGCTCGGTGCTGTTTTGCTGGTCAAAAACGGCCGCCGCATCAAGCTTTCGGAAGCAGGTGAGCGCTATTTCGAGATGATTGCGAGCGATGTCGAGCATATCTCGGAGGCTACGGATCGAATTCGCGGCTTTCATTCGGTGACGGTGCTGACGGTACGCGCCAGTCCTAGTCTCGCCACCAAGTGGCTGCTGCCGCGACTCGCCTCTTTTGTTGATGCCCATCCGCAATTTGAGGTGCGCCTCGACGGTACCAACGAGCCGACGGACTTCAACCGCGAGGATGTCGATATTCAGATCCGCCACGGTGAGGGACAATGGCCGGGCCTTTACGTCGAAGGTTTGGCAAAAGAGCATTTCTTGCCCGTTTGCGCCCCCGGCTATGCGGCCGCCGGCAGCCTTTCCGTGTCCTCACTAACCTCCCACCGCCTCATTCACTCGGTGAAGGCGCAGGTGCAATGGACAGGTTGGTTCAAATCCTTGGGAGTAAACACGGATCGGCGCTGGCGCCGGGTACTGTTTGATCGCTCGCACATGGTCATTGATGCGGCGGTGGCCGGCATGGGTATTGCCCTGGAAAGCAATCTGATGATGTGGCGCGAACTGCGGGATGGCCAGCTCGTTTGTCCCGTGATCGACCCACCGCCGGCAATGTTGATCACGCAATGGATCGTCTGCCCGCACGACCACTTGCGCCACTCCAAGGTGCGCGCCTTCATCGGTTGGCTGCATAAGGAGCGTGATCGTTGGGCTGCGACCAGCGGGCGTGGCGCGAAACTCAAGCGGGCGCAACCCAACTGACGCGCCCAATCGAATCATTAGCTGACCTAAGTAATGCAATTGTAATTCTGAATTGTCCTGCCCATGAAGCCCGCCTTAGGTGTCTAGCCGATCCACGCCAGCGGAACATTTTTGGTGTCTGGAGGCGGTGGTTGCGAACAGATAAAGGTGACCCAATGAACCTGCACAGCCTGCTGGCGCGTCGTGTCGAGCGCAAGGGTCCCGTCCGCATCGGTCTGATCGGAGCCGGCAAATTCGGCTCCATGGTGCTTGCCCAGGTGCAGCGTATCGCTGGCGTGCATGTGGTCGGCATTGCGGATCTCGACGTTGGCAAGGCGCGGGCTTCATTGCAGCGCGTGGGTTGGCCAGCCGAGGCCTATGCCGCCAAGAGCCTTGACGACGCGCTGAAGTCGGTCAGCACCTGCGTGCTCGACGATGCCGCCAAGCTGAACGCGTTTCCCGGCGCTGAGTGCATCATCGAGGCCACGGGGCATCCGATCGCGGGTGTGCGCCATGCCTTGGATGCCATCGAGCACGGCAAGCACGTTGTCATGGTCAACGTCGAAGCCGACGTGCTCTGTGGTCCCCTTATCGCCCGGCGGGCGCATGCCAAGGGCGTGGTCTATTCCATGGCGTATGGCGATCAGCCAGCGATCATCTGCGAAATGGTGGACTGGGTGAAATCCTGCGGCTTCGAGCTCACCGCGGCCGGCAAGGGCATGAACTTTGAACCGCGCTATCGATACTCGACACCGGACACGGTCTGGGGCTTTTTCGGCTGGACGCCAGAGCAGGTCGCCAAAGGCGATTTCAATGCCAAGATGTACAATTCGTTCACGGACGGCACCAAGGCGGCGATTGAGATGGCGGCGGTCGCCAACGGCACTGGCCTGGATTGCCCCGAGGACGGGCTGGCCTTTCCGCCCGCCGGGGTCCATGACCTCGCAAAGGTGTTTCGCCCCGCAGCCGATGGGGGAAGGCTCGCGCGCAGCGGCCTGCTGGACATCGCCGCCAGCCAGGAGCCAGACGGGCGCGAGGTGGTCAACAACATCCGTTACGGTGTGTTCGTGACTTTCAAGGCCCGCGACGAATATGCGCGCGCCTGTTTTGCCCAATATGGCCTGCTGACTGATCCATCGGGCTGGTACGGCTCGATGTGGCGGCCATTTCACATGATCGGCCTGGAGACCAGCATCAGCGTGCTCTCGGCGACGCTGCGTGGCGAGGCAACTGGCTCCTCGCTCGAGTTCCGGGCCGATGCGGTGGCCACGGCCAAGAAGGACATGAGGGCTGGCGACATGCTCGATGGCGAGGGCGGTTTCGCCGTCTGGGCCAAGGCAATCCCCGCCTCCCGCAGTCTCGCCATCCGTGCCCTGCCGATCGGTCTAGCCCATAACGTCAAATTGAAGCGGTCCGTTGCCAAGGACCAGATCGTCAGCTTTGATGATGTCGAACTTGTAAAGGACCTCGATGTTGTCGCTCTGCGCCAAGAGATGGAGCGTAAGGCGTAGGACTGATACTCTTGCAAGCGCCGAAACAAAACCAAACTGGAATTCCTGCGGCGCTCTCGATCAGGCCCCCGGGCGTGCCCGTACCTGATGCAGAGCGGTTTTGCCCGGCGTCATGGCTGTGATCCCACATTCAAGTTCGGCGCGCCAATCAGCATCCAAAGTTGACCCCGGCTTTCGGGTGGTTGTGATGGCCTTGGGGTCGTCTTAAGGGATGGCGGCGCGATCGCCAGCGTGCTCGCCACCGACAAGGTGCGGCCTCGGCGCTGGCGTCGGGGCGACGTGCGAGGTTGGCTTCAAGAGCGATGCTTGCAGCACCAACTATCGTTGCCGGTCTCGATGATATCGCAGTGGTGCGTGAGGCGGTCGAGCAAGGTCGTCGTCATTTTCGGATCGGCGAAGACGGTCGGCCATTCGGCGAAGGCGAGGTTGGTCGTTACGATGATTGAGGTGCGCTCGTAGAGCTTGCTGATAAGGTGGAACAGCAGTTGGCCACCCGATTGAGCAAAGGGCAAATAGCCTAGTTCGTCGAGCACCAGCAGATCGACACCCATGAGGCCGTCGGCGATACGGCCGCTGCGGCGGAGTTTCACCTCGGCCTCGAGTCTGTTGACGAGATTGACGGCGTTGAAGAGGAGGTCGTTCGACGGTGCCCACGGTGATTGAAAACGGCTGGGTGGCTTTCTCAATCGGCCGTGGCCCGATCAGCACGACAACGGGTTTGGACGGAAGATCGTCGCGGATTTTAGGTTCAGACTGGCGTTGCCAATTCCTGCAGATTTGACGCGGACGATTCATGTCGCAAGGAATCAAAAGGAGGTCCGGCTGGATCGATATGCGCCGGATCGGTGCTGCGAATGCGCGCGACCAGGTGTGACCGTCTGCGGCTCAGATTTCAAACGGATCGAACACATGAATGATCGCGGCGGGATCGCCGTCATATTCGCTGCTTGGCATGACACCGAATTCGCCATCGCTGGCGCAAAAAGGCAGCGATGCAGACCAGAAGCGTTGTGGCGAGGTTCCAGCCACGGGCATGTGCGAGGTTGAGGGACTGAGGCATCATTCCGACTCCTGTCTCTGAGGCAGGGACCATCCCCGCTCGACAGGCATCCGAAATGTCCGGCCCAGGGCCGCAATCGCCGACGAGGCGATAGCCTCAAGGCCGCAAGCGGAGGGTGCGGATCCTTCATGGGTTGATGGCGGCAGGCCATGGACTGGACTAAGGATCAGCGCCAGAAAAGCGGGGTGACAGTGCCGTTTGAGCGGCGGAGCGGTTATGTCCAGCTCATCTGATGGACATCAAAGTGCTAGATCTCTAGGCTGAGCACCGTGCTCGCAGTGTTGTTCTGAAAGCCGCAATCCAGAAAGACGGTAAGCCTCCGGTGAGGACCGCAGGTATGAGCGGATTAGGGCGCATGAGCGCCCTGGCGGGACTGCGCGGCGGTGCGAGGTTATCGGTGCCGCTTTTTGTCGGTGAGCCACGGAGCTATCGTGCCGGTTGCTGGAAGGGGTCGAGACGATGGATCAGCAGCTC
>Ga0209068_10000621_pt1 | contig 18953 bp, 14 predicted proteins | sample ColStrG_CSR_2012_FD_187200 | JGI IMG/M metagenome (GOLD analysis project Ga0209068, IMG submission 187200) | Freshwater sediment microbial communities in response to fracking from Pennsylvania, USA - Cold Stream Run_MetaG_CSR_2012 (SPAdes)... | ecosystem: Environmental > Aquatic > Freshwater >... | reverse complement strand
TTCTGGTAGAGCGCGACGCGGACGGCGTTGAGATCGGCGAGCTCGACGGCTCGGCGGATGAACGCACTGTCGACGGCGGGCTCGGCAGCGTGGGCGGACATGTGACCTCCGGCGAAATCTGACGCCCCTTCAGAAATGGGCGCGCGCCACAGGATGGCACGGCGACCGCCCCGCGTGCACGGCGGAGCGGCGCCCGTGGCGGGAACGCCCGTTCGCGGAAGGCTGACCGCTCTCTGTCAGTCAGCCGGTCAGTCGAATTTGGACAGGTCGAGCTTCATGCCGTCGACACTGCCGGCGCCGTCGACCTGGATCACCTGGCCCGACACGATGCGGGCGCCCGGGCTGCAGAAGTACATGACCATGTTGGCGATGTCGGCGCCGTGGCCGAGCAGACCCACGGGGTTGTTGGCGCGCGGCGCCTCCGAACCGTCGTCGTCGGGGGTGGAGCCGGGCACGGCCTCGGAGAATCGCTTCACCCCCTCGGTGTTGCCGATCGCGCCCGGACCGACCGCGTTCACCCGGATGCCGTACCGCCCCCACTCGACCGCGCACGTGCGGGTGAGCGAGTCGACCCCGGCCTTCGCCGCCGCGACGTGCGCCTGCAGCGACGCGCCGCGCAACTCGAACGGCGCGGTGATGTTGACGATGTTGCCGCCGTGGTCGCGCATCCACACCTCGAACGCCGCCTTCGACACGTTGTAGGTGCCCAGCAGGTCGATGTCGACCACCGACTTGAAGCCGTTCGGCGAGATGTTCGCCATCAACGCGGGGAAGTTGCCCGCCGCGTTGTTCACCACCACGTCGAGGCGGCCGTAGTGCGCGACGATCCCCTCGACCGCGGCGCGCACCGCCGCCGCGTCGCGCACGTCGCACGAGTGGACCCACACCTCGATGCCCTCGGCGCGCAACTCCTCGGCCGCGGCGTCGAGCACTTCCTGCTTGCGGCTCACGATCGCAATGCGCGCGCCGTGCTCACCGAAGGACCGGCAGATCTCCTTGCCGATGCCGGTGGCACCACCGGTGACGAAGACCACCTGGCCGTCGAACAGATCGGAGCGGAACGGGGACGCCGGCGCAGCAACCATGGTCGGGAGCTTGGCACCCGGCCAGGGGTGCGCGCCAGGCAACGTGCGCCGGTGTCAGGGCCGGTGGCAGAGCCGGTGTCAGGGAGTGTCGCCGAGGGCGAGCACGGGGTCGATCGGCAGGCCGCGGAGCCGTACCTCGAAGTGCAGGTGCGCGCCGGTCGACCAGCCGGTGGAGCCCGCCAGGCCGATCACGTCACCATTCGCGACCTGGTCACCGACCGAGACGTCGACCTGGCTGAGGTGTCCGTAGAGCGTCGCCACGGAGTCGCCGTGGTCGATCACGATGCAGTTGCCGTAGCCGCCGCAGTCACCCGCGCGCACGACGCGACCCGCGGCGGCTGCGTGCACCTCGGTGCCGACGGATGCCTTGACGTCGGCGCCCGGGTGGAAGCCGGCGCCGTTGCTGAGCGGGTCGTTGCGCAACCCGAACGGCGACTCGAGCGGTGCGCCGGGGATCGGCCAGGTGAGCCCACCGACTTCGGCGGGATCGGGCTGGCCGGCCTGGGCGGTCGCCAACGTCGCGGAGATGTCGTCGGGCTTCGCGCTCACGGCATCGGGACCGAGCTCGCTTTCCAGACCCGATTCCGCCGCGGCGCGTTCCGCGAGCGCGTCGGCTTCGGCCTGGCGTTGCCCGTCGGCCCGGTCGTTCAACGCGGCGAGGTCGTCCTGGGCGCGTTGACGCGTCGCGCGCGCCCGCCGGGTGGCGGCGGCGAGACGGCGACCAAGGTCACGGACCTCGGCGCCGCTGGCGTCGGAACCGGGTTGGGCCAGTTCGAGGACCTCGCGAGTGATGGCCGCGCCTTCCGCGGCCCGAGCCCTCGCGAGCACGCCCTTCGCCGCGGTGATCGCGCGCTCGGTGTCGCCCAGTGCCAGTCGTCGCGCGGCGTAGCTGTAGGTCGTGCGCTGCACTTGGTCCACGAGGTCGCGCTGGTGTGAAGTCAGCGCGCCGAACTCGGGGAGCGGGATCAGCAGCTCGTTGGGATCGAGCGACGCCGGCACCGTCGTGGATGTCGGCGGCTCGGAGGTGGACGTGGTCGGATCGGTGGTCGACGGGTCGGCACCCGGGTCGATGGTGTGAGCGCGACCAGCCGGGCGCGACGACGCCGAGGTGCCGGCGACTCCCCTGCTTCCTTGGCCGTGCCCCGCTCGCGCGGCGATTCCGTCACTCTGCCCTCGTGTCGCCTGGACGTGGAAGCGGCGAGTCTCCCACACTCAGGCCAGGAGCCGAACGCCCTCAGGGAGCGGACACCACGAGCACCGCCGTCACCCCCAGTACCACCCCCGCGAGGATCACCTCGACCCAGATCGCATTGCGGAGCTGGACGACCGCCGCCGGCTCGAATGCCCCGGAGGGGCCCACCGAACGGAGCCGCGGCACGATGTCGTCACGCAGGATGTCGCGCGTTGCGCTGGCGACGATCACGATCGAGACCACCACGAGGGACTTCACGACGAGCAGTCGTCCGTAGTCGGTGTCCCACAGGGCCGACCAGGTCTGCAGTTGGCGCCATCCCTGCACGACGCCCGAGACGACCACGAGCGCGATCGCGGGGAGCGCCCACCGGGAGAAGCGATCGGTCGCGCCCATGATCCCGGGCAGGTCGTCGAGCGAGCGGAGCACCACCGCGAGGAGCGCGATCCCCCCGAGCCAGAAGCTCACGCCCGTGAGGTGCACGATGTCGGTGGCCACCCCGACGCCGATCCAGCGACCCGTCGACGCGTGGCCCACCTCGGCGAACGTCACGAGCACGCCGAGCGAGCAGAGCGCCACGACCGCTTCGATCGGGATCCGGGCGCGCGCCTTGGGCGCGCGGATCCGCAGCAACGCGAAGGGAACGAGCGCCACGAGCAGCAGCACCCTCGCGACCACACCCGGCCCGTAGCGCGCTTCGAACACCTGCTGGAGCGCGTCGCGCGCGAACAACTTCGACCAACCGCCGCCGCTCGCGTACCCGGCTTCGAACGGGATGGAGAGCAGCGCGCCGGCGATGCCGATCGCCGCCATGAGCACGAGGAAGCGGCGAACGTCGTGGCGAGCGATGGACTCGGGCCACAGCCAGCGCGCCACCACGAGACCACCGACGAACACGATGGCGCCCACGAACGCGAGGAAGCGCACGATGCCGAACACCACGCCGAACCCATGACCCGCCGTGCGACCCGCGGAGACGTTGCCGAAGTTCGCGCCGCTCGTGCCGCCGGCACCCACACTGAAGGTCGACACGCCGTGCTCGGGATGACCGTCGTCGGACACGACGTGCCACACGATCGCGTAGGCACCGTCGGCCAGGTCGGGGAGCTTTGCCGTGATCACCTTGCCCGTGGTGTCGCGTTGGGTGACCCCCTTCACCTGCTTGCCCCGGCCGTCGAACACGCTGATCGCGCCGCCGCTCGCGGTGACGGCCTCGTCGAACGCGACGCGCACCTGCGCGGGCGGTTGGCCCGCCGGGTACACCTGCGACTCCTTCGGCGAGATCGACACGAGGGTCGCGTGCGCGGAGGCCGCACTCGCAGTCGCGGTCAGGACCACCAGAGCGAGCACCGCGACGACGACAGCGCGTCGGAGCGCGCGCGACGACAAGCGCGGGGAGGTGCGTTGCACGGGACCGTTTCCTGACCGGGTCCGACGCGTCCTACTCGACGCCGTCCTTGCACAACGACGTGCGGTCCCCGATCTTGGTGACGTCGGGGATGGTCTCGTAGGTGCCGTCGGCGCAGGTGATCGCCGGGTTCAGGTGCGCGTACACGCCCTGGCTGTCCTCGTAGCCCGGGACGATCCAGACGTGCAGCAACGGACCGGTCGCGGTGATGAGCCGGCCGCCGACCGCGTCGCACTGCGCCTTCGTCGCGTCGTGATCGGCGCCGAGCGGCGCGTCGACGCTGCCATCGGGCTTGGACACGGTGCACACGTTGTTGTGCTGGTGCCACACGTCGTTGGGGCCGACGAACCCCTGCGGTGTCTTCGACAGCGACGAGTAGAAGAGTCCGGCGATCCGCGAGTCGGGCTTGGTGCCGTCGTAGATCCACGCCAACGGGTGCGCGATCTGGTCGTCGGTCATCGGACCGTCGCCCGCACCGCGTGCGTAGTTCGAGTACATGATCATGTGGGTGCCGAGGCCAGGCGAGAACGGGCCCGCCCGCCGCATCCCCGCGGCCTGCGCGTCGGCGAGGGTCGGGTACTGCAACGCCGCGTCACGGGCCAGGTTCATCTGTCGTGCGAGCTCCACCCGTTCGGCTGGGGTCAGCGCCTGGTCGAGACCGTGCGAGTGCTGCACACCGTTCTCGAGCTTCGAGAACCCGCGGTCGTCGACCACGGTCGCCGCGTTCGCCGCGGTGATCGCCTTCGTGAGCTGCGCGCCGCCGCCCGCCGACACCGAGGTGGTGCCGGAGTCCGACGACGACACTGCCCAGCCCCCGACCGCGAACCCCATGGCGATCCCGAACACCAACAGCGCGATCGGCAGTCGCCGGGCGAGCGGGCTGCGAGTGGAGGCGACCGAGGTGGCGACGACCTCGGGCCGATCTTCGGTGAGCGTCATGTGCGTGTTCCCCCCGGAGCCGCGACGAAGTCGTCAATGTAGGGCGCGTCGCTGCATCCTCCCAGGCAACGCCGACCCATCGATACCGCCGCCGGGTCAGACCGCGGCGGCGCCTGGTTCCGCGAGCTCGCGCAGGGCGGCGCGGGCGATCGCCACGGCGTCGTCGAAGGTGGCCGGCGGCACGGCCCGCGGATCGGGATCGGGGAGGTCGGGGGCGAGCGTTCGCGCCACGCTCCCACCGGTCGGCATGGCGAACAGGTACGCATGGAGCGGGTCGGCTGCCGGGCTTCCCGCGCCGCGCAGCACGCAGAGACAGAGCGTGAGGAGCGCGGCGGCGGCGTTCCCGAAGTGGGACTGCAGGCGGTCGAGCCGATCGACGAGGTGGGCGGCAGCCGCTTCGGCGGGCAGTCCGAGCGTGGCCAGCGAACCCCACGCCGACGCCGAGGCGATGATGAAGCTGTCGTCGCTCTGTTCGGCGAGGTCCTCGGCCTGGCGCAATGCGGCGAGCGCGGCGGCGGGATCGGACTCGCGCAACGACATCGCCAGGAAGGCGTACGTCACGGCGGTGCCCTCGTGGCCCACTGCGGTCGTGGTCTGCACGGCGAGGCGCGCCGCGTCGGCGTCGGTCAACGGCGGGAGGTTGCGGACCAGCGCGTCGTAGATGTGAATATTGGCCCGCTCCAACGACGTCAGCTCCGGCGTGGCCAGGGCCGCGGCCAACACCGCTACGGCATCGCGCCCCTCGACCGCGGCCAGGATCGCCTCGAAGGGGGCCATCCAGGCGCGGTCGTGCGGGTCGTCGGTCGCACCGTGGAATGCGGTGAGGTGGCGCGCCAGGTGCTCGAAGTCGTTTGCGGATGCGTAGGCGACCGCCATCGAGTAGTGGAGCCAGTACGCGCCGGGGAGGTCACCAATCCCGTCGATGGCCATCACGCTCGCAGTCCAGCGTCCGGTCTCCGGCTCGGCCGCGGCCCGGCTGTGCAACCCGGCCACCCGCAACCCGAGCGCCGCGTCATCGGTGGCGACCGCGAACGCAACCGCCTCGCGCCAGTTGTCGTGCTCCGTCCTCAGCGCCTTCCGGTCGACCCCGCCTCGGACGCACCAGTCGGCGATCGGATGGTCCACGAAGCTCGCGACCCACTCGGCGTGGGCCCGACCGATGGTCAGCGCCTCGTCGGCTTCCGCGAGTTGTTCGAGCGCGAACACCCGCACGGTTTCGAGCAGGCGATAGCGCCCCGGCGCGGGTTCGCGTTCGTACTGCACCAACGACTTGCGCACCAACGACGCGAGTGCGAGGTCGTCGCCGCACACGACACGCGCCGAGTCGGCGGTGAACCCGCCGGCGAACACACCCAGGCGACGCAACAGCACCTGCTCGGGTTCGTCGAGTAGTTGGTGCGACCACTCCAAGGTGGCGCGCAACGTCTGGTGGCGATCGACCGATCGCCGGCGGCCCGACGACAACAGCCGGAACCGGTCGTCGAGGCGCGCGGCGACGTCGGCCGGCGCCATGCTGTCGACGCGGGCCGCGGCGAGTTCGATGGCCAGCGGCACGCCGTCGAGGCGCCTGCAGATCTCCTCGACCGCGGCGCGGTTGTCGCCGTCGATCACGAATTCGGGATCGACGCGTTGCGCGCGTTCGGCGAAGAGCGAGACCGCGTCGGTGGCAGCATCCAGGGGTCGCACCGGCACGACCTGTTCGCCCTCGAGGTCGAGCGGCTCGCGACTCGTCGCCATGATCACGACGTTGGGGCAACGGTCGAGCACCGCCGCCGCGAGATCGGCCGCCGCGTCGAGCACGTGCTCGCAGTTGTCGAGCACGAGGATGCTGTGCGTCGTGCCCAGGTATCCGCACAGGTTGTCGACGTCGTCGACGCCGGGTTGGGCGGGTGCACCGAGCGCGGTCACCACCACCGACGCCACCGCGTCGGGATCACCGGTGCGGGCGAGCTCGGCCAGCCACGCACCACCCGGGTAGCGCGACTGGGCATCGATCGCCGCTTGCAGCGCGAGGCGCGTCTTGCCGACGCCGCCCACACCGGTGAGGGTGAGCAGGCGACGCGACCCGAGGAGCTCGCGCAGGCGTTCGAGATCGCGCTCGCGACCGACGAACGAGCTGATCTGCACCGGGAGGTTGCCGCTCGCGACGTCGAGCGATCGCAACGGAGGGAACGCGCGCTCGAGATCACCGCACGCGACCTGGAACACGTGCAGCGGTTCGGAGAGATCGCGCAGGCGGTGCTCGCCGAGGTCGACCAGCTCGACGTCGGGCCCGAGCGCGTCGCGCACGAGCTGCTCGGTGAGTTGCGAGAGCACCACCTGGCCGCCGTGCGCCACGCTCATGAGTCGCGCGGCGCGGTTGAGCACCGAGCCGTAGTAGTCCCCGTCGCGCACCTCGGCGGTGCCCGTGTGCAGGCCCATCCGCACGCGGATCTCGCCCGTCGCGCCCCAAGGCTCCCGCCCCAGGGCGAGCTGGCCGTCGAGCGCCGCGGCCACACCGTCGGCGGCGACCGAGAACACCGCGTGCACGCCGTCGCCGGTGGTCTTCACGACGCGCCCGCCCCGGCCGGCGACCGCGTCGCGCAACAGCTCGTCGTGGCGCGCCAACGCGACCTGCATCGCGTCGGGGTGCTCCTCCCACAGGCGGGTGGAGCCCTCGATGTCGGTGAACAAGAACGTGACCGCCCCCGACGGCTGCTCGCTCACCCGACCCCCTCGATCGAACGGCTGCGTCGAGAGAGTCAACCACGCACACCGGGGGAATGTCGGGTGGGTTCGCGGAGCGGCGAGGGCGGTCCCGCTCCCGATCGCACGTTCTCTCGTTCGCGCCATTTGTGGTGCTTCACAGATGGACGGGACAGGCGTACCGTTGGGCTATCGGTAGCGGCATGAACCCCACCGATCGACCAGGCGACTGAACAGCACGCTCTGCAGAGGAGAAGCTGGTGCGCGAGGACACTCCACCCCGATAGTCCGCGTCGATCACCACCGGTGACACGCGCGAACCTCCACCCATGAATCGGCAGTAGCCGAGCAACCAAGGTTCACCGCGAGCCCAGCGTGCCCGATCGACAGGCCAAGTTTTCAGACCACCGCCCCGGCAGTAGCCGGGGCGGTGTCGCGCGGGTCGGGTGGCGGTGCTTCGACCCGGCGCGACCTCACGCCGATTGCTCTGCGGTGCGCTTCTGCGCTTCGATCGCGTGGCGCACGACATCCTCGACGTGAGCCTCGTCGATCCCGAGTGCCGCGCCGATGTGCACTGACCAGATCTCCGCGCGGACGTTGTTCTCGAAGTCCAGCTGACTACGAACGTCTGAACGTGCGGCCTGTCGGTTCTGGCTCACCATGACGAACGTCGCGAGGAAGATCGCCTCCAGGCTCACGATCATCGTGAGCAATCCGAACGGGAACTCGTCGAACACCAGGGCCGAGCCGAGGAGACCGACATTGATCGCGATCCACACTGCGAACCAGACCGAATGGATGTAGACGAAGTTGAGAGAACCGGCGAAGCTCGTGACCTGATCGGCCGCGCGATCCTGAGCCTGCTGCAGCGAGCGGACGATCGTCTTCTCATTGCGCGCGGCGACGATCGGCGTGAAGAGCTGGCCGTCTTCGGCGCCGTCGAGTGCGTCGAGGCTGCGGCATGCAGCACACGTCACATGAACTCGCGCGTCGTCGTTCGTCACGCTGTTCGCCGTCCCTGAGGTCTCCTCTGGCTCCAAGGTCACACCTCACCTCCCTGTTCGTCGATCAGACGGTAGCGACAAGCTCACGGGACGACCCGGTGGTCCCGGCGGGAAGCGTCGGTCAGGAGTGGCCGAGCCGCAGATACAGCACGTAGCCACCGAACGCGGCGAGGCCGAGCACCCCGAGCCGAAGGAGCAGTCTGATCACCCGGAGCAACGTACCGGGCGGTGCGGCCATGAACCGGTCGGCCGTGACGTTGCGAGGACGTGCTGCGGTGGTTGGCTGTGAGGGAGACCCGGGCGGCGCGGCTGGGGGGATCGCCGCCGCCCGGGTCCCTGCCCACCAGAAACACGCTGCGAGTTGCGCGGTCGGCGGTTGCTCAGCCGCTCTCCCGCGCCCATGCGCGGGCATTGCGCAGTGCGGTCGCCATGATCGTGAGGGTGGGGTTGTGCGCGCCCGCGGTCGGGAACCCGCTCCCGTCGGCGACGACGACGTTCGGCAGGGAGTGCATTCGGCCGTCGCCGTCGGTGACACTGGTCGCGGGATCGGTGCCCATGGACATCCCACCCAACACGTGCGCAGTGTCGGGCCGGTCGCTCGCCGCGATCGGGTACTGGTCCGACGCGACGCCCGCGATGGCGGTGGTGGTCTCCGCCCCCGACGCGCGAGCGATGGCGCGCAGCTTGGGGAGGTAGAACGTCTGCGCCGCGAGCTCGTACACCCCGGGTGAGTACGTGATCCGGGCGACGGGCAACCCGCGATAGTCCTTCACCGTCTGGTCGAGATCGACGGTGTTGGTGGGATAGGGCAAGTCCTCGCCGATCATCTGAATACCCATGAGCCGGTCGCGCAGGATGCTCGACCGCATGAGCTGCTTGAACGCGGTGCCGAAGGGCTTGCCGGGTGAAGCGGCCGGGAGCACCTGGAGGTACGACATCGCCTCGGTGAGCGGCCCGGATGAACCGCCCAGTTCCAATGTGCCGCCGCGGAAGTAGGGAAGCCCGGCCGCGGCAGCCGCCTGCCGTGCACCCGCGAAGTCGGGATCGGCGAAGTCGTCGCACACGTGTGTGGTGGAGCGCCCCCTGTAGGCGTGCAGGCGCTCACTGTGGAAGATCGCGGTCGCGAAGCTGAACCAGTGGAACATGATCCGACGACCGATCTGGGCGCTCGGATCGGGGAGCTGTGACAGCAGTGCGAGCCGCACCGTCTCGATCGCGAGCGCCCCGAGCACCACGAGGTCGGCAGGTTCGGTGTGCTTCGCGCCGCGAGCGTCGAGCCATTCGACGCCTGTGGCTCTGCCGTTCGCGTGCACGACGCGCGTCACCCACGCCCGCTCGCGCAGACGCGCCCCGCGTTGGAGTGCGACACGCAGCGGTGCCAGCGCGCCGACCCGTGCGTGGATCGGGCACCCGTAGTTGGAGCAGAAGCCGCAGTTGTTGCACGCGGGCCGCCCGTCGTACGACCGGCTGTTGATCGCCATCGGCACGGGGAAGGCATGCAGGCCGAGCGCGGCGCACCCGGCGGCGGCTTTGAGCGAACTCAGTTGCGAGGGTCCGGGCGGCATGGGGAGTGCTTTGGTCCGCGGCGCGTGCGCGAGGGTGCCCGGAGCGATCTGGTCGATGTCGCCGGACACGCCGATCAGCTGCTCCACCTCGTCGTAGAGCGGCGCGATGTCGCTGTACGCGAACGGCCAGTCGGCGACGTCGGCACCGGGGATCGGCCCGAGCATCGACAGCTTCTTGAAGTCGATGTCCCAGAACCTCGGCGTCTTGGCGTCCCAGTGGACGGTGGCGCCGCCGACGGTTTGCGGCATGGCCTGCACCACGCCGGTGACGCGCGGCTCGGTGTCGCCGACGCGACGGTAGGTGCGCGGCTCGATGATCGGGTCGGGTTCGGCGAAGGAGCGGTCCGACTTCAGCTCGTCGTTGGAGTACTGGGTCGCCGGGGTGGCTTCGGTGAGATCGCCGAAGTAGTTGCGGCCCTTCTCGAAGATGGTGACGTCGAAGCCGGCGTCGGCGAGCACCATCGCCGCCATCGAACCGCCGGCTCCGCTCCCCACCACGACCACGCGCTTCGCGGCCACGGGTCAGGACTCCGGTGGCGCGGTGGAGACGATCAACGCCAGCGCGCCCTGCACCACGGCGTTGAGCTCGAGGGGATCGGGCCCGTCGCTCCGGCTGACCTGCGCTGCCGTGTATCCGCGCGGCTGGCTGTCGCCCGGGAACGAGATGTCCCTCCATCCGACCAGACCCGCGTTCGCGTCGTATTCCGGGTTGCTGTACATCCCTTCGATCGTGTGCTGCATCAGCAACGACATGAAGCCTCCGGGATCACTGGCGAGGATCGTGTCCTGCTCCGCCGGCGCGGCCGCGGTGAAGTCCCCGCCCGCGGCGTGGTCGAGCGCGGCGATTCCGGTCGCGTACTGCTGCTTGAGGTCGTCCAGCCGCATCTTCCACCCGATGCGTTCGACGTCGTCGAGCTTGATGAAGCGGGCCATCTCGTTGCGCTTCGACCCGGCACGGTTGCTGAACGGCCCACCCGCGAAGACGCGCGGTGGTGACGGGTCGAGCGCGCCGAGCATGGCGCTGATGTAATTGGTGACCTTCGCCTCGCGGGCGCCGGGATGGCCGACCTCGCCGGGATCGTCGGTCGGGCCGGGCACGAGGCGCGCGGTAGCGGCTTCGACCACCGCAGCCCGGTGGCCGGTGAGCGCGCCCGAAGGCAACGAGTCGGCGTACGCGGCAGCGAGCAGCTCGCGCGGCATCAGCGCGGCCAGGGACACCATGCTGGTCGTCGCCAGGAACGCCCGTCGACTGATCGACTCCATGGCTCCGGGACGCTATCGGAGCGCGACGTCGAGGTCGAGCGGACGGGCCCGGTATCCCGGGGTCAGAGGTGCAGTTGACCGTAGGTGTTGCAGAGTCCGTACGCGTTGATCGCGACGAACGACGCGATGATCGAGAAGACACTGCACCGCACGACGCGGCCGTACCAACCGTTGAGCCTGGGCGCGCCCATCGGCGCGGGCATGTACCAGGACGGCAGCGGGCTGTTCGCTTCGGTGCCGAGGAACTCCCACACGCTGACCGCTTCGGCACTGACGGCATCAGTGCTGTCGGCTGCGAGTGCCAGCGCAGCGAGTTCTTCGTCGGTCAATGGCTCGGGCAACTCGACGTCGAGTTTGTCGTGAGTCTCCATGATCGGCCTTCCCTCTCCAGGACGCTGCTGGTCACGCCTACCTCTGTACGGAGCGGCAACTTCTCGAGGATGTAGCGGCACGGCTCTCGACGTATGGCGCGACCAGTTCAATGCGCGTTCCGTGTCGCCCCTCGGCGAGAGCAGGTCGGTTGGGTCGTGCCCTTACGGCACGAACTCCTCGACGACGGTGAGGTCGACGAACTCCGGCGGGCCTTCGAAGATCTCGAGCGGGATTCGGTCGGCGTTGGGGCCGTCAGCCGGTGAACGCGGGGGCGATCGCTACGGGCGCCGCCGCGGGTGGCACCGGTGCCACCGCTACCTGGAGCTCGAAGGCGCCGATGTCGCAGGCCGTTTCGGTCCCGGACGGTGTGCGCGTGAGCCCACGCTGATCGAGTCCCCCAGCACCGGTCGGGTTGCTCGCCGCGCAGACCGTGAGGTTGGCAACGTCATGGGCGGGACTCGTCGTGGTGATCGCCATCGTCTGCGTCGGACCGCCGTTGCCGGCGAGGGCTCCGAGCGCGGGATCTGCGTCGACGGCGTGGTCGGCGAACGCGCACGACGTGCCGTTCTCGAGGTTGTAGCCACCGTCGGTGATGTCCGTGTCACCGCAATTGTTGCCGGCGTTGTTCGACACGATCGAGTTCGTCAACGTCACGGTCGAAGACGTCGGGGTCCGGTTCTCGACCGCCCCCTGTCCGGCGCCGACCGTCGTCGTGGTGTTCCCGGAGAACGTGTCGTTGATGAGCGTTGCCGGTCCGGAGGCTTGGTTGTCGTAGAAGGCTCCACCCGCAGGCGCGGAGTTCCCGGTGAAGGTGCTGTTGATCACGACCATGGTCGTGTCGTCGTGCAGTGCTCCACCGTCGTTGCTTGCCGAATTGCCCGAGAACGTGCTCCCCGTGATGGTGACCACCCCGGCGCTGCCCTCGACCGCGATGGCCCCACCATCTCCACCAGCATTGCCGGTGAACGTGCTGTTGCTGATCGACAATGAAGCGTCATAGGTGAAGATCGCCCCGCCGTCGCCGTCCGGCGCACCGTTGCTGAACGTCAGATCGTTGACGGTCAGATGCCCGCCGGACTCCACGTCGAAGAACCGGAAACCGATGGCGGAACTCCGGTTGATGGTTGCGCCGTTCCCCTGCACGGTCAGCGAGTCAGTGAACGAGTTGAAACCAGTCGTGTCGAGTGTGTACGTGCAACCAGCCGACAACGAGATGGTGTCACCATCCGCATGAGCATTGACGGCGGTCAGCAGCGCCGCGCCATCAGTCGTCGGAGTTCCCGTGCAAGGGACCGTGACCGTCGACGCCCCTGCAGAGCCGCCAACGGAAGCCAGTCCGACCAACGCGCCACTTACCGCCAACGCCGCAGCAGTTGCGATCGTGCCGAACCGCCGACCCATGACATTGACCTTCCGGAGCGATCGGTCCCGCCTCGAGGCGGGACTCGTGAGCCGGGAGCTTAACCGGCCGTACCCCAGGCACCGAACACGCAACACGACCCGGCCACTGGGACCGGGTCGTGAACGGTGGTGCTGACGTGGAGCCGCTTCAGAACGGCCACTCGGCGTCGCGGCCGCGCTCGAGCACTTCCATCAGCGTGAAACTGGCATCCGTGAAGCCACCGATGGTGTATCGACCATGTTCGCCCGCCGGCAGCGCAGACGGCCGGTACCCGGCCAGGTTGAACGTGTAGATCAGCGGGACATGGTCGAGCCGGACCTGGCCGGCATCGTGCTGCTGATCGTCGGTGAAGATCACGACGCGGCGGTGGCGTCGCGCCGAGTACCAACGCGCGACAGCGGTGTGGCCGTAAGTCGCGTGACCCACGGAGCCGACCGAGCGCACCACCCGGTCGACACCCGAGAGCACTGAAGCTCCGCGCAGGCCACGGACACGCTCGTTCTCCCGGCCGTAGATCACCACGTCGACGTCGCGTGCGCGCTTGGCCGTCGCCATCGCCATGACTGCGGCGACCTCCACGCGCTGCAGGCGCGAGCGGTTCGACACCGGTGCCTGCATCGAGCCCGAGGTGTCGATCACGACCAGGGTGCCGTCGAGCTCCGGGATGTTGGTCACGGTCAGGTCGAGCGTGCGGCCGAGCGCGCGCTTCCAGTTGTCCGACGGCGCGAACTTGTACGCCGACCACACCTGGTACGGGAACAGGCGAGCCTTGGCCACCGCGTCGGCGTCGGTGATCTTGGCGATCACCGTGTCGACGGCGTTCTCGTCGATGCCGGCCTCGTCGAAGTTGCGCAGGTTACGCACCAGTGCCAGAACACCCATCGACGGGATCACCGCCTCCCACGCCTCCGCGTCCATTCCTCCTGGCAGCCAGCCCGAGAGACGCTCCCACGAGATACCGGCCTCGGCGAGCGCGACCGGACCGCGCTCGCGCAGCAGCGCGCGACGCTCGTCGACCGGCACTGCGTCGAGCGCCGACGCGGCCGCGAGCATCGGCAGCACGTCTGGGTCGGCGACCGCGTCGTCGTGGTGACGACGGTCAAGCAGGTACTTGAACAGGGCCGACTGGGTCGGGGTGCGCGGCGACGGGTGCGCGAGCTCCAGCACGTCGGCCATGCGGATCTGGCGGCTGCGGCCGTCGTACCGGAGGGCAGCGCGCTCGGTGTAGAGGCGGCGCGCGGCGTCGGCGACGCCTCGCTTGATCGACATCGGGATCTTGCGACCGTGCGTCGTGAGCCAGTAGCCGAGCATCTCAGCGGGCTCGTCGGCGCGCTGGAGTGCGCGCGCGACGGTCGAACGACCGCCCGCACCACCTGCCGCAACGTACTCCGCAGCCATCACCAGCGATGCCGAGCGCATGAGCATCGTCTCGCGTAGGTACTGCACGAAACCGACCTTGCCCGCGTCGACGTCGGCACCCGCGATGAACGCAGGGTTGCTCGCGGTCACTTCGCGCACGAGCTCGACGAAGCGCGCGTCCCGATCGCCGGCGCGCTCGTAGAACGTGTCCTCGCCGACCATGTTGGCGACCGCGAGCAAGAAGAGATCCGACTCGGCGTCGCGCGCGTAGCCGACGCCGCGCTCGTACGTGAGCGCGCGCGTCCGCAGCGTGCGGATCGGCGCGGTGAGATTCGCGCGCAGTAAGCGGTTGGAACCCGAGAACTTGGCCATGTCGTCTTCCTCAAAGTTGGCGTGATGTGGTTGTTGTCGGAGTGGCTCCGGTCAGGGAACCGAGCGGACGAGCAGCGCCGATTCGAACGGCAGACCCGAAGGCCTTCGCACCATGGAAGAACGCCCGTCCTTCGCAACTGACCGGAGAATGGAGTCGGCCTGAGAACCGGAGCGACGGAGGACACAGCTCTGTGCTCTGCCGGTTGAGCTACACCCCGAAGGGCGACGGGACTCGAACCCGTAGCCTCAGAAGTCCGAAGGAACCCCCGCCTTCGCAACAGGCCGACTTCGAATGTCAAGGTGCGCGACAACTGCCGAGGCATCGTCTGGCTGCGAGCCCAGGGCTCGAACCTGGACCTGGTGTGTCAAAGGCAGTGGAGGGCCGTGCACGTGGTCGCGAGGGCGGGAATCGAACCCGCGTGCAGGGCGAATGAAGCCCCGCTGGACCCAGTCCCCTCGCCGTGTTCCGTGAGAGCTTCGAGACCGTGCTTTGTCGTCGTGCTGCCGCCCGGGAACCCGGTCGACCGGAGGCCAGCCCCGTGCGGGGCCGTTCATGTTGAAGATGAAGGATCCCCCGGTCTTCGCATCGGGCGGCGCGGAGTCGGGACGGGTTGCTCCCGCCCGGCCCATTCCGGGCGGGAGCTTCCCGTCGATGCTGCGTCAGGTGCCCTTGTAGTTCAGGACCTGACGCAGCGTGTGCAGGACCTCGACGAGGTCGGCCTGGTCGGCCATCACCTTGTCGATGTCCTTGTACGCGGCCGGGATCTCGTCCAGCAGCGCGTCGGCCCGGCTCGACAGCCACACCTTCCCCGCCATCTGTGCGGCGAGGTCGGCTGCGGTGAAGAGCTTCTTGGCCTGGGTGCGGCTGTGGCGTCGCCCCGCGCCGTGCGAGCACGAGCGCCAGCTCGCCGCGTTCCCCTTGCCGGCCACGATGTAGCTGCGCGTGCCCATCGAGCCCGGGATGACACCGAGGTCGCCGATGTCGGCCCGGATCGCGCCCTTGCGGGTGACCCACAGCTCGCGGCCGTCGTGGACCTCACGCTCGGTGAAGTTGTGATGGCAGTTGATGCGCTGCGTCTCCCGACCGCAGCCGAGGAACGCGACGACTTCGCGCATCGCGTTGTCCATCATCTGGTCACGGTTCGCCCGCGCGTACTCCTGGGCCCAGAGCATGTCGGCGATGTACGCCTCGAACTCGGGCGTGCCCTCGGTGAAGTACGCGAGATCCAGGTCCTCGAGCCCGAGCTCGAGTGCCTTCGCGAGGTTGCGCGCCTTGGTGATGTGCATCGTGGCCAACTTGTTGCCGATGCCACGACTGCCCGAGTGCAGCACGACCCACACCCGGGCACGCTCGTCGACGCACACTTCGAGGAAGTGGTTCCCCGAACCGAGCGTTCCGAACTGCTTCGCTGCCCGGTTGACCTGGTCCTCCGCCAGCTCGGTCGCCGGTCGGTGCTCGGCCAGCCAGCGGTCGGCGTTGATCGCTGCCTGGTCGTGACCGCGACCGACACCGGCCGGGATCGCGTGCTCGATGCGACCGAGCAACGGCTCGAGCGTGTCGGGCAGTTGGTCCTCGGTGACGTCGAGCTCGGCGGCGATCATGCCGCAGCCGATGTCGACCCCGACCGCCGACGGGATCACTGCTCCATTGGTCGGGATGACCGAGCCGATCGTCGCCCCCTTCCCGACGTGGGCGTCGGGCATGAGCGCCACGTGACCCTCGATGATCGGGAGGCGTGAAGTCTTCTGCGCCTGCGCGACCGTCAGTTCGTCGATCTCGCTCGCCCACGAGATCAGCTTGTCGTTGATGTTGGTGGGCATGACCAGCCCCCTTTCTGTTGTCGTGTTGCTCGAGCTGCCAGGGAGGGGCTCGAACCCCCGCCTTCCGGGTAACAACCGGACGTCTTGCCGCTCGACCACCTGGCATCTGTTTGTGCGCGCCGACACCATCGGTCCGGTCTCGCCGGCACGATTCGATTGGGCCACGTCGACGTGGCGCGCGCCCCGGGACTCGAACCCAGGCAGGACGCGCGGTGTACCTCCCCGGGGCCGAGTGGCGGCGACCCCGGGGTGGCGATGCCTCTGCAGTTGTCAAGGAGCTGATGCCCGGACTGGTGATCCGGTTCGGCACGCCCGGAAGGAGTCGAACCTCCGGTCGGCGGTGTTGGAGACCGCGACGCCACCGTGACTCGAGCGCAAGATGGAACACACGCATGACGGTCTGCGCGCGGAGGAGGGGACGAACGCTCGTGAGCGGAGCGCGAGCGCTGCGCGTTACCAGCGATTGCCGGGAACGCCGCTTGCGGCGATTCTCCGACATCCGGACGTCTCCGCTGTACCGAGGAGTTGGCCCGGGAGGTACGCGTGCGCGCCGAAGCTCAACAGGGCTCGTCCCTGGAGCTGCGTTTCGGCGGTGAACATGCGAACCATAGAAGCGCCATCCTGACGGACCGCAGCAGGCGCGTCAACCGATTATCGCGCGTGCGCGTCAGCGACAGTCGGTTGCGAGGAGGTCGGTGATGCACGTGCCGTCGGCCAGGAACCAGTCACTCGCCCATGCAACCGTCGACACGTTCGTCGGGGTCTCGCGTGCGCGGCGCCGGCGTCGTTGCCGTGCGGTCACTCGCTCATCGATGATGGCTCGCAGACCCTCGGGGAGGTGCCCGTAGCGGTAGACGCAGATTTCGAGGCACGGTTGCTCGTGACCGTCGTCGACGAGGTGTCCGCCCAGACCGGCGGTCGGTGTGGCATCAGCCAGGCAGCGCCGAGCGTGGTCGGTGAGGCGCGCACCTGGTTGGTCGTCGATCGCGTCGTGGTCGTAGATCCATGTCTCCACGGCGGGAACGGTGCCCCGAGTCGTAAGTTCGCCGGCGATGAAGTCACCGCCTGCGATCAGGGTCGGCAATCGCGCGATGGTCAGCGGTGCGTTCCACGCGGGTCGGGGCATCCAGCCCGGCGCGGGCTCGGGGACGATCGTGCCGAGCAGCCGTGGTGGCAACTCGACGATGGCGCGGTAGAGGCGTCGCCGCTTGGGTGCCGTCACCGCCGAACCCGAACCATCCGCGCTGGTCTCGGAATTCTTCATGCCGATCCAAGCACCCGGCGGCTCACACGCATTCCTGAGAGCGTAAGCCCCGGGAGCAAGGCGCGTCGCCGCTACTCGGCAGCACGCGGATGTGGCGTTCTGGGCGGCCGACCCTGGTGATCGCGTCAACATTCGGTGCGTCGGCCTGTCATCCAGCCGTGTGCACGAGATCGGCAGTTCTGGCGCGCTCGATCAGCGCCCAGTTGCAGTCGTCATCATGTGGATGGGTCCACACCTGAAGTCAGTTCGGTGCGACACGGGCGCAACACCCGAGGCGCTGGGAACCAAGAGCGCAATCAGAGCGACCGCCGACACACCGAGGATTCTTCGCATGCCGAGTTCGACGGTCAGCTCGCGCGCTCAGTTCCGAGAAAGTCACGATGTTGGTTCGCGTCTGCTCGGGACCGATCGGCAGTTCGGTGTGCAAAGAAACTCGCACGCCCGGCACTGCCGCGTAGGGCTATCGTCCTGGCCCGTTGAAGGAGGTGCCGTCATGAGATTCGACGACGAAGCAAGTGACGAACCCATGAGCAAACGTCGCAGGGGGTACCCGTAGCGAATCGCGGGTCAAGCGCGGCGACCGCAGCGTTGGACAAGGCAAGGAGCTGATCGAGCGCCTCGGTCGGAACGATCCATGCCCATGCGGGTCAGCTCGACGCTTTCAAGCGGTGTTGTATGCGCGGCGGCAACTTTCGACGGCTCACCACGCGACTACTACCGCCGCGACTGAGTTCTTGTCGTTCGGGGTGGCGTCAAGTCACCCCGAGCGGCAGTTCTGGGTTCGGTGAACCAGGTGTGGAGGTCGAGTGTCCCGGCCGTCGCACCGAAGACCCGGTCGTGAACGGTGGCGCTGAGCTGGAGCAAACGACGCACAGTTGTCAGCTGTGTGGAGACATCCGGATCCGGAGCAACTGGCCGACTCGAGCACGACACGACGTGCCGTTCTGCGCCCTTCGGGCTCGCGCTTCGGTGAACGCGCGGTCGTTGTCGCCACAGTCCAAGTGCGGTTCACGTCTTGTTAGAGTCCGGGCGCATTCGGAGAAGCGGGGTGTGAGCCGTGAGAAGAATCGGAGTGGTGGCGATCGGGCTCGCCAGCTTGATCGCCGTCGTGGTTGCTCCGACGACCGCGTCCCTGGCGTCGACCGATACTGGGTTCTCGGTGCCGTTCTCAGGCCCGGCGAAGTTCGAGTCCCTGGCACCCACGCAAGCGACGGACCCGAGC
>Ga0209068_10000620_pt1 | contig 18954 bp, 20 predicted proteins | sample ColStrG_CSR_2012_FD_187200 | JGI IMG/M metagenome (GOLD analysis project Ga0209068, IMG submission 187200) | Freshwater sediment microbial communities in response to fracking from Pennsylvania, USA - Cold Stream Run_MetaG_CSR_2012 (SPAdes)... | ecosystem: Environmental > Aquatic > Freshwater >... | reverse complement strand
CCACAGACACCACAGACACCACAGACACCACAGACACCACAGACACCACAGACACCACAGACACCACAGACACCACAGACACACCCGAGGCCGAACCAGCGGCCCAGTACCTCGCCGCGGCCGAGCCCGGCCCCGCGGGCAGCGACCAGCCCCCCGGTCCTGCCGAAGCGGCGGTCGTGGCGGGCGCCGCGGCTCCGCTGCCCACCGATGTGGCGATGGTCATCGGGCACGTCGACGTCCCGTCCGCGGGTTCGGCAGAACCCTCGACGACCTGGGGGCGGGTCGACGACGACGGGACCGTCTACGTCCGGACGTCGGCCGGCGACGTCGCGGTGGGCTCGTTCCAGGCGGGCAGTCATGACGACGCCCTCGCCTACTACTCGCGCAAGTTCGATGCCCTCGCGATCGAGGTGGACCTCCTGGAGCGGCGTGTCGCGTTGCCGGAGGTTCCGGCGGAGGAGTCCCAGTCCACCCTCAAGCGTTTACGGGAGACTTTGTCGACCCCCAGCTGCGTCGGGGACGTCGACGGGCTCCGCGGGCGCCTGGATGCGCTGACGCCGGTCATCGACGCCCGCCGGCGACAGGCACGCGTCGCCCGCGACGGCGCGCGTTCAGCAGCCAAGGCCCACCGCGAGCGCATCGTCGTGGACGCCGAGGCCCTCGCCCAGTCCGTGCAGTGGAAGGTGGCCGGCGAGCGACTGCGAGAGCTGCTTGAGGAGTGGAAGGCGGCCCCGCACGTCGACCGGGTAACCGAGCAGGCGCTGTGGAAACGGTTCGGGGCGGCTCGCAACGCCTTCGACCGTCACCGCCGACAGCATTTCGCCCAGCTGTCGGCCACCCAGTCGGTGGTCAAGGAAGCCAAGCTGAAGATCATCAGCGAGGCCGAGGAGCTCGCGACGTCGACACAGTGGGGTCCCACCGCCGCTCGCCTGCGGATCCTCATGGACGAGTGGAAGGCTGCCGGCCGCCTCGGCCGGGGCGAGGAGGAAGCCCTCTGGCAGCGCTTCCGCCGTGCCCAGGACGCCTTCTACGCCGCCCGGACCGCCGCGTTCAGCGAGCGGGATGCCGGGATGGCCGGCAACCTGGCGGCCAAGGAGGCGCTCCTGGTCGAGGCCGAGGCACTCTTGCCGGTCAAGGACGTGGCTGCCGCGAAGTCGGCGCTGCGCAGGATCGAGGAGCGCTGGGAGGCGGCCGGACAAGTACCGCGGACAGACCTCGAACGTGTCGAGTCACGGCTGCGGCGGGTCGCCGAGACGGTCCGCAAGGCCGAGGACACCCGCTGGAGGCGCACCAACCCCGAAGGGCTCGCCCGCGCCCAGGCCGCGGTCGACCAGCTTCGGTCGGTTATCGCCAAGCTGGAGGGTGACCGGGAGAAGGCACGCCTGCGCGGCGACGAGCGCGCGGTGCAGGCGGCCGACGAGGCGATCGCTGCGCGTCAGACCTGGCTGGTCGGCGCTGAGGCGGCGTTGACCGAGTTCAGCGGCGACTGACCGACCTGGCCAGGTCCCAGAACCCACCGCGCTCGCGCCAGCTGCCGTGGGGCACCCGATCGGCCCGGGCGGCTGGTCCGACGGGCCGGTCAGCTGCCTCGCGAGGAAGTCACGCGGTAGACGTCGAAGACGCCTTCGATCCCGCGCACCGAGTTCAGCACCGAACCCAGGTGCTTGGGATCGCCCATCTCGAAAGTGAAGCGTGACAAGGCGATGCGGTCCCGGCTCGTGGTGACCGAGGCGGACAAGATGTTCACGTGCTGGTCCGAAAGGGTTCGAGTCACGTCTGACAGCAGCCTGGCCCGGTCCAGCGCCTCCACCTGGATCTGCACCAAGAAGACACTCGACGCCGAGGGTGCCCACTCGACTTCGACCATCCGGTCCGGGTGGTTCTCCGACAGTGAGGCGACGTTGGAGCAGTCGCTGCGGTGCACCGATACCCCGTCTCCTCGGGTGACGAACCCGACGATCATGTCCCCCGGCACCGGCGTGCAGCACTTGGACAGCTTGACCCAGATGTCGGTAGCCCCTTTGACCACGACCCCAGGGTCACCCTTCGGCCGTGGCCGGCGGATCTCCCGGGTCGGCGCCGTCGCCTCAGCCAAGTCTTCCTCTGTCCCGTCCTCACCACCCATGGCGAGCAGCACGCGCTGGACCACCGACTGGGCCGAGATGTGCCCCTCACCGACGGCCGCGTACAGCGAGGAGACGTCGGCGTAGCGCAGGTCGTGAGCGGTCGCCGTCAGCACGCCCCCGCCCAGGATGCGCTGGATCGGCAGGCCCTGCTTGCGGATCTGCCGGGCGAAGGACTCCTTGCCCTGCTCGATCGCCTCGTCGCGCCGCTCCTTGGAGAACCATGCCTTGATCTTGCTGCGCGCCCGGCCGCTCTCGACGAAGGTGAGCCAGTCACGGCTGGGCGCAGCGTCCTGAGCCTTCGATGTCAGGACCTCGATGACGTCGCCGTTGTTGAGCTTGCTCTCCAGGGGGACCAGCTTGCCGTTGACCCGCGCGCCCACGCACCGGTGTCCGACCTCGGTGTGCACCGCGTAGGCGAAGTCGACCGGGGTGGCGCCCATCGGCAGGCCGAGCACGTCGCCCTTGGGGGTGAACACGAAGACCTGCTTGGTCCCGATGTCGAAACGCAGTGCCTCCAGGAACTCTCCCGGGTCACCGGTCTCGCGCTGCCAGTCCACGAGCTGGCGCAGCCAGGCCATCTCGATGGCGTCGGCCCGGGCCCGCTTGCCACTGTTCGCGCCCTCCTTGTACATCCAGTGGGCCGCGATGCCGAACTCGGCGAGCTTGTGCTGCTCGTGGGTGCGGATCTGCATCTCCACCGGCTTGCCCTCGGGGCCGATCACGGTCGTGTGCAGGGACTGGTACATGTTGAACTTGGGCATCGCGATGTAGTCCTTGAAGCGCCCCGGGACCGGGCGCCACCGGGCGTGGACCGCGCCCAGCACGGCGTAGCAGTCCCGCACGCTGTCCACCAGGATCCGGATGCCCACCAGGTCGTAGATGTCAGCGAAGTCGCGGCCGCGGACGATCATCTTCTGGTAGATCGAGTAGTAGTGCTTGGGCCGGCTGGTCACGGTCGCCTTGATCTTGGCGTTGCGGAAGTCCTCCTGCACCGAGTCGACGACGGTCGCCAGGAACTCGTCGCGCTTGGGTGCCCGCTCGGCGACCAGACGCACGATCTCGTCGTACATCTTCGGGTACAAGATCGCGAAGGCCAGGTCCTCCAGCTCCCACTTGATCGTGTTCATCCCGAGGCGGTGCGCCAGCGGGGCGTAGATCTCAAGGGTCTCGCGGGCCTTGCGCTCCTGCTTGTCGGCAGGCAGGAACCGCATCGTGCGCATGTTGTGCAGGCGGTCGGCAAGCTTGATCAGCAGGACCCGGATATCGCGGGCCATCGCGATGACCATCTTGCGGACCGTCTCGGCCTCGGACGCCTGCCCGTACTTCACCTTGTCGAGCTTGGTCACCCCGTCGACCAGGTTGGCGACCTCGTCGCCGAAGTCGGCGCGCAGGGCGTCGACGGTGTAGTCGGTGTCCTCGACCGTGTCGTGCAGCAGTGCCGCGACGAGCGTGGCCGAGCTCATCCCGAAGTCGGCGAGGATCTGGGCGACGGCCAGCGGGTGGGTGATGTAGGGCTCGCCGCTCTTACGGACCTGGCCCCGGTGGCGCTGCTCGGCTATCGCGTAGGCCCGCTCGACTTCGCGCAGGTCGGCCTTGGGATGGCCGGCGCGCACGATCTTGAACAGCGGCTCCAGCTCCGGCGGGGTCTGGTTGCCCCGGGTCGGCCCGAGCCTGGCGAACCGGGCCCGCACCCGCGACGGCGCCGACGCGACGTCGTCGACCTCGGCGCTCACGTCCTCGCCGGCGGGCTCGGCTGGTCCGGGGCGCGCGGCCACCACCGCGCCACCGGGCAGGGGCGCGGACCTGGTGTCGACCACGCCGTCCGCCATCGCCTCGTCGCCCAAGAGCTGAGCACCTCCCGCCCGCAGACCAGTCTACGCAGCGCTCACGCCGTCAGCAGCGCGTGGACCTCCAGGTCAGGAGGCAGCTTGGCGCGACCGCCGAGGAAGGCCAGCTCGATGAGGACCGACAGCCCCACCACGGTGCCACCGGCCCGGCGCACGAGCTCGCCGGCCGCCGCGGCGGTCCCCCCGGTGGCAAGCACGTCGTCGATCAGCAGCACCCGGTCACCGGGGGCGAACGCGTCGGTGTGCACCTCGACGACGCCCTCGCCGTACTCCAGGGCGTAGGTCTGCTCGTAGGTCTGGGACGGCAGCTTGCCCTGCTTGCGGATGGGGACGAAGCCGCAGCGAAGCTGGTAGGCGACCGGGGCGGCGAGGATGAAGCCGCGGGCCTCGACCCCGGCTACCTTCTGGACCCCGCCGGGCAGCAGGTCGCCGACCAGTGCGTCGATGACGGCCGCGAACCCGCCCGCGTCGCCGAGCAGCGGAGTGATGTCCTTGAACACCACCCCGGGCTTGGGGTAGTCGGGCACGTCGCGGACCAGCCGCTGCAGGTAGCCCGCCAGCTCCCCGGGCACCGCTACCGCCGCTTCTTCTTCGCCGGCCGTTTCTTCGCCGTGCCCGGCTGGGCGGGCCGTCGCGCGGGCGGGCGGGTGGCCGACCCGCCGGCGCCGGGCCCGGTCGCGTCCCCGCCGATGTCGGTGCCTTGGGCGCCGTCCACCCTGTCGACCCCGTCCGGACCGTCAGCGGCGTCGTCTCGAACCGCTGTGGCGGTGCGACCAGCGGCCCGGCCCCCCGCCATGGCCGCCCCGGCCCCGGCGCCGGCGGCCGCCGCCGACGCCTTGCCCGCGGCCTCGCGGGCGGCCACGCGCTTGGCCAGCGCCTGCATCGCCGGCTCACGCTCCTTGAGCTGGCAGGCGACCGGGGTCGCGATGAAGATCGACGAGTAGGTGCCCGCCGCGATCCCCACGAACAGGGCCAGCGCCAGGTCCTTGAGGGTGTCGGCCCCCAGCAGGGGGCCGACGAACAAGATGGAGGCGACCGGCAGCAGGGCGATCAGCGAGGTGTTGATCGAACGCACGAGGGTCTGGTTGACCGCGAGGTTCGCCGCGCCGCTGTATGTCATCCGGTTGCTGCTGGCCAGCCCCCGGGTGTTCTCCCGCACCTTGTCGAACACGACCACCGTGTCGTACAGGGAGTAGCCCAGGATGGTCAGCACGCCGATCACCGTCGCCGGGGTCACGATGAAGCCCACCAGCGCATACACACCGACAGTGATGACCAGGTCGTGGGCCAGGGCGACCAGGGCCGCCACGGCCATTCGCCACTCGAAGTAGACGCTCAGGAAGATCACGATCAGCAGCAGGAACACCCCCAGCCCGGTCAGGGCCTTCTGCGTGATCTCAGCGCCCCAGTCGGCCGAGATCGCCTGGACGCTGATCTCACCGGTGGGAACCCCGAACTGGTTGGACAGCGCCACGGTCAGCGCGGCCGCCTGGACCCCGGTCAGGGTCTCGGTGACCACCTTGAGCTGGCGACCGCTCGGGGAGCTCACCTCGGTGACCGTCGGGTCCTTGGCCCCGATGCTGACCGCCACCGCGGTCGCCTGCGCGACGGTGCCGCTCTTGGACGGGAACGTGGCCACGTTGCCGCCCTGGAAGTCCACGCCCAGGTGCAGTCCGCGGATCAGCAGGGCGGCGATGGCCACCACCAAGATCCCCGCGGAGATGAGGTACCACCGCTTGCGCTGTCCCACGAAGTCGTAGGACACGTCGCCGCGGTAGAGGCGCTGCCCTAGGTCTCCCAGCCGCGACATCACGCCTCCTTGGTGGTGCCGGGGCGGCGGGCGGGCGAGGCGTCGCGGCGTTTGATCCCCAGCCGTTCGGCGTTGATCCCCGACCATCGGCTCCCGCTGCTGAAGTAGTCGGTCCGGGCCAGCCAGCTCAGCATCGGCTTGGTGAACAAGAACACCACCACGACGTCGATGAGGGTGGTCAGCCCCAGGGTGAACGCGAAGCCCTGGACCTGGCTGACCGACAGGAAGTACAACGCGATCGCGGCGATCAGCGAGACCGCGTCGGCCGCCAGGATCGTGCGCTGGGCCCGCTTCCACCCGGTCTCCACCGCCACCCGGAACGTGCGTCCGTCACGCATCTCGTCCCGGACCCGTTCGAACAGGACGACGAAGGAGTCGGCGGTGATGCCGATCGAGACGATGGCCCCCGCAATCCCGGCCAGCGACAGGGTGTAGCCCATCGTCTGGCCCAGCAGCACCAGCAGGCCGTAGGTGAGCAGCCCGGCCATCACCAGGCTGGCGGTGATCACCAGACCCAGAGCCCGGTAGTAGAACAGGCAGTAGGCCACCACCAGGACCAGCCCGAGGACCCCCGCCAGGATGCCGGCGCGCAGCTGGTCGCTGCCCAGGGTCGGGGAGATTGTGCCCAGGTTGAGCTGGGCGAAGGCCAGCGGCAGCTTGCCGTACTTCAGCTGGTTGGCCAGGTCCGTCGCGCTCTGCTGGGTGAAGTTGCCCGAGATCTGCGGCCTGCCGTCCTGGATCACCCCGTTGACCGTGGGAGCGGAGATCACCTGCGCGTCCAGCACGATCGCGAAGCGGTTGGCGTCGGTCCCGTTCGGCGCCGCGTACATCGTGCGGGTCGCGGTGGCGAACTTGGTGGTCCCGTCGCCGTTGAACGCCAGGTTGACCACCCATTGGGACGTGGTGACGCCGGTACTGCTGGTCAGCAGGCCCGCCGTGGCGTCGGTGATGTCGGTGCCCGGCACCAGCTCGGGTCCCAGGATGTACTTCTCGACGCCGTCGGCGGCACAGGTGATCAGGTTCCGCCCGGCGATGTCGGCGGGGCGCAGCGTGATGCCGGTCGCGGTCGCGCAGTTCAAAGAGTTGAAGCTCTGGTGCTCGGCTGCGGTGTATCCGGCGCCGGCCGTCCCGGTGGTGTTGCAGGCCGCCGTCGCCGAGGCGCTGGTGGACGGTGCGGCGCTCGTTGACGGCGACGCGCTGGTGGTCGGGGTGCTGCTGGCCGCCGTCAGCCCGGTGGCCGGCCTGCCGTTGCCCGTGGCCGACGGGGTTCCTGTGGCCGTGGCTGTGGCGGTACCGGTGGCCGACGCTGTGGAGGTGGCTGTGGGGGTCGGGGTGGCTGAGGCGGACGAGCCCGGCTTGCCCGCGACGCTGGCGGTCGGCGTGGGTGTCGTCGTGGTCGTGTTGGCGCAGGTCAGCCCGGGAGCGCCGGACAGCAGCAAGGGACGAAAACCCAGCTTCGCGGTGCGCCCGACCTTGGCGAACAGGTCCTGCTCGTTCTTGCCCGGGACCTCCACGACGATCGTCGACCGGGCGCCACTGCCCTGCTTGGTGACACTGGCCTCCGCAACGCCCTGGGCGTCGACGCGGGACCGGATGATCTGCACCGCCTGGTTGACCGCTTCATCGGTGATCGTGGCGGTCGGGTCGTTCGCGGGCACCACCGGCTTGAGGGTGAGGCTGGTGCCTCCGCGCAGGTCGATGCCGAGCTTGGGCGAGGTGTTGCCGCTGATGAACATCCAGGAGTAGAGCGCGATAACCGCCAGGGCGATGACAGCGATCGCGCGTCCAGGACGCGGAGTTGCAGGGGCAGCCACGTTGCTTGCCTCTCATGAGTCGATCGGGCGCGGTTGCCCGGTGGCCCCGCGTGCAGGACCGGTTGACCAAGTATCGCTGACCTGCCGAGCGGATCCCGGAAGGAGGGTGCTCAGGTCTCGGTGGTGTTCCTCGGCTCGTCCTGGGAGTCGCTGGAGTCGTGCGCCCCGCCGCTGTTCGCTTCGGCGCCGTCCACCTCCGCGCCGTCCACCTCCGCGCTGACCACCTTGGCGATCGCGCCCTTGGCGAAGCGCACGACCACCCCGGGGGCGATCTCAAGGTCCACGGTCTTGTCGTCCACGGCGTGCACGGTCGCGTGCATCCCGGCGGTGGTCACGACCGCCGCCCCAGGTTCGACCGACGCCGCCACCGCAGCAGCCGCCCGCTGCCGGCGCTGGGCCGGGCGCAGGATCAGGGCGTAGAAGAACACCGCCAGCAACAGCAGCGGCAGCAGGCTTCCTGCGTTCACGATCCCTCGAATGTTCGGGCGACGACCAGCCCGAGAAGTCTAAGGCAGGCCGGCAGGTCGGCCGGACGGGTCGCCGAGGCGGCTCGGCTCAAGATCGTCGGTGCTGAAAAGCTCGAGCGCGGGCGCCGGCAGTCCCAGGGGCGCCTGCAGCCCCAGATGCGACCAGCCGGCGTGGGTGGCCACCCGGCCCCGGGGCGTGCGGGCCAGCAGGCCTGCCCTGACCAGGAACGGCTCGGCGACCTCCTCGACGGTCTCGCGCTCCTCGCCGACCGCGACGGCGAGCGTGGACAGCCCCACCGGTCCGCCGCCGAAGCGGCGGCACAGCGCGTCGAGCACCCCCCGGTCCAGCCGGTCCAGACCCAGCTCGTCGACTTCGTAGACCGCCAGCGCCGCCCGCGCCACCTCGAGGGAGACCACGCCGTCGGCCTTGACCTGGGAGTAGTCCCGGACGCGGCGCAGCAGCCGGTTGGCGATGCGGGGCGTGCCGCGCGACCGCCGGGCGATCTCCACCGCCCCGTCCGGCGTCAACGGCACGTCGAGAAGCCGGGAAGAGCGCTGCAGCACCTGAACAAGCTCGGCAGCGGAGTAGAAGTCCATGTGCCCGGTGAAACCGAACCGGTCGCGCAGCGGCCCAGGCAGCAGCCCCGCGCGGGTGGTGGCCCCCACCAAGGTGAAGATCGGGATCTCCAGCGGGATGGCAGTGGCCCCCGGCCCCTTGCCCACCACGACATCGACCCGGAAGTCCTCCATGGCCATGTAGAGCATCTCTTCCGCCGGGCGGGCCATCCGGTGGATCTCATCGAGGAAGAGCACCTCCCCCTCCGTCAGGGAGGACAAGACCGCGGCCAGGTCACCGGCGTGCTGGATCGCCGGGCCGCTGGTGATCCGCAGCGGCACTGCCAGCTCCGACGCGATGATCATCGACAGTGTGGTCTTGCCGAGGCCCGGTGGGCCGGAAAGCAGGACATGGTCCGGCGGCGACCCCCGGCCCTTGGCAGCGGACAGCACCAGCCCCAGCTGCTCGCGGACCCGCTCCTGGCCGACGAACTCCTCGAGATTCTTGGGGCGCAGGGCCGCCTCGGCGGCGCGCTCCAGCGCGCCGGCCTCGGCTGAGACCAGCTCGTCCAGGTCGATGCGCGGATCGGTGCTCATGCCCGGCTCAGGCTACGCAACGCGGACTTCAACAGGGCAGCCACGTCGGGAGCGGCGTCGGGGGCACCATCGACCGCACTGTCGCCCGCACCGTCCGTTGCGACCTGCCCGGCAACGACGCTTACCGCCTCGTCGGCATCGCGAACCGTCCAGCCCAGGCCGAGCAGCGCGGAGTGGACCTGGCTCTGCCAGTCGCTGCCCGGGCTGGTGCGGGGCGAGGCGCCAGCTGGCCCGAAGCGGCCTTCGACCGTCGTCCCCCGGGGCGCACCGAGTCGGTCCTTGAGCTCCAGGACGATGCGCTGCGCGCCCTTGCGGCCGACTCCGGGAACCTTGGTCAAGGCCACGAGGTCCTCGGTCATCACCGCGCGGCGTAGCTGGTCGGGGTGGTGCACGGCCAGCATGGCCTGGGCAAGCCTGGGCCCGATCCCGGTGACCGTCTGGACGAGCTCGAAGACCTGACGCTCGTCCTCGTCGGCGAACCCGTACAAGGTCAATGAGTCCTCGCGCACCACGAGGCTGGTCGACAGGCTGGCCCGCTCGCCCAGGCGCAGACCGGCCACGGTGGCCGGGGCGCAGCTGACCAGCAGTCCGACCCCGCCGACCTCGATCACCACAGTGTCCGGTCCGGTGCTGACCACCCGGCCGCTCACCGACGCGATCATCGACGCGCCGCTGCGGCGAGCGCCTGGGCGATCCGGGCCTGCGAGCCGCCCCGCCACACCTGGCAGATAGCCAGTGCCAGAGCGTCCGCCGCGTCGGCCGGGGTCGGCGGGGCGTCCAGCCGAAGGATCCGTCCCACCATGGCGCCGACCTGGTTCTTGTCCGCGCGGCCACTGCCGGTGACCGCGGCCTTGACCTCGCTCGGGGTGTGCAGAGCAACGGGGATGCGCCGGCGGGCTGCGGCCACGATCGCGACCGCACTGGCCTGAGCGGTGCCCATGACGGTCGTGACGTTGTGCTGGCTGAACACCCGCTCCACTGCGAGGACGTCAGGCTCGTGCAGGTCGAGCCAGCGCTCCACCTCGGTCTGGACGTCCAGCAGCCTGGTACCGAGCTCACTGTTAGCCGCGGTCCGCACGACGCCGAAGGCGACCATCGACAGCGGACGGCCCGGTTGCCCGTCGACGACACCGAGCCCGCACCGGGTGAGCCCTGGGTCGACCCCTAGCACGCGCACGTCCCCACCTCCCGTCCGAACAGGTGTTCGGATGCTATCGGCGCCCGGGGCCCCCTGAGCCGCGACGCGCCGCGTCAACGGGTCCACGCCGCCTCAACCGATCAACAGCGACGACGCCAACCGGCGGGCACAAGTCCCATCGCGTTCCGGGCACGGGGAGACCGAGCAGTCCTGTAGGTGCCCCTGAACGTCCGGGCGCGCTCGTCGGCCACATCACACGCAACGAAACTCGAAGCGATCGCTCCGCCTAGTCCTGGACCTGGTGACCCAATTGGCGAGTTCGACTTGAGGCACCGCCCTAGGCAACCTCACACTGCGGTCCCCCTTGGAAGGCATTGGCAAGCCCGAGCCGCTGCACCACCTGCTCGCGGGGGCCTGGTCCCGTCGCATCGACGACAAGTATCGCCTGGTCTACCTCGTCAACGCGACGATCTGGTGATCGTGCAAGCGCGGTACCACCATGCGAAATAGTTGATGAAGGACTGGCCGGGTTAACCCCGCGCGTTCGTAATCTGACCTCATGCTGCCTGCCCGCTCCGGGCGGCCACCTCTAAGATACAACTTGCAGATTATATGTCTCTGAGGTTATAGCTGCGAGGTGAGGATCGACTGGACCGACGGATTCGACCGCTACCTCACCCGACTGGAGGACGAGGCGGCGCCAGGCGACCAGGTTGCGGTGATACGGCTGGACCATGTGGCTGCGCTTCTGGATGCCCTTCGCGAACTACCGGTCAGGCCCGACGTCGAAAGCGCAACATTCAAGCGGGTGCGTCAGGCGCGACGGCACGAGCTTTGGCGCGTGGCGCACCCATTCCACCCGGATGTCGCTGTCCGGGTGATCGTCTGGTTTCCGTCGGTGGAGCATGCAGTCGTCGTCGTGTTCGGCTTCGGCAAGGTCCGAGGAGGAGACATCTGGTATGGCCGCGCGGCCGCCGAGGGGCAAGCCAACGTGGATGAGTGGATGAGGCAGCGGGCCATTGAGGGAGGAGCTCCATGAGCGAGAAGAAGAAGGTCTCATTCGTCGATGGGACGAGCCGAGTGGATCGCCTGACCCGCGACCCCGGCCGCGTGACGCGGGTCGAAGCGATTCGCGATCAGATGCGCGACGCGGATCGAACTCACTCGATGACTCTGGCGATGGTTCGCCACGCCGCTGGGCTGACCCAGACCGAGCTGGCCCAGGCGCTGCACGTGACGCAGGCCGCCGTTGCGCGGACCGAGAAGCGCGGGGACATGCTGTTGTCGACGCTTCGGTCCTACCTTGAGGCGGCCGGCGCCCACGCGCTCATCGTGGTCGAACTTGCCGACGGCACCAGTGCCGAGATCAGCCTTGAAGAGGCGGCGAGCTAGCGCTCGTCGCGATCCGCCCTCCCGACCGGCATCCACGGCGGGGCATCAGAGTCGGCTGAACAACCTCACCAGTCCGTAATCCGTCCCCTGTGATGCCGCTGGCATGGGAGGGGCAGGTCGTACTACCACGGATCGCGTCCCGGACTACCTCGCTGACGTTGCGGGGGTCTGCGTCAGCGACTCGCCGGATGGCCTGTGAGGTCTCGTTGTCGACCCGAAGGTCGACCAGGTTGGAACGTCCGGCGCCCCGGACAATGAGTGACGCCTGGTCAGGCTGGCCGGGTTGTAGCCGGCTTCGGCCTCCTCGGTCAGCCGCAGCTGCGCTGCCGCGTCAAGCGTGGTTCCAGCCTTGGTGATCTCGTTCGCTCCCCGGGTCCGTTTCACAGTCGCCACTGCCTCGCCTCCTCATGCAGCTCCTCAGATGGTACGCTATCAGGTACCACTTGAAGGAGGCTGCGATGGGCGCGATCACCGCGAGTGAGGCACGCAAGGGGCTGTTCCCGCTCCTGGAGAAGGTCAACGCCGACCACACCCACGTCGAGATCACGTCCAAGCACGGCAACGCTGTCCTGATGTCCCTGGATGAGTTCGAGGCTTTGCAGGAGACCGCTTTTCTGCTGCGCGTGCCGGCCAACGCGCGTCGACTGATCGAGTCGCTCGCTCAGGCCGCCCAGGGTGCGACGTCGATCCATGACCTCGTCGAGCCGTGAGACTGGTCTTCACTGACCACGGCTGGGAGGACTACCAGCACTGGGCCACGAACGATCGCCGCACCCTCAAGCGGCTCAACCGGCTCATCGAGGACATGCTGCGGTCCCCCTTCGAAGGCGTTGGCAAGCCCGAGCCGCTGCAACACCTGCTCGCCGGGGCGTGGTCTCGTCGCATCGACGACGAGCACCGCCTGGTCTACCTCGTCAACGGTGACGATCTGGTGATCGTGCAAGCGCGGTACCACTACGCGAAATAGCCTCTGCTGTGCCTGGTTTGGTGCTGACTGCCTTGTAGCGCCCACCCACTGCATACTGGCGCCGCTTCGGCGTGCTTGCGTTCGCCGGGGCCACCGCGCCCGTGGGGCGGGGCGCGGAACCCGCGAACGTCAGGACACAGGTGGAGAACCTCGCACGTTCGTAATCTGACCTCTTCGCCGCCGCTCACCCAGCTTGTGGATCATGCATACCGCTTGGTTGACGGACGCTGTAGACTGCGGATATGAGTACACAGATCGCTGTTCGTCTCGAGGAGGCCGAAGTGGCCGCTCTCGACATCGAAGTCGCCGAAGGGCGTGCGGCCAACCGCTCAGACGCTGTGCGTCATGGCATCGCCCGCCTTCGCCGCGACCAGCGGTACCGAGGCGAGGAAGCCACGCTCATCGAGCTCGCCCGTCGCGGCGAACCCGTCTACCCCGACCTTGACGGCATGCTCGAGGTTCCCCGGCCCTCGCTCGACTGATGCGCACAATCGCGACAGTGCGACTGGACAAGGCTCGCCCTGCCGTGGTCCTGACCCGCGCCTCGAAACTCCACCTGCTCACCTGGGTCACGGTCGCACCCATCACCAGCACGATCCGCGGCATCACCAGCGAGGTCCTCGTGGGACCGCGAAACGGTCTGGACCAAGTCAGCGTCATCAGCTGCGACAACATCACCACCGTTCGAAAGGCGGCCCTCGGCGCCACCATCGGTCTTCTCTTCGATGACCAAGAGGCCGACCTCGCGCATGCCATCAGCGACGCTTTCGATCTCCTCCTGTTGTAGCGCCACTGCGCCCAAGGACAAGGTCCGCGAACCTCACACATTCATAATCTGACCTCTCGCCTCCCCCCGGGGAGCCTGGCCAGCGGCTGTGCGCCCAGCAGCGCGCTGGGGGCAGCAGCATCACTTATTCGGACTCAGAGCGTGGCTGTCTCATCATGAGCTTCCCGCGAGGAGTGTCCACATTCGCCTGGCGTGCCTGGACATCTGAGCACTCAGGCGCCACAATTGTGTCCATGAGTACGCAGTCTCTTCGTGACGTCCGCGATCACCTGTCCGAGGTCATCGACCGGGTGGAGCACCAACACGAGCGCGTCGTGGTGACCCGTAACGGCAAAGAAGCCGCGGTCATCCTTAGCCCCGAGGATCTCGCGCAGATGGAGGAGACCATCGACGTGCTCAGTGACCCGCAGGCCTTAGCTGACATTCGCGAGGCTGACGCGGCCTACGCCCGAGGCGATGTCCTGCGCGGCGTCGCCAGCGTGCGCCGACTTCGCCCGTGACCCAGGACCCATATGCGTTCGTCCTCACCCCACCGGCCCGCCGGGCGATCACCGACGTACTTCCTGAGGCTGTCGCCGTCGCCGTGATTGCCTTTGTCACCACCGCCTTGCTGGACAATCCAAGGCGCGTCGGCAAGCCGCTGCGTGATGACATGGCGGGCGTCTGGGCCGCACGCCGCGGTACGTACCGCGTCCTGTACCGGATCAAGGATGACCTGCATGAAGTGGTGGTACTTCGCGTAGATCACCGACGCGACGCGTACCGCTCTCTCGGGTAGTGACCAAGCGGACCGACCTGACGAACCTCACGATTGTTCGTCACTCACCGCCAGGTACCCGCGGGCGAGGCGAGGCGCCAAAAGGTCGTTACGACCGGTGTCACTCCGGTCCCCGACGTACTTGGTGGGGCACGAAAGCACCAGTGCTCGCCGGTGACGGGATGCCGCGCGTGGGCACATCCCCTATCCGGCTCAAGGGACCCCCTTGGATCCGGGCGGCGACGGCCCAATGCCGGGGCTGAGGATGACGCCGCGCATTTCGGTCCGGCCAGGACGCGGGTCCTCCGTGCCCGGCGAGCGGGTCGACCGGCTCGACGAGCTCGACGGCCTCGGTAAACCCAGTCGCTGCACCGCTGGTGATCCTCGAAGCCTCGGCGGGCGTGACGGCGAGGTGGCTGGCATCAGGTTCCATAGCGGGGCGCCACACCAGGCACAGTCATCATCAACCGCCCCGCATGCGCGCAGCCCGGCTTCGCCGACCTCCGCCGGCCAGGTGCCGAGCATCCGACATTCACCGCTGCTTGCCCCAGGCCTTTCGACGGACACCGCCACGGTTGGACCTAGCGCGGGTACCAGCGCTTCCAGCACGCGGTAGCGGTGGCTCGGACCTTCCCGTCCCAGACCAGCTCAGCCTCGACGACGATCTGCGGCTCCTGCGCGGAGACGACCATCGCGCGCAGCTGGGTCACCTCATGCAGGGGACTGGGCCTGAGGTAGCGGACCTCAAGGCCGGCGGTGACGTACGACAGTGCGGCGCCAGGCAGCGGCGACCAGCCGCGGCGCTCGGCCTCCGCCATCACCGCGGCGGCGCTGTGGCAGTCGAGAACTGTTGAGATGATCCCGCCGTTGAGGTAGCCCAGGCCGTTGTCGTGCTCGGGCCAGGGTTTGAACGCGGCGGTCACGAGCCCGTCGATCTCGTAGCTGCGCAGCTGCAGACCCTTGGGGTTGACCGGGCCGCAGCCGAAGCACGGCAGGTCGGGATAGAGCCGTTCCTGGATGCTCAGCTCCCGGGCCTCGGGGGTCGACGGACTCATCTGCTCTCCAGGGTGTCGTCCAGCTGATCTTCGTAGCACGACCGCCACGCCGGCTCGTTGGGCCTTCGAGCTCGAAAAGAGCCGGCGATCGCGTTGCTGCGCCGGCTCACTGCGGTTGCCGTGGCCGTCCAGCGGCGCCTACCAGTCGATGGCGGCGAGCTCCTCAGAGACGTCGAAGTTGGCCCACACGTTCTGGACGTCGTCACTGTCCTCGAGAGCCTCGATCAGCCTGAACACCTTGGGCGCGGAGTCCCCGTCGAGCTCCACCGTCACGCTGGGCAGGAAGGACGCCTCCGCCGACTCGTACTCGATCGCGGCCGCCTGCAGCGCGGTGCGCACCGCGACCAGGTCGCCGGCCTCGCTGACCACCTCCAGGGAGTCGCCGAGGTCGTTGACCTCTTCGGCTCCGGCCTCCAGCACCGCGCCGAGCACGGCGTCCTCGTCGACCCCGTCCGCTTTGGGGACCAGGATCACCCCCTTGCGGGTGAACAGGTACTGCACCGAGCCCGGGTCGGCCATGTTCCCCCCGTTGCGGGTCATGGCGACCCGCACCTCCGAGGCCGCCCGGTTGCGGTTGTCGGTGAGGCATTCGATGAGGACGGCGACCCCAGCGGGTCCATACCCCTCGTACATGATGGTCTGCCAGTCGGCGCCGCCGGCTTCCGCCCCCGAGCCGCGCTTGAGCGCCCGGTCGATGTTGTCCGCCGGCACGGAGTTCTTCCGTGCCTTGACGATGGCGTCGTACAGGGTCGGGTTCCCGTCAGGGTCGCCACCACCGGTCCGGGCCGCGACCTCGATGTTCTTGATCAGCTTCGCGAAGAGCTTGCCGCGCTTGGCATCGACGACGGCCTTCTTGTGCTTGGTGGTGGCCCACTTGGAGTGGCCGCTCATGTCCGCCTTCTCATCGGGTCGACGCTGTGACGATTTCGACGAAGTACGCGTGCACCCGGGTGTCCCCGGTCAGCTCAGGGTGGAACGCGGTCGCCATCAGGCAACCTTGCCGGACGGCGACGATCCTAGCCTCGGCGCCCCGCAGGCCCGGCCCCGCGTGCGCCGCAGACACCGCAGACACCGTCGGCAGCGCCGGCAACGCCGGCAACGCCGGCAACGCCGGCAACGTCGCCAACACGGTCACCGACGGCTCCATCGACTCCACCCAGGGGGCCCGGATGAACACCGCGTGCACCGCGCCACCTCCGACCCCGGCAAACTCCAGGTCCTGCTCGAAGGAGTCCACCTGCCGGCCGAAGGCGTTGCGCCGCACGGTCATGGCTATCCCCCCTACGCCCTGCTGGTCGGCTCGACCGTCCAGGACCGTGTCGGCCAGCAGGATCATCCCGGCGCACGAGCCGTAGGCGGGAAGCCCCGAGCGCACCGCATCGCGTAGCGGGTCCATCATCTCGAACGCGACGGCCAGCTTGGACATCGTCGTGGACTCTCCACCCGGCAGGACTATCCCGTCCAGACCGGCCAGCTCCGCCGGCCGGCGCACAGGTACCGCACGCGCGCCGCAGGCCTCGAGGGCGGCCAGATGCTCACGCACGTCACCTTGGAGAGCGACGACACCGATCAGCGGGCGCGCCCTAGCCGTGCGCGTGGTCACCAGCCGCGGCCGGCGAACCGCTCACTCTCGGGCAGGGTGGAGATGCTGATACCGACCATCGCCTCACCGAGGCCGCGGGACACCTTGGCGATCACGTCGGGGTCGTCGAAGAAGGTGGTGGCCTTGACGATCGCCTCGGCTCGCTTGGCCGGGTCGCCGGACTTGAAGATGCCCGAGCCGACGAACACCCCCTCGGCGCCCAGCTGCATCATCATCGCCGCGTCAGCGGGGGTGGCGATGCCTCCAGCGGTGAACAGCACCACAGGCAGTTTTCCGGTCTCGGCGACCTCGCGGACGAGGTCGACCGGTGCCCGATGTTCCTTGGCGGCCGCGTAGAGCTCGGTCTGGTCCATCGTGGTGAGCCGGCGGATGTCCGCGCGGATCTGGCGCATGTGGCGGGTGGCCTCGACCACGTTGCCGGTGCCTGCCTCGCCCTTGCTGCGGATCATGGCCGCGCCTTCGCTGATCCGGCGCAGCGCCTCGCCGAGGTTGGTCGCCCCGCAGACGAACGGCACCGTGAAGGCCCACTTGTCGATGTGGTGGCTCTCGTCCGCCGGGGTCAGCACCTCGGACTCGTCGACGTAGTCCACGCCCAGGCTCTGCAGGACCTGGGCCTCGACCATGTGACCGATCCGGGCCTTGGCCATCACCGGGATGGACACCGCGGCCACGACGGCGTCGATCATGTCCGGGTCGGACATGCGCGCCACGCCCCCGTCGCGCCGGATGTCGGCCGGCACTCTTTCCAGGGCCATCACGGCCACGGCGCCGGCGTCCTCGGCGATCTTGGCCTGCTCGGCGTTGACGACGTCCATGATCACACCGCCCTTGAGCATCTCGGCCATGCCGCGCTTGACGCGAGCCGTGCCGGTGACGCCGGGCACGGACCCGGCCGGGCTGGTGGGGACGCTGGGGCTGGACAACGGGGACCTCACGAAGACGGTTGGGCGGGCTCAAGCTCACGGGTCGTGCTGGCCCCATCGTACGGCGCGCCGTCCCGGTCGCGCTGCCCGCCTCGGCCAACTGCGGGACGCTCACGCGCCTCGGTGTCCAAAGACGCCCGGCTCAGCCGGGCCTGGCGCCGGGTCTGCCGCCCGCCGGGGTGGCGGTCAGCGCAGCGTGGCCGGGGTGGTCTTGTTGATCAGCAGGATCCAGGTCTGGCCCGGGGCCAGGGGGAACGGCTGGCCGCCGACCAGCCACTGGGTGCCCACGGTGGCCGACGGCCGCGACCAGGTCGCGTTCCAGACCTGCCCGTTGCGCAGGATCAACGCCGTGCCGGTCCCGATGGTCGTCGACATGGGGGTGTAGTTGCCGTTCACGTCGTGGTAGATCGACCGGGTGACCGTCACGTACTGGATGATCACGGTGTTCCCGCCGAGCTGCCCACCCTCCAAGGCCATGGCCCGGGTGCCGTTCATCGCAGCCAGCCACCGGCTCGTACCGTCCCAGGTCAGCGTCACCCGGGTCGCCGGGTAGCTCGCCGACACCGACCTGACCGGCCGCCCGCCGGCGGGGACCATCTCGTCGAACGTGAAGCCGACATTGGCCGCGGTGGCCGCGTTGGGCGCCCGCTTGAACAAGATCAGCGGGTCCGCGAACAGGTTGTACGGCGCGTACCACCGGCTGTTGTCCCGGAAGTAGCCGACGCCGCTGTTGTCGTCGCTGACGTTGTACAGGTCCGCCGCGCGCAGCACCGGCAGCATCAGGGTCTGCACGCCCGAGTAGGCGAACGCGACCCGGCCGTACTGGCGCAACAGCTCGATGTCGGCGATCCGGGCGCTGCGCACCGGCCCCACCCGCCTGGGGATCTGCGAGGAGAACACCACCGCGTAGCGGCTCAGCCCGCCCTCGACCTGCTCGAGGTAGACGATGTCGGCGTACTTGATCCCGGCGTGCGGGTTGCTCTCGGGGGCGTTGTCCATCTTGACGACCAGGACGGGCCCGTTGGTCCCGCCGATCTTCCCGGTCAGGTTCGAGCGGATGACCGTCGGGCTCGGCGTCGGGGTGGGGGTGGCGCTGACGGTTGCACTGACAGTCGG
>Ga0209068_10000619_pt1 | contig 18968 bp, 18 predicted proteins | sample ColStrG_CSR_2012_FD_187200 | JGI IMG/M metagenome (GOLD analysis project Ga0209068, IMG submission 187200) | Freshwater sediment microbial communities in response to fracking from Pennsylvania, USA - Cold Stream Run_MetaG_CSR_2012 (SPAdes)... | ecosystem: Environmental > Aquatic > Freshwater >... | reverse complement strand
CTCTTCCGCAAGAATTGGAAGCGCGGTACGAAAGTGCGTTTGCTAGGCGTGCAAACCTCACAGTTCGAAGCCGACGAAGGCCAGATGAACTTGCTCGAAGGCACGAAACACAATAAATGGAAGCAAGCCCTCTCTACGGCCGACAAGCTCCGCGACAAATTCGGCGAAGGCGCGGTAGGGATGGCTTCAGGCCTCAAGAGCGGTTTCCGCGAAAGGACGCAGGAGAACCCGGCCGAACGAAAGAAGTAAGGCGCTTGTCTGCACCTGGCTATCGCCAGGTACAAATTCCCTATCCTTGTCATTCCGAGCACAGCGAGGAATCCCTTTCTCTCCCGAGTGCTTGCGGCTGAAACTCCTGCCCGAAATTTCGACTAAGATCACACCAACCCGGATTCAAGGATGAGATGAGCGTGACTTTTTTGGACCGCCGCCAGCCTTTGATGACCTTTTCTCGGGCAATCGCGTTATTAATGTATTGGAATTCCTCGAAGTAGAGCAGACGACTCACGTCATAGCGGGCAGTAAATTCCGATCCTCCGCCACTTTTGTGCTCCTCCATCCGTCGGGCAATACTGTTTGTGACACCGGTATAGAGAGTGCCGGACTTGCTGCCGAGGATGTAGACGTAGTAACGCTTTTGGGAGTGGGGGTGCATCGAAAGCTCTATCGTAGGGAGTTTTATCGAGTGGGCAAGTCTACTTTCGGACAGCGTACGGATTGGGGACGGGGGTTGTGGCAAGAGTATTGCTGGGAAAGGGATTCCTCGCTACGCTCGGAATGACAAATTGGAAAGTGATCTTCTACTTCCTGATCCCTACTTCCCCAGCAGCCTTACCGCCCTCGACCGCGTCACATTCAAAACAGCCTTATCCTCTGCGATCTCCTGCAACACTGGCGCAACCGCCTGAACCTCGTCGAGACTGTGGGTCTTGGCCATATCTTCCATGCGTTTCAGTTCTTCTTCCACCGCTAGCGGTTGGTATTTGTGAAAGTATTGCACCCGTCGCGCGAATTCCATCGTCGCCGAGATGTTCTGGAAAATCGTCGTCAGTTGCTGAATCGCCGAGTTCGTCGAGTAGTTGTAGACCGTCTCGTGCTGAACTTTGCCATCCTCGTATGCCAGTACTTTCTTCCCCGTGTTCGCCAGACGACCTTTTTTATAGTCGAAGTTCCCATCGAAGAACTTAGCCTGCTCAGCCAGTTCAAAAATACGCGTGCGATTCGCTTCTGACATTATGAACGAATAAAGGAATGGGTCGCCGTCGGCCTCAGGCGTGAGTTTGCCCATCGATTCGTAACTCGCCTTGCCATCTTGCGCAACGCGCATCGAATAATGCGAGGGCGCCGAAATCGGAAAATCCAGCGTGAAAGTTACGATAGGAATCGCAGGCGAGGCGACCGATCCAGCAATGGAGGAAGCGTTGCGTTCCTGTGCCCAAATACCGGCAAAAGTGCCCAATAGCATTGGCACCAAAAGAGCCATCCGCACAGTGATTCGACGATCTCGCATCGCTCGTCTCAACGGCCAGCAGGGACCGCCTGCGCCCTCCGCTGGGAAGCCGACGTGTGTAGATGGCAAATCGCGATCGCGAGCGCGTCAGCGGCATCTGGGGACTCTGGCGGGGCATCCAGGTTGAGCAGCAGGGTGATCATGTGCTGCACCTGCTGCTTCTCCGCCCGCCCATAGCCGACCACCGCCGACTTGATGGAAAGCGGCGCATATTCGGCAACGGTAAGCCCGGCGCTGGAGGCGGCCAGCATGGCCACGCCTCGCACATGCCCCAGTTTTAGTGCAGATTTCACGTTGACGGCGTAAAAGATGTCTTCGATGGCGACCTCATCAGGTCGTTCTTTTTCAATCACTTGCAGAAGACCGTTGAAGATTCTATTGAGCTTGTCGGCCATGGCGAGTCCCGACTTCGAGTGAATGGCTCCGACCGCAACACAATGCAGCCTCCCAGCCGAGTCGAGCTCCACGACCCCATAGCCAGTGTGTTGCGATCCGCAATCGATTCCAAGCACGCGCACGAGAGCAGTTTAACACTCGCGCGAGACGATTTGAGGTAGTGGCGGGGATTCCTGTGCGGGTCTAATGCTGGTTGACCAGATCGGGACGGTCGATTCTCTCGCCCTTCAGAATCACTGTCGAGATGCGTTCTGTGACGCTGATGTCTTCCAGCGGATTGCCATCGACGATCAGCATGTCGGCATCGTTGCCAACTCGAATGCTGCCAATATGGCTGTCAGTTTTCAGCAGGCGCGCAGCGTTGTAGGTGGCGGCCTGCAGCGCCACGGCTGCTGGAATGCCGGCCTTCACCCAGAGCGCCATCTCGTGCTGAACGGTTGGGCCGTGGAACACAAGCATGTTGCCCGCATCGCTGCCCGTCACCAGCATGACGCCGTGGGCATACGCGCGCTTAAGGTTGTCGACGGCAATCGACTGGTTCCCCGCGAATGCGCCCATAGTCTCGCGCATCTCTTTGAAGTCACTGGAGGTTAACGCCTCTTCTGTGCCTTTCAGCAAGCTGGGGTCGGCTGAACTCACCTGTTGCACCAGCGAGCGTTTGAGCAAGTCTCCGCGACCCGCCGCAAAATCGCCGAAGGCTTCTCCCACGCTGAGGGTTGGATCGTAAAAGGAACCTTGGTGAGCCATCTCTTCGAACACAGAATCTGGAATGGCATCGCGGAACGATCCGTGCTCGATCGAATTGGCCTGTGCTTGCACAGCTTCGGCAACGTCACTAGCCTCGCCCGTGTGAACCGCCAGCGGCATGCCCTGCGCATGCGCCTCCGCCGCTACAGCGTTGAACAACCCGGTGTCTAAACGATTGAAAACGTGCCCCGGTATGCCGGATTCGAGAATCGCCTTGATGCAATCGGCGCCTGCGGCCTTCACTTCATCGACTTGCTGTCGAGCCTGTTCCGAAGTGCCTGGAATCCGCGTGAATTCTTTCAACAACGCATCGCGCACATTCTGCGGAACAGGAATTTGCTTGAAGAATTCAGTGCCGTGTCCGCCTTTCGCAGTGAAGAGCGGGCCGCAGGTTTGCACTTGTGCGCCGAGAATTTCGCCGTCCGCCGTGCTGGCTCCAATCTTCTTAACGGCTTCCAGCATGTCGCCCGTGCTGCGAACCGTGGTGACGCCGCTGAAGAGATACGCCTCAAGGTTGTGGGTCAGAACCTTCTGCGGGTCATACTCCTGGGTTCCTTGATGAACGCCGCCTTCCGCGCCGAGATGTACGTGGACATCGATCAAGCCGGGCAGAATCGTCTTCCCTGCGGCTTCCACCAAGTCTGCTTTCAACGTCGTAGGATCGGGACCCTGGCCGTCAAAGATTTCGGCGATCTTGCCATCGCGAACGAGTACGCTTCCGTTTTCAATGACTTTGCCATCACCAACGAAGATCCGCGCCCCGCGAATCAGATACGTATCGCGCCGAGCCAGTTGCCGGTTCAGAATTTTGTCTTTCGTGATCCCGGCGCGCGTGTGCGCCTGCCAGGCACCCAAAATGAAAAACGGCAGGATTGCGGCACCCAGCCAGAGCTTAGAGGCGGGCTTCACCTTCTCGTCCTTCTCCCAGCGGAAGAGCTTGAGCGCGATGAAAAGGCCCACCAGCATTGTCACGAGCAGTGCCAACGACGGCTCGGAGTTCTGCAGAATCCCTTCCCCCTGCAGCAGAATCGCCTTCACCCCTGTCACGAGATAAGTCGTCGGGATGAAGTGTGCAACCGTCTGCAGCCAGGGCGGAAACATGGACGTGGGAAACGTCGCGCCGCTCAGCAACAGCATGGGCAGATAGGTGATCTGGATGAGGATCTGGCTCTCCTGCATGGAGTTGGCGATCGACGCCAGAATCAGGCCAATGGATCGAAACGCAGCGATGCCTAGAGAGACAAAAACCAGCAGCGAAACCATGCTGTCAGGCCAAGGCATGCCATAGAGGAAATGCGAAAGCCCCAGCATAAGCAGAATGCTGGGGATGAACAAAACCCAACCTGTAATGACCGACGCCACCAGCAGTGGGAGCGGCGATATCGGCGTGACCTTGTAGCGGCGCAGAATATTGGCTTCGCGTTCCTGCACCGCGCGCATGCCCGCGCCGAACAAGCCGCTGCCCAAGACGCCGAAGGTGGTCACCAGGGCGAGGATGTTCGTCATCCCCGCGCCGCGTTCGGCGTGCGAAAACTGCGCAAAGGCGAAAAAGAAAACCAGCGGGAACAGATAGTTGAAGAAAATGACGGACTTCTGGCGCACGGCCAGCCGCAAGTCCAGCGAAATGAGCGCGATATAGGGTTTCATTCGCGCAGACTCTTTCCCGTCATCTCAATAAAGACATCTTCGAGGCTCGGCTTCTTGAGGTGGACGTCGATCAGCTCAAGTCCTTGCTGGTCAATCCATTTGACCAGATCTACGAGCGTGGCAGCGGGCCGGCGTGAATTCACGGTGAGTGTGCGGCCGGTGTCGTCAGTCGCCACGTGGGTTGCTTCTGCCCACGTCGGGCGCTCTTTGGGGAATGGACGTGAACACGTTACGACGATGCTGGAGGCGTTCTTGCTCTGCGCCTGCAAGTTTTTCGGGGTGTCGATGGCAATGATGCGGCCTTCGTCGACGATGGCCACGCGGTCGCAGAGGCGTTCGGCCTCTTCGATGTAGTGCGTGGTCATAAGGATCGTACGTCGTTCATTCTTCAGCTCTTCCAGGAGCGAGTGAATTTCGGCGCGGACTTGCGGATCGAGGCCGGTGGTGGGCTCGTCGAGGAAGATAAGCTGCGGGTCGTTGATGAGGGCGAGCGCGAGTGCGAGACGCTGCTTCTGGCCGCCGGAGAGGGTGCCGTAGAAAGCGTCCTTCTTCTCGGTAAGTTGCAGACGCTTCAAGAGTTGCGCGGTATCGACGTTGCGGGTGTAGAAAGACGAAAAGACCTGAATCGCTTCGCGGACGCGAATTTTTTCCGGCAAGTTCGTCGCTTGCAGGCAGACGCCGATGCGGTCCTTGAGCTGGTCGCGCTGTTTGTCGGGGTCGTAGCCGAGGACGGTCACGTTGCCCGCGGTGCGGCCGCGGAGGCCTTCCAGAATTTCGATGGTTGTGGTCTTCCCTGCGCCGTTAGGTCCTAGCAGGCCAAAGACTTCGCCGGACTGGATCTCGAAATCGATGCCTTTGACAGCTTCGTTGTCGCCGTAGGATTTCTTGAGACCTTCGACGACGACAGTTGGGGGAGATGGACTCATTCGGGAAACTGTAAGGCTATCGGAGAATGGGGGGAGAGTCAAAAGGACGGGCTGCGGGTTGGGTTTTTAGGTGCCGGGTATTGGGCGCGGTGGTGCCGGGAGTTCGGCAGGCGAGTGAACTTGCCGCGTTCAGCACCCGGCACCTCGGGCCTTTCGGGAGGACGCCCTGGAACGTAATCTGCCACACAAGCGACAAGGCGAATCGGCCAAAAGCCTTGACTGGAGCGGGGTTTGTGGTACTCTGGTGGGCGTATTTTGCCGGAACTGGCCAACCCCATGGCTGGTGGAATTTGCTACTCCGACTCAGGGCGGTTTTTGCTCTGAGACGTTTGCAGTTGCGCTGTACGCTTTCCCAGCTTTGTTGCCGATCATTCGTCAAAGTGGATTGTTCGTAAAAAATCGACCCAGGAGAACTGCACCTTGCAGAACACCATGAAAACCAGTTTGCTTGCTTCCCTGATCTTGCTGAGTTCTGTCGCCTTCGGCGCCACGCCGACTAATGCCAGTCTGAAGGGCATTTACGCGTTCAACTACCAGAACGCGGAAACCAACACCTGGTATGCCGTCGTTTCCTGCACCAACTTTAAGGGCTCGATCCAGGCAGGATCGATCACGCACAACCCTGTGCAGGATGGAACTGTGACCTTCGACGGCAAAGGCAAAGTAGCCCTCGCCACTGAAACGCAATACGGGCACTTCGATCAAGCGCTGAGCAACGCAACGGTGAAATGGACCTGCGATACTCACGGCAACCCTGTGATTACGAATTTCGGCGCGGCGGTGTATGACGCTCCAGCGGTGATCACTGGAACTGGAACCTATTCCATTCAATCCAACTACACGGGCGCGATGACGATTACGGTAAGCGGTGTTTCGTTCGGCTATATTTTGCGACTCGCAGCTACGAATGCGACGACCGCATTCGCGAGCCAGGTTCTGTTTCACGGACTCAACTCCGACAACTCCAGCGAAGGTAGCGGGATTGGGGTAAAGCAGTAGAGAGACGCGGCGCTGAGTCATAAGCGGTGAAGATGTCTGTGCTGCAAGAGGGTAGCCCAAACTCACCGCGCGAACTTCTGCTCATGGGAGTGTGGAAAATCAAGGGAGGTTTGTCATGACAATCATCAATTCCGTAGGGCTACACTCCTCCTGCTGCATCCAGTGGCCGCTTCCGTCCACGATAGGACTCTGGACAAGGCCAGCAACCGCAATGGCTAAGGCGGCGACGAGCGCTTTCGAAATCCTTGTTCGTCCGCCAGTGAAATATGTGTGTGGCGGACGACCTTGCTGGTGCGTAGTGATGACGCCCACTTGTACGAGAGTCTCAAGATCGTTTTCCAGATGGATGTAAACCCCCGAAAAGCCCAGTCCTAGAAACTGCCCTTCAATATCAGGAACCTCTCTCTTCACACCCGGAGGGATGGTGCAATAGATCTTGAGTAAAGTCTCAGTCTTGAGTATCTCTTGCAGGACGAGTTCCGCGCTTCTCAGGATTACCGAAAGCATGAACTCGCGTTGTAGATCGACCGACAAGCTTGGGGGCAATCCGCACCTCAATACCTTAGGGCTGATTGATTATATTGGTGATGCGAGCAACCAGGATGGACACCTGTTCTAGCCGTCCCAGGTTAGCGACAAAGAGCGTCGCGAACCTGGGGCACCTTTTGCTACGGGTGAATGCCTGTGGTGCAGGCAGACGAGCGAGGCCGCTCACAGCAGGTCCGGTTCGGTTCGAACCACGTTAGCGTCCTGGCGCTGGGAGTCCGTCCGCCAGGAATAAGGGAAAGCTTTCTAACGTGCTCGTGCTTGATGGGACAGGGGTCCTTCGACTCTGCAACTGCTTCGCTCCGCCAAGCAGTTGCGCCGCTCAGGATGACACTATCTCTCCAAAAACGCGCACATTACCTTCGTGTACCCACCCCCCGCCGGGATTACACAAGTATTACAGAACTCATTCTGAAGCCCTGCTAGTGTCGTAATTGGAGTTCAATTTCGACCGCAGGTCCAGCCATTATGAGCGCCACAGCCCCTACTCACAGCTTTCGCGAACGGACGCCGAGCCAGCGCTCGGGCGACCGCACATTTAAAGAGCCGGTCATCTGGAGCACGACGATTTTTATGATCCTGTTCCATATTGGCGCCATCGCTGCGCTGTTCTTTTTTACCTGGAAGGCGTTCGCGGTATTTGTTTTGTTGTGGTGGGTGGCGGGATCGCTCGGCATTGGGATGAGCTATCACCGGCTGCTAACGCATCGCGGTTATAAGACGACGAAGTGGATGGAATACTTCCTAACGACCTGCGGAACGCTCGCCATGGAAGGCGGACCGATTGCGTGGGTCGCGACGCATCGTGTGCATCATCAGAACACGGATAAGGAAGGCGACCCGCATTCACCTCGCGATGGCGGCATCTGGGCGCACATGGGTTGGATTCTAACGGGCAAGGCGATGCACGCCAAGACCGACGAACTTCTGCCCTATGTTCCGGATCTTCGTAAAGACAAATTTCATCTTTGGATCAGCGAATATCACTATGTACCCACGGTCATTCTTGGTATTGTGCTCTTCGCGCTTGGCGGATTGCCATTCCTTCTCTGGGGATTGTTTTTCCGGATGGTAGTCGGGCTGCACGCAACCTGGCTGGTGAACTCGGCGACGCACATGTGGGGATCGCAACGCTTTCTGACAGGCGACGATTCCACCAACAGCTTCTGGGTCGCGATTCTGACGTTTGGCGAAGGCTGGCACAACAATCACCATGCGGCGCCGCAAGTGGCGAAGCATGGCATTGCGTGGTATGAGATTGATACGAACTGGTATGGGATTGCCACTTTGCGCTTGCTGGGACTGGCTTGGGATATCAAGCTGCCGAAGCCGCTGACGGCGAAAACGGCGGGCGCCAAGGCCGCGAAACTCGTGCCGGAAGATATGAGCGTTGAAGACCCGAAAGTCCTGGCCACGGCGGCAGCGGGCGACTAACCTCGGCGCGCCTTCCCCGCACGGGCGAGGACGCCCGTGCCTCCACCGGCACACAATGAACCGCGACCTCCCTTGAGGATCGCGGTTTCTCATTTGGGATGGCGTTCTCGACTATTATCTAGACGGGACTCCATGCGAATTGCCAGCGCAAACAAGACGATTGCATTCTTCATCACGCTGAGCGTCGTCCTTGTGTTGCTGGCGGTCGGGTTGAACGTAGGGTGGATCGTGCTGAACTGGCGGCGAGTCGTACCGCTGGTCCTCGGGATTATCTTCTTCGTGGTGATCATTGCTGGACTCGTCCTCAATACGATTTTTCTGGTGCGCGAGATTCGACGGAACGAACAGCAAGACAGTTTTCTTAATGCGGTGACACATGAGTTGAAAACCCCGGTGGCGTCGATCCGCTTGTACCTGGAGACGCTGGAACGGCGGCAACTCGATGAAGCGCAACGAAGGCAGTTTTACGGCGTGATGCTGTCGGATACCGAGCGTTTGCTGGGAACGATCGAGCACGTGCTGCAGGCTGGAGAGGCTCGACACGGTCACCGGCGGGCGGACTGGGGCGAGGTAGATTTTGGCGCTCTGGTGAAGGATGCGGTCGCGGCGCCTAGTTTGCGTCATGCTTTGCCATCTGGATCGCTGCGGGTGAGAGACCGCTCGGAGGGGCTGCTGCTGGTACGTGGCAATCCGGAACAGCTTCGAACGGCGGTCACCAATTTGCTCGAAAATGCGGCAAAGTATTCGGGTGACAAACCGGACATCGTGGTGAACCTTATCACGCCCAATATCGACACGCTAGTATTGAGCGTGCAAGATCGCGGCATTGGCATTCCGCGACGCGAATTAAAACGAATATTCAAGCGCTTCTACCGAGCGCACACGGCAAGATCGGGACCGGTGAAAGGTACCGGGCTCGGACTGTTTATTGTGCGCTCAGTGGCGCGGCAGCACGGCGGCGACGCCTACGCAAAGAGCGAGGGCGAAGGCAAAGGTAGCACCTTCTATCTGCGGTTACCCCGAGTACATCGACGCGAGAGCGCTTAGAGTGAGAACGGATTCACAATGAGTCAGATACTGATCGTAGAAGACGAGGCACATATCGCCGAAGGACTGCGCTTCAATCTCGAAGCCGAAGGTCACGGCGTAACGGTGGTCGAGACGGGTGAGGATGCGCTGGACCAACTCCAGAAGAAGAACGCTTTCGATGCGGTTGTGCTGGATGTGATGCTTCCCGGCAAGGACGGGTTTAATGTCGTGCGCGACCTGCGTGAGGCACAAAACTATGTGCCGGTCCTGCTTTTGACCGCACTGGGGCGTCCGGAAGATGTCCTGTTTGGTTTTGAGGCCGGGGCGGACGACTATCTCCCGAAGCCGTTCAATCTGGATATTTTGATTGCGCGAATTGAGAGCCTGCTGCGACGAAAGCAATGGCTGAAGGTAGCTTCTCCGGCGACCTCTTCGACCGCTCCGGCGGACGCAGGCGGCAGTTTTCGCTTTGGCGACAAACTGGTGGATTTCGAGCACCTGCGGCTGCAAGTTGCAGAAAGAGTTTTTCAGCTTACGCTGATGGAGGCGGACCTGCTGCGATTCCTGATCACGAACAGCGGGAGACCCGTATCGCGCAAGACAATCCTGGAGAAGGTTTGGAACCTGCACGAGGACACGGATACGCGCGCGATCGACAACTTCATCGTCCGCTTGCGACGGTACATTGAGGCCGACCCGGCGAATCCGAAGCATTTGCTCACGGTGCGGGGCGTTGGGTATGAGTTTGTGGCGGAGCCAGAGAGGTAGAGCAAGCACTGGACAAGTCTTTCGAGGGTTTCAATCTCTCAGAACTGTCATTCCGAAGCGCAGCGAGGAATCCCTACACCCGCGACTTGTCACTACTCTCGCCGGCTTTTTGGGTGAGCAGCATCCTTGCAAGAAAACTGGAAAGCACGTTGGCACCTCTCGATACCCTGGGGATTCCTCGCTGCGCTTCGGAATGACAGTCTGAAAGTTGAAGGTACTTGTTCAGAGATCCTCCTAGCCTTCGGAAAGCAAGGTTCAACAGCAGCGCGGGCGGCGGGCACGAACGTGTTCTGTTTCATTCAAAAACTCTGCGTAGGCGGCGCGGGAAGAAATCAAGTTTTTGCTCACAAGGAACCGAGAATAGGCAGACTCGTCGAAGATCTCGCGAAGAACTGCGCGCACAGTCTTCAAGAAGAGCCTGATTCGCGTTGTCATGCTTCCTCCTCCGCAAAGCGGCTTAGTACAAACGGGGATTCCTTCACGCGAGCTTCTTTCTGACCTGAGAGCACGCGCGACCACTCCAGAACGGATTCAATCAGGATCAGCGATACCAGGCAGACCAACACGCCAGCCACCGCCGCATCCAGGCGGTCGTTGAAGATGAATCGGGCTATTTCCTCGGGCTTGGGAGCCGCGACAATCTGCGTCGCTAACAACTTCGCGTGGGCCAGGAATCCAATACGAGGGTTGGGATCGAAAATCTTGTGATACGACGCTGTGAACGTGATACTGACCAAGAGGCAAAGGGGCAACAACGTCACCAGGGCGTAGCGGGCGCGGTGCATCTTGATGACGATCGTCGTCGCCACGCAGAGCGCGACTGTGGCCAGCAGCTGATTTGCAATCCCAAAAAGTGGCCAAAGCGAGTTGATTCCCCCTAGCGGATCTTTGACGCCTTGCCACAAGAAGAATCCCCATGCGCCGACGATCAACGCGCTGGTACTCAGGATGCTCGGGTACCAACTGATTCGGCCTAGCGGCTTCCACACGTGGCCGAGGGCATCCTGCAGCATGAAGCGCCCAACGCGGGTGCCAGCATCGAGGACGGTGAGAATGAAGAGCGCCTCGAACATGATCGCGAAGTGATACCAAATGGCAAGGACTGCATCTCCACCCAAGCTGCGCGAGAAGATTTGCGCCATGCCCACGGCAAATGCTGGAGCACCGCCAGTGCGGTTGTAGAGCGTTTGCTCGCCCACGGAATGCGCCAAGGCGGCCATGTTCTCGGGGGTTACAGGAAATCCGAGGTTCGTAATGGTCGCGGTGGCGGCTTCGGGCGACTGGCCGACCACTCCGGCGGGACTATTAATCGCAAAGTAGACGCCCGGCTGCATGGTGCAAGCGGCGATCAGGGCCATGATCGCCACCATGGATTCGGCCAGCATGGCTCCATAGCCGACCATGCGGGTCTCCGTTTCACGAGCGATGAGCTTGGGAGTGGTTCCACTGGAGATTAGGGAATGGAATCCGCTGATAGCGCCGCAGGCGATGGTGATGAAGGCAAAAGGAAAGACGTTTCCCGCAAACACCGGCCCGGTGCCGTCGATGAATCTCGTGAGCGGCGGCATGTGCAACTGCGGGCGGACAAGGATAATGCCGGCAGCCAGCAAGGAAATCACGCCCAACTTGACGAACGTGCTGAGGTAATCGCGGGGAGCCAGGAGCAGCCACACCGGCAGCGCTGAAGCGGCGAACCCATAAATGATGATGACGATCGCAAGCGTGGTCGCGGAATACGTGAACCAATGCGCCCACATGGGAGATTGAGAGACCCATTGGCCTCCCACAATCGCCAACATTACCAGGACGAATCCGAGAGCTGAGGTTTCCAATACTTTTCCGGGGCGAATGCGGCGCAGGTAGAGGCCCATCAGCAGCGCGATAGGGAGAGTCATTGCGATCGTGAACGTTCCCCATGGACTGCTCTTCAGAGCATTCACGACGATCAGGGCGGCGACTCCTAACAAGATCACGATGATGGCAATTACGGAGACGTAAGCAATAAACCCGCCGACCTTGCCGATTTCTTCGCGCGCCATCTCGGTGAGAGATTTACCGTCGCGGCGAACGGAGAAAAGAAGGATGACGAAATCCTGGACGCAGCCGCCGAAGACCGCGCCGGCCAGAATCCAGAGCGTACCGGGCAGATATCCAAATTGAGCCGCTAGCACCGGGCCTACCAGCGGACCGGGTCCGGCGATGGCGGCAAAGTGATGGCCGAAAACAACCCATTTGTTGGTGCGAACGAAGTCGCGGCCGTTTTCGAGGCGCTCGGCCGGCGTAGCACGTACGGGGTCCAGGAGGAGGACCTTCGTCGCAACAAACTTGCTATAGAAGCGAAATCCTAGCGAATAGCAGCAGCCGGCGGCCACGACCAGCCACATGGCATTGATCGATTCGCCGCGCCGCAAGGCAATGACTGAGACAGCGAGGGCCCCGAGGACAGCTACCCCGAACCAGATGAGAGCGCGAACGATTCTTGGCATTGGTTCTAGCTTGACAACCGCTTGCGGAGCGAACCTTCGCCGCCACACGAGCAGGTCTCGGAATGGTAAGCTAGTTTTTCGCTTTCGACAAAGAGTTTTAGCTCGCGATACGGATGGGGGCTCCCGTACTGCGCAGGCGCGGTCTCTGCCTCAATTCAAACTGAACTATTTCTCTTAAGGAGCGCAAGATGAAGATTGGACTACTAACGGGCGGTGGCGATTGCCCTGGACTGAATGCCGTAATTCGAGCGGTAGTTCGCAAGGGTACCAACCACTACGGCGACTCGTTTATCGGCTTCCTGGAGGGCTGGCGCGGCGTCCTCGAGAATAAAACCATGACCTTGGATCTGGCAACCGTGAACGGCATTCTGCCGATCGGCGGGACAATTCTGCGAACATCGCGCACGAACGCTACCAAGCAGCCGGACGGGCTGGCTCGGATTGAAGCAACCTTCAAGAAGAATGGCCTTGACGCGCTAATTGCGATCGGCGGCGATGACACACTGGGGGTCGCGAAGAAGCTCAACGACGCTGGTGTGAGAGTCGTAGGCTGCCCGAAGACGATTGACAACGATCTGGCGGGAACGGACTTCACCTTCGGCTTCGATACGGCGGTGGGAATTGCAACTGAATGCATTGACCGTCTGCACACGACAGCGGAATCGCACAATCGAGTCATTGTTGTGGAAGTTATGGGACGCGACGCTGGATGGATTGCGATGTATGCCGGAATTGCAGGCAGCGCCGATGTCATCCTGATTCCAGAGCGCCCGATTGATATTGACGCCGTTTGCAGCACTATCCGAAAGCAGCATGAGGCAGAGAAGCTGTACAGCATCGTCGTGGTTGCGGAAGGTGCGAAAGTCGCGGCCGGAAAAAGCGGCGAGACGAATGTGCTGGCAGCTGGCGGCGTTGATGAATTTGGACACGCGCGTTTGGGTGGGATTGGCAATCTGCTGGCATCCGAGATCGAAAAACGGACCGGCTATGAAACGCGGTCGGCGATTCTGGGCCACATACAACGCGGTGGAACACCCAGCGCGTTCGATCGCGTTCTCGGCACGCGCTACGGATTGGGCGCGATTGATTTGGTCCACGAAGGCAAGTTCGGACAGATGGTTTCGCTCAAGGGCAATAAGATTACCTCCATACCGCTGGCCGAAGCTGTAGCTTCTAATCGGCGTGTGGATCAGGATCTGATGTCCGTCGCGGAAGGTGTGTTGGATAAACCGGCTGGCAAGTAATCCGTCGGTCAGAAGTAGTCGAAAGGCGGCCCCGCTCCCTTGCCGGAGGGCGGGGCTTGCTGTTTCCAGGCTGTTCTGATGTTCTTGTAGGCTTACGAGCCCGCCCGAGCCATGCAAATTGCTTCCACGAATTTAGCGCCTCATCTCCTGGCCATCCTGGAAGCTACCTTATTTCTGTCGATACTTGGCGTCGCGTCGATCTTTTCCTGGAGACATCCCAATCGCCCAGCGTTCGCGGGCCTTGCTCCGATGGAAGCTGCGCTGAACCGTTTGGCCAACAGGCCCCGCTTGTCGGTCGCCGTTGTCACCGCGCTGCCGCTACTTATACGGGCCGCGTTGATCCCATTGTTGGGAATCCCTCAGCCCTACTGGCATGACGACTTCAGCTATCTGCTCGCGGCGGATACGTTTCTCTCCGGCAGGCTAACCAACCCGACGCATCCTCTCTGGCAGTTCTTTGAGAGCTTCCACATCATCCATCAGCCGACCTATATGTCGATGTACCCGCCTGCGCAAGGCTTGATCCTCGCGGGAGGCACGTTGTTGTTGGGCCATCCATGGTGGGGAGTCTGGGCGGTCACAGGAGCAATGTGCGGCGCCTTCTGCTGGATGCTGCAAGCCTGGGTTCCGCGCCGGTGGGCCTTGTACGGAGCACTGCTTGCCGTTCTGCGCCTTGGGATTCTGAGCTATTGGATGAATTCTTATTTCGCCAGCTCGGCAGCGGCGTTAGGAGGCGCACTTGTTTTGGGAGCGTGGCCGCGACTGCAGCGCAATGCGCGGATTCGGGACAGCATGCTAATGGGTTTGGGGCTTGGACTCCTGGCCAACAGTCGGCCCTATGAAGGACTTCTGTTCAGTATCCCCTTCGCCATAGCATTTCTCGCTTGGATTTTTGGCAAGACTCTTTTCGGGTTGGCTGGTTCCAAAACGCTGTGTGTACCGCTGAGGACACGCTGGTTGCGGGGTGCGGTTCCCGTTGTACTTTTACTGCTGCTGTTCGGCTCCTTGATTGCGCGATTTAATCAAAGGGTTACGGGAAGCGCTTTTCGGATGGCGTATCAAACAAACCGGGAAACCTATGCCCAAGCACCTTATTTCTTGTTTCTCGCTCCGCGGCACATCAATGAATATCACCATGCGGTCATGCGCGATTTCTATCAAAATTGGGAGCTACACACGTTTATCGAGGAGCGATCCGCAGTGGGCTTTGCACGTGGAGTCTTGCACAAACTTGCAGACTTCTGGACCTTTTACCTCGGCATCGCTCTGACGCTTCCTTGTCTGGCTTGGCCGTGGGTCTGGCGGGATCGACGAATGCGCTTTCCTCTGGTGGTCGCAGGTGTGCTTCTATTGGGCACGCTGATTGAGACGTGGACGTTTCCGCACTATCTCGCCCCCGCCGCCGGACTGCTGTATTTGCTTTTAGTGCAGGGCGCGCGTCACTTGCGGCTGTGGCGACGAAAGAGAGATCTCTTTGGCGGGACGCTAGTGCGGATCATTCCATTGCTCGCGGCGGCGATGATTGTTCTTCGACTGGCCGCAATATCGGCCCACGTCGCCGTCGAACCGCAATGGCCGCGCGGCAATCTCGCACGGGCTAGCGTGCTTCAGGCTCTGGAGAAGTCCGGACAACGGCATCTGATTTTTGTCCGCTATCTGCCCGAACATGACGTGAATCAGGAGTGGGTCTACAACCGCGCGGACATTGATGAATCCACCGTAGTCTGGGCACGCGACATGGGGGCCGCGGAGAACCAGAAGCTCATCCAATACTTCTCGAACCGTAAAGTGTGGAGCTTGCAGCCGGATCGCTTGCCCGTACAACTAGTTCCCTACACTGCACAAGACGTGACTCCACTCAGCGGACACTCGAACCCATACTAGCGACCAAACAAAAACGAGGCTGCCTCTGGAAAACGGTCGGCCCAGGCGCCCTCGTTGTGCCCCGCACCTTCCTGAATCACCAGCCGCAAGCGCCTCTCGCGCAGACCCGCCAAATGCAGAATGTGCGCCAGAGACCGTACGTCATCCACGATACGTTGATCCCGGTCAGGCCGGCCGGTTTCTCGCGATCCAGTCGCGAGGAAGATTCGCTGCGGCCAGGTCTTGCACGAGCGGCTGTCTTTAAGCAGCTGCTTATTGGAAACGAATAGCGAGGGACTCTCCAGCAGGAGCTTTCCGAAAACTCCCGGGCGGACGATTACCGTATGCAAAGAAATAAGGGCGCCTAGTGACGATCCACCAAGGCCCGTATTCTTCGCGCCTTTCATCACGCGATAAGTCCGTTCAACTAGCGGCATGACTTCTCGAGTGAGGAAATCGGGGTAATGCTTCCCCAACGGCTTCGGAACCGGTGGATACAGAGAGCGGTAGGGGAGGAACTCCTTGATGCGCTCGACTGTCGCGTTGTCGATTCCGACAGCAATCATGGGCGGCACAATCGATTCGCGCGACAATCGCGTAAGAGTCTGATTGACCCGCCAATCAACACCCGCGAACGCAGTCGCGGGGTCGAACAGGTTCTGCCCGTCATTCAAATAGAAGACCGGGTACCGCCGGCCCTCATTCTCAGGGGAGTCGTATCCCGGAGGCAGCCACACGCGCAGCTTTCTCGTGTTGCCAAAAACGCGGCTGGGCAGTTCGTGGAAGCAAAGCTGGCCCGTGTCCGCGACGGACACAGCTTCCCTGCCTCGTTCGGTCTCGGTTGATTCTGGATTTATTTCAGTCATTAAGGAAGTTTGGCTTGGCCAGGACTATGAGCGGCCCTCGCCCAGTTCGAAGCGAACACGCAGGCCCGACAAAACCGCAATCAGCGCGATTGAGCCAAGCGAGGCCAGACACAGAACACACCACGTCCGGAGCACCTCAGCTTCTACATAAGTCAGGTAGAGCGAAAATGCGAGGCCCGCTATGCTCAGGAAGAGCAATAGCGCCGGAGTTTCTTGCTTCTCTTTTTGGAATATGCACAACCCCATCATGAAGACATACGCAATCAGTCCAAGCAAGGCCACGGGCATGCCGGCAATTTCGGAGTAAGCGCTGCGGTTCACCACATCGCAGTTGAAGGTTGTATTGATGTTACAAAATGAGGACGCGTCACGCCGATAATGATGTTGCAACGCGAGCGAGGAAGCGACGGCCCCCCCGACGCAGCACAAGATAACCAACAGGAAATAAACCTTCCGGCTCACTGGAGCGAACATCCTGTTTTGGTGGCGAGATCTACAAACGCGAGTTCCCCTTCGAAGCGCTCACCATTGGCAAACTGCCAGGTGGGAAAATTGTTCACGTGAGCCTGAATGCATTGGGGCTCTTCTTTGTGATCGGGTGTTCCGCATTCGATGTAATGAATTTTCTTAAACGAAGCACCAAACGCCTTCTTCTGCTCCTCGCAATGCGAACACCAGTACAAACCGTACATCATCGTTCCCTTATCAGTCAGACACTGCGCAAACCGATCCACAGGACCCTGGGTCCGCATCTTACCCAGATACCAGGCGCCGCCGAAGGCGCTGGCGATCAAAATAATCACCAAGAACTTCCGAGCTGCCGCAGCCAGAGGGGATGGGGGCGTTTCTTTCTTATTCTTGGATTTCGAGGGCATTCCTGATTCCTTATATCACGACGCGTAGTGCGTGATGCAGCACATTCAGACTCTCACAATGCAGGGTCGCCACTTCGCCGTCAATCATGACGTCCACCGGCGCATCCAGTGAAAACTCAATCTTCCGCACACCGCTCCGTTCGGCCAGCGGGTGCTGCGTGTGGGTCCCGGTATAAAGCCGCGGCAAGTTACGAATCAACCCGAGCCGCCCGATCGGACCCCAGCGAACGTATTCAATTAGCCCGTCGTCGGTTTGTGCGTCGGGGGCAATCATCATCTTCCCGCCGGTAAATTTACTGTTGTTGAATGTCAAGAAAAGGCTTCGACGGCGATCGACTTCTCCAGCACCGTCCGATCGCAACGGAAAAGCTCGTCGGTTCAAGCGCGCCAGCGTAACAAGAATGGACAACAAGTATCCCAGTTCTCCGAAGCGGCGGAAACGACGATGCCGCAGCATGGCTACATCTGCAGCAAAGCCGACGCTGAGGAGATTGATAAAATAGTATGCGCCGGCTTTGTGCTGGAGTCGGAACACGTCACAAGGTCGAGACTTCCCCGCAATGAGTGCTGCAGTCGCTTGGGAGAGGCCTTGCTTCGTGAAGTCGCGAAGAAACGAATTGCCTGTCCCCAAGGGTAAAAACCCGAGCGTAGGGGGTTCATGGCCCTCAGCTTCTGGAAACAGGCCATTCACAATCTCGCAAGAGGTGCCGTCGCCGCCGACCGCAATGAACTTGCGATAGCCGCCTGCATACGCATTTCGCGCAATCTGGATGGCATGCCCCTCCGCATTGGTCTCGGCAACATCAATGGCGAGCCCGGCTTCGCGAAGGCGCTTGAGCGCACTCCCAACGAGCTTGCCGGAGCGTCCTCCCCCGGCCGCCGGGTTCACGATTGCTAGAAATTGCTCGCTCACAGCGCAATTACATCCGAGCGTTGGATGACTCTACCGAGTTCTTCCGCCAGTTGATTGCGCTTAATTTTCATGGAAGCCGTACGCGGAAAGTCTTTGGCAACGACACAATAGCCGCCAATGCGTTTGAAGTCGGGCAAACGCCGATTCCTTGTAGCCATGTCTTCCCTAAGCCCATCCGCGAGTTCCTGTCCAGGCTCCAGGCGAATCACCATCACCAGCATTTCGCGTCCGAGATCGTTCGTCTTCCAAATGTAATTGGCCGCAAAAACGCAATATTCCTTTACCGGCAGCCCATCGAAAGCTGTCTCAATGTCCTCGGGATAGATATTCTTCCCGCCCGGCGTCACAATCATGTTTTTCTTGCGGCCAAAAAGCTGGAGATGTCCCGCTCCATCGAATCGCCCAAGGTCGCCGGTCAGCAACCACCCATCCACAATAGTCTCAGCCGTCAATTCTGGGTCGCTCAGATAGTGAGACATCACAGTCTTACTGCGGGCTGCTACTTCGCCAACGTTTTCGCTGTCCGGATTTAAGATGCGAAGTTCCACTCCCGGAAGTGGTTTGCCCACCGTATCCGATCGAAATGGCTTGCAGTCGTTCAATGTCAAAACAGTCCCGGCCTCGGTGAGGCCATAGCCATTCGACACGGGTATTCCCAGATCATAAAAAAACTGCAGCGTCGAGGGCTCCATAAACGCGCCCCCTACAAACATGGCTCG
>Ga0209068_10000618_pt1 | contig 19013 bp, 19 predicted proteins | sample ColStrG_CSR_2012_FD_187200 | JGI IMG/M metagenome (GOLD analysis project Ga0209068, IMG submission 187200) | Freshwater sediment microbial communities in response to fracking from Pennsylvania, USA - Cold Stream Run_MetaG_CSR_2012 (SPAdes)... | ecosystem: Environmental > Aquatic > Freshwater >... | reverse complement strand
GTCCAGCGCACGAGGGCGGCCTTGTCTCCGGGCTCGATGGCTTGGTTGATGGCCCCCCCAACCAGCGCGGGGACACTGACCCGGGCCACCGTCCACGCCAAGCCGACGATCACCCCGAAGGCCACGCCTTTCCATTGGTGACGCAGGGTGCCGCCCATGAGTTTCCACCCCTCCCGGCGACTGGAAACGGCGGTGGTCTCGTTGATGGCCCTGCTCCTTCTCCCGGTGGGGAACGTCAACCTACCGGGCCGCACCCCACGCCAGAAATGGGTTCGATTCAGCCCAGTAGCGCCGGGGCCAGCTCTCGCCAGCCATCGAGCGGCACGGCGGTCTGCTCAGCCAGGAGCACCTGCACACACACGTGATCGGCGCCGCGCTCATCATGGGCGCGCACGCGCTCGGCGACCGCGTCGACGCCACCCCAGACGACGATGGCGTCGACCAAGGCGTCGCTGCCGCCATCGGCCAGCTCGGCGTCGGTCCACCCCAGACGCTTGAGGTTGTTCGTGTAGTTGGGCAGGGTCAGGTAGATGGACATGTGCTGGCGGGCGATCCCCCGGGCGACGTCGGGGTCGGTCTCCAACACGACGGCCTGCTCCACGCACAGCCGGGGCCCGACTCCCATGGCCTCGCGGGCCAGCGTGGTGTGCTCGACCGGCACGAAGTACGTATGGGCTCCAGCCGTCCGGGTGGCGGCGAGTTCCAACATCTTCGGGCCGAGCGCGGCCAGCACGCGCTCGGGCGGTTCGGTCGGCGGCGCGGCCATGAACAGCGAGCCATCCATGGCGTCGAGGTACTCGCGCATACGCGTGAGGGGCCGGGCATAGGAGTGGCCCCGCAGGAAGTCCACGGCGGGCTGGTGGCTGACGCCCATCCCCAACAGAAAGCGACCCGGGAACGCCTCGGTCAGCGTCTTGTGGGCACCGGCCATAGCCATGGGGTCACGGCCCCAGATGTTGGCGACGCCGGTGGCCACCACGATCCGCGAGGAGCCGCTCAACAACAGGGCGGAGGAGGTCAACGCCTCGCGACCCATTGCTTCGGGGATCCACACCGCCCCATAGCCCAACTCCGCGAGCTCGGCCACGTGTTCCTGGGCCTGCGCCTGGGGAAGGAAGTCGAGCTGATAGGTCCACACACCAACAGAGCCGAGGTCCATGGCGGCGACCCTAGTGTCACCGTCAGCGGTACAGTCAGTCCATGACGGAAGCCACCACCGAGCTGCCTGCGCCCCCGTCGCAAACCCGTCGCTTCGCGCCTTGGGTGACGCCCGCTGGTCTCTTCGTCGCCGGGCTCGGTGCCTGCGCCTACATCGCCGTGGTCGACCCCAACCACTCGACGGCATACCCGCAATGCCCCACCAAGCTATTGACCGGCCTGGACTGTCCGATGTGCGGAGCTACCCGGGCGGTGCACTCATTGCTCCGTGGTGACGTCATTGGCGCCATGGATCACAACCTGGTGTTCGTGCTGTTGCTCCCCGCGTTTATCTACAGCTTCGTGGCCTGGACCGCCACGCAACTCGGCCACCCCATGCGACCGATCCCGATGTCCTCGAAATGGGTGTCCATCCCCCTGGCCGTCGTGCTCATCGCCTTCGCCATCGTCCGCAATATGTCGGGCCCACTCCACTGGCTCAACTCCGCCACCGCTTGACCGGCACGGGTTCGTGTCGTCGTCAGTCGATGCGACGAAGCTCGGCTCGGTAACGCGGACCGCGGGCGACGTAGGACGCGGCGGCCGTCGAGATCAAGAGCTCCTGATGGGCCGAACCATCTCGGAGCCGGGCGGGCACCCCGAGCGCCATCTTGCCCGCGGGGACCTCCATGCCGCCGGTCACGACCGCGTTCGATCCCACCAGCGCCCCGCTGCGCACGACAGCTCCGTGCAATACGACCGAGCCGTTCCCCACCAGGGCGCCGTCCTCAATGGTGCAGCCCTCGAGGTGCACCATGTGGCCGATCACGCAGCCGTCACCCACCACGGTGGGGAGGCCGGGGGCGCAATGCAGCACCGAGCCATCCTGGATGGACGTGCCGGCCCCGATATGAATCTCGCCGTCATCGCCGCGCAGCACCGCACACGGCCACACCGTTGACTCCGGACCGATCGTGACCTGGCCGATGATCACGGCGTCGGGATGGATGTAGGCCGACGGGTCGATCTGGGGCACGCGATCGCCAAGCGCATAGATGGGCATCGTCGCGCTACAGCTGGAAGTTGCCGTAGCCGCCGCGGAAGAACAGCAGCGGGCCGCCCTCACGCAACACGTCCAAGTCGGTCACGTCGCCGATCACGATGTCGTGGTCGCCGGACGGCACCACATCGGCGATCGAGCAATCGATGTAGCCCAGGACCCCGTCGAGGAGAGGTGCGCCGTTGCCCGACCGCTTCCAGCCGATCTCGGCGAACTTGTCCTCGGCCTTGCCGGCGAACACCCGGCACACCCCCTCTTGATCCTCAGCCAGGATGTTCACGCAGAACTGGCCCGCATGGCGGAGCTTCGGCCACGTCGTCGACGACTGCCCCACGCAAAACAACACCTGGGGGGGCTCGAGCGACAGCGAGGCGAAGGAACCGATGGCCGTTCCCGCCGGAGCACCCTCACACAGAGCGGTGATCACCGTGACGCCGGTCGGAAAGTGCCCGAGTACCTGCCGGTACTTCGCCGCGTCGAAGGCGGATGTGGGGGGAGCTTGATCAGTCACGGCGCGAAGGATAGCCAGTGACGAGGTCAGCGAAGAGCAGCGCCGACGGCACCCAACGACACCGTCACGCCTTCGGCCGCGGCGACGATCTCGAGCGTCGACGACCGCGGAACCTTCTCGCGGGCCTCGAGGAGAATCGAATCGACCATGAGATCGTCGTGGCTGGGGTCGTGGTGGAACAAGGCCAGGCGGCGAGCCCCAGACTGGGTGGCGACGGCCAGCGCATAGTCAACCGTGCAGTGCCCCCACGTCGCCTTCTGGGCGAAGTCGCTGGTCGTGTACTGCGCGTCGTGGATCAAGAGGTCGGCCCCCTCGCACAACTCGAGCACGCCGTCGGGCACAGTGAGGCTCCCGTCGAGCGGCTGCTGGTGGTCGGAGATATACACGACCGCCACGCCATCGCGTTCGACGCGGTAGCCGTTGGTCGGCCCGATGTGGGGCACCGAGCGCGCCGTGACCGCCACGTCTCCGATGGCGAATGATGTGTTCTCCACCTCGTGGAAGCGCAGCTCGCCGGGCAAGTCCGCCACCCGCACCGGGAAGTACGGCGGGGCCATGAACTCGTCGAAGGCACCGACGAGGGAGCCCGACTCGGGGGGGCAGGCGTAGATGTCGAACGTAGAGCCCGGGCGCAGGATGGGACTGAAGAAGGGCAGGCCCTGCACGTGATCCCAATGCAGATGAGTCACCAACGCGTGGCCACGGAACGGCGTGTTCTCCGGCAAGTCCGTGCCCCAGAAGCGGAGCCCCGTGCCGAGGTCGAGAACGATCGGATCCGCACCGGGGAAATCGACAGCCACGCATGCGGTGTTCCCGCCGTAGCGCTGGTTGGCGATACACGAGCAGGGCGTCGATCCCCGTACCCCGTAGAACGTGACGTTCAACGTCTGTTCACCCCCCGGTGATGTGGCCCACCTAGAACGTTTGGAAGAATACCCAGCGTCAGGCCCTGTGTCCCGCAATGTGACAACTGTCTCGGGCGGGGTCTGGTGGCCAGCCTGCACGGGTTCGACCCCGCCACGATCCGCACGCGCTGAGTAGGGTCGCCGCCATGACCCCCGCCGCCACCCCTGCTGCCATCACCGAAGGTCGCGTCGAGGCCAACAGCCTGACCTTCAGCTACCTCGAAGCAGGCTCCGGCCCGCTGGCCCTGTGTCTCCACGGATTCCCCGACACCGCCTACATCTGGCGTTTCCTCCTGCCTGAGTTGGCCGCGGCCGGATTCCATGCGGTGGCACCGTTCATGCGCGGGTACGCGCCCACCGCCGTGCCCACCGATGGCCATTTCCAGACCGGCGCGTTGGTCGCTGATGCCATCGCCCTGCACGAGATGCTGGGGGGCGATCGCGACGCGGTCATCATCGGCCACGACTGGGGCGCCATCGCCACGTACGGCGCGGCCGCCTTCGCCCCGGATCGATGGCGCCGCGTCGTCACCATTGCCGTCCCTCCGCTCAACGCGGTGGCCGGCGCCATGCTGACGTACGCGCAGCTGAAGCGGTCCTGGTACATGTTCTTCTTCCAGAACCCGCTGGCCGACGTGGTCGTGGGCCTGAACGATCTCGAGTTCATCGCCAACCTCTGGCAGGACTGGTCGCCGGGCCATGACGGCACGCAGGACGTGGACCACGTCCGCGACGCGCTGCGCGACCCGGCCAGCCTGGCCGCGGCCTTGGCCTACTACCGGGCCAGCTGGCAGCCCGATCTCCAGGTCCCGGAACTCCAGCCCCAACAAGACGCGTGCGCTCTGCCCACCCCCCAGCCGACGCTCTACCTTCACGGACGCGACGACGGGTGCATGGGCGTCGATTGGGCGGAGGGAGCCGCCGCCTTCCTACCCGCCGCTGGCTCCCGCGTGGAGATCATCGAGGATGCCGGCCACTTCCTCCTGGTCGAACAGCCAACACTGGTCAACCGTCTCATCGTCGAGCACCTCTCGGGATGACGACATGACGGCAGCGACGATCACCCGACCGACCTTGAGCGACGGACTCGTCGCCGTGGTCAAGCGGGACTGCCCCACGTGCGCGCTGGTGGCACCGGTGCTGGCCGACCTGGCCGACCGCCTCGCCAGCACCGGACAAACGCTGACCGTCTACACCCAGGACGACCCCGAGTTCCCGCCTGGGGTGGAAGGGGTCGACGATCTGGATCTCGATGTGTCGTACCGCCTCGAAATCGAGACGGTGCCTACCCTCTTGCAGATCGAGGCGGGGGCCGAATCAGCCCGGATCGTGGGGTGGTCGCGGGACGAGTGGCGCGCCTTCACCGGATGCGAGGACCTGGGCGAGGACCTCCCCGAGTACCGCCCCGGCTGCGGGTCGCTCACGCTGGATCCGAGCCGCGCTGACGAGCTGACCGTTCGCTTCCAAGGCTCGACCCTGCGCAGCCGCCGGGTGACCCTGGCCGCACTCGAGGACGAGATGGAGGCGCTCTTCGATCGGGGTTGGACCGACGGGCTCCCCGTCGTACCTCCGACCCCGGTCCGAGTCCTGCGAATGTTGGAAGGCACCACCCGAGCCCCGGACGAGGTGGTGGCCATGGTCCCGCCCGACCTGGTGGAGTGCACCGTGGAGAAGGTGGCCATCAACGCCGTGTTGGCCGGCTGTCGCCCCGAGTACCTCCCGGTGGTATTGGCCGCGGTCGAGGCCGCCTGCACCGACGACTTCAACATGCACGGCCTGTTGGCCACGACGTACTTCAGCGGTCCGGTGGTGATGGTGAACGGTCCCATCACGCGAGCCATCGGTATGAACTCGGGCATCAACGCACTCGGCCAGGGCAACCGAGCCAACGCCACGATCGGCCGAGCCCTGCAGCTGACCGTGCGCAATGTCGGCGGCGGCGTGCCCGGAGGGGTAGATCGAGCGACGCTGGGCAATCCCGGCAAGTACACGTTCTGCTTCGCCGAGGACGAGGTGGGCTCGCCGTGGGAGTCATTGTCGGTGGAGCGGGGCTTTGCCGCCGACGCCTCGACCGTGACCCTCTTCGCCGGCGAGGGACCCCGCGGCGTGGTCGACCAGCTTTCGCGGACCCCCGAGTCACTGGCGCGGTCGCTCGCGCTGGGGCTGCGCGGCATCGCCCACCCCAAGCTGGCCCTCGCCTTCGACGGCGTGCTGGTGGTCTCCCCCGAACACGCCCGCGTCTTTCACGAGGCGGGCTGGACCAAGGCCCGCCTCCGCCAGGAGTTCGATGAACTCCTCGCCCTCGACGGCACCGAGTTGGCCCGTGACGCGGGAGGCATCACCGAGGGCATGCCGGAGTTCCTATCGGGAACCACCGTGCCCAAGTTCCGTGACGGCGGGCTGCTCATCGTGCACGCTGGTGGAGGAGCCGGGCTGTTCAGCTCGATCATCGGGGGCTGGGTCTCCGGTTCCAGTGGAAGCCAACCAACGACGTTGGAGATTCGACCATGACCGCACGCAACGCTCCTGCTCCCGAGACGGTGGTGCTCGACCCGACCGCTGAGCGCAAGCCGGCCCAGCGTCAGTTGTTGGAGCGGCCGGGTTCGCTCGATGGGGCGACCATTGGCCTCCTCGACATCTCTAAGGCGCGCGGCGACGTGTTCCTCGATCGGCTGGAGGAACAGTTGGTGGCCCGCGGGCTTCGGGTCGAACGGTTCCGCAAGCCCACGTTCACCAAGCCGGCCCCCATCGACCTGCGCCACGAGATCTCCACCAAATGTGATGTCGTCATCGAGGCGCTGGCCGACTGAGGAAGCTGCACGTCGTGCAGTGTGCACGACATCGCTGATCTAGAGGCTCGTGGGGTGCCTGGTGTGTTCCTGGCCTCCACGGAGTTCATCGACGCGGCCGAGGCCCAAGGCCACGCCATCGGCTTCCAACCAGCGCGGGTGTTTGTTCCTCACCCGATTCAGGATCGCACCGACGACGAGATGCGAGCCCTCGCCGATGCCGCGGTGGACGACATCCTGGCGGCCGTCACCACTCCCCCCGCCGACTGACGCGCCCGCAGCCGCGGCGAGCTACGGGAGGGTGAGCGAGCCGTCGTCGTGTTCGACGACCAGACCGTCGCGAACGAGCGAACCCACGGCCGTCGCCGTCCGCCCGGCGTCATCGGGCCACCCGGCGGCGCGGGCCACATCAGCCGCGTCGAGGCGCCCATCACGGCGCAGGCAGGCCACCAGGCGACCGCGACCCTGCCGGTCGGACCCGACGAACGAGGACTGTCCCTTGCTTGTCCCGGCCGATCCTCGTGCCGGGTCCGGCGCGGCATTGTTGGTCTGGAACCACGCACACCCGCGCCTGACCGGACACACCTCGCAGGCCGGCGTCCGGGCTCGACACACCGTGGCCCCCAGGTCGAGCATGGCCTGGTTCCAGGCCCATCCCTGGCCAGGGGGCACGGCGGCATCGGCCAGGGCCTGAGCCTCGGCGACGCGAAGCGTGCGGCCGGTCGTCCGGGCCAGCACCCGCGCCGCGTTGGTGTCGACGACCCCGACGTCACGGTCGTGGGCGAAGGCCAGCACCGCCCGGGCGGTATAGGGGCCGATGCCGGGGAGCGCCATCAGTCCCCCGAGGTCATCGGGAAGCCGTCCGTCATGGTCACGGACCACGAGACACGCCGCTCGATGCAGGTTGACCGCCCGACGGTTGTAACCGAGCCCCGCCCAGAGTGTGATGACGTCACCGACACTGGCGGCCGCGCAGCTGGCCACCGTGGGAAGCCGCTCCAGGAACGCCTCGTACTTGGGCACGACGCGACTCACCTGCGTCTGCTGCAACATGAGCTCGCTGACCAGAACCGCCCAGGGGTCTCTGGTCTCCCGCCAAGGCAGGTCCCGGCGAGCGTCGACCGTCCAGGCCAGAAGCCCACGCTGAAGCCCGGTCAGATCCGCTCGCACCAGAACACATCGGTCTCGTAGGGAAAAGTGAAGTGATCGCGGCCGGCCAGGTCGGGATGGGTCCGGGTCAGCTCGGCCACCTCGTCCAGGCAGGCCTGGCGGGATTCATCGTCGAGGGCTGACACGTAGCTGGTCGAGGCCGCCCGCTGGACCAGCAGCCCAGGAGTGACATCTTGGCGATAGGCGAACCGGCGATGGTGCAACGGCCTGAAGCGACCGGAGGCGGCGACCACCGCGGACCAGTCCCAATCGGGCTGGTAGGGCTTCTGTCCGGCGGCGGCCACCAAGACGTCCTCGAAGCGGCGGACCCAGTCGACACTCATATCGCGCACGTTCCACACCAGGGCCAGCCCGCCCCCGGGGCGGAGCACCCGGTGTATCTCGGCCAGAGCCGCCGGCGGATCGAACCAGTGGAACGCCTGGGCGGCGATCGCCCCGTCGAAGCTGGCATCGGGCCGGGGGATGGCCTCGGCCACGCCATCGACCACGGTGACATCGGGCAGCGACTCGTGGAGTTGGGCCCGCATAGCGGCCACCGGTTCGACGGCGACCACGTCAGCGCCCGAGGGGACCAGCAGGCGAGTGAACTTGCCGGTGCCCGCGGCCAGATCCAGCACCGAGCGGCCGGGGCGCAGCCCCAAAACCTCCACCACGAGCGCCACCGCATCTGCGGGGTACGACGGGCGAGCCTGTTCGTAGTCCTGGGCCCCCCGCTCGAAGCCGACGGCGGCGGCCCGGCTCAGGCGCGCGCCGGGCTCGGCTGCGAAACGGGCGGGGTCATCAGCGCTCCCCATGTTTGTCAGCCTTCGGTGCCCGCCCAGATCGATTCGTCGTAGGGCCGCCCACGGGGCGGAGCGAACTCGGCCTTCCAGACCATGACCTTGCGCCGGAAGTAGCAGACCTCTTCGCCTCGCTGGTTGATGCCCTTCGTCTCAACGGTGACGATGCCCCGGTCGGGCTTGGACGACGACTCCTTCTTGGCCAACACCCGCGTCTCGGCGTAGATGGTGTCGCCGTGGAACGTCGGGCGTTTGTGAGTGAGCGACTCGATCTCGAGGTTGGCGATGGCCGAGCCGCTGACATCGGGGACGCTCATCCCCAGGACCAGTGAATACACGAGGTTGCCAACGACGATGGGCTTGCCCATGGGCGACTCATGTTCGGCGAACCAGTTGTTGGTGTGCGTTGGGTGGTGGTTCATCGTGATCATGCAGAAGAGGTGATCGTCGGCCTCGGTGATGGTCTTTCCCGGCCAATGCTTGTAGATGTCGTCAATCTCGAAATCTTCGAAGTAGCGGCCGAAGGGGCGGTCATGGACGGTCACAAGGCACCTCAAGAAGCTGACTCAGCGCGAGCGGTCGCCTACACTGTGTGGGCACCGAGGCGGCGGAATTTTGCGGACGACGCAGCCTAGGCAGGGTTGCGACGGTGGAGCCACCGGGGAGACGAGCACGGACATGGCGGCGGGACCGACCGAACGCGACGTGATGAGGCGGGGCGACAGCTCCTATCTCGAATCGCGCGAGCGTCAACTCCGCCTGTGGAACATGACCCTCACGGCTCGCTATATAGCGCTCACCGTCGGAGCGATTCTGTGCCTCTTCCCCATCGCCGGGCCCCAGCACTGGTGGATTGCCGCCGCGCTGGTGGGGGTGGCACTCCCCTACAACGCCCTCAACCACTGGATCATGCGTCGCCACGGTCGGTTGAGCCCCACCCTGGCGTTCAGCGACCAAGTGCTGGCCCTGACGTTCATGGCCCTGCTCCCCGCCTTGATCCAACCCATACTCATGGTGATGCTGGCCATCAATGCCACCTCATCGGTGGCGTTCGGTCGCAAGGTGGCCGCTCAGGCCGCCGCAGTTGGCGCCTTGGGAGCGTGCGCCATTGCCGCGATCACCCGACCCGACGAAGCATTCGCCGCACTCATCGTGTACCTCGTGGCCTCGGCCTTTCTCATCACGGTGGTGGGCAGCATCGCCGAGATCGAACGCGAGGTGCGCGCTCGCTACGTCGAGCTCATGGGAGGCATCGACGCCGTGGTGTGGGAACAACTCACTCACCATCCCACGACGCTCTATGTGAATCGTCGGGCCGAGGAGCTCCTCGGCTACCCGGCCGCGGCGTGGCAGGAACCCGGATTCTGGGCGGCCCATGTGCACCCTGGCGACGTCGAGTGGGTCCAGGCCCGCTATCGCCACGCGGTGAAGACTGCCGCCAACATCGAAGTCGAGTACCGCTTCATCGCCGCCGACGGTCGCGTCGTGCACCTCCACGACCGCATGCGGGTCGAGACCGACCCGCTCGGCCACGCCAAGCACGTGCGCGGGGTGATGGTCGACGTCACCGACCGCAAACGGGCCGAGCAACAGATGGAGCAGTACCTGAACCTGGTCGACCGCCTGGAGACGGCGCTGTTCGTATTCGATCTGGCCGACGTCTCCGATGACACCAGCCTCACGATTCTGGCCGCCAACCCTGAAGGCCTGAAGTTGCTGGCCCGACGCGAGGGCGATGTCGTGGGTCAACGGTTCGTCGACGTCGTCGACATCGTGCGTCTACCCGACCTCGAGCTCATCTATCAGGCGCTGGCGTCCGTCGCCCGCTCCGGCGAGGGATTCCAGTTCGACGACTTGCGACTGAATCGCGATGACCCGACCATGCCCATCTTCTCCGCCAATGTCTTCCCGTTGCCGGGCGGTGCGGTCGGCGTATCGCTCCAAGACGTGACCGACCGGGTGGTGGCCACCGAGGACCTGCGTCGCCAGGCGCTCCATGACGGACTCACCGGGCTGCCCAACCGCACGATGCTGAACGATCGGCTCCGACACGCGCTCCAGCACGCGTCGCGCACGTTCGCTCCGGTCGCCCTCGTGGTCATGGACCTCGACCAGTTCAAGGAGGTCAACGACGCTCTGGGTCACGACCACGGCGACCGGCTCCTCATCGAGATGAGTCGGCGCCTGCAGCGGGAGCTTCCGCAGGCCGACACCGTGGCTCGACTCGGTGGGGACGAGTTCGCCGTTCTCCTGACCACCGAGGGCAACCTCGAGGGCGCCCGTCAGGTGGCCGATCAGATCACCGCCGCCCTGGAACAACCCTTCCATCTGGGGGGCATCTCGCTGCATGTGAACGCCAGCATCGGCATCGCCGTGTACCCGGAACACGCGGTCGATGCCGAGACGTTGGCTCGGCGGGCCGACGTCGCCATGTACACCGCGAAGCGCACGGGTGGCGGGGTTGCCGTGTACTCCCCCGAGCACGACCAGTCCAGCGTCCGTCGGCTGGCGCTGCTGGGCGAACTCCGACGAGCCATCGCCGAAGACGAACTCACGCTGCACTACCAGCCGGTCATCGAACTCGCCACCGGTGCGGTCCGTGCCGTCGAGGCCCTTGTCCGTTGGGACCACCCCACCCACGGCCTGATGCCACCCAGTGAGTTCATCGAGCTGGCCGAGGTCTCCGGACTCATCCAACCGTTGACCCGATGGGTCTTGGCCCACGCGGTGGACCAGATCGTGTCCTGGCGCGCCCTCGACCTCGATCTACGGGTGGCGGTCAACCTCTCGGTTCGCAACCTCTACGACATCGAACTGGTCGCCTGGCTGAACGCGCTGCTCACGGAACGGGGTGTCGATGCCGCCCTGCTCACCCTCGAGATCACGGAGAGCGAGCTGATGGACGACCCGGTCTACGCCATGGAAGTCCTCGGCAAGCTCAAGGCACTGGGCGTCGCCACCAGCATCGATGACTTCGGGACCGGCTATTCATCGCTGGCCTACCTCAAGAACCTGCCCATCGATGAGCTGAAGATCGACCGCTCGTTCGTTGGCGCGATGGTCGATGACGACAGCGACCTCACCATCGTGCGCTCGACCATCGACCTCAGCCACAACCTGGGTCTCGATGTCGTGGCCGAGGGTGTAGAGAACGCCGAAACCCTGGAGCAGCTGGCCGACCTGGGCTGCGACCGGGCGCAGGGCTACCACCTCTCACGGCCCCTCACCCCCGAGGCTCTCGTGCACTGGATGACCGATCCCGCCAACCGCCAGGACACCGTCGAGATGCGGCCAGCGACTCCCCATCGCCGCTGGCGAGCCATATGACTTGACCCTCCGGTCGGCAAGCCTCCCTTCGGGTGGCTTCGCCCATCCGGGTGACACCGGTCGTGCTGCTCCGGCTGGCGCCTGCGCAACGTCACCCCCCGGTCGGCGCCCCGACGTTCACTCGCGCGAAAGGGCCGAATGCCCCATTTTCTGTTTCGCGTTGTGGTGTCAACCTGGGGGCAGCGAAGGGAGGTATCAGACCGTGGATCGTTGTCGAACGCACGAGCACTCTCAGGCACTTGGCACCTGCCGCACCTGTCGCGGCGAGTTCTGTGAACCATGCCTGGTCTATGCCTACGGGCGGTCGAAGACCCCCTATTGCCTTCGCTGCGCGCTCCTCGCCGCCGGCACCACGCCGACCGACGCTTGGACCGCCGAGTACTCCATCAGCGCCTGACCTCCTCGGTTGGGACCGCGTCGGTACCCGTCGGTAGCCTCTGGCCATGACTGCTGACCTCACCTCGGCCAAGGCGGTGATCGACCTCGCCCAAGAGGTCGTGAGCGGCGCAACCCGCGTGCTCGCCGGCGGCTCGATCGACGCCAACCAGGTGTTGGCCTACGACCTGGCCCACGCGGCCGCCGCCGTGGAAACCGCCCGGGCCATGCTGCACTACGGCGACAAGGGCGACCTCGAAGCAGATATGGCCTGCGCGTTCGTCGCCGACACGGTCGCTGACCTGGCCGCCAAGTTCTACGGCCGCGAGACCGAATGGGGCGCGGCACCCGGCGCCTTGGACGACGCTCGCGGGTTCGTGGCGACGTATCGCGACCCGGGCTTCCTGGCCAAGCTGGCCTTCACCGAGGGCCCACGCCACCTCGACGACGACTTCGAGCTCGTGCAGGACACGTTCCGTCGCTTCGCCGACGACAAGATCCGTCCCGCCGCTGAACACATCCACCGCTTCAACGAGGACATCCCCGAAACGATCATCAGCGGCCTGGCCGAGATGGGCGGATTCGGGCTGTCGGTGCCGGCCGAATACGGGGGCTACAGCGAGGGCGGCGAGAGCGAATACATCGGCATGGTGGTGGCGACCGAGGAACTGTCGCGCGGTTCGTTGGGCGTCGGCGGCTCGCTCATCACGCGCCCCGAGATCCTCACCCGCGCCCTGCTGGCCGGAGGCACCGAGGAGCAGAAGCAGTCGTGGCTGCCCCGCTTGGCCAGCGCCGAGGTCATGGCCGCGGTGGCCGTCACCGAGCCCGACTTCGGCTCAGACGTCGCCGGCATCAACGTGACCGCCGTGCCGACCGAAGGTGGCTGGCTCATCAACGGCGTGAAGACCTGGTGCACCTTCGGGGCTCGGGCCAACGTCTTGATGCTGTTGGCTCGCACCGATCCCGATCGCTCGAAATCTCATCGGGGCCTCTCGATGTTCGTGGTGCCCAAACCCATTGGCCGGGGCCACGGATTCGAGTTCGTGCAGGAGACCGGGGACGGCGATGGGGCCGGTGTCGGAGCAGCCGGCGGCGGCAAGATGGAAGGTCGAGCCATCGACACCATCGGCTACCGGGGCATGCACTCCTACGAGATCGCATTCGACAACTGGTTCGTCGCCGCCGAGAACCAGGTCGGGCTCGACGATGGCTTGGGCCGGGGTTTCTACTACCAGATGGCGGGCTTCGAGAACGGCCGACTACAAACGGCCGCCCGCGCCGTCGGTGTCATGCAGGCGGCCTACGAGGAAGCTCGCCAATACGCTCAAGATCGTGTCGTGTTCGGCCAGCCCATCTCCGAATACCAGCTGACGCAGGTCAAGCTGGGGCGCATGGCCGTGGTCATCCAGGCGGCGCGTCAGTTCGCCTACGAGGTAGCCCGGATGATGGGCCGCGGCGAGGGACTTCTGGAGGCTTCGATGGTCAAGGCCTACGTGTGCAAAGCCGCAGAGTGGGTGACCCGTGAGGCAATGCAGATCCACGGTGGGTTCGGGTACGCCGAGGAGTACCCCGTCAGCCGGTACTTCGTCGATGCGCGGGTCTTGTCCATCTTCGAGGGGGCCGACGAGACGTTGTGCCTCAAGGTCATCGCCCGGCGGATGGTCGACAACAGCAGGTAGCCCGACGGAGTGTGGAACGCTGTTGGGGTGACCGCGGGTCCCCCGACCTCTCCGCTCGACACCAGGGCCCCCACCGCGCTGGTGCTCCTGGCCTGGGATGACGACGGTCAGCCCCTCATCCACGCCGGCAACGCCTTGGCCGCCGACCTGCTCGCCCACACCCGCGACGAGCTGGCCGGTCTGGCCCTCACCGGCCTTCTGCCCTTCGAGGATCTCGAGGTGTTGGCCAACGCCATCGAAGATGCCGGCGAGGGGACCTCCGCACCCCTGGTGTTGCGCTGGGGCAGCCACCCTCCCTTGACGTTCGTCGGCGCTCGCTTGCAACGCCTGGACAACGGTGAGGTACTCGCGGCGCTGACCGACCTGACCGATCAATATCGCCTCGACACCATGTTGTGCGGAGCCGGCTCGGGAGTATTCATCGCCGACCTCGACCGCCGGGTGCGTTGGATGTCACCCATGACCGGGGCGGTGCTGGGGATCCCGCCGGAGACGTTCATCGGCCAGGATTTTCTCGGCTTGGTCCACCCCGATGACCAACCCGAACTGCTGCGAGCCACCACCGAGATGTTGACGCACCCGGGCGTCGAGGTGATCCGGTCATACCGGCTGCGCCATCCCCTCATCGCCGATACCTGGTGGCGGCTGCGGAGCAGCTCGACCTACCTCCCCGACGACCCGGCCATCGGCGCCGTGGCCACGCGCATCGAGTTGACGATTCACGCCGAGGCCGACGCCGCCGACCAGGGCGCCCAGATGACGCTGGGCGAGATGAGTCCCTCGGCCGTCCTCATGGCCGCCGCCGGACGAATGACTTTTCGCAACAACCTGGCCCGTCAGACCCTCGGCCCCTACGCCGAACTCGACGAGCCTGAGGCCTGGGTCGATGCCCTGCGCTTTGCCCATCGCGACGGCGTGGTCAATGCATTGCGCCGGGCCAGCGAGGACGGGCAACGGGGCACCGCCCTCGCGGCGCTGGATCGGGCCGGGGGAGCCACCCAGTGGCTGCGGGTGGAGACGGCGCCGGCCATGGACGAAGTCGGAAATACGGTGGGCTATATCGCCACGCTGCTCGACGTCACCACCGAGACCGAGACCCGCGAACAGCTCCAGGAAGCGCAGGCGCAACTCTGGGAGCTGGCCAACCACGACCAGCTCACCGGCCTGCCCAACCGCATGCAGTTCACCGACCGGCTGGAACGAGCATTGGGCCATCTGCGTCGCGAGCATCGCCCGGTGGCAGTGCTGTACTGCGACCTCGACCTGTTCAAGCCCGTGAACGATGAGCGCGGCCATCAGTCGGGCGACCTGGTACTCATCGAGGTGGCCAAGCGCCTCCGCGACGCCGTCCGTCGCACCGACACGGTGTGTCGCTTCGGGGGCGACGAGTTCGTCGTGATCTGCGAGGGCTTCGCCGACACGGCTGGTATCCGCGACCTCGGCGAGCGGCTCATCGCCGCGTTGCATCCCCCGGTGGTGCTGGCCGACGGGCCAGTTCAGGTGACCCTGAGCGTGGGTATGGCTGTGGCCGACCAACTCTCGACCGTCGAGGGCCTGCTGGCCAACGCCGACCGCGCCCTGTACCAAGCCAAGGAGTCGGGCCGCGATCGATTGATCGAGTCTGACTGACGAGCGGCTCAGGCCACCGAGGCGAGGTCTGCGGGCAGGAGCTGGTCGTTCAGAAGCTGACCAAACCGCTCCGGATTTCCCCCGACGAACGAGCGACAAAGGGGGAGGCCTTCCAGATAGCAGGAGATGTACGCCCGCCAGGTCTCGTCGGTCAAGAACTCGAGCATCTTCTCAGCGCGATCCCGGCTCACCAGCCCCCACCGCTGCGCGTAGGCCAACGCGTCGTCCGACGCCGCCCCGTCCTCGTGCAACAAGAAGGCCACATTCCCGCGAACGTTGTTGAGCGCCTCGCCCGCCTCGGTCACCGTCGCGACCACCTCGGGGTCGTAGGGCACGCCCAACGGCCGGAGATGGTCGGCGACCAACTGCTCAGGTCGGGTACCGAGGAGGATCTCGAGCCCGAGATCGGCGAGACCCTCGGCCAGAAGGCACTGCGGGGTTCCTACCAGGAAGATCGTCTCCTCCATGTGGCCGCGCTGGCGGACCAGGCCGACCTCCTTGCGGCTGTGCTCGGTGTGGTGACCGGGATAGGCCTCATGGGCCACCAGGTGGGCGATGGTCGGGCTCAGAACCGGGAGGTCGGTGTTGATGGCCACCCTGCTGGACAGCCCGCCCTGGTAGTAGTTGAAACCCGACCAGGGCTGGTTGGTCACCAGTTCCCACTCGATGTGCTCGCCCTCGGGAAGGCCGAAGAGGCGGTGCGTGCGCTCACGGAAGTCTTCGGCCAGCGAGTCGATCACGGGTCGCAACTTCTCGGGTGGTATGGCAAGGCCCTCGCGCCAGGTTGTGTAGCGCTCGGACAACGAGCCCGACCCCGGGAGCACGTCGTCGAGACGCCGATGGGCCGCCTCGAACTCCTCCTCGTCACGGCGCTGCGGCCGAACGCCGTAGCACTGCTCGACTTCATCGGCATAGGACACCTGGGCGCCGTTCAGCTTGCGGGCCGAGGTGTGGAGACCCACGATTTGTCCTCGCAGCCACCGACGCCGGTCGGCACCGAGATCCGGTTCGCCCGCTCCCCCATCCAGATCCACGATCAATTGACCGGCGTCGGCCACCAACTCGGCCGGCTCGCTGAGCGGCTCTTGGTCCACCCGCTCAGCCAGCGAAGGGGGACCGTAGTAGGCATCCACGAACCCGTCGACGTGTCGGCCCAGCCGGAGCCCTAACTCGATGTAGCGATCGACCGGGGTGGCAGAACCGCGGTCGCTGCTCACGCCAGGTTGGCCCGCAGGAACCCTATGGTCTCCGCCCAGGTCGAAGTCGAGGTGGCCTCGTCGTACACCTCGGGTCGGGTGTCGTTGAAGAACGCATGGTCGACCCCGGGATGGACCACCAGCGTGGCGTCCTTGCCCAGGCCCCGGAGCTGCGCTTCGAGTTGCGCCGCCAACTCGGGCGTGAAGAATCCGTCGTTGCCGGCGTAGTGGCCGAGCACCGGAGCCTCAAGTCGCGACCAGTCAGGCTGGGCGTGCTCCCAGGGGATCAGCCCGTAGTAGGGCACGCATGCTCCGACGGCGTCGGGCCGTTGCACGGCGAGCATGAGGGCGAGGCCACCGCCCATGCAGAAGCCGGTCACACCCACCTTGTCGCTGCTCACCGAGTCGAGGCCGACCAACAGGTCAACCGCACCGCTCATGTCTTTGGCCGCGGTCTCGATGTTGAGCGCCATCATGAGCTTGCCCGCCTCGTCTGGCTCTCTCGTGGTGACCCCGTGGTAGAGATCGGGCGCCAACGCAGTGAAGCCCTCGGCCGCGAACCGGTCGCACACCTCCTTGATGTGGGGGACCAGGCCCCACCACTCCTGGATCACGATCAGGCCCGGCCCGACGCCGGTCGCGGAGGTGGCCAGGTAACCGCTGGCGTCGTGCCCGTTGCTCGGAAAATCGACGAGTTCGCCCATGGCCGAACCCTAGCGAGACTTCAGTAGGCCCCGCCGAGCTTGCGGTGGTCCCACGAGACGATCTTCTCGGGCACAACCTCGATGCACACCCGCTTGGTGGCCATGGCCTGAGCCACGGCCGGGATGTCCGCGGGGTCGTTCACCGGGATGTAGCGCTCGACCACGTTCTCGGCGACCTCCATCAGCGGCCCCTGCTCCTCGTGGACCACGGCTCGACCCACGATCTCGACCCCTCGCAGTTCCTCATAGACGTCACCGTCCTCGACGAGCACCGTGATGCGCGGATCTCGACGAACGTTCTTGACCTTCTGGCTCTTGGTGAACGTCTCGAAGGCGGGATTGCCGTTGAGGAAGCCGTACCACATGGCGACGAGGTGGATGTTCCCGTCGGGTCCCATGGTGGCGATGTTCATGACGTGACGACCGTCGAGGAAGGCCTTCACCTCGTCATCGGTCATGCGGATGAGATCTCTTCGTGACATGACCCGCACGCTAACGCGAGGGAGCGCTCCGACGCGATGAGGAGGCCTCAGCCGGGAAGGGGGACAACCCTTTCCCAGAGACAGGTGGCCGGGGCTGGTTCGGTGGTGGTCGGCCGATCAGAACACATCACCGCGAAAGAGCTCCGGGGCAATGGGGCAGTCGATGCGGGTCAGGGCCTCTGCCACCGTCTCCGGACCTCGGGTCCCCACGACCCGATCCACCAGGTCCAACGGCACAAACTCGTCGTCTCCGTCCCACGGATCGGCGCCCCGCTCGACCCGGCTGCGCAGCCCATCGAACATGCGCGTCGGCAGCAACCGACCCACACCCCCCACCAGCCACACCGGCACCCCGGCATGGCGGGCCACCGCGGCCGCGGCCCGTGCCCCGCTCACCGATAGGAACGCATCAGGACCGATGGCCGGTGATTCGAGCAGCACCAGATCGCTGGCCGCCACCGCGGCGCCAAGGCCCTGTTGCGCCACATCGGTGGCTTCCAGATCCGCCTGCCACAACCGGCTCACGAACCCGGAGGCCTCGCCGCGGGTGTCGACGGCCAAGACTTCGATGTCCCCTCGCCGGGGCAGGGCATCACTGATTTCGTCAGGCCAACCCAGCACCGTCACGGTGGCATCGTCAGGCAGGGCGTGGGCCAGAGCTGCCCCGGTGCGATCGGCTTGCACCTCACCGGCCGCCACCCAGATTTCGTTGGCCGGGTCACCGGCGGTGAGCACCCGAGCGGCAAACCACAGCAACGGTCCCGACGTCGGCTGGCGCGACACGATGCGCCGGCACGCGGTGACCAGGCCTTGGGGATCGGAACTGAAGCTGGCCAACGCCGCGGCCGTCTCCTGTACGAGAGCGCTTTGCGGCGCGCCTGACGCGCGGGCGACATAGCGAAGGCGCTCGATGGGGTGCATCAGAGGTGACGATACCGCCGCCAAGGCGGCGGGCCCTCAGCCGGTCAAGGCAGGCGTGGCCTCAGCAGCGACCGCCGGCGGGCGGTGGCCGGTGGCTGAGTCGTCGAAGTCGTCGTTGTGGTCGCAACGGCGGCGATGTCGAAGGTCGTGTCGGTGTGTAGCCGAAGTCAGTCGCCGCGGTGATCGCTCGGGTGGGGACGTCCGTGCAGGTCCCGCCAGCCGACCTTGACCTAGATGCCGGGCTTGAACACCATCAGGTAGAGGAGGACCAGCAGCAACAGGTGCAAGATGCCGGTGAACATCGGGACCCGCTTGGCGGCCGACTCGTCACCGCCGGCCAGCTTGCGCT
>Ga0209068_10000616_pt1 | contig 19039 bp, 14 predicted proteins | sample ColStrG_CSR_2012_FD_187200 | JGI IMG/M metagenome (GOLD analysis project Ga0209068, IMG submission 187200) | Freshwater sediment microbial communities in response to fracking from Pennsylvania, USA - Cold Stream Run_MetaG_CSR_2012 (SPAdes)... | ecosystem: Environmental > Aquatic > Freshwater >... | reverse complement strand
GCTCCGAAGTTGGCGACCCGGCGACGATTGAGAAGACGACATCGTTGCTGTCGTCGGTCCTTACCCGGATCGACGATTCGCCGGTCCCCGTCGTGTGTCGGGTCAACGGCGCGGCCTTCGGCGCGGGCTTGGCCATCGTCGCGGCCGCGGACATCAGCATCGCGGCCGCCGACGCCGTCTTCGGACTGCCCGAGGTGCGTTTTGGCCTGGTCGCCGGCCCGGCCGCGGCGGCCTGTATGGCCCGGATAGGGCAGACGGCTGCCCTGGACCTGCTGCTGACCGGCCGTCGCTTCGGAGCCCGCGAGGCAGACCTGATGCATCTATTGTCCGCGGTGGTCGAACGCCCGATGCTCGACGAGACCGTCGAGGCGCGCGTCGCCGAACTGCTGCTCGGCGATTACGACGCACTCTCCGTGACTCGCCGCCTGACCCGGGCGCTGTCCGGACCCTCGATGGCCCAGCGGCTGCAGGCTGTCCGTGCGGCGGCGGAGGCCGAGACGCCAGGGCGGGATGGGTATCAACGGCGCGGCCTGGCCCGGGGTCCGGTGCGCGACGTGGACTGGCGTGATGTGCCGGCGCGACCCGACCGCGCGCTGCCGACCTCCGAGCTGCATCCAGGCCTGCGCGGCGAGCTCCTTCCGCTCGGGCCTGTGGTGGTGACCGTCGGCACGTTCGACGGTATCCACCACGGGCACACTGCGATCATCAGCCGTGCGGTGACCCGCGCCCGAATTCTCGGGCTGCCCAGTGTGCTGCTGACGTTCGATCCGCACCCGGCCGAGGTCGTGCGCCCTGAAACGCACCCAGCGGTCCTCACGACGATCGCCCGCCGCGCCGAATTGGCTGCTGAGCTCGGCGTCGACCATGTGCGAGTGGTCGAGTTCGACGTGAATGTCGCTCACCTCGAGTCGACCGAGTTCGTCCAGCAGGTCCTCGTCGAGCGACTGCATGCTGCGGAGGTTGTTGTCGGCGCGAATTTCCGGTTCGGTTACCAGGCGTCCGGGTCGGCGCAGCGCTTATCCGAGCTGAGTGAGCGTTTCGGGTTCGTCGCCGAGGCGGTCGACCTCGTGCGCTTGGGCGACACCGTGGTCAGCGCGACGTTCATTCGGTCCTGCATCGAGGGTGGCGATGTCGCACAGGCCCGATTGGCACTGGGCCGGGCTCACCGCGTCGACGGGGTAGTCGAGCACGGCGACCACCGCGGTCGGTCGCTGGGTTTCCCGACCGCCAATCTACGCACCGACCGGTTCGCCGCCGTTCCGGCCGACGGCGTGTACGGCGGGCGGGCGGTTCTGCTCGACGAATGGGGACAGACCGACGCGTCGATACAGTTAGGCTCTGCGGCGATCTCGGTGGGCCGCAATACCACCTTCGACGGCCGGCAGCGGCGGGTGGAAGCCCACATCCTGGACTGTGACACCGACCTCTACGGTCGCCGCGTCGGTCTGGAGTTCGACCGACGGCTGCGCGGCATGGCCCGATTCGCCAGCGTCGAGGAGCTGATCGCACAGATGGAACTCGACATCGAGCAGGCGCGCCTGCCGTAACCGATCGAGGCGGGCCCGGCCCGCCGGGTCAGGACGGCGAGCCAGGACCCAGCAGGGGGTCGCTGATCACCGCCATGCTCTTCACGTGATCCAGGTCGGCGATGGCCGCCACCGCCTCGTCCACGGCTTCGGGCGCGATGCGGCTCTGCATGTTGGCGCGGAACTTGTGCTCCAACTCTGCCCACGACATCGGGTCCTCGATGCTGCCACGCAAGATCAGCTGCTCGCGCGCCAGAGTGCGCCCGTCGGTGGTGAGAACTTTGATCCGGGCGCCATTCTGGGGCAAATCGGTGCTCGCGTGCACCGATACCTTCCCGCGCACGCCCGCCAGGCGCCGCAACGCCGGCTCGGTGAAGGTGTCGATCGTGACCTCACCGTCGACCAGGGCGGCCGCGACGTTGTAGCCGAGTGAGAACTTGCCTTCTAGCGGTGTACGCGGCCACGGGTAGACCAGAACATCCTCGAGGTTGCGTCGCTCGATCCAGACATCGATCGAGGCGACGGCGGGCTCGCGCAGACCGTTTTCGCGCAACAGCGCGATGGTCGCGTCGATGGCGTAGTGGTTGGCCCCACAGCACGGGTAGGCCTTGAATATCAGGCCGTCCTCGATCGCGTAGCGCTCGCCGAGCCCGTCGAGCACGACGGCGAGGTCACCTTCCCCGCGGCAGATGACGTCATGCCAGCCGAAACGCTGCTCCAGCGCTTCGGTGCTGGCGGTGAAACCGCTGTGGGCCAACAGTGCCGCTTCCACCGCGGTGCGGTTGGCGACGCCGGCGTGCAGGGGCTTGGTCATGGTGCCGAAGTTGGCCCGCAGGCCGCCGGACTGCGACGCCGCGATGCCCAGTGCGTGCGCGGTCTCATCGGCATCCATGCCGAGCAGGCGCGCCGCGCCGCTGGCGCCCCCGAACACTGAATACACGGACGGCTTGTGATAACCGGCGGCGTAGGGGCCAAGGCGGGTATCGGGGTACATCGTGGTGAGCCGGTGGGCGACCTCGTACCCGACGACCAGTGCGTCGACGAGGGCCGGTCCATCGGCCCCGACGAGCTCGGCTACCGCGAAGACCGCCGGCAGTATCGCGACGCTGATGTGGCCGGCACCCAGGCCGATGTCGTCGTAGTCCAGCGCGTGACCGGCGGTGCCATTGACCAGCGCGGCCAGCGAGGGGGTCAGCCGGGTGCCGGCCGCCAGCACCGCAGCGGGGCCGACGGCGGCCTGCGATCGGGCGTAGTCCAGTACCAGGCGCCCCGCCGGTTCGCCGGCACCGGCGATGATGACGCCGAACAGATCCAGCACGGCCTGCTTGACCACTTCGGTCGCCCGCGGTAACGCGCAGCCGACCGGGGCGTCGTGGACGAAGTCGGCCAGCGCCTTGGTGACCGGAGCCGCTGCGTCCGCCGTCACGGCGTCGCGGCGCTCATGCGGATTCCTCAGGTATCGCCGCGTGGGTGCCGAACACGCGGCGATGATAGGTCAGCGGCGCATGGTCTGCGTGATCGGTGTCCACCACCAGGGCGAACACAACGGTGTGATCGCCGCCGACCACGAGTTGCTCGACGTCGCAGGCGAACCAGCAGGCCGAATCCAGGATGTGCGGAGCGCCGCGCCGTTCGTGCCAGCTGATGCCGTCGAACTTGGCGTTACCCTTGACGGCGAACTTGCTCGCCACGTCGTTCTGGTGCTCGCCGAGAATATTGATGCCGAACCGCTGGGCGCCGCGCAACACCCGCAGCAGCTCCGAGCCTGCGTCGAGGGCGACCAGCACCATCGGCGGCGTCAGCGACAGTGAGCTGAACGCGCTTACCGTGGTTCCGTGCGGGCGGGTGCCGTCGAAAGCCGTCACGACCGAGACAGGTGTGCACACCGAACCCATTACCGCTTTGAACAGATCTGCGGGCACGTCCGCCGCCGGTTGCCCGTCCACGTGGTCGGGGGACATGGGCGTAAACATACGTCGGTCTCCCGGACGTTGTCAACGAGCGTGTTGACGGGAGTTCGTGGCGCCACGGGCTGTAAACGTTAGTGTTGACAACAAAGGGGCCCCGTGGCACCTTTGCAGAAGAACGCTCGGTTGCGCTGTGAGCCTGGCCGGCTCTGGGTTGGGCTGAAGCGAAAGGGGATAGAGATGACCTACAAGCCGCGGGAAAGCGGGCCGTTCGCCGGCCTGAAGCTGATCGACGCCGACTCGCACATCACGGAGGCCGAGGATCTGTGGACGTCCCGGGCGCCGGAGAAGTTCGCGGACCGTGTCCCGCAGACGCGCACCGACTCCGACGGTAAGAGCTACTGGTTCGTTGACGGCGACAAGCGGCTCAGCCGTAACAACAGCATCGCGTTCGTCAATAAGGCCGGGGAGAAGGTCCCCTACTACGGCGCGAACATGGATCTGGCCGGCGACCAGATCGGTGCCAAGAAAGAGGACATCCACCGCGCCGCCGTCGAGGCAAAGCCACGCGTCGAACTCTTGGAAGAGATGGGCATCTACGCCCAGATCGTCTACCCGAACATCATGGGATTCGCCGCGCCGGCGATGGTGCAGGGCGTGGAACCTGAGCTGTCGTATGTGATCTGCCGGATCTACAACGACGCGATGCGCGAGTGGCAGGCGGAGGGCTCAGAGCGTCTGCTGCCACAGGCGATGCTGCCGTTCTGGGACATCGAGCAGTCGGTCGCCGAGGCCAAACGTGCCAAGGACATCGGCCTCACCGGCGTCCTGATGGCCGGCGAGCCGCACCTGGGCGGTCTGCCCGACCTCGGCACCGAGCACTGGCACCCGCTGTACGAGGTGCTCGAGGACCTGGAGCTGCCGATCAACATCCACATCGGCGCCCGTAACTGGAAGGGCGAGCAGGGTGGTGCGGCGTGGCCGTCGCTGCCTGAGCGGGCGGCCAAGCCGGTCCGCTCCATCCAGACGGAATTGTCGAACTCCCGCTTCATCTCGAACCTGTGCGCAAGCGACGTCCTGATCAAGTTCCCGAAGCTGAACTGGGTCTCGGTCGAGTCCGGCATCGGCTGGATTCCTTACGTCCTCGAGCGCATCGACTACGAGTACCGCGAAGAGTTCCCGGGTGGCGAAGACCCGGAGCTACCCCCGGCGAAGGAGATGTTCCAGAAGGGCATCTTCGGTACCTTCTGGTTCGAGGACGCTGGACCCCTGGTGCTGCTCGACCGGATCGGGGCCGACAACGTGCTCTGGGAGACCGACTTCCCGCACCCGACCAGCCTCTTCCCGTCACCGGTGGAGCGCTCGGAGGCAAAGCTCAAGGACCTGCCGCCGGATGTGATCCGCAAGATCATGCAGGACAACGCCGCCAAGTTGTACAAGATTGAGGTCTGATAGCGCTGCATGGGAACGCTGAGAAACCCCGTCGCCGGCGCGGTCGCGATCGTCGGCCTCGGTCACACCCACCAGGGTGAGCTGCCGGGCCGAACGGTGGAGGATAACGCGGTCGACGCCGGCCTGGAGGCTCTGGCCGACGCCGGTTTGACCGTCGCCGATCTGGACGGTCTGATCGCGTGCAAGTCCGTGCAGGGTGGGGGCAATGACGTCGCCGTCGGCGAGTTGCTCGGGGTGAACCTGCCCTACGTGCAGTCTCTGGACTACGGCACCTGCAACTTCTCGCTGCACCTCGCGGTCATGGCGATCGTCAGCGGGATGGCTCACACGGTGCTTCTGACTTATGGCGCCGACGCCCGCAGCCGCAAGTTCGACTTCGGTAAGCCGATGTATGGCGCCGACTTCGCTTCGGCGGCTGGGCTGGTACACATCGCGGGGCGGGCCGGGCTGGCTCTGCAACGGCATAAGGCCGTGTACGGCACCACCGACGAACAGTTCGGCATGCTCGCGGTAGGCCAGCGCCAGTGGGCGCAGATGAACCCCAACGCGATCTTCCGCAAGCCGCTGACCATGGCGGACTACTTGGCCGAGCCGTACATGGTAGAGCCGCTGCGTCGCTCGGACGTCACCATGATCTCCGACGGTGGGGTCGCCGTCGTGGTGACCACCGCTGAGCGGGCTCAAGACCTGCCCAACCGCCCGGCATACGTCGCCGGCATCGCTGAGTATGCGGGCGTGCGCGGCGAGCACAACCCGCAGAACCTCATGCGGCCCTGGCTCAAGGACTCGGCTAAGGCGATCTGGACCAGCACCGGCCTGACCCCCTCGGATATCGACGCGCTCTACATCCAGGACCCGACCGCGTTGTGGTCGTTGCAGATGCTGGAGTACTACGGCTTCTGCGGTGTAGGTGAGGGTGGCCCGTTCCTGGCTGAGGGGCATACCCTGCCGGGTGGCGACCTGCCGCTCAACACCCACGGCGGGCAGCTATCGGAGAGTTACACCTGGGGGTGGATGCACGTGGTGGAGGCGGTCCGCCAGCTGCGCGGTCAGGCTGGGCAACGACAGCTGGACGCCCCCGCGATCGCCATGTACTGCTCAAGCCACGGCTTCGTCAAGGCCGCTGCGTCGATCCTGGCCACGAGTCCGGATGTGGGCACGTGAGCGATCTCACGCCGATGGACCATCCGCTGGCCGCGCCCTACTTCCAGGAGGCGCGCCAGGGACGCCTGGTGGTGCAGCGGTGCAACGCATGCGGCGCGCTGCGCTGGCCTCCGTTGTCGGGTTGCCCCGAATGTCACAGCCGCGACACCACGTGGGTCGACGTCGCGCCACGTGGCACGATCTGGAGCTTCGTCGTCTACCATCGCGCCTTCGCGGCCGAGCTGAAGTCGCAGATCCCGTACACGGTCGCACTGGTCGAACTGGACGCCGGGCCGTATATGGTCGGCCGGGTGATCCCGGGGCCGAAACCGCCGGCGGTCGGCGATCGCGCAGTCGCCGAGTTCGTCGTGACCGCGGGGGAGCCGTCGGTGCACTGGCGGATCGCATGACTGGTCACGAGTGCAGGATCCGGCTGCGGACAGGGAGGGATGGCGATGGGACAACTTGACGGACGCGTAGCGTTAATTACCGGTGGCGCCCGTGGGCAGGGCCGCTCGCATGCCCTCGCGTTAGCCGCAGAGGGGGCCGACGTGGTCGTCACCGACATCGCCGCCGATGTGCCGGTGCTCGGCTACCCGTTAGCGACCCCGGATCAGCTCGCTGAGACGGTCAAGCTCGTCGACCAGTACGGCGTGCGTGCGCTGGGACTGCAGGTCGATGCCCGCGACACCGCGCAGGTCAACGACGCTGTGGCGCAGACCATCAACGAGTTCGGCCGCCTGGACATCCTGCTCGCCAACCACGGTGTCGTTGACTTCTCCACCGGCGAGAACACGACCGACGAGGCCTGGGACACGATCGTCGACACCAACCTGACCGGCATCTTCAAGGCCATCCGGGCTGTCATCCCGCAGATGCGCAAGCAGAGCTACGGCCGGATCGTAGCTACCGCGTCGATGGGCGCTCGAAATCCCGCACCCAACCTTGGGCACTACATCGCCGCAAAATGGGGGGTGATCGGCCTGGTCAAATCAATCGCGCAAGAAGTCGGCGACTACGGCATCACCGTCAACGTGGTCGCGCCGGGTGCCGTTGCGACTGACCTGTTTTTCAACCAGCCGACCTATGACATCTTCGTGCCCGACGTCGCCAACCCGACCGCCGAGGACTTCCGCAAGCGCCTCGACGACCTCAACTACGGGCTCAACGGCGTCCGCTACCTACAATCCGACGACGTATCGCGGGCCGTTCTCTATCTGTTGACCGATCGCGGCCTGATGACCGGACAGGTGCTCGAGATCGGCCTTGGGGGCTCGGCCCGCGGCATCTACTGACCGCCCTGCGGCAGTCGCCGGACACTTCGGAGGCGCGCTAGGGCTAGTCAACACCGAAGTTGACACAGGCTCCGGGTGAATGCAAAGCTGGCCTGCGAGGTTGGTTCCCGGTGACCATTAGGGGGAGTGCTGACAATGTTCGAACGACATGTCCACTTCATCGGTGGCGCCTGGGTTGCGGCGCAAGGCGCCGAAACCATCGAGGTGGTTTCCCCGTCCACCGAGGAGGTCGTCGGACGGGTTCCGGTCGCCGTGCCCGCGGAGGTCGACATCGCTGTTGCCGCCGCCCGTGAGGCGTTCGACGACGGGCCTTGGCCGAGATTGAGGGTGCCGCAGCGTGCGGAGTTCCTCCGGCGGCTGGTCGCCGGGCTCCAGACGCGCCGCGAAGCCGTGCTGTCGCTGCAGATCGACGAAATGGGCGCCACCCGGAAGTTCGCTGGCGAGAACTTCGATCTCATCTCGCCGTTCCTGGAGCGGATGATCGCCGATGCCGGGAAGATCCCGCTGCGGGAGGTGCGCGACGGCACCGTGGGCAAGGTGCTGGTCCTGCGGGAGCCGGTGGGTGTCACCGCCGGCATCACGCCGTGGAACTCGCCGGTGTATGTCGAACTGTCCAAGCTGTTCCCGTCGCTGCTGATGGGTTGTCCGATCGTCATCAAGCCGGCCCCTGAGTCGCCGCTGAGCGCCTACATGATCGCGGAAGCGGTGCACGATGCCGGGATACCCAAGGGTGTCGTCAGCATCCTCAACGGGGGAGTGGGCATCGGCGCGCACCTGGTCGCGCACCCCGGCATCGACATCGTCACGTTCACCGGCAGTCCGGCCGGCGGCCGGGCGATCGCCGCCGCGTGCGCTGAGCGGTTCCGACCGGTGACCCTCGAGCTGGGCGGTAAGTCCGCCGCCGTGGTGCTGCCGGGCGTCGACATGACTCCGTATCTGCCTGCGCTGGTCGGCACCTCGCTGCGGAACAGCGGTCAGATCTGCATCTCCAACAACCGCGTGATCGTCCATCAGGATGACCGCGATCGTGTCGTCGAGCAGCTCGTCGACTACGTCGCGGCAATGAAGATCGGCGACCCACACCAGCCCGACACCGACTTCGGTCCGTTGGCCGCCGAGCGTCAGCGCCAGGTCGTGGAGCGGTTCATCGCCTCAGGTCTGGCCGAGGGCGCCAAGATCGTGTTCGGTGGCGGCCGTCCGGCGGACCAGCCCAAGGGGTGGTACGTCGAGCCGACGATCTTCGTCGACGTCGACCCCAAGATGGAGATTGCCCAAGAGGAGATCTTCGGACCGGTGTTGTCGGTCATCACCTACTCCGATGAGGACGAGGCCGTCGCGATCGCCAACGACAGCAAGTACGGCCTGGGCGGTGCGGTGTTCGCCACCGAGCCCGAGCACGGCATCGAGATTGCGTCGCGGATCGTCACCGGGACCTGCGCGGTGAACGGCGGCCCCGCTTCGGGCGGAGGTGGCCCATTCGGCGGCCGCAAGGAATCCGGCCTCGGTTACGAGCGTGACGTGGAGGGCTTGGAGAGTTTCCTGAAGCTGAAGTCGGTGACGCTGCCCGCCGGTTACCGGCCCGCGGTCCCGTAGTGACGACGTTGCCCGAACAATGAGAAAGGCGCACTAATCGATGGCCAAATGCCCAGTCGCACAAGTCGTTGACCTCGACGCGACAGCACTCAAGCGGGTCGAGGTAGACGGCGTCCCGATCTGTCTGGCCCGGCTGGCCGACGGCGAGGTTTTCGCGATCAGCGACATCTGCAGCCATGAGGACATCGAACTCAGCGACGGCGAACTCGACGGCGACGACGTCGAGTGCCCGGCGCACGGGTCACGCTTCAACGTCCGCACCGGCGAGGTCAGCGGCCTGCCGGCCGACGAGCCCGTCGATACCTACCGGGTCACGATCGAGGACGGCCAGATCTTCGTCGATATTCCCTAGCCGGCCGGCTCAGTTGACGCACCGCGGTTCCGCGGCCATCTCGGCGCGGATCGCCGCGATGAGCTTGGACTGATCGACGGCCAGCGCCGCGGTGCGGCGCCCCGCGGAATCGGTCCAGCGCGCGACCCAACCCTTCGCAAGATCGTCGTCAATACAGACGGTGTCCGAACCGTCGTGGTGGCCGACATACTCGATGCGGTGGCCGAACTGGTCGCTCCAGAAATATGGCACCGGGTCGTGGACCAGGTCGGAGGCATCGCCGTGGGCAATGGCGCCGGCCACCACCGACGGTGCGGTATAGGCGTCGTCCCAGTGCTGGACATCCAGGTGGCGCCCGAAACGCCGCGACCACCAGGCGGCGGCGTCGCCGAGGGCGTAGACGGCCGGATCCGAAGTGCGCAGGTACTCGTCGACCGCCACCGCAGGCAGCAGCTGCAGACCGGAGTCCGCGAGCCAGCCAGTCGCGGCCCGTACGCCGATACCTGTGACCACGGCGTCGGCGGCGATCACCTCGCCGTCCTGGAGTTGCACCCCGTCGGGTTCGACCCCCGCGACCCGTTGGCTGGTGCGCAGCTCGGCGCCATCCCACCATCGGGCGAAGCGAGCGCCAATGTCGGCGCCGAAGGCCTGCGCCAGCGGCGCAGGGTGATATTCAATACCGGTCACCCGGCAGCCGCGCTCCAACGCCGCTGAGGCGACTTCGGCGCCAATCCAGCTGGCGCCGACGATCACGATATGGGCGCCCGGCTGGAGGCGGTCCCGCAGGGCGGCGGCGTCGACGTCGGTGCGCAACACGAGCTGCTCCCCGCGACCGGGCAGCTGGATGGGGTTGGCGCCGGCGGCGATCACCAGGTGCGAGAACTCGATCGGGCCGTCGGCGGTCAGCACCCGCCGTTCGACCAGGTTCAGTGACTGCGCGACCGTCCCGAGGCGCAGGTCGATATCGAGGCCCGCGTAGTCGGCCTTCAGCGGCTTGGACTCGCGTTTCCCGCGGATCACGGCCTTGGACAGCGGCGGGCGGTCGTAGGGCAGGCCGGTCTCGGCGCCGAGTAGCACGATCGGGCCCGGATAGCCCTGCTTGCGTAATTCCGTGGCTGTGCGGCTGCCGGACAAGCCGCCGCCGACGATCACAACGGGAGAACTCGATGCCTGATCCACGCCAGTCAACGTAGCAGTTGACAGCCGCCAGGAACGAGTGCCATTGTGCAACCAGTGATATGAGGGGAGTGGTGTGCAATGACCGAGACAACTGAGCAGGCTGGAACAACCCAGCTCGTGGACGGCTCCAAGTGTCCGTTCGCCCGGGTGAACCAGATCGCCGACGCGTCGAAGCTGCTGCGGTCGAAGACGGCCGTGACCCACAGCCCCGACCTGTTCGCCGGGCGCCGCAGCGACGAGGTCAACGGCGAGATCAATGTCCGCGAGTTCCTCGCCGCGTCGATGATGTACGTCGAGGGCGAGTCCCACCGGCTGCGGCGCAAGCTGCTCAACCCGCTGGTGCGGGCCGACGCGCTGCAGGGCATCCGCGAAGACATTGTGCTGCCCGAGGCTGATCGGCTGATGGCGCAGCGGCTGGCCGAGCCCGATGTCGACGGCAAGTACCGGATGGACCTCGTTGAGTTCCTGGAGCGGGTATTCATCCACTTCACGGCCCGGCTGATCGGGCTGATCGGTATGGACACCGATGAACGGCTCGAGTTGATGCGTTCGTTCGCCGGCCCGCTGGCCGCGGGTACGAGTTCGGCCTACCTCAGCGATCGCACCGAGGTGAACCGCCGCGCGCTCGCGGCGAAGGCTCGCTACGTCGCCGAGTTCTTCGGGCCGTCGCTGGCGTGGCACCGCGAACAGCGGGCCCGCATCGAGGCCGGTGAGATCGCCGACGACGACGTGCCCGACAGTCTGCTGAAGATGGTCGCGGCCGAACTGGCGCCCGAATGGAGGGACGAGTCCAACGCGGTCGTCGAGTCCACGCTGCTGTTCGCGGCATCGGTCGGCACCAGCACCCAGTCAGTCATCCACACCATTGACTTTCTGCAGACCTGGTTCGCCGAGCACCCCGAGGACATCGCGCGCAACACCGACCCGACGTTCCTGTTGAACTGCCTGCAAGAGGTCATCCGGCTACGGGCGCCGTTCTCGCCGTACACGACGCGCCTGTCGTTGGAAAACAACGAGCTCTCCGACGGCACCAGGATCGTTCCCGGTCAGGAACTTCACCTCGAATGGGTCAAAGCCAACCGCGACCCGAAGGTCTTCGGCCCCGACGCGGCCGGTTTCAACCCTAACCGGCCCACTCCCGCCGACGGCACACCCCGGTACGGGCTGGGCTTCGGCGTCGGCACCCATCAGTGCTACGGCTTGCGGGTGGTCGTCGGCAGCGACGGCAAGGGTGGTGCGCACGTGGAGCTGTTGCGCAAGCTGATGGCCGCCGGGGTGCGTCCGGACCCCGACAACCCTCCCGTGGGCCTCGACAAAGATATGGACAAGTTCGAGGTCGAGGACATCCCGCGTTATATCTCCTACCCGGCGATCTTCGACCGGTGAGAACCGCGCGCCGCCACAACACCCGCTGGGCATAACCGGCGCGGTTGTTCGACACGCTTTAGATGACGCCCTCGTCGGCGAGTGCAGCGATCTCCGCCTTGCTCATCCCGAGCAACTCGCCCAGCACCCAGTCGTTGTCCTCGCCGTAGCAGGGTGCGCCCCGGTTGATCGTGCCCCCCGCGTAGGCCGGGGTCGCGGCCAGCTTGACCGGGAACTCCGCAACTGGCCAGCGCCCGATCTTGGTGCCATCCACCTCGGTGAGCCAATTCAGATGTGCCAGCTGGGGATCGCGATCGCAGCGATCCGCCGCGGTCTGACAGACCCCGGCGGGGATCGCGTGGGTCTGCAGTAGCTCCATGAGCTGGTAGGCGTCCCGGGTGTGGGTCCAGGCCTCGATGTGGCGGTCCAGCGTGTCCGGTCGCGCCAGTCGCGCCGCCAACGTATCGAAGTCCGCCGTCCACGGCTCATCGATCAGGCGCGCCAGCGCGTCCCAGTCGGCGTCGGTGGTGCAGGCGATCGCAATCCACCGGTCCTGCCCGGCGGTGCGGTAGATGGCGTGCGGCGCGGCGTCGTTCCGCGGCGAGTGGTTGCCGGTGCGTTCGAACGGTCGACCGGTGGCCGACCACTGCAAGATCGCCCCGCCGCTGATGTAGATGCCCGACTCGGTCTGCGAGGCATCGATCCACTGACCGCGGCCGGTGCGGTCGCGGTAATCCAGCGCGGCGAGGATGGCGGTGGCGAAGCTGTAGGCGCCGATCCAGTCCAGATAGGAGTATCCCCACCCGGCCGGCATCGCCGGATCGGGCAGACCGGACATCTCGGAGACACCCGACAGCGCCGCCGCGATCGGTCCGACGGCGCGAAATCTTCCATAGCGGCCCGCCGTGCCCATCCCCGACTGCTGGGCATAGATGATGTCGCCCTTGAGCTTGCGCAGCTCCGCATACCCCAGGCCCCAGCGATCCAGGACGCCAGGAGAAAAGCCCTCGGCGACGATGTCGGACTGGGCGATGAGGCGCTTGGCAATGTCCAGCCCCTTCGGGTGGCGGACGTTGAGCGACAGGCCGCGCTTGCCCGGGTTCTTGTTGTTGAACTGGCCGCCCATATCGGGGTCGGTCACGCCCGGCAGCGGTGCGGTCGCCGTTGCGCGCGCGGCCCGCCCACCGACCGGGGCCATCGCTGCGATCCGGGTGTCGGGGTTGTCCCTCCACTCCACCTTGATGCACTCGGCACCCAGCGCGGTCAGCAGCCGGGTTCCCCCGGCCGAGGCCAAAAACCAGCTGAAGTCGAAGATCCGCACCCCGGCCAGCGGCATGGGTTTGCCCAGCGCTGACAGCTGACCGGACACCGCTGGCCGCGGTGCGACCCTGGTCTGGCCGCGCCGCGGGGGCCCGGCCAGCTCAGCCCGCAGCGTCTCGGTGTCCTCGCCGAGCAGCGGTGCGCGGCGCCCGACCACCCAGTCGGGCTCGGTGGAGATCCACCTGCTGACCGCGTAGGTCAAGTGGCGCGCCAACTCCGGGTGCTCCACCTCGGCGAACGTGCCGCGCGCGCGCCAATGCTCGTCGTGCACGTTCTCGTGCGGCCTGCGCACCGGCGAGCAGACCACCCCGGCGCGCTGGGCCTCCAGCCACGGCAGGGTGTCATAACTGTGCTTGCGCGCGAAGCGCTGCACCAGCTCCAGCAGTCGGGTGCTGCGTTCGGTGACCGCCGAGCTGCCGGGAATGTTGCGGGTGCCGGCCACCATCTGATCGCTCTTGTCGGCCTGGACGAAGTCGTTGGGCATGCCGTGGGTGCCGAGGAACTCGGCCACCTGCACCTCGTTTTTGGCCCCCATCGGCATGGTGAGGAGGTATCTGCCGTCCTTGGTCTGCGCGATGGTCGGCACCTGGGAGACCTTCTCGGCCGCATGCCGACAGGTCTGGCGCAGCAGCGGGCTTCGCCTCATCACCCAGTTCATCAGGTCGAGCTCGGTGCTCTTGGCGACTGCCTCGTGCACGGCGCACGAGACGTACTGTCCCGCGCCGGTGCGACGCCGGTAGTAGACCGCCGCCAGGATGCCGATCACAAGTTGCTCGCCGGCGATGATGTAGGACTGCCAGGCGGCAGGCGCGATCGGCGGCAGGTCGTAGCTCCCGTCCGGCAGCGGGTCGTAGCCGCAGTTCATCACCGGGCCGCCCAGTGCCAGGTGCACCAGGTCGTTCGCCCGGTAAGACGACCACGGCCCGTCATCGCCGAACGGGGTCATCCGCGCAACGATCAAGCCGGGATGGTCGCCCAGCAGCTCCTCGATGCTCAACCCGGGAATGCCGGCAAGCAACTCAGCGTCCGCGCCGGAGCACAGCAGGACATCCGCCGATCCGATCAGCGCCCGCAGCGCCGCGGCGTCGGCCTCTGACGCGGGGTCGACGACCATGGATCGCTTGCCGAGGTTGTGCTGCCAGAAGAACAACGACGAGTTCGGATCGGCCTCGTCGCCGGCGAATGGGCCGATGCGACGCGTCACGCTGCCCTGCGGCGGTTCCACCTTGACCACGTCGGCGCCCAGGCCGGCTAGCACCAAACCCGCGTGGGCCGCCTGCTCGTCGGCCACTTCGACGACACGCAAGCCGGAAAGGACGCCGGTGGGATCAGCTGACATACCGGTAACAGTAGAAGCAGCTCCACGCGCCAGTCAACGCGCGTGTTGCCTGGACAGGAACTGCCGGCACACCGCCTACTGCCCACGTCAGTGGCGTATCCAACGCCAGTGTTGACTGAGGTGGGGTCACGGGCTAACGTCGGGCATGCGCCGCACCGCGCGTCATATGTGAGGAAAAGGACCCATGGCCGCACCCGTCCTGGATGTCGACAAGGTCGGCAACACGCGGACTTTGGCGCAGTATCTCGTCGATCTGCGCTACGAGGACCTGCCCCCCGATGCCGTGGAGCTGCTCAAGATCTTCACCCTGGAGTGCCTGGGCCACATGGTCCTCGCGCACTCTCAACCGGTCAGCCAGCTGCTGGTTCGCTACGCCCGCGAGCTAGGCGCCGTGCCACAGTCCAGCATCATCGGCGCCGGATTGAAGACCTCGATGGCCGAGGCCGCCTACGTCAACGGCTCGCTCGCCCATGCCGACGAGCTCGAGTCCTACGGCACGCTGCCGGGGACCGGCCTGATCCCGCCGATCGCCGCCGGCCTGGCCGTCGGGGAGTTCAAGGGCCGTTCCGGCACCGAGTTCATCACCGCCGTCATCGCCGGCATCGAGATGCAGGGCCGCCTCGGCATGGCCGGTATCGGGGCCTGCGACCGTGGCTTCATGGGCATCTCGTTGGTCGGGCCCGGCGGGGCCGTGGTCGCGGCGGGCCGGCTGTTGGGCCTCGACGTCGAAGCGATGCAGAACGCCCTGGGCACCGCGTTACCGCTCGGCAACGGCAGCACCCGCGGCTGCGGCTCGATGGCGCACGTGCACGAGGCCGGCCTTCCGGCGCGCACGGGTGTGTTCGCCGCCCAGCTCGCCGCCGACGGGTTCACCAGCTGCACCGATTACCTCGACGGTGACTACTCATGGGGTATACAGTTCGCCGGCGACAGCGGCCCGCGTCCCTACAACGAAGCCAAATTGACCGAGGGTCTGGGTGAGCGGCTCTTCCTGCAGCTGGCCGGCGTGGCACCCAAGCAGTACGGTTCGTGCGGCCTGACCCACCAGACGATCCACGGCACGATCGAGATCATGCGCGAACACCACCTCTCACCCGAAGACATCGAGTCGATCGAGCTGCGGGTTCCCCCGTGGGCCGACCGTATCGCGCCTTACCGCGAGCCGGTCAGTGGGGAGCAAGCCAAGTTCAGCATCCGCCACGGCGTGGCGGGGCTGCTCGTCGGCGGCATCCCGGAGCTGCCCTACACCCACGCGTTCGACGACAATGCGGCGCGCGACCCCCGCTATGTCGAAGCCCGCAAGCGCGTCACCGTCACGGTGCTCGACGGCGAGAGTGTGCGGGGCTTCGCTGACCAGACGGTCGTCGCCACGCTCACTGACGGGCGGGTGATCACCGAGGTGGTGCCCAGCTTGGAGGCTGCACAGCACACCATCGACGAGCGGATCGCGATGTTCCACAACACCGCGAAGTCCCTCGGCGCCAGGGCCGAGCAATTGGTCGACGTGGTGATGAACCTCGAGAAGCACTCGGTCGCCGACATCACCGTGCTGACCAACTGACACCACTGCGGCGTGCGGGGCGCTGTGCGGATCCAGTTTGACGACAGGAGATGGTGATGCAGGCGGGTCGGCTTCTCGACGGGCGTCGCCTGATCATCGTCGGTGGCGGGGGCATCGGCAATGGACGCGGCATCTCGCGTGGCGCCGCCGCCGCCGGAGCCCGGGTCGCGATCGTCGACGTTAGTGCCGATCGGGCACGGGAGGCTGCCGACGAAGTCAACAACCATGGTGGCGCTGCACTGCCGCTGGTCGCGGACGTTCGCGTGCAGGCCGACGTCGAACGGGCGGTCGCCTCGGCCGTAGACTGGCTGGGCGGCCTGGACTCGGTGGTTACCGTCGTGGGCGGGTACTCACTGTTCACCCCTTGGACGCCGCTCGCCGAGGTCACTGACGAGCAGTGGAACCTGATCATCGACCTCAACCTCAGCTATGTGTTCCGGGTAGTGCGCGAGGCGCTGAAGGTGTTCCTCGAGCAGGGCTCGGGTGGGTCGATCGTCAGCATCGGCTCGATCTCGGGAAGCGTCGGCAGCCCTTACGGGGCCGCCTACGGCGCCGCGAAGGCGGGGCTGGCCAACCTGGCCAAATCGGTGTCGGCGGAGTATGGCCAGTGCGGCATCAGGATGAACGTGGTGTCGTGCGGAGTGATCGCCACCGAGGCCCAGCAGGCGAACTTCGGCGACGGCGGCACGATCGCCGAACGGGTGCCGGCTGGCCGGCCGGGGCGCCCGGAGGAGATTGCCGCGGCGGTGGTGTTCCTGGCCTCGCCGTATGCCTCCTACATCAGCGGACAGAATCTGACCGCCGATGGGTCGCTGACGTCGCGGTTCCCGCTGCCGTTGCCCGGCGTTCCGCCCAACGTCGCCGGCTAGCGACAGGTGCGATTTTGATCGAGAGTGCCTCGTCGGGCGGGGCCACCTACACACTTGCGCTCACCGGCGATGTGATCATGAATTCGCGGGTGTCGGTCTGCCGTGACCGGGACGTGCTGGCCGCGGTGGAAGTGCTGCGTGGCGCGGATGTGACGCACGCGCATCTGGAGATCCCGCTGCATGATTTCGGTGCCGCAGACGTCTTCGGTGCCGCCGAGGGTGCGCTCAGCTGGATGCGGGGACCGACGATGGTCGCCCATGAACTGCGGTGGCTTGGGGTGGACCTGGTTTCCGCGGCGTCCAACCACGCCCTGGACTACTCCTATGGCGGCCTTCGCTCCACGATCGAGACGCTCGACGCCGCCGGACTGGCCCACGCGGGGATCGGCGCCGACCTGGCGGCGGCCCGCGCTCCGGCATTCGTCGACACCGCGGTGGGCCGGATCGCGCTGGTGTCGGCCACGTCTGCGTTTCCGGCCTTCGCCAGGGCCGGCGCCACCCGCCAGGACGCGCCCGGACGTCCCGGCGTTAACCCGCAGCGCTACCTCCACGTGGTGGACCCGGCCACGGCCGATCAGCTGAAGTCGATCGGTGCCGGCCTGGGCATGTGGGTGGTCGGCGACGGTGACGAGTTCGTCATCCACCCGCCGGGCCTGCACAACTCCATCTCGCGGTTCCGCACCAGCGGGGACGTTAGCGCGCCGACGACGGCCTGCGACCAAGACGACCTGGCCGGCAACCTCGACGCTATCCGCTACGCGGGCTCGGTCGCCGACGTGGTGATCGCACACCTGCACGTGCAGGCCTGGGACGGTGTCGACGGACGCATGTCCAGCACGCCGGCGTTCGCCCGCGAGTTCGCCCGCGCCGCGGTTGCGGCCGGGGCGGGCGTGGTGTTGGTGCAGGGCAGCCACGCCCCGATGCGCGGAATCGAGATCTGTGCCGGTGTCCCGATCCTCTACGATCCCGGACCGCTGTTCCGGTTGGGTCGCCGCGAAGCCCAGCCGCACGACTTCTACACGCGCTGGGGAAACGCCGCCGCGGTGCGCTCGTTCGATGCCGGCCTGCTCGAAGCGTTCGGCGCCCGCGACACCGCTGCGGGCGGGCCCGCAAGCACGAAGACCGTCCACAGTCCGGCCGAAGGCAACAGCCACGAGCCGGGCTTCGTCTTGCCCGTCTGTACGTTCGATGCGCACAGCCACCGAGTGATCAAAGTCGACCTGCACCCGATGACGTGGAGCCGGGCGCGCCAAGCGACCACCGGCTTCCCGGCTAGGGCGCACGGTGACGCCGCGCTCAACGTGCTGCGACGCATCGCCGAACTCAGCACTCCCCACGGAACGACGGTGTGCGTTGAGTCGGAGCTGGGATGGGTGCAGCTATGACGCCTTCCGTCGGTCCGCGTCGGTCAGGCCGTGCCTAGTGCGCTTTAGTGTCACTGTGGTTCCCACCGACCGCGGCGCCCCTCTGATCGATATCGCCCGGGCGGTGGAGGAACGCGGCCTTGACGGGCTGTGGGTCCCCGACCACACGCACGTTCCGACGTCCGGGCAGACCCCGATGCCGCTGCACGGGGAGATGCCCCAACGCTATCGACGCAACCTCGAGCCGCTCACCTGCCTGGCCATGGCTGCTGCTGTGACCGCGCGGATCCGGCTCGGCACCGGGGTGCTGGTGGCCGCGCAGCGCGACCCGATCGTCACCGCTAAGGCACTGGCGACGATCGATGATCAGTCCGGTGGTCGGCTGGCCGTGGGTGTGGGATACGGGTGGAGCGTCGAGGAGATGGCCGACCATGGCGTCGACCCGCGGACGCGGCGCGCCCGCACCCGCGATCATGTTCTGGCCATGCGGCATCTCTGGGAAGACGAGGTGGCCAGCTACTCCGGGCGTTTCGTGTCCTTCGCGCCGTGCTGGTCGTGGCCCAAGCCGGTGCAGCAACCGCTGCCCATTTTCATCGGCGGCGCCCCGACAACCGCGGTGTTCGACCACGTCGCCGAGTTCGGTGCCGGCTGGTTGCCGGTCGGCGGCCATCGCCTGGGCGACAGCGTCCGCCGACTTCGTGAGCACGTCGCCGCCGCCGGACGCGACCCGGCCACCCTGGAGGTCATCCCGTTCACCGCCGGCGAGCTCAGCCAGGCCAAAGTCGACGCGTTGCA
>Ga0209068_10000615_pt1 | contig 19046 bp, 18 predicted proteins | sample ColStrG_CSR_2012_FD_187200 | JGI IMG/M metagenome (GOLD analysis project Ga0209068, IMG submission 187200) | Freshwater sediment microbial communities in response to fracking from Pennsylvania, USA - Cold Stream Run_MetaG_CSR_2012 (SPAdes)... | ecosystem: Environmental > Aquatic > Freshwater >... | reverse complement strand
CCAAGGCCCGCACCGCGTGGAGGAGCGCGGTGACTTGCTCCTGCGAAATATTCCGGGTGATGAAAACCAGGCGGCTGGTGTGGTCCTGGTCCGGCCAGGATGCGAGCTCGAGCGGCGGATGCGCCAGGTGCTGCACGATCTGGACCAGCACCGGACCGCGGCATCCGGCGACGTTGAGAAAGCCCTTCACGCGCAACAGATCGCTGCCGCGCAGCGCGATCAGGGTCTCCATGGTGCGCTCGAACGGCCGCCATGCGAGCGGCGCGGGCTCGCTCAGCACGAAGCTCAGGATGCCGTCGCTGTGGTCGGACTCGCCGATGAAACCCGCATGCGGCTGCGGCGCGTTTGGGTCGGTTTCGATCAGGCGGCGCGGATCGAGCGCCCCGCCGATGGCGGTATCGATCTGCGCATATCCGTTGAGCTCGGCCAGGCGCGCGATCAGTGGCGCGATCGCCTCTGGGGTGCAGAGGTCGGTTTTGGAAATCACCAGGCGGTCGGCGAGGATCACCTGCTTGCGCGCTTCCGCCGACCAATCGAGCGTGGCGAGGCCGCAGCTGGCATCGACCACCGCCGCCACCACCTCGACGAAGAATTCTCCGCCCAGCGCCCGATCGGTCGAGAACGTCTGCAGGATGGGTCCGGGATCGGCGAGCCCGCTGGTCTCGATCAAGACCCGGCTGAAGCGCGGCAGCGTGCCGTGTTCGCGCTCGGACACCAGACGGCGCAATGCGATCTGCAGGTCGGAGCGCGTCGTGCAGCACAGGCAGCCGTTGCCGAGCAAGGTGACCTCGTCGGTGCTCGAGCGAACCAGCGCGTCGTCGATGCCGACCGCGCCGAATTCGTTGACCACCACCGCGGTACCGCGTCCCTCCGGGGTTTCCAGAAAGCGCCGCACCAGCGTGGTCTTGCCGGCGCCCAGGAAGCCGGTGACGATGGTCACCGGAATGCGCGTGCCGCGGGCATGCTTGAGCTGCCGTCCGAACGGTCCGGCAGCGCGCGAAGGGAACAGGTCGAGCATTCAAAGGCACTCGTCTCGGCTGCTTGTCCCGGCCTTGAGCCGGGATCGTTCCAGACTCCTGCGCTTGGAACGGTCCCGGGTCTGCAGCGCACCACTTCGCGCAAGAGCGCTACGTGCTGCGCCGCGCCCGGGACAAGCGTCTCAAAAGTCCATCTCCAAAATGTACAGGCCGCCGGAGAAACGGTCGACCGTGTAGACGATCTCGCGCTCGTCCACGAACACGTCGTTCATCTGGATGCTCTTGGCAGGCGACATCGCCGGCGCCGGCGCGATGAAGGTGCCGACTTCCTTCGGCTGGAACGGATTGGAAATATCGTAGGCGCGCAGGCCCCCGTTGAAGAACGTGCCGATCACGATCTGGTCGGAGTGCCAGGCCGTCGGCCGCGGCGTGTTCTCATGGATGTTGTGCGCCCCGAAGCGGCCGCCGCGATTGGCGAAGGTTTCGGGGCTCGGCAGCGGACAGGTCGCGATCGGCATCAGATGCTTCTCGTCGCGGGCATCGAGAATCCAGATCAGCTTCGGCCAGTCGGCGGCGTTGTCGATCGTGGATTCGTCGGTCACGATCATCAGGTTGCGATCGAACAGCGGCAGGACCGTGTGGGTGAAGCCCGAATAGGGCGGCGAATTGTCCCAGCGGCTGATCGGCTTGGGCTTCGATTTGTCGGATATGTCCATGATGAACATGCCGGCATCGATATAGCCGAGATAGCAGCGGTCCGGCCGGTCCGGATAGACATTGGTGTTATGGGCGCGGTTGCCACGGTCGAGCAGCGGCTTGGGATGGCGCTCCGGCGGCGGCGTGCTGTCGCCCACGCGGGTGCCGGGCAGCCACCATTGGCCGACTTCGACCGGCTTGCTGAGATTGCGCACGTCGAAGATCCGGTAGAACTGATCGTCGTTGGGATGCGTGGGCGTGAAATCGGGCGCGCCGGCGGACATGTGGACATACTCGCCGTCGCAGAACCAGAGCTGATGCACGCCGCGCGAATGCGGGCCGGAACAGTCGAAGAAGGCGATCGACTTCGGCTTCTCGGGCACCGAGATGTCGAACAGCTCGAAACCCGCGGGCTTCAATCCGACCTTCTGGGTCTGGTAGGCGACCGCCATCACATTGTCGGTGACCTCGAGCGAGTTCGACCGCATGTGGGCTTGCGGCAGATCGGTCTGCACCACCACTTTCGGCTTGCGCGGATCGGAGACGTCGACGCCGGTGAAATTCTTGGGAGCGCTCTCGTGGGCGAGCCAGAGGATGCGGCGGCCGTCCGGCGCGATCTGGATCGACATGCCTTCGCCCATGCCGCCGAATCCCTGCAGCTCGTGCTGGGCCAGTAGCTTGAAGTTCCAGGCGACCGGCTCGTAACTGCCTTTGGCCAGCGGGCTCGTATCGGTAACCGACATGTCTTGCTCCTTGTACGTGTGCGCGCTGCACTTAGCGTGTTTTGGCGCAGGATGAAATGGGTGCAGGGCGGTAGTTTTGGGCTGCCGCAAAAAATGGCTTCTGCGCACCCACACTCCTGGGTCGTCCCGGCCGAAGAGCCGGGACCCATACTCCGTAGTCCCTCGATAGGGCACGGAGTATGGGTCCCTGGATTCGCAGGGACGACCTCGGAGAGGCCCCGACACGACCGGCGACAGCGTAGCGGGCCCCTACGCGCTCGCCTTGGCCCACAAATCGCCCCGCAGGGCCTTTTTCCAATCCGGAATGGCAGAGATGATCTTTTGCCGTAGCAGGATGTCGGCCTGTTCCCGCAGATAGGGCTCGAGGTCGGAGGGCGAGCCCGGATTGACCTCGACCAGCGCCAGCGCCTTGGCGAGCGTGCCGGGCGGCACGCTGTAGCCCTTCGCGGTGTAGAATCCGTGGATCGCATCCGCCACTTTGGCGGGGTTGTCCTTGAAGTCGCGCGCGATGTCCTGCCAGGCCTTCAGATAGGCCACGACGGTGTCGGGATTCTTGGCGACGAAATCGGGCGTGGCGGCCATCAGCACCGGCATCCGATCCACGTTCCAGAAATCCATGATCGGGGTGGCGATGCCGTCGGCTTCGGCAATCGAATTGTAGGGCTCGACGTTGACCATGGCGTCGACCGTCTTGGCCGCCAAGGCGGCCACCATGTTGTTGACGTCCATGCGGACTTCCTGGAAGTCGCCTTTCTTCAGGCCATGCGCCGGCATGACCGTATCCATGAACACATTGGCCATGGAGGAGCCGGTCTGGCTCGCGATCTTCAATCCCTTGAGCTCCTCGACCTTGCGGAGGCCGAGCTCCTTGCGTGCCATGATGCGTACGGTCTTGCCGACTTCCTCGATCCGCATCAGGCCGACCAGATCGCCCTTGTCGATGCCGATGATGAAGGATTGGCCCGCATAGGTGCCGAGATCGACCTGGCGTGCCACCATTTGCTGCATGGTCAGATTGCCCGAGGCCACGGCAAATTCCTGGAACTTGATCCCGCGCTTCTCGAGCGCGCCCGACTGCAGCAGATAGTAGGTCGGCATGCCCCAGATATTGGTCTGGTAGCCCTGGCGGACGGTCTCGAGCGCGAAGGCCTGCCGCGGGCGGAGACCGGCGGCCAGCACGCCGGCACCGGTTGCGGCCAGGCACTGCCTGCGGGTCATTCCGGTTTGACGGATCGTCATGGCTGCCCCTCTCTGATGCTCTCTTGGTTCGCGCCGATCGCATTCGAGCCGGTTATCGAGATCCCGTGACCGAGCTGCGCCAGCAGCTGTTTTTGAAACGCGAGAAAGTCCACGCTGAGCGGATCGCGCGGCCGCGGCAGCGTGATCGGCACCTGCGCCTTCACCATGCCGGGATGCGGCGTCATGACGATGACGCGATCCGCCAGGTAGACGGCCTCAGCCACATTGTGGGTCACGTAGATCACGGTCTTGCGCGTCTCCCGCCAGACGTCCGCCAGCAGGCGCTGCATGTCGTCGCGCGTGAGCGCGTCGAGCGCGGCGAACGGCTCGTCCATCAGCAGCACCGAAGGGTTATAGGCAAGCGCGCGCGCGATAGCGACCCTCTGCTGCATGCCGCCGGACAGATGGTGCGGATAGGCGCCGGCGAATTTCTCGAGCTTGACCAGCGCGAGCTGCGCCATCGCGACCCGCTCGCGCTCGGGTTTGGCCATGCCCTTCATCTCCAGCCCGAAGGCGACATTGCCGAGCGCAGTGCGCCAGGGAAACAGCTGCGCGAAATCCTGGAACACGATGCCGCGGTCCATGCCGTGACCGCTCACCGGTTTGCCGCCGATGGCGATATCGCCGCCGGTGGGCTTGAGGAAGCCGGCGATGATGTTGAGTAGCGTCGTCTTGCCGCAGCCCGAGGGACCCAGCAGGCAGAGGAACTCGGAGGCCTCGATGTCGAAGCTGACGCCGCCGAGGCCCGCAACGCTGCCGCCCGGCGTGTCGTAGACCAGCGAGACGTTGCGGACCTCGATATGGGGCATGGCGGCGTCCCGGCTGGCGGCGGCACACGTTACCCCCGCCCGAGAAACTCCGCGATGGCCGGATCGGCGGTGAGGCGCGCCAAATCCTCGGCGGTCGGCAGCTGCGGCTTGTCGCGCAGCGCATTGACCATGCAGAGGAAGCCCAGCGGCTCGTCTTTGGTGGCGCGGAACTGATGCCAGGTGAGGGGAGGCACGGTGACGAGATCGCGCGTCTCCAGCGCTTTCACCTCGCCGCCGATCAGGCAATGGCCGCGCCCGCGCAGGATCAGCACGGCGTGCATGTGCTCGTGCCGCTCGAGGGTCGAGAAGCCGCCCGCCGCGACCTCGAAATAGCGCAATTCCCCGTGCAGTGCGGAATCGGAGAACAGCACCTGCCGGGTGATCGACTTGAACAGCGCCCGGTCGTCTTCCTTGTATGGAAGCTGCTCCACGCCGTCCCAGCGATAGTCGCCGTGCGCCCGGCGATGGGTCACGGTTTCGGCCAATTTGCCTTCAGACGGTTTGCTTTCAGATAATTTGCTTTCAACCATGGCTATATTTCTGCACCTCGGCCACGAAGGCCGAAGTCGCCTCGACCAGCTGCACGCCGGCTTGGAGCAGCGCGCCGCCAATCAGCAACATGACGTCGATGCCGTAGAAATCAAGCATTTCGGGGACGCGATCGCGGGTCATGCCGCCGGCCGGCACCGGAATGCAGGGGCGCAATCCATGCCAGTCCTGCAAGGCGCTCGACGCCAGGCGCTGGCAGGTTTCGCCCGAATAGCCGAAGCGCCCCCCGTGGTTGGGGAATATGACGGCGTCGGCTCCCAGCATCCGGAACAGCTTCCCGAACAGCAGCGGCGGTGCGATCGCGGCCCCCGCCATGGTGGGATGCGCGAAGAACGCGATGTCGGGATGCTCGCGCACCAGCCGATGAAAATTGGCGAGGCCCGCGATCATGGGCGCCGCCATGACGGTATCGATGCCGGCGCCGCGCGCGACCGCGATCTGCGCCCGCATGGCGTCGAGATCGCCGGACAGGCTCGGCACATAGCGGACGGCGTGCCCGGCCGGTTGGGCGACATCGCGCAACGCCGCCGCGATCGCTTCGACGCGGGCCGCGAAAGGAGAATAGGCCTGGTCGGCGAGGCCGTGGTCGTCCTTGATGTAGTCGATGCCGCCGCGCGCGAGACGCCCCGCCAGCTCGGCGAGCTTGGCGCAAGGCAGACCCTGCGGCTTGAGGGCCGAGCAGGTCAGGGCCCGAGCCGGCGCTCCGACGCGTTGCCGCAGCGCCTGCAGGCCGTGGCGGGGACCGCCGAATGCCGCCACCAGCTCGCCCGGGAGCTCGACGTCATGCAGAGCGATATCGGGATGCAGGGACGTGTTGCCGAACAGCATGTTGATGAGCTGGCCGGGATCGCTCCCGATGGTCTCGCCGGCGAGGGCGATGTGAACCTCGAACAGGCCGTCGGACACTTCCGCGATGGCGGTCACGCGGCCGACGATCTGCGCGCAAACGAATTCGTCCGTGATCGCGGCGACCGGCATTTCCACGCTCTGCTCGATCGCGATGGCGCGGGCGCGCTCCTCGATCGAGCGCGCATCGCAGCGCACGTGATAGATCGCTTCCAATGCGGGATGCACGGTTCAGCCTGTGGCGGCTCGGCTTTTTGACCGATCCGGTGATCGATCTCGGTGACCGATCTGTAGCAGATCAGCGCCCCGGATAGCCCAGCGCCCGATGATCGAGAGACCCGAAAAATCCCCCGCGGCGCCACCAGCGGCCGGCCAGATCGGCAATGACGGTGCCGACGAAGAGCACCCCCACCACGCAAAGCCAAACCACGAATATGGCGAGCAGCACCAGGAGGATCAGCACCGTGAGAACTACGAACGCCGGCGCCAGCACGATGATGCCGACCGTCTCGAGCCGCGGATCATGGGACCGGTAGGCCCGGCGCTTCTCGATGGAACTCACTGAGGCGGCCAACATCGATCTCCAGACCGCAATCGGCGAGGCGATCTCAGGCTCGGCAAATCGCTTTTCGGCAATTCGCTGGGGGCGACGCGGCGTCTGTGGCTCGACCATCTTCCTAGTTCCTGTTCGCTCCGATTAGGCGTGGAACCGCACGAGCAACGCTAACCACAAGCCTTGATTGTCATCCTCTGTTCCTAAAGAAATCATGCTCCCAATGGAACAGTTATGCTTTGACCTGCGTCAATAATAGCCGATTCGGGCCATTTGCGGGCATCTATCCTTTGGTTGCCCACACCATTCCCCAACGCAGTACCGTGGCGCGCTCGAGCGAGCCGAACACCAGCCGCTCGAACAAAAAGCCGATTGCCCCGATGACTGCCAGGGAGGCGAGCATCACGTCGGCATTGAGGAATTCCTTGGCGTCATAGATCACCCAGCCCAGGCCCCAGTCCGAGGACGTGATCATCTCGGCCCCCACCACCGCGATCCAGGACCGCTGAAAGGCTTGGCGCAGCCCGGCAATGATGAACGGGGCCGCCCCCGGCAGCATGACCTTCCAAAATAGGGCGGTTTCGTCCGCCCCCATGGCGCCGGCGGCGCGCAGCCAGAGCTGGTTGACGGACCGTACCCCCGACCAGGCGTTGAGCACCATGGGGAACAAGGCGGCATAGCAGACGACCAGCACCGCGACCGTGTCGCCGAGCCCGAACCACAGGATGAAGACCGGCACCCAGGCGAGCGACGGGATCGGCATCAGGGCGCTCACCAGCGGCAGGAAGAAGCCCTCCACTGCCCGCACCCGGCCCATCAAGATGCCGAGCGGCAGGCCGATGACCACCGCCAGCGCGAAACCGGCGAGCATCCGGGCCAGGGTGTAGAACGCGTGCCGGAGCATGCTGCCGTCGGCCAGCATATCGAGCAGGGTGCCGGCCACTTTCGGCAGCGCGGGGAGCAAGGCCTTGGGAAAAATTCCGCTCCGCGCGATCGCCTCGTAGGCGGCGGCGGCCAGCAGGAGCGCCAGCGTCCCGCGGACGATCGAGCGCAGGCGTTGCGGGCTCATTGTGCGCTGCAGGCTCATGCCACCATCATGCCCCAGCGGACGACGGTCGATTGCTCGAGCCTCCGGAACACGAGATTCTCGAGCACCAGCCCGATGGCGCCGATGACTACGATTGCGGCCAGCATGACGTCCGTGTTGAGGAATTCGCGCGCCCCGAAGATGAGCCAGCCGAGGCCCCAGGGCACCGCCGCCAGCAACTCGACCACGACCAGGATGCGCCAGGCTTGCGCCAGGCCGAGCCGCAGGCCGGCCAGAATGTAGGGCAGCGCGCCCGGCAGGATCACGAGGCGAAACAGCCGGCTCTGGTCGGCGCCCATGGCTTGCGCGGAGCGCACCCAGATTTCCTTGACGGCTTTCACGCCGGTCCAGGTGTTGAAGATGATCGGGAACGTGGCAACAAACCCGACCAGAAGAACCGCCGAAATGTTGCCGAGCCCGAACCAGAGCAGGAACAGCGGCGCATAGGCCGCGCCCGGGATCGGAGCGCCGATGCTGACCAGCGGCAAAAGCACGTCCTCGGCCAGGCGCGAGCGTCCCATGACGATGCCGAGCCCCACGCCCACGATGGCGGCGAGCCCGAAGCCGACCAAGAGGCGCAGCAGGGTCTCGGCGGCATGGCGCGGAAGAATCCCCGCAACCGTCAATCGCACCAGGGCTGCGGCCACATCCTCCAGCGGCGGAAACAGGCGCGGGGGAAATTGGCCGAGATGCGCGGTGATCTCCCACAGGACGCCCACCACCAGGAACGGCAAGGCGGTGCGCGCGGCAGCCTGCCAGCGTGCTTGCGCGCCGGACCGGCCTTGGGCCGGTTCCGGCCCGGGTCGCGCGTCGGAAACGGTTTCCTGCATCGCGTGCCGCTTCCCGGTTGGTCGAGCGCGTTGGTCGAACCGTGGCGAAACCTATAAGGTCGCCGGGTGCGATCCGGCAAGCATTCATGGCGCGCAGGCGCTGTTGAAGCGCCTTCGATACTGGCATAAAGCCCCCGAGAACAATCTTGAGAGTGGTCTCGAGAGCCGCAGACACGGAATCCATTGAGGAGTTGAGCGTATGGCGAAGAACGAGCAAAAGATCGGCTGGATCGGCATGGGCCGCATGGGTTTTCCCATGGCGGAGCGCCTGCTCAAGGCCGGCTACGACCTCTCCATCTGGAACCGCACGCGCGCCAAGGCCGAGCCGCTCGTCGCCAAGGGCGGCAAGGTGGTCGACAAGCTCGCCGATCTCTCAGGTCTCGACGTGGTGTTCTCGATCGTGTCGACCGGCAAGGATCTCGAGGAAATCTATTTCGGCAAGGACGGCGTAGCGAGCAAGGGCCGGATGCCGAAAATCCTGGTCGACTGCTCGACCATCGCGGTCGAGGAATCGGCCGCCATCCGCGATCGCCTGAGCAAGCTCGGCAGCGATTTCGTGGCCTCGCCGGTGAGCGGCAACGCCAAGGTGATCAAGGCCGGCAAGCTGTCGGCGGTGGTCTCCGGCCCCGAGCCGGCCTGCCGGGCGGTGATGCCGATGATCGAGGTGTTCGCCCCGCAGGGCGTCTCTTATGTGGGTGACGGCGAGCTCGCCCGCGTATGCAAGATCGCCCACAATGTCATGCTCGGCGTCGTCATCGAGAACCTGATCGAGATCACGCTCTTGGCCAACAAGATGGGCGTGCCGCGCCATGCCTTCCTGTCGTTCATGAACAACAGCGTGATGGGCTCGATGTTCACGCGCTACAAATCGCCCGCTTTGGTCAATCTCGACTGGACCACGACGTTCACGCCCGAGCTCTTGCGCAAGGACCTCGATCTCGGTCTTGCGCTCGGGCGCGATTTCGACGTCACCATGCCGGTGACGGCTGCCGCGCGCGAAATGTTGCAGAGCCACTTCGGCGCCGCGACCCTCAAGGAGAAGCCCGACGAATATCTGCAGAAGGATTTCGCCGCCCTGATGGAGACCATGGGGCTCGCCTCCGGCATGAAGCTCGAAAGCGAGAACAAGAACGTGCCGACCGGACTGGAGGGGTAGTCCAGTCGAAGCCTTGATACTTTTCCCGGACGCGGTGCAGCGCGAAGCTCTTGCGAAGCGGTGCACCGCAGAGCCGGGATCGTTCCACACTCTTGCGCCTGGAACGGTCCCGGGTCTGCAGCGCACCACTAAGAAGTGCTGCGCTGCGCCCGGGACACGTGCCCCAAGCGAAGGAGGCAATCGTGCTGAGCGCTGAAAACAACCGGCTGCTTACCGAGGTCGGTGCGGGCACGCCGATGGGCGACTACCTGCGGCGCTACTGGATGCCGATCGGCGGCGCCACCGAGCTCGATCAGATTGCGATCAAGCCGATGCGTCTGTTCGGCGAGGATCTGGTCCTCTTCAAGGACCGCGGCGGCACTTTCGGCCTCATCGACCGGCAGTGTCCGCACCGGCGCGCTGATCTCGCGCTCGGCTTCGTCGAGGAGACCGGCATCCGCTGCCACTATCACGGCTGGCTGATGGATGCGGCTGGGCGCTGCATCGAGCAGCCCTATGACGACATCGCCAACCCGTCGGAGCGCCGCAAGGATCGCTGCCGCACGCGCGCCTATCCGGTCCGGGACGCCGGCGGCCTGCTGTGGGCCTATATGGGGCCCGAGCCGGCGCCCGAGCTGCCGGTCTGGGAGCCGCTGACCTGGTCGAACGGCTTTGCCGAGATCGTGATCTCGGAGGTCCCCTGCAACTGGTTCCAGTGCCAGGAGAACTCCTGCGATCCGGTGCATTTCGAATGGATGCACGAAAATTGGAGCACCCGTCTCAAGGGCGCAGCGGGCCCCAATGGACCCCGGCACCTGAAGCTCAAGTTCGAGGAGTTCGAGCATGGCTTCGTCTACAAGCGCGTGCGCGAGGGCGCGGACGAGACCGACAGCAACTGGACGGTCGGCCGCGTGGCGCTGTGGCCGAACGGATTTTATCTCAGCGATCATTTCGAATGGCGCGTGCCGATCGACGATCAAAACACGCTCAGCGTCTGCTGGTTCTACACAAGAGTGCCGCGGGGGCGGGAGCCCTATGTCCAGGGTCCGATTCCGACCTGGCACGGCCCCATCAAGGACGCGCAGGGGCGCTGGATATCGAGCCACGTCATCAATCAGGACATCATCGCCTGGGTCGGTCAGGGCACCGTCGCGGACCGCAGCAAAGAGAATCTGGGCGCCAGCGATGTCGGCATCGTGATGATCCGCAAGCGCTTCCTCGACGAGCTCGCGGCGATGGCCAAGGGCGCCGAGCCCAAGGGCATCATCCGCAATTCGAACGTCGCGCGCTGCGTCGAGCTACCGAACATGGAGCGCGCGCGCTGCGTCGAAGGTGTCACGCTCGAGGAATTCGACACCATCCCGATCCTGAAGGCGCGCCTGCAGGGCTTCCGTTGGCAATACGGCCAGCCGCCGGAGGTGCGCCGTGCCTTCGAGCAGGCCATAGGCATAACGTCGGAATCATTGGCCTGATCGGCTGCGAACAATTCGGCGTGTTGTGGCGCGCGACCCGATGGCCGCGGCCCGCCGGAGGCGTATAGTTACGCGTTGCGACTCGCGTGTGACGACGCCGGAGGGCCTTTGTTTGTCAGTCTTTCGTTGTTCCGTTTGCAAACGTACCGTTTGCAAGCCTTTCTTTTGATGGAGAGGATTTATGCGGATTCAATGCTGGCGTGGATTGCGAAACGGGTTCCTGGTCGCGCTGCTTGCGCTCCCCATCGCCTCGGCCGCCCGCGCCCAGTCCACGGCGCTCGCAGGGCTGCTCTCGGGCGTGGTGCATATGAAGACCTTCATCAATCCGGACGGGCGCACGGCGCAGACCCTGGGGCGCGAGCGCGAGGGCTCCGCCATCGTGATCGACAGCAACGGTCTCATCCTGACCATCGGCTATCTCATGGTCGAGGCGCACGCGGCCGAAGTGTTGACCAACGACGGCCGGGACGTGCCGGCGAACATCGTCGGCTACGACCACCAGACCGGCTTCGGCCTGTTGCAGGCGATCGCGCCGCTGAAGGTGCAGCCACTCTCCTTCGGCAAATCCGCCGCGATCAAGGAACGCGACGCGGTGGTGGTGGCGGGCTTCGGCGGCCCCGACAATGCGGCGCCCGCGGTCGTCGTGGCCAAGCGCGAATTCGCCGGCAGCTGGGAATATTTGCTCGACGAGGCGATCTTCACGGCGCCGCCGCAGGCGGCCTGGAGTGGGGCGGCGCTGCTCAACCACGAGGGCAAGCTGGTCGGCGTCGGCTCGCTGATCGTCGGCGACGCGACCGGCAAGGGCGAGCGCATGCCCGGCAACATGTTTGTGCCGACCGACCTGTTGCCTCCGATCCTCGCCGATCTCATCGTGAATGGACGCACCGCGGGAGCCGGGCGGCCATGGCTCGGGGTCACGACCGACGAGATGCGCGGCCACTTGATGATCAGCGCCGTGACCCATGACGGACCCGCCGATCGGGCCGGGCTCAAGCGCGGAGACATGATTCTCGGCGTCAATGGCGAGCCGGTCAATCATCTCCCGGATTTCTACCGCAAGCTCTATGCGCGCGGCGACGCCGGCACCGTCATCCCGCTCGACGTGCTCAAGGACAACGAGAAGCAGCGCGTCGACGTCAAATCGATCAACCGGCTGGATCACCTGCGGCTGAAATCGTCGTTTTGAATGTTCACCCTCTACAACGCGCCGCAATCGACCTGCAGCCAGCGGGTGCGTTTCGTCCTCAACGCCAAGCAACTCCCTTTCACGGAGGTGAAGCTCGACCTTTTGGCGGGCGACCAGCTCAAGCCCGACTACTTGAAGCTCAATCCCAACGGCGTCGTTCCCACCCTCGACCATGACGGCGAGATCGTGATCGATTCCGCGGTCATCGGCGAATATCTCGATGAGATCGCGCCGGCGCCGGAATGCTTCACGCCGCCTGCGCCGCTCGCGCGCGCCCATATGCGGGCCCTGATGCATTTCATCGACGAGATGCCGGCGGCGGCGATCCGCGTGCCGACCTTCAACCTCGCCTTCCTGCCGCGCTTTGCCGCCATGAGCGAGCAGGAATTCGTGGCGTTTGCGGAATCAAAGCCGCTGCGTAAGGAGTTCATGCTCGCCATGGGCCGCACGGGCTTTCCCGATGCGGAGATGCGGTCCGCCCTCGACCGCCTGGCGCGTACGCTCACCCGCATGGACGACGAGATCGCCAAGAGCGGCGGGCCCTGGCTCCAGGGCGCGCGTGCGACGCTCGCCGACATTTGCGTGATGCCTGCGATCGTGCGCATGGCCGATCTCGGGCTCGACACGATGTGGCGCGACAAGCCGCGCATCGCCGGCTGGCTCGCGACGATCCGCGCCCATCCGGCGTTCGAGCCGACCTACTATTTCGGCTCGCTCCTCACCGAGAAGTTTCCGCACTTGAAGGAGCGGAGAGCCTCGCCAGGGTGATTCCGGAGGCCGACGAGGCGGATTGATCCACTGGCTCTCGATCAGCTGTGCTTGAACGATTTCGCCTTGTGCGTGGGGGTCGTGAACACGGCACGGCAGGGGGTGCTCAGCCGAATCCGGTTCTTGACCATGCAGGCGGTGATGCGCTCGACGTCCGGGATGAACTCGCTGCACAACCGCATGGCGTCAGGCTGACAGGCCTGCTGCTGCTCCGGCGTACCCCGTGACTGTGCCATTGCCGGGGCCGGCATGAAGCCCGCGGTCCAAGCCAGACCGAGAGCCGCGATCATGCCTGCGAGCGAGTAAGACGAGACGTATTTGAGCCCGGCGATTTTCATCTTTCGACCTGTTCCTTTCGGTCCATGGGACTAGGCGGCGACTAAGCGGCTCGACCCTTGCGTGGTCGGCGCTTCCGATTTCGACGAAGATGACGGCAAAGTCGGGGCAGACCCGATTTTGCTCGCTCCAAGGGGCTGAACCCTGTCCGAATCAATGTTGATGGTGGTGGACCGTCCGCTTCTTCACGTGCGGCGGAGTCGTCGCGGCCCGACAGGCCGGGCTGAGGCTCGACCGCTTCCGGGCCATGCAGGCGCTGATTTTCGTGACGTCCGGAATGAACTCGCCGCAGAGCCGCATCGCGTCCGGTGTACAGGCCTGCTGCTGCTGCGCCGTGCCCTGCGCGGCGGCCGGTTCCGGCGCGAAACTCACGGCCCCGGCCAGGCCGAGAATTGCGGCACTGGCTGCAAGCCAGAATGACGAGACTGTTCTGATGCCGGCGTTTTTCATCGGTGAACCCGTTCCTTTCGGTGCTTGGGATTGTGGGCCGCCCCGGCCGGAGCCTGCTGTCTCGGACCGGGAAAGCGGAGGCGAAGCATCAATATCGGTTCGCGATCGGCAGTTCCTCGGCCGGAAACAGCGTGATCACGCGGCAGCCTGTGTCGGTCACCACGACCTCTTCCTCGATGCGCGCCGCCGAATAGCCGTCCTTGGCCGGGCAGTAGGTTTCGAGCGCGAACACCATGCCCTCCTTGATCTCGGTCGGATGGGTGAGCGAGACCACGCGGCTGATGATCGGCCGCTCGTGCAGCGCCAGTCCGAGCCCGTGGCCGAATTGCAGGCCGAAGGCCGACATTTCGTCCGGGAAGCCGAACTCCTGCGCCTCCGGCCACACGCCGCAGACCTTGTCGGTGCTGACGCCGGGCTTGATCAGGTCGATGGCGCGATCGAGCCACTCGCGCGCCTTCTTGTAGGCATCGTGCTGCACCGGCGTGGCGCGGCCGACATTGAAGGTCCGATAATAGCAGGTGCGATAGCCCATGAACGACTGCAAAATGTCGAAGAAGGCTTGGTCCCCCGGCCGCAGCATGCGGTCGGTGAAATTGTGCGGGTGCGGATTGCAGCGCTCGCCCGAAATGGCATTGATCGCCTCGACGTCATCGGAGCCGTGCCGGTAGAGGAACTCGTTCACCATGGCGACGATATCGTTCTCGCGCACGCCGGGCTTGAGCTCCTCGTGGATGAGGTGGTAGGCGCCGTCGACCATCGCGGCGGATCGGTTGAGGAGCGCGATCTCGTCGATGTTCTTGATCTCGCGCGCCTCCAGCATGACCTGCTGGCCGTCGGCGACCTTGAGCCCCGCCTTTTCCAGCTCGAACAGCATCGGCGGCTCGATGATGTCGACCCCGATCGGCATCTTGTCGCAACCGGCTTCGCGGATGAGCGCGGCGATGTCCTCGGCGTGGCGCTTCATCAGCCCGAAGGAGGGCGACACCGTGCCGCGCAGCCCGATCAGGCCGGCCTTGCAGTTCTCCGGCTTGAGCCACGGCACATGGAGCTTGTGGTGCACGGCGGCCGAGCCGAAATCCCACAGGATGGGCTCGCCGTCGCGGGTGAGCAGCGCCCAGCGGCAGAGCTTGTCGCGCTCCCATTCGCCGATCTTGGTCGAGGTGATGTAGCGGATATTGTTGACGTCGAAGACCAGGAGCGCACCGAGGTCGGATTTCTCCAGCGCCTGCTTGACGCGGCTCAACCGGTAGCGGTGCAGGCGGCGGTAGTCGACGCGTTCCTCGAAATCGACACCCATGGGACCCAGCGCCGGCAGCGCCCGGCCCCAGTTGTAGCGCGGATTGACGTCATCGGCGCTGATCTTGCGGACGGTTTCGTCCATGCGGGCCTCCCTTGGCGATGGTCTCGATAGCAGGTGCCGCTGCCGGGGGCGGCGGGCGTGAATGAATTATAGGTGAGCCCCCGATGCAAGTCCCGTCATCATTGGCGCCCGGCTAGATTTGAGGCGGGCGGTGCCGGCACCGCCCAGATAGGGGCCGCCGCCGCCACAATGTTGCGGTGTTCCGCCGCCGCCACCATAATGGGGATGGTTTGACCGGGAAAGCAGCGCGATGACGATCGTTCCGGGGCTGGCGCCGGCGGCGCCCACCGATTGGGGGCCGCGCGAATACAACTTTGCGGCCGATATTCTGGAACGCAATTTGCGGGCCGGCCGTGCCGACAAGCCCGCCTACGTGGATCCGCGTGGCAGCTGGAGCTTCGGCCAGCTCGCCGATCGGGCGGCGCGCTTCGGCCAGGCCCTGCGCACGCTCGGGGTGCGCCGCGAGGAGCGCATCCTGCTGTGCCTGCTCGACACCATCGATTGGCCGAGCGCGTTTCTGGGCGCCATCAAGACCGGCGTCATCCCGATTCCGGTCAATACGATGATGGCGCAGGACGATTATCGCTTCATGCTGGCCGACAGCAGAGCGCAGGCACTGGTCGTGTCCGAGGCGATCTATCCGAAATTCGAGAACCTCATCAAATCCAATGCCGATCTCCGGCTCGTCATCGTTTCCGGTGACGATGCGCACGGCCATCTCGGCTTTGAGGATCTGATCGCGCAGGCTAAGCCCGAGACCTACACGGCGCCGACGACGCCCGACGATATCTGCTTCTGGCTCTATACGTCGGGCTCGACCGGCAAGCCCAAGGGCGCGGTGCATGTCCATGCCAATCCCGGGCTCACCAATGATCTCTACGCCGGTCCCATTCTCGGCCTCACCGACCAGGACGTCTGCTATTCGGCCGCGAAGCTGTTTTTCGCCTACGGGCTCGGCAATGCGCTCACCTTTCCGCTGTCCGCCGGCGCCACCACGATCCTGCTGCCGGACCGCCCGACGCCCGACGCGGTCGCTGCCCTCATGCGGCGGCATCCGGTGACGGTGTTCTACGGCGTGCCGACGTTCTATGCGGCTTTCCTCGCCAGCGCGGCGGCGCCGCAAGGCGATGTGAAGCTCAGGCTCTGCGTCTCGGCCGGCGAGGCCCTGCCGCCCCACATCGGCCAGCGTTGGCGCGAGCGCTACGGGGTCGATATCCTCGACGGCCTCGGCTCGACCGAATTGCTCCACATCTACCTGTCGAACCGGCCGGGCGAAGTGAAGTACGGCACCACCGGCAAGCCGGTCCCCGGCTACGACATCAAGCTCGTGGGCGACGCCGGCGAGGTGGTGGGGAAGGGCGAGATGGGCGAGCTGCAGGTGTGCGGGCCCAGCAGCGCCATCATGTATTGGAACAATCGTGAGCAGTCGCGCTCGACCTTTCTGGGAGAATGGACCCGCTCGGGCGACAAGTATTTCGAAGACCAGGACGGCTTTTTCGTCTATTGCGGCCGCCGCGACGACATGTTGAAGGTCGGCGGCGTGTACGTCTCGCCGTTCGAGGTCGAAGGCGCGCTGTGCGCGCATCCCGATGTGCTCGAGGCTGCCGTGGTGGCGTGGCCCGACCCGGAGGGGCTCATCAAGCCGAAGGCATTCGTCGTGCTCAAATCCACCGACCAGGCCTGCGAGACGCTCGCCCACACCCTGCAGGAACACTGCAAGTCGAGGCTCGCGCCCTACAAATATCCGCGGGTAATCGAGTTCCGCTCCGATTTGCCGAAGACCGCGACCGGCAAGATCCAGCGCTTCAAGCTGCGAGCCGAAAGTTCGCCGACATGAGCGCGCTGCCATGAAGAAGAGCATCTTCGGGCGGACCGGGCTCGAGATCTCGGAGATTGCGTTTGGTGGCGGCGTCACCGGCGGCATTCTAATCAATGAGAGCGAGGCGACCCGCTGGGCGGCGTTGCAGCGCGCCGTCGCGGGCGGCATCAATTGGATCGACACGGCGCCCCTTTACGGCAATGGAACCTCGGAAGAAACGATCGGACGCCATCTTGCGGTATTGTCGCCGCGGCCGCATGTCTCCACCAAAGTGCGGCTCGACCGCGACGACATGGCCGACATCGCGGGCGCCATCGAGCGCAGCCTGGAGCAGAGCCTCGAACGCCTGCAGCTCGAACGGGTGGCGCTGTTCCAGCTCCACAATCAGATCGGGACGGCGGTCGGCGACCGTCCGCCTTTGTCGCCACGCCTGATCCTGGGCGTCGTGGCCGACACCTTCGACCGGCTCAAGCAACAGGGGCTGATCCAAGCCAGCGGGATCAGCGCGGTCGGCAGTACCAGCGCTTGCCTGGAGGTGATCGAGAGCGGCCGTTTCGATGCCGCCCAGATCTATTACAACGCGATCAATCCGAGCGCCGCCTGGTCGCGCACGACCGCGGAATGGAAAGGGCAGGAGTTCTGCGGCATCATCGCGGCATGCTGGCGTTTGAACATGGGCATGCTGGCCATCCGGGTCTTGGCCGGCGGACCTTTGGCGAGCCCGCGGCGGCCCGAGCGGCTCGCCATGATGACCTCGGACACCGATCTCGACAACGAGGTGCGCTGCGCGGCGGCAGTGCAGGCCGCGCTCGGCGCCAGCTACGGAACGCCGGCGCAGGTCGCCTTGCGCTTCACGCTGGGGAATCGGGATCTGTCGAGCCGGGTCATCGGTATCTCTGAGCTTGACCAACTGGACGAAGCGCTGGCGGCGGTCGAGCGCGGCCCCTTGCCGCCCGAGGGCATCGCCAAGCTCGATCAGCTCTGGGCGACCGATTTCTACATGAATGCGTGAGCTCGCGCGCAGCTGCGAGTCTCGCCCCACAAGGGCCCAAAGCGGCGGCGCCATACAGCAGCCATGACCAGTCTAGCCGATCAAGGCTTCCTCAATCTCGGCCCGATGCGGCTCGAATACCGCATGATCGGTCCGCGCCCCGACGCGGCGCCGACCATCGTCGTGCTGCACGAGGGGCTCGGCTGCGTCGGACTGTGGGGCGAATTTCCCGACCGGCTCGCGGCCGCGACCGGTGCTGGCGTCTTCGTCTATTCACGTGCCGGTTACGGCCGCTCGAGCCCTGTTGAGCTGCCGCGCCCGCTCACCTACATGCACGATGAAGCGCGTGACGTGCTGCCGCGTCTTCTCGCCTTGATCGGGTTTCGCCGCGGGCTCCTCGTCGGCCACAGCGACGGCGCCTCGATCGCGGCGATCCATGCCGGCTCCATCCAGGATCACCGGGTGAGCGGTCTGGTCCTGATCGCACCGCATTTCCTGACCGAGGACATGGGGATTGCGGAAATTGCACGGGCACGCGCGGCCTTCGCCGCCACCGATTTGCGCGCCAAGCTGGCGCGCTGGCACGACAATGTCGACAATGCCTTCAAGGGCTGGAGCGACGCTTGGCTCGATCCTGATTTTCGCAACTGGAACATCACCGATGCGCTTGCCCATATCAGGGTGCCGATCCTGATCGTGCAAGGCGAGTGCGATCAATACGGTACCGTGAGGCAAATCGAGGTCGCCCAACAGGAATGCAGCTGCCCGGTCGATGTGGCGCTGCTGCCGGGGATCGGTCATGCGCCGCATCGCGAGGCGCCCGCCGCGACCTTGCGGGCGGTGTCCGACTTCGCCAACCGGCTCATGCATGAGCGCGGGAGTACCGCAACTGACCCTCGTTTGAATATATTGTAATGTAGCGACTGTTGATCTGAAGGCACCCGGATGGCCGACGCCGAGCCCAAGCTGACCGACGGCAGGAATCGGATCGATTTCCAGACCGATCCGTCGCGCTACCGGCATTGGCGGCTCGAGCTCGACGGCGAGGTCGCCACATTGTTGATGGACGTGGACCCCAAGGGCGCCATGTTCGAAGGCTACGAGCTCAAGCTCAATTCCTATGATCTCGGCGTTGACATCGAGCTCGCCGACGCCATGGAGCGGTTGCGCTTCGAGCATCCCGAGGTGCGGGTCATTCTG
>Ga0209068_10000614_pt1 | contig 19074 bp, 17 predicted proteins | sample ColStrG_CSR_2012_FD_187200 | JGI IMG/M metagenome (GOLD analysis project Ga0209068, IMG submission 187200) | Freshwater sediment microbial communities in response to fracking from Pennsylvania, USA - Cold Stream Run_MetaG_CSR_2012 (SPAdes)... | ecosystem: Environmental > Aquatic > Freshwater >... | reverse complement strand
GTTCTCCGCGACGACCGCTTTCAACCGGATCACCTCACCGGTGACCGAGGTACTGACAGAGGCGCTCAGCACTGTTGTGGTCGGGGTGGACCCGACCAGCGGCGCTGCGGAGGCGCTCGCGCTGCCCAGGGCGACGATGGCGACTGTCGAGACGGACGCGACAATCAGGCGGAAAGTGGGTGATTTGAGTGCGGTCATACGTGCGATCGTGCGCGATCGACCCCGTCCGCGTCCAACCGCTTTACCTAACGCTTACCTTTCAGGGCTCGGGCAAGCGTGATCCTGACCGAACGAACTACGCCGATCGGAAGTCGACGTCCGCCATGGCCACCGCCAGCGTGGACCACCCTCCGACCCTGGCCAGGGTGCACGGGAGGCAGCAGTCCGGCACTGCGGGTCCGCTCAGCAGGTCGATCTTCTGCCTCGGCCTACCGGTGACGCCAAGGGCCGACCGCTGCGACGGTGCCGACCAGCAGGCCGGCCGGGCAAGACCGGCCGAGTCAGCCGGCCTGACAGGTCGGGCACCAGTAGAGGCGCCGGGCAGCCATCTCGGTGACTGCGACCTCGGTGCCACAAATCCGGCAGGCCAGCCCCGCGCGCCGGTAGACGTAGTACCGGTCCTGGTCGCGCGCGACACCGCGGGCGACGTCGCGGTGCTCGCGAGCGGTCGTCACGATGCGGTCGGCCTTGACCCCGGCGCGCATGAGCGTGACGAGATCTCGCCACAGGGCGTCGAAGTCGGCGTCGGACAGGGCACTGGCCGGCGCGAACGGGTCCAGGCGCCCGCGGAACAGAACCTCGGCGCGGTAGGCGTTGCCGACCCCGGCGAGCACCGACTGGTCCATCAGCGCCACGGCGATCGGCGTCCGGCTGCGCGAGAGCCGGGACCGCACGGCCGCCGCATCAGGATGGGGACGAAGCGGGTCCGGGCCCAGGCGACCGAGCAGCGCGTCGCGGTCCGCCTCGGTGATCACCTCACACGTGGTCGGCCCGCGAAGGTCGGCCCAGCCCCGCTCGGACACCAGCCGCAGCCGGATCGCACCGCGGGCGGCGGGCGGTGTTCCCGGTCCTTGCCGAAACGTTCCGTACAGGCCCAGGTGGACGTGCAGCAGGACGCCGGCGTAGTCGTGGAACAGGTGTTTGCCCCACGCGTCGGAAGCCGTGAGCGTGCGACCGTCGATCACCGCGGCTCCGGGGTCGAACCGGCCCTGCGGGCTGGTCGCGGCGACGGGACGGCCCGCGAACAGCCCGGCGTGGTCGAGGGCGAGGCGGTGGATGGTGTGTCCTTCAGGCACGCGGGGCATCTCACAGTCAGCTAGCGTCGGCTCGATGTGGAGTCGGTGGGATCGGTGGGGCTCGGTGGGCCCCGGTCGGATCAGGAGAACTCGGGTCGGAGGGACAACGATGACAGGTCACAGCCGGTCGGTGCAGCCGGCGCCAGGGGACCCGGGGCAGCGCCGGCGCGGTGAGGCAACGGACGGGCTCGCGGCCTTGGCGGGTCCGGGCAGCTCGATAGTTGGTGTCGAGGGAGCCCTTCGGGCCCGGGACGTGTCCAGGCCGACCTCGGCCGACCTTGCCGCTGCGGCTGCCTTGCCGGTGCGCCGTGCTGACCCCCGCCCCGCTGATGGCTGACCGACGTGGCCCTGCTGGGAGTTGACGGCTGCCGGGGCGCCTGGGTCGCGGCACGTCTTGATGGCGGCCAGGTGACGTGGCGCAGCGGACGTTTCGCCGCCCTCCTCGATGACGAACTGGAGGTGGTGGCCGTCGACATGCCGATCGGGCTGGCCGAAAGTGGCCCCCGCTCGCCCGACGTGTCGGCCAGGGCAGCACTGGGCGCGGGGCGGGCGCGCTTGTTCTCCATGCCAGTCCGAGATGCCTTCGACGCCGCCAGCCATGCCGATGCCAACGTCCTGCTGCGCTCGCGGGGAGAGCCAGGCATGTCCGCACAGGCCTGGGGGCTTCGGGCCGCCATCGCGGAGGTCGCGGTCCACGCCGGAGACCCGCGGGTAATCGAGGTGCACCCCGAGCTGTCGTTCACGGCGATGGCCGGACATGTCCTGGAGTCGAAGAAGTCCGCAAGGGGGGCGGCGCAGCGGATCGCCGCTCTGACCGGCTGGGTGGACGTTCTCGCGGCGCTGGCCGCCGCGCCACCCCGGGTGCCGGTCGACGACTGCCTCGACGCGCTGGGTGCCGCGTGGTCCGCGCAACGCTTCGCAGCCGGCACGGCAACCGCCTACCCAGGCGACCATCGCGTCCGCGACCGGACCGGACGGGCCATGGTGATCTACGCCTGACCGTGCGGGCCACGATTGCCAGCCGTTCGAACACCCCCGCGAACCTCGCCGAGACAGCGGCCGGCGGCCGGCGGTGCTACCAGACCTGCGCGACCCGTACGCGATATGCCGGCTTCCAGTCCTGCTCATAGGCACGCCGGTTCTCCGGGCCGAGCAGCGCCAGCACGGTGGCGACCCGCTGGGGGCGCGAACCCTCCAGGAGCCACGGCAGGACGACCGGGTCGGCCAGCGGCCCGGTCGGCGCGTGGGAGGCGGCGACGAAGTCTGCCCAGTCCTGGCCCGGCAAGAAGCGGTCCAGCAGCGGCAGGACAACCCGCTCCTCGAAGGCGAACTGGGCATCGGCCAGCACCGCGGCCGCCTCGATGCTGTCCGCCAACCTGGCCCGGGCGCCCCGGCCGTGGGCCAGGTCGCCGGCCGCGAGGCGGTCCGAGGCCGCCTGCAGGACCGCGGTCAGCTGCTGGTGCGCCGCGACCATCCGGTCCAGGGGATCCTGCTCGTCGGCCGGGACGGCGACCCGCACCGCCGGCCACAACACCTCGTCCTCGATCCGCTCGTGCTCGCGCACGCGGCCCACGATCAGGTCCCACTGGCGCGCCAGCGCACTGGCCCTGGTGTCACTGATCGGCGCCGTCCCGCCGACCAGCGACACCAGGCGGATCAGGTCCCGGCGCACGGCGTCGTGGACGGCGAGCATCACGGTGAAGTCGTGGGCCATTGCTCCAGCCTGCCAGACAGACGGATCGAGGTCGTGCCGGGGTCGCTCGATTCAACGCCGCTGTGATGGGTCGGTTACGGTGACCGGGGTTCGACGTCGAGCGAGGAGACTGCACGTGACCGGCAACAACCTGACCCGGGCCGAAGCCAGCGAGCGCGCCCGACTGATCACGGTGGGCGCATACACGGTCGAATGGGACCTGACGACCGGGGACCGTGAGTTCGACTCGACCACCCTGGTGACCTTCTTCTGCCACCAGCCCGGGGCCAGCACCTTCATCGACCTCATCGCTGCGTCCGTGACCTCGATCGAGCTGAACGGCGTCGCGATCGACCCGACGAGCGTGGTCTCGGGAAACCGGATCCTGCTGGGCTCGCTGGCCGAAAACAACGAGCTGCGGGTCGTGGCCCGGTGTGTCTACTCGCGCACCGGTGAGGGCATGCACCGGTTCGTCGACCCGGTCGACAAGGAGGTCTACCACTACAGCCAGTTCGAGACCGCCGACGCCAAACGCGCCTTCGCCTGTTTCGACCAGCCGGACCTGAAGGCCACCTTCTCTTTCGCGGCCACGGGGCAGGCGCACTGGCAGGTCGTCTCGAACGAGCCCCCCGCCGAGGTGACGCCGGCCGGGCCTGGCATGACCCGGTGGGCCTTCGCCGCCACGCCGCGGATCTCCACCTACATCACCGCTCTGGTAGCCGGCCCGTACCACGTGGTCAAGGACTCCTGGCAGCGCGCAGACGGCAGCTCGGTCCCGCTCGGGGTGTACTGCCGGGCCTCGCTCGGTGTGTACCTGGACGCCGGGGAGATCCTCGAGATCACCAAGCAGGGCCTCGCGTTCTTCGAGGAGCAGTTCGCCCGGGCCTACCCCTTCACCAAGTACGACCAGCTGTTCGTGCCCGAGTTCAACGCCGGGGCGATGGAGAACGCCGGTGCGGTCACCTTCCTGGAGGACTACGTCTTCCGCAGCAAGGTGACCCAGGCCGCCCGCGACGGCCGTGCCAACACGATCCTGCACGAGCTGGCGCACATGTGGTTCGGGGACCTGGTCACCATGCGCTGGTGGGACGACCTGTGGCTGAACGAGTCCTTCGCCGAGTTCATGGCCTACCACGCCGCGGCGAACGCGACCCGCTTCACCGACGCCTGGACCGGGTTCGCGACCGGCCGGAAAGCCTGGGGGTACCGGCAGGACCAGCTGCCCTCGACGCACCCCATCGCCGCCGACGCCCCGGACCTGGAGTCGGCAAAGGCCAACTTCGACGGAATCACCTACGCCAAGGGCGCCTCGGTCCTGAAGCAGCTGGTCGCCTGGGTCGGCCTGGAGAACTTCCTGGCCGGCGTCCGCACCTACTTCGACACCCACGCCTGGGGCAACTCGCGCCTTGCCGACCTGCTCGCCGAGCTCGAGGTCACCTCGCAGCGCGACCTCGCCGAGTGGTCCAAGCAGTGGCTGCAGACGGCCGGCTGTAACACCCTTCGCCCTCGCTTCGAGCTGGCCGCTGACGGCACGTACAGCTCATTCGTGGTCGAGCAGGACGCCCCGGCGGAGCACCCGACGCTGCGCTCGCACCGCATCGCCATCGGCCTGTACGACCGGACCGAGGCCGGGCTGGTGCGCCGAGCCAGGGTCGAGATCGACGTGGTGGGCCCGGTGACCGAGGTGCCGCAGCTGCTCGCGATGGCCCAGCCCGACCTGCTGCTGCTCAACGACGACGACCTGACGTTCGCCAAGGTGCGCCTGGACGAGCGGTCACTGAAGTGCCTGACGACCTCGCTCGGCGACCTGGCCGACTCCTTGCCGCGGGCGCTGTGCTGGAGCTCGGCCTGGGACATGACCCGCGACGCCGAGATGCCGGCGAGCGAGTTCGCCAGGCTGGTCAGCGCGGGGGTCCGCGCGGAGAGCGACATCGTGACCGTGCAGACGGTGCTGCGGCAGGCTGGCGCCGCCCTGGACCTCTATGTGGCGGCGGACCGACGAGTGGCCACCAAGGCGGACTTCGCCCAGCGCCTGATGTCCCTGGCCACGGGTGCCGAGCCGGGAAGCGACGCCCAGCTCGCGTACGTACGCAGCGTGTGCTCGGTGGCGGCCGCGGACGAACTGCTCGACCGGCTCGCCGGGCTCCTGGACGGTTCGTGGGTCATCCCCGGCCTGACCGTGGACACGGACCTGCGCTGGGTGATCCTTCGCCGGCTCGTCTCCAACGGACGTCTGGCCGACCAGGCGATAGAGCGCGAGCTGGACCGCGACAACACCGCGTCGGGGCAGCGCCACGCCGCCGCCGTGCGGGCCGGGCGACCGACCGCGCAGGCGAAGGCCGAAGCCTGGGCCGCGGTCGTCGACAACGACGACCTGCCCAACGCCCTGCAGGCCGCCACCATCGGGGGGTTCAACGACCCCGACCACCGCGAGCTGCTTCGGCCGTACGTCGACCGCTACTTCGACGCGATCGGCCCCATCTGGGACAACCGGTCCCCGGAGCTGGCCTCCAATATCGTGGTGGGCCTGTACCCGGCGCTGTTCGTGGAGACCGCCACCATCGAGCGCACCGACTCCTACCTCTCCCGGCAGCGTCCGGTGCCCGCCATGGCCCGCCTTCTCGCAGAAGGCGCCGACGGCGTCGCCCGGGCGCTGCGGTGCCAGGCCAGGGACGCCCGGGCCTGAACCCCCGCATCAGCATCAGGCCACAACCGCAGCTGGCTTCGTCCGGCAACCGAGCGGACCCGCAGCGCGTGCTGACGGACACACAAGCCTTCTTGATCACCGTTGGTCGTCTTGCACCTGACCGAAGAGTCGTCCTCAGGTGATACAGGCGGTAGCAGGTCGGGCGGGCCTGACAGGTTCGACCGTGGCTACGGCTTCTGGGCGAGCAGGTCGAGGAACAGCGAGTACGTCAGGGTCGCGTCGTCGCGGAAGCTTGGCGGTGTCCCCATGCTCCGGGCGGCTGCCTGTGCGTAGAGCAGGCCGTCGGGTCGGGGCTCGATCCGCACGAACGGAGGCAGCCCGTATCGAAGCGCTACCCAGTTCGCCCAGACTCGGGCGGTGCGCCCGTTCCCGTTGGCGTAGGGGTGGATGCACACCCACCGGCTGTGCACTGCCGCTGCAAGTGCGACTACTGCTTCCAGCTGCCCGCTCGTGGTCGGCTTCGTTGCCACTGGGATCAGCTGGTCAAGGGAACCGACCGCGGCGGTGTGGGCAGAGTCGAGGTGGCGCAGGTGCCCGGCCACGTCGCGGGCCGCCGGCGTGACCGCGAGAACCTCCCCCCGGGCATTCCCGATGGAGACGGGACAGTCGACCAGGTCACGGTCGGCCGATCCGCGGAACGCACCGAGACAGTGCATGCCCGGGGGGCTCACCGTGCCCTGGTAGATCGCCCGGTGCCAGTCGTGCGCGAGCACGACGTCGGGGGTCACCCGTGCCGGAGCCTGGGCGTGAAGGTCCACCAGGAGCGCTCGGATGTTGGCCTGGATGATCGGTACGTCGGTGGGGGCGACCTCGCCCCACGCCGGACCGGGCATCAGCCCGCCGAGAACGCAGCGCGGACGTCGCGTGTCTCACGGCCGTGGACGAGCGTCGATGATGCCCGGCCGACCTCAGTGGAGCCCGGGACTCGCAGGCCCGAGCCAAGATCGCTGGTCTCGCCGGCTGCTGCTGCGTCCAGCCAGCCATCCAGGCCGTCAGCTTGCTGGTACCCATGGACAACGTCGAGAGCAGTGTGCAGGCGCGTCTCGAGGTCGGCGGCGAGCAGGACCACCTCGTGCTCGATGGCCCGCTCAGCGACGTCGGTCATCGACTGGCCGGTCAGCTCCGCCAGACGCCGCAAAGCATCCCGTTTCCGCGGGTTCTTGAATCGCAACGGGAACACATCACGACGAGGTTCGGCTGCCATGGCTCCCAGATCCCCTCGCATCCGAGGACAACGACTCAAGGCCGGGGACAGGTGGGGGTGTCCGCCGCGCCGAGCGAGACAGGGTCGCTGGGACTGCAGGTCGCACCACTCGGCTCAGCCATCGGGATCCGTACCGCCGGCGAGCACCGCACGACCCGGTCCTGACGGACCCGGCCTTCGCGGGCACAGCCGGTGTGGTGGCCGCCAGGGGCGGCCATGCGGCCGGGTCAGCGCGCGCTGCGGCCCGCACCAGCGTGGGATGCCGCACGCTGAGCGTGCGATCTGGAGAACGCGGTGATGTTCGCGACGAACTTGCCGGCCGTAACGCAGGCAACACCCGCCCTGCGCCGGGAGGTGCCTTCCTCGGGCCACGGGATCGGACCTCGACTGTCCCAGCTGTCTTCGGGGTGCGCGCCGGCGCGCAATCTCAGGGCTGGTCCAGGTGCAGGGTCTGGGGGTGGCGTGCATGCTCGGCCAGGGTGCGCAGGCCGTTGACCAGCCCACCCGCGAGATCGCCGGCGCTGAGCTGGGTGGTCATGGCCAGCGCGCCGAGCGCGGCGGCGTGGTCGTCCAGGAACCGCTTTGCGTCGGCGCCGGTGATGATCTCGGTCTGGCGCAGGCCCGGGTCCACGGCCACCAGCACCGAGCGGGCCGCCTGGTCGCCGAGCGCACCGTGCAGGGTCAAGGCCTTCTCCCGGGTGCTGGTCCCCAGCGGCCCCACGTACACCGAGAAGTGCAGCCCGGTGTCGGTCTCGGCGCCGGCGATCGCGCGCTCGACATCCTGAGCCTGCCGCTCAGTGAAAACGTCACCAGTGGGCACGTGCGCCACCCCCGCCGTGCGTCGGCTGGGCGGACTGGACGGCTCGTTCAGCGTCCACGGGTCCACCCCACCACTGTGCGGCGCCGCGCCAGGCGACTCCCGGACGGTAGCGGGGGCCGCGCGAGCCGGTCCCCACGAACACCAGCACGTACACCACAGCGATGACCAGCGCCGGGATGCCCACGAACAGGCCGAGGGTCTCCACGGCCGTCAGTCCCGGCCCCGGGTCGTCACCTTCGTACCGGTGCTGCGCGGCGAAGGCCGGCGAGGCCAGCACCGTGACCAGCAGCGCGGACATGGGCACGAACGTCGTCACGACTGCTGCTCTGGTGGCGTTCCTCACGGCGCTCACGCTATAGGACCGGGGTCCCGGCGGGTACGTCAGCCTGCCGGTCGGCGCCGCCGTCGATGTCAGCCATCACTGCCACCAGCGAGTGCAGCCGTGAAGACCGTCGCAGATCGTCCATCCACACTCCGGTGCCGCCGGCGTCCGACAGGGGGACCCGCCAGTTCGGGTACTCGTCGGTCGTCCCGGGCTGGTTCTGGGCGCGGATGTCACCGACAGCGTCCGGAAGGCAGATTCCCAGCAGCCGGGCCGGGGTCGTCACCAGGAAACGGTGCAGCGCCTCGACCACCTCAGGATCGTCAGCGGCCGCGCCGTCAGCGGTCCCGAGCCCACCCAAGAGCCCCAGACCGCGAAGGTGGTCCAGCCAACGGGCACGTTCGGCCTCGGATCCGGCCCGCTCGTCGGCGGCCGGCCGGGTCAGCAGCCCGAGCTCCTCCCGGATCCGCACGTGCTCGCCGCGCAGGTAGCCTGCGGTGGGCGGCAGGTCATGGGTGGTGACCGATGCCAGGCACAGGGACCGCCACTGCTCGGCCGGCAGCGGCTCGCCGGCCCCGCCCCGCTCGAACCACAGGACGGACGTGGCCGCTATCCCACGGTCCTGCAGGAACTCGCGCACCCACGGCTCCACCGTCCCCAGGTCCTCCCCGATCACCACAGCGCCCGCACGGGCAGCCTCCAGAGCGAGGATCCCCACCAGCGCCTCGTGGTCCTGGCGCACGTACGTCCCCTGGTCCGGGCTCGCACCGTCGGGGACCAGCCAGAGCCGGAACAGGCCCAGGACGTGGTCGACCCGGATCCCGCCAGCGTGACGCAGGACGGCCCCCAGCATGTCCCGGTAGGGCGCGTACCCGCATTCGGCGAGCGCCTGCGGGCGCCACGGGGGCTGGGTCCAGCACTGGCCCTGCTGGTTGTAGTCGTCGGGCGGGGCACCGACTGCCACCCCTGCGGCCAGGACGTCACCCAGCGCCCACGAGTCGAACCCGTCGGGGTCGACCCCGACGGCGAGGTCGTGCACGATCCCGATCGCCATCCCGGCCGCGAGCGCCGCCTGCTGCGCACCCCGGAGCTGCTCGTCCAGCCACCACTGGGCCCGCACGTGCAGGCGGACCTCGGCTGCCAGGCTGTCCCGCTCGAGCGCGACCTGCGCGGCGTGCGGGCGCTGCAGCCCGACCGGCCAGGAGCGCCACCGCGGGCCGTGGCGCTCGACCAGCGCGCACCAGGTCGCGAAGTCCTCCAGTGCCGGCCCCTGACTGGCGGCGAAGGCGGCCAGCGCACTGGCGCGCTCGCCGGAAAGCGGCACCTGCGCCAGCAGCTCCAGTGCAGCGCGCTTGGCCGCCCAGCTCGCGTCGCGGTCGATGGTGTCGAGCCCATCGACGACTTCGCACAGCCGGGTGTGCAGCGACTCCACCTGGGCACGCCCGGAGTCCGTCAGGGCCGCCATCTCCGGCACGTCCTGGATCCGGAGGTAGAGCGGGCTGGGAAAGCGGCGGGTGGTCGGCAGGTAGGGAGAGGGCTCCATCGGAGCCCGAGGCGAGGCGGCGTGCAACGGGTTGACCAAGACGAACCCCGCGCCCAGCTCGCGCCCGCTCCACGACGCCAGGTCAGCCAGGTCGGCAAGGTCGCCAACGCCCCACGAGCCGCGGGAGCGCACCTGGTACAGCTGCGTCATGAATCCCCACGCGCGGGCCTGACCGGCCAAGGCGCCCAATTCGAGACGGTCGGGGGTCACCACCAGCGTCGCCGCGCCGGCACGCGAGCCGTCACCGGCCACCGGCTGGGAGTGCGGGCCCGCGTCGGGGGCAGCGGCGAGCTGGTGGCCGAGGTCATCGCCGGAGAGATCGAGGGGGCCTCCCGCGCCCGGGGCCGACCGGGCCTGGATCCGGTGCCACCCCAGAGGCAGATCCCCAGGCACGGCGTAGGTGGTCTCCGCGACGAGCTCACCGTCGACCGCGACCGCCTCGACCCGGTCCGGGGACTGCGGCGCGCACGGCCGGCGGCCACCGTCCTCCAGCTCCACCCACACCGACAGGTGGTCACCTGGGGCCGCGTGCACCCAGAAGGTGGCCGCGCTGGCCTGCCGGACCACCACGGTGGGGGGCAGCATGCGCCGCCATCGGCCGAGCAGATGCTCATGAAGGGACGCGGCCGCCTGCGCAGTCGAGTGCGCGGGCACCGCGAGAGCGGCCAGCACCGCCTGCACCGTCGAGGTGGGGACCTGGACCCGCCGGCCGTGCCAGTCCCAGTACTCGGTGGCCACACCCAGCTCAGCGGCGAGCAGCCCGATCGCCTGGTCCAGGTCGTTCACGCGCGGACCCCCGGGCGAGCCCGAGCGAGACGCCCGCGGGACCGAGTGCGGCGGACTCGGGTGCCGCCACACGGGTACCAGTGGCCCGAGCGCCCGGCCACGGTGGTCAGCGCCGGCCCCACGCCGGCCCCATGCCTGCCCAGGGCGAGCCGGTGGCGCAGCGCCCACTCCCGGGAACCTGCGACCGGGGCGTCTGCGCGGCGCACGGGATCACTGGACCGGGCATGGCGCAAGGGTAGGCACCGGCACCGGGCCAGGGCGCACGGGTAGGCGCGAACGGCCCAGGACAGGCACCGCTGGCCGGGCAGCACACACCCCTCGGCCTACCTGCGGTTGCGGCGCCACATCCACAGGCGGTCGAGTCCGACACCGAGGGCAACCATCGCGAGAAGGGCGAACACCAGGGGCATCCGCAGACTCCACCAGCCCAGCCGGATCTGGGTGCTCGCGCTGTTCTGCAGCACGAAGACCAGCCCGAGCAGGGCGAGAGCACCGAAGCCGGCGAGGCGAAGGCGGCGCTGCCAGACGCGGCCGGTGGAGACCGGTCCGCCCCCGGACCCAGGGCGCTGAACCTGCGACATGCCCACCCCCTCCAGCAGACCGGTCCACGGCCCGGACGCGACCTGCGCCGCGGCGAGCCTACGGTGCGGCAGCCACCGCGAGCATCGCATCAGCGAGTCCGTGACCCATCAGGTAGGGGATCCACCGCGGGTCGTGCCGCCCGCTGGCCAGGACCCGCCAGGCCGGCCCCGCCGGCTGGGTCGGCGCCGCCCGCAGGCGCCAGCCCAGGTCGGCCGGCGTCCGGTCGGCCTTGATCCGGTTGCAGCGGTGGCAGGCCGCGACGACGTTGTCCCAGGTGTGCCGCCCGCCGCGGCTGCGCGGGACCACGTGGTCGATGCTGGCCGCGTTCCCCCCGCAGTACATGCAGCGACCACCGTCCCGGGCGAAGACGGCCCGCCGGGTCAGCGGGACTCCTGCACGATGCGGCACCCGCACGAACCGGTTCAGGCGGATCACCGAAGGCAGCACCAGGGAACCGCTGGCCGAGCGCATCTCGCGGCCCGAGTCCTCGATCGCGGTGGCCTTGCGTGCGAGCACCAGCAACAGGGCACGCCGGTCCACCACCACGCCCAACGGCTCGTACGTGGCGTTCAAGACCAGGGTGTGCGCCGTCACGTTCGTCTGCCTCCTCCCCGACCAGTGTCCGACGCCGACACGCCTGGGCGCCAGCGCTATTGACCAACACCCTTGCCCATATGGTGAGCGCGCCATGACTGACACCACAGCGCACCCGGGCGCCGGCGCCGCGCCAAGCCCCCCGCCAGCCGAGCGCCTCGACGTGGTCGATGAGCTTTTCGGGTACCGGATCGAGGACCCCTACCGCTGGCTCGAGGACCCGACGAGCCCGCAGACCCAGGCGTGGGGACAGGCTCAGGACGAGGTCTTCGCGGCCCACCGGGCCACGTGGCCCGGCCTGGACCGGATGCGTGGGCGCCTCACCGAGCTGCTGGGCGCCGGACTGGTGACTCCCCCAGTGTGGCGGGGCCAGCGGCAGTTCCTGATGCGGCGCACCGCGCAGCAGGAGCACGCCGTGCTGCTGACCATCGACCCGGACGGGACCGAGCGGACCCTGATCGACCCCATGGAGCTCGACCCGAGCGGCCTGACCACCCTGGACAGCTGGCAGCCCACCAAGGAAGGCCATCTGCTGGCCTACCAGGTGTCCGAAGGAGGAACGGAGGAGTCGGTGGTGCGCGTCATGGACGTCGTCTCCGGCGAGCTCGTCGACGGCCCGATCGACCGGGCCCGCTACTCCCCGATCGCCTGGATCCCTGGCGGGCAGGCCTACTACTACGTCCGCAGACTGGCCCCGGAGCTGGTCCCGGCCGGCGAGGAGCAGTTCCACCGCCGCGTGTGGCTGCACCAGCTCGGCACCGACCCGCAGACCGACGTCATGGTGTTCGGCGACGGGCGCAAAGCCACGGAGTACTACGGTGTCTCGGTCTCGCGCGACGGCCGCTGGATGACCGTGTCGGCGTCCGAGGGCACCGCACCCCGCAACGACCTGTGGCTGGCGGACCTGACCGCCGCACCCCTGCACGCGCCGGTGCTGCGCGCGGTCCAGACCGGGGTCGACGCCCAGACCGGGGTCGAGGTCGGCCGGGACGGCAGGCTGTACGTGTTCACCGACCTGGGCGCCCCGCGCGGCCGGGTCGCGGTCACCACCCCCGAGTCGCCAACGGTCGACACCTGGCGTGACCTGCTTGCGCAGGACCCCGTCGCGGTCCTGGACGGATTCGCCATCCTGGACGGCCCCGAGCTCGAGCGTGCCGTGATGCTCGCGTCGTGGACCAGGCACGCAGTCTCTGAGGTGACGGTCCACGACCTGGCCACCGGGGCCAAGCTCGCCTCGGTGCCCTTACCGGGGTTGGGCTCCACCGGTGGCATCGTCGAGCGGCCCGAGGGCGGTCACGAAGCCTGGTTCGGCTACACCGACCACACAACACCCACCTGCGTGCAGCACTATGACGCCCGCACCGCCACGACGAGCCTGTGGGCCCGCGCGCCGGGCACGGTCGCCGTCCCGCCCGTGCAGACCCGGCAGGTTACCTACGCCTCAGCCGACGGCACCGAGGTGCGGATGTTCGTGATGTCGCTCGGCTCGGTGCCGGACCGTCCGCGCCCGACGATCCTTTACGGGTACGGCGGGTTCGGGCTCCCACTGACGCCGGCCTACTCCGCGAGCGTCCTGGCGTGGATCGAGGCAGGTGGTGTGTACGCCGTGGCGGGGCTGCGCGGCGGCGGCGAGGAGGGCGAGCAGTGGCACCGTGACGGGATGCTCGGAAACAAGCAGAACGTCTTCGACGACTTTCACGCGGCCGCCCAGTGGCTGGTCGACCACGACTACACGGGCCCGGGCCAGCTCGCCATCTCCGGCGGCTCGAACGGGGGACTGCTGGTCGGAGCGGCCGCGGTCCAGCGTCCGGACCTGTACGCGGCAGTTGTCTGCTCGGCCCCCCTGCTGGACATGGTCCGGTTCGAGCAGTTCGGCCTGGGCGCCACCTGGAACGTCGAGTACGGCAGCGCCGCCGACCCCGAGCAGCTCGGTTGGCTGGTGGCCTACTCGCCCTACCACGCGGCGGCCCGGCCGGCGCCGTACCCGGCGGTCCTGTTCACCGTCTTCGACAGTGACACCCGGGTGGACCCCATGCACGCCCGGAAGATGTGCGCGGCCCTACAGCACTCGAGCACCTCCCAGCGTCCCGTCCTGCTGCGCCGCGAAGCGGACGTGGGTCACGGAGCACGATCGGTGAGCCGCTCGGTGGAGCTGTCGGTGGACAGCCTGTGCTTCACCGCGGCCTGGACGGGTCTGGACCTGGGCTGACCGGGCCGGGCAGCGGCGTGGACCGGCGCCGCCGCCCGCTTGACCCACGCTCGACCGGCGCGGCGGACGTGGCCTGCCCCGGGCCCGCCGCCGGATGTCTAGGCTGACGGCCATGGTGGACCGGACCGGCTTCGTCGTGGTCACGGGACTGCGCGCCTGGGCGGTCAACAACCCGTTCGAGATCGCCGCCCTGATAGTGGGCACAATCGCGCTCGCGGTCATCGTGCGCTGGCTGGTGCACCGGATCATCGGCCGGGCAGTCAAGACGTTCTCGGACAACACCTTCTCGCGGCGGCTGGCACGAGCACGGGCCGACCACGGCGAGCCAGAGGCGTACGGCCGGGAAGCTCCGGAGGTTCTCGCCGAGCGCATCGCGGCCCGAGCCCGCACCGTGGGCGCCCTGCTGAGCAGCATTGCCACATTCGTCATCTTCTCCATAGCCCTGATCACGGTGCTGGGCATGGCGGGCCTTGACCTGACGCCCCTGATCGCCAGCGCCGGGGTGGTCGGCATCGCGGTCGGCTTCGGCGCCCAGAGCCTGATCAAGGACTTCCTGACGGGGGTCTTCATGATCTTGGAGGACCAGTACGGAGTGGGCGACGTCGTCGATGCCGGGCAAGCCACCGGGACCGTGGTGGACGTCGGCCTGCGGGTCACCAAGCTGCGCGACGACAACGGCGTCGTGTGGTACGTCCCCAACGGTTCGATCCTGCGCATCGGGAACAAGTCCCAGGGCTGGGCCGTGGCCATCGTGGAGGTGCCCGTCGCCTACAGCGAGGACCTTGACCGGGTCAGGGAGCTGCTGCGCACCACGGCGGAGGCGCTGGCCGCCGACCCCGAACAGGGGGTGGACATCCTTGCCGAGCCGGCGACCTGCTCGGTCGAGTCGATGACGCCCGACGCCGTGCTGCTCAGAGTCCAGCTCAGGACCCAGCCGCTACGCCAAAATGATGTCGCACGCGAGCTGCGGGTGCGGGTCAAGGACGCACTCGACGAAGCCGGTGTCGCATACAAACAGGGCCCGCGCTGATCAGCTGAGCTCCAGGCAGGCCGGCGCCGACCACCGGGTCGCCGAGGCGTAAGCCCCGCCCCTCCCCCACCGGCGTGCCAGCCCAGGACCCGGCGCGGGGGCTCGGCGCGGGCCAGCACATGCGCCCATGGGCGGGCGCGCAGCACTGAGACACCTTCGCTGCCGCGACACTGTCTGCCGCGACACTGTCGGCCGCGCGGTCCTCGGCCGGAACTCCCGACGCATGTTTGCTGTGGATCGGCTGTGAGTCGGTCGAGTTTGCCTGCCCCTGGCCTTAGCGGGGTGGCTTCCTAACCTGGACGAACCTAGCGTCGAGTTATGTCATCGAAGCTGGTCGGCGTGGTCGCCCTGTCCGGTGCCCTCGCTCTGACCGGCTGCTCCACGTTCAGTGCGCTCAACACCCCCCAAGCCTCCACGTCCCACACCGCGCAGGTCGCGAGCCCGAATGCCACCGGCCCGGCCGGGTCAACCAGCCGGACCAGCCACATCGGGCCACCGGCGGTAACCGGGGTTGTGTGGCGGCCGACCGGCACACCGGTGGGCGGCCAGTACCCGACGTACGTCGCGACGACCAGGTCGGGGACGATTGGGCTGATGTGGATGAACCCACGTCTGCTGTCCTTCCGGTTCATCCCCGGATCGCAGTACCCCGAGGGAGGCCCGGTCCACCCTGCCGACCTCAACCCGGCGACGTGGGTTCCGACCCTCGCCGCGGCGTTCAATGGCGCGTTCAAGCTCCGCGACCATGTCGGTGGCTACTACTACCAGGGCGTCACCGTCAGCCCCCTGCGTACCGGACTGGCCTCGATGGTGATCGACAGCCATGGCCGGCTCAGCGTGGTTCAGTGGGGTCGGGAGACTGCCAGCGTCGCCGGCGTGACCGTAGTGCGCCAGAACATGCGCCTGCTCATCGACCAGTACCGCGCCCGGACGTCCTTCTCCGACACCACCAGCACCTGGGGGTGGGCCGACCACAACAACCCACTGGCCAACCGCTCGGCGCTGGGGGAGCTCGCGGACGGCTCGCTGGTCTTCGAGTACGGCCACTCGCTCACCGCCGCTGACATGGCCCAGGGCCTGGTCAAGGTGCATTCGCGCACCGCGATCATGCTCGACATGAACCTGACGCAGCCGGGCGGCTTCGTCTACGCGCACACCACCGGCGCGGTCACCGGCAGCCGGTTGCTCCCGTACGTCATCCACGCCCCGACCGTCTACCTCAAGCCGTGGATCAAAGACTTCGTGGTGGCGCTGACCCGACCTTGATCAGACGCTCCCCGACGCGGCGCCAGCGGCTTGCCCGCACCGCGACCGTCACCGTCGCTGTGCTGGTCACGGCCGCCATCGCCACCGTGCTCCTCGGCGGCGGCGCCACACCACAGCAGCTGCCGACCGAGCACCTGTCGGCCTCGCTGGCCGCGACCAAGCCGGCCACGGCGACGCCCACCGAGACGGCGCTGGACCCGGCACAGTTCGCCGACGGCTCCTGCATGGCTCTGGCGCCCACCCACGGCAACCGGCACCTGACCGTCTTCCTGGACGCCGGCCACGGCGGCCCCGACCCGGGCGGACACGGGACCACCTCTGCCGGCACCGGCATCGACGAGCGCGAGCTGACCGTGCCGGTCGTGCTCGACACTGCTGCCCTGCTTCGGGCCGACGGCTACCGCGTGGTGGTCTCCAGGACCACTCCCGGCCCCGTCGCGCGGCTGGTGGCCTCCGACGTCAGCGGGGGGGTGTTCACCGCCAGCGGCGAACACCGTGACACCGCGGCCCGCGCGATCTGCGCGAACCTCGCCCACGCCAGCGCCCTGGTCTCGGTGCACTTCAACATCGGAGCCAGCCCGACCAACGCCGGAGCCCTGACGACCTATGACCGGGTCCGCCCCTTCGCCGCCCGGAGCCTGGTCCTGGCCAACCTGCTGCAGTCCGACATCGTCACCGCACTGCACGGCGTGCACGGCTGGAACGTCCCCGACGGCGGTGTCGTCACCGACGACCTGGTTGGCAACGCACTGACCAGCGCGGGTGCCGCCTACGGCCACCTCCTCGTGCTCGGCCCGGCCTCACCGGGCTACTTCGCCACCCCCAGCCTCATGCCGGGTGCGCTGACCGAGCCGTTGTTCCTGACCGACCCTTTCGAGGGAACCGTCGCCGCCAGCTCGCAGGGGCAGCGCGTGATCGCCGGCGCGATCGCCAGCGCCGTGCGCACGTTCCTGGGACCGGGAAGGTCCTGACGCCCTCGGCGACTGCCCGGCGGCCCGGCGACGCCGGTCCCCGACACGGGGGTCCTGCCCGTCAGGGCGATGCCGGCAGCTCGGTCACCGACGAGCGGTCCGTGAACGTCGTCGACGGCAGTCCCGCCGGGTTGGCGCCGTACACGAAGATCATCCTGGCGTAGCGGGGGGCGCTGTAGTAGGCCGGCCGCCCGGCGGGAACGCGGACGACGTCCCCAGGCCCCGCCTGGACGCACGCGCCGTCGCAGTCGACCACGAGCAGGCCGTCCAGGACGATGTTGAGCTCGTCGTGCGGGTGGCAGTCGCCGAACCCAGCGCCGTCACGAAGCTCCCACTCCCCCAGCGGAACGTGCGTCCACCCTGCCTGCGGCGCGCCGACGATGACCCGGCAGCCCCCTGGGACCTCAGACAGGGGCCGGCTCGGGAATAGCTCTGCGGGCATCAGGCGCCTCCCTCGCTCAAGCGCCGGCCGGTGCCGGTCGCCGTTCCGGTCGCCGATCCGGGTTGGCCGCTCGGCGAGCATCCGAACCTGCCACACCCGGTACCTCCCGTCATGTCTATTGACACTAGCTATTTAGCTAACTACCTTAGCCTCACCGTTTCAGAGGAGGGGCCATGGACCAGACCGCGACCACCGTGCACTATCTCGACCGGCCGCAGGGCCGCATCGCCTTCGACGTCACAGGTCAGGGTCAGCTGGTGATCCTGGTGCCGGGGATGGGCGACCTGCGCTCGACCTACCGGATGCTGGCGCCAGCGCTGATCGCGGCCGGGTACCAGGTGGCCACCACCGACCTGCGCGGGCACGGCGACAGCGACGCGACCTTCACCACGTTCGGCGACGCCGCCTCGGGCGCCGACCTGGTGGCACTGATCACTGAGCTTGCCCAGCCGGCCATCCTGGTGGGCAACTCGATGGGGGCCGGCGCAGCTGTCTGCGCGGCCGCGACCCGCCCCGACCTGGTGCGCGCCCTGGTACTGGTCGGCCCGTTCGTCCGAGACCCCAGGACCAACGCAGCGACGCGGGCGGCGCTTCGGCTGGCGATGAGCCCAGCCTGGATCACCGCCGCGTGGAAGGCCTACCTTCCCACGCTCTACGCAGGACGGCGCCCGGTCGACTTCGACGCCCATCGCGCAGCGATCGTCGCGAGCCTTCGGCGCCCGGGCTATGCCAAGGCACTGTCGATGACGACCCGCATCAGCCACGCCGAGGCCACCGAGTGCCTGGACCAGGTGGACACCCCGACCCTGGTCGTCATGGGCGAACAAGACCCGGACTTCGCCTCGCCGGCCGACGAGGCCACCTGGGTCGCTGGACGCCTGGGCGGCTCGGTGGTCATGGTCCCCGAGGCTGGCCACTACCCGCAGTCCCAGCGCCCCGACGTCACCGCGGCAGCCGTCCTGGAGTTCCTCAGCGGGGTCGGCGCCGATGGCTAGGGCCGCCTTGACCGCGCAGCGGGTGGTCGCCGAGGCGGAGGACCTGGCCGACGAGGTCTCACTGGCCCGCCTGACCCTCGCCGAGCTCGCGAACCGGCTCCAGGTCAAGCTGCCCAGCCTGTACAAACACGTCGACGGGATCGACGCGCTCAAACGGGAGATGGCAGGCCGGGCCCTGCGCGAGCTGGCCGACGTGCTCGCCAGGGCCGCCGTCGGACGCTCCCGGCAGGAGGCCGTCGCAGCGATGGCCACCGCCTACCGAGCCTGGGCCAGCGCTCACCCCGGCCGCTACGCCGCCACGGTCCGGGCTCCGGACCCGGGCGACGCAGCCGGCATGGCCGCCGCAGCCAGCGCCACGGCGATCGTCCTGGACGTGATCGCCGGCTACGGCCTTACCGGGGACGACGCGATCGACGCCGCCAGAGCGCTGCGCGCCGGCCTGCACGGCTTCATCACCTTGGAGGCCAGCGGTGGCTTCGGCCTGCCCACCGACGTCGACCGCAGCTTCACCCACATGGTGGACGCCGCGTGCCGGGGACTGGCGTCCTGGCCGCCGGCGGCCGGCTCGCCCGGGGTGCCGCCCTCTTCGCCGCCCCCAGCTTCGCCGCCCCCAGC
>Ga0209068_10000613_pt1 | contig 19079 bp, 17 predicted proteins | sample ColStrG_CSR_2012_FD_187200 | JGI IMG/M metagenome (GOLD analysis project Ga0209068, IMG submission 187200) | Freshwater sediment microbial communities in response to fracking from Pennsylvania, USA - Cold Stream Run_MetaG_CSR_2012 (SPAdes)... | ecosystem: Environmental > Aquatic > Freshwater >... | reverse complement strand
CTCGCTCGGCCTGCTCATCGGCGGCGCGACCGGCAAGCTTCCCGACGCGGCCGAGCGCCTGCTCGCGATCGCGCAAGCCAACAGCCAACGGCTGGTCCGGCTCGTCAATGATATTCTCGACATCGAAAAGATGGAATCCGGGCGGATCGCCTTCCATTTCAAGCGCGTCGAGGCGCGGGCGCTGGTCGAGCAGGCGATCGAGGCCAATCGGGGTTTCGCCGACGGCTTCGGGGTACGGGTTCGGCTTGACCCGGCATCAACGGCCGGCGAGGTGCATGCCGATCCCGACCGGCTGGTCCAGGTCGTGACCAACCTGCTTTCGAACGCGATCAAGTTCTCACCGCCGGACGGCGAGGTGGTGGCCGCGATCCAGCAACGCGATGAGCTCGTCCGCATCTCGGTGCGCGACCATGGCCCCGGAATTCCGGCCGACTTTCGGCCGCACATGTTCGAGAAATTCGCGCAGGCCGACGCCACCGATGCGCGCCGCAAGGGCGGCACCGGTCTCGGACTGAGCATCGTGAAGCAGATCGTCGCCCGGCTCGGCGGCACGGTCGACTTCGAGGACGCGACCGGCGGAGGCACCGTTTTCAACGTGGATCTGGTCGGCCGGCAGCAAGTGGCCGAAAGGGAAATCGACAGTGACGCGCAACCGAGCGCTGCCCGGATATTGCTGTGCGCGGACGATCCCAACCGGGCGATCGCGGTCCGCGAGGGTCTGAAGCAATTCGGATTTGCCACGGACCTCGCCCACGTCCGAGCCGACGCGATCGCGCGCGCCGCGGCGACGCCCTATGGCGCCATTCTGGTCGATTTCGATCTCCTGGACGGCGAGGGCACCGGTCTGATTCGCGATTTGCGGACCCAGCCGCAGAACCGCACGACGCCGATCATCGGCATGACCGCCGATGCGCAGCGGGACCGCGACGCCCTGACGTCATCCGAGCTCACCGACTGGGTCGACAAGCCGGTGGACATCGACCGCCTCGCCCAAATCCTCGACCGGGCCGTGGTGCGCGAAGCGAACGGACGTCCGCATATCCTGCATGTCGACGACGATCCCGACGTGCTCAAGGTGGTGGCCGGTGCGCTCGGCACCACCGCCGATGTCCTGTCGGTCAATTCGATGGAGGATGCCCGCCGGGCGCTCGCCACCCACCACTTCGACCTGGCCGTGCTCGACATCGAGATCGGCCCGGTTTCGGGCCTGGATCTGCTGCCGGAGCTGCGCGGCGACAAGGGCCGCGCCATCCCGGTGATCATATTTTCCGCTCACGGGACGAGCTTGACGAACGACCCGCAGATCGAGGCGAGCTTGTGCAAGTCGCGGACAGCCCTCGATAGCCTGGTCGCGACCGTGCACGATCGCCTGATGCCCCACTCTTCGCTTGCACCAAAGGAGACTGTATGAGTGCCGTTCGAATTCTGCATGTCGACGACGAGCCCGACATCCGGGAGATCGTCGGAATATCGCTCGGCTTGACCGCCGATTTCGAGGTGCGGGCTTGCGCCAGCGGCGCCGACGCGATCGCGGTCGCCGCCGAATGGTCGCCCTTCCTGATCATGCTCGACGTCATGATGCCGGGCATGGACGGGCCGACCACGCTCGCGAATTTGCGCAAGGATCCGCGGACGGCCGACATCCCGGTCCTGTTCATGACCGCCCGCGCGCAAGCGCGCGAGGTCCAGCAGCTCGTCGCGCTCGGAGCCCATGGCGTGATCTCCAAGCCGTTCGATCCGATGACACTCGCCGCCCAGGTGCGCAGCCACCTGCAGGCGATACGACTCGAGTCCTTGCGGACCGTGTTCGTGCAACGCGCCAAGGGCGACGCGGCATTGCTCGCCTGCTGCCGATCCTCGCTGGACGAGGACGCAGCTTCGGCCGCCGTCAGCCGGATCCGGGAAATCGCCCACGGCCTTGCCGGCGCGGCCGGTCTGTTCGGCTTCGACCAGATCAGCAGCGACGCCGCGGCGCTGGAGGAGGCGGTCGTAGCGAGACTCGAGGGCGACGGCACCCCGAAGGAGGTGACGCATGCGCTCGACAGCCTGATGTCCCGCATCGAAGGCCAGTGGGACGCGCCGCGGTCAGCACGCACGCAATCCGCGGCCTGAGGACGGCTGGGCGTGTCCCTGTGAGTGCCTCACCCATTTGGGGCGAGGGATCAGGCACCAGCGTGCCGAACAACGCATTCAAATGTGATCGCCCTGCTTTGCGAGGCCCAGGCTGACGATCGCCTGGTGGAGATCCTCACCGCGAAACGGCTTGTGCAAAGCCGGGCGCACCACAAGGCCGTAGCGCGCGCCGATGCGCTGCACGGCTTCGAGCAGCGGCAAGCGCCCGCTGCTCATCAATTGCACGGTTCCCGTGTAGTGCTTCTCGCTCAAGCCCTTGATCACGTCGATGGCATCGGATTGCTCGAGCGCGACGTCGAGAAAGACAACGTCAGGCCGCCGCTCGTCGAGAGAAGCGATGGCGGGCTTGGCAGTCGCGTAGGTTGCGGACTCCACGCCGATGCCGGCCAGCGCCGTCGCGACGGCGCGGCAAACTTCCTCCTGATCGTCGATGATGAGCACAAAGGGGGTAACTGTCCTCACGTCGGCCGCACCCACCGCGGCGTTCCGGCGATCATGGTTTTGAATCACGGTGTCGTTCATTTGTAGCTCGGCTCCATACTGCTCCCCACAACATGCCCGCCCATCGGTTAACGTGGTGTTTTGACCTATGTTGCGGACAGCGTCACTCGCCGACATACGTCAACTTCAATCACTCTTCGTGCTAGGTAGTTCTTCGTACTACTTCGTGGCCGATCAACCGCGTATTTTTTGTCGGTACGAATCACTGGACCGATTTGCGCGTGAGTGGCGCCTCCAATCGATAACATCGATAACGTGCTTGTACGTACAACTTGTTGATACGTTGCTTAAGACTCATCTGGTAGCTTTGTGAAATAGAACAATCCGGAAGCGCGGCAGATGATGAGCGAAGCAACCGCGGCGGCCGCTCGGCCGCAGCGAAGACAATCGACGGCAACAGCCGGCGACGAGGACCACCGGACGTCTTGGTTGCTGTGCCGGACAGGAACGCATCTCTGCGCGATCCCACTCGATCACGTCATCGAAATCCTGCGGGTGCCGCCGATCGAGGCTGTCGCGGGAGCACCACCGTATGTGCGCGGCTTGTGCATTATCCGCGGCGCGGCGGTGCCGGTCGTCGACATCGGCATTCTGATCGGCGACCAAACCACGAACTCCGAGCGCCTGATCACGATCAGAGGCGGCAGCAGGACGATCGCCCTGGCGGCCGAAATGGTGCTGGGCATCCGGGCGATCGGAGCGGAAACGTTCCGCGCGTTGCCGCCGCTTCTGCGCGATGCGGCGAGCGAAGCGATTGCCGCGATCGGTACCCTCGATGCCGAGATTTTGTTCTTCTTGCGCACCACCCTGGTGGTTCCGCAGGACCTGCTCGATCGTCTCGATCCCGATGGAGCAGCATCGTGAACCGTCACGTCGCACGCCCCGATCTGGAGCGATTTAGAGCGGCGATCATCCAACGGATCGGCCTGCAATTCGACGACGCGAGGCTTGGTTTCCTCGGCGAAGTGTTCCAGCGCAGGCTGGATAGGCTCGGTCGCACCAGCGACGCCTATCTGCAGGGTCTGGAGTACCAGTCGGCCGGCGGCGAAATCTCGGCGCTTGCGCAGGAACTGACCGTCGGCGAAACGTATTTCTTCCGCAACAATGAACAGTTTCGCGCGCTCGCCGAGGTCGTGTTGCCCGAGCGCATGCGCGTGGATCGAGCCCCCAGGGTGCTGCGCCTCCTGTCGGCGGGTTGCGCCTCGGGCGAAGAGGCCTACTCGTTGGCGATCGTGGCGCGGGAAGCCGTCCAGGACCCCTCCTGGCAGGTCGTGATCCGAGCGGTGGACCTCAATCCGGCCGTGCTGGAGAAAGCGGCGCGTGCGCGCTATTCGCCCTGGGCGCTCCGCGACACGTCGCCCGACGTCCAACGCAAGTGGTTCCGCACCGACGGCCGCGAGCTCGTGCTCGAAGATTCGGTGCGCGCCGCCGTGAAATTCGATAGCGGAAACCTGGCGAGCGACGATCCGGAGCTTTGGGCCCCGGCCGCCTATGACGCGATCTTCTGCCGCAACGTCCTGATGTATTTCGCGCCGGAGCAGATGCGCGCGGTGATCGCGCGGATATCGCAATCCCTCGTTCCGGGCGGATTCCTGTTCCTCGGACACGCCGAGACGCTGCGCGGTGTTTCAGACGCGTTCCATCTGCGTCACAGCCATGAGACTTTCTATTACGAGCTCAAGGAGGAGAACCGATCCGACTGCCGGCAACCCGGACAATCGCTCCCGAGATCGATTCCCGGCGGCATCCCGATCGTGCCCATGGACGGGGCCTGGGTCGACGCCATCCGTGAAGCGACCGAGCGGGTCGCGGCGCTCGTCCCCACGCCGATTGCCGCCGACGCGCCCGCCAGCCCGCCGCCGCTGCCCTGGGATCCGGCGCCGGCGCTCGATCTGTTGCGCAGGGAGCGTTTCACCGAAGCCCTGGACCATGTTCGTGCAGGACCGGCGACCGGGAAAGACCCCGACGTGCTGCTGCTCGAAGCGACGCTGCTGGCCCATAGCGGGCAGCTCGTGGCCGCGGAAGATACCTGCCTGCGCCTGCTGCTGATCGACGAGCTCAACGCCGGAGCCCACTACCTGCTGGCGCTGTGCCGCGAGCACTCCGGAAACCGTGAGCGCGCCGGCGAGCATGATCGGGTTGCTGCCTATCTGGATCCCTCGTTCGCCATGCCGCGGCTCCATCTCGGCTTGCTCGCTCGTCGTGCCGGCGATCGCAATGCCGCCCGCAGCGAGCTGGCGCAGGCGCTGGTCCTGCTCAGGCGCGAAGACGCCTCCCGTCTGTTGTTGTTCGGCGGCGGATTTGGCCGCGAAGCCTTGATGGCGCTGTGCGAATCCTCCCTCAAGGAATGCGGGGTCCGGCCATGAACGCTCCCCTGTCCGCTGTCGCCGGACGCGCGGTCGAGCTTCGGCGGGCTTTCGATCGCACGTTTGCGGAGCCTGTGCGCTTCGACGCGACCCTCAAGGAAGACCTTCTTGCGGTCCGCATCGACACGCGGGCCTTCGCCATTCGCCTGTCCGAAATCAGCGGCCTGTTCGCGGACAAGAAGATCACGCCGGTTCCGGGCGGTCACGCGGCGCTGCGCGGCATCGCGGGTTTCCGCGGCACCATCGTGCCGGTCTACGACCTGCAAATTCTTCTCGGCCACTCCAGCACATCGACGCCGCGCTGGCTGGTGATCGCGGCAGCGGCACCCGTCGCGCTGGCGTTCGAGGCGTTCGAGGGACAGCTGCGCGTGCCGCGGGACGCCATCCTGCCGCAGCCGTCACGCCCGGAGTTTCGCGGCTATGCGCGGGAGCTCGTGCGAACTGCAAATTTTGTCGGACCCGTCATGCACCTGCCTTCGCTTCTCGATGCCATCAGGACGTAGAGACGCGAGGCAGCGCCAAAAGGAGGAGTCATGAGCATGTTCAGCAATTGGACCGTCGCCAGGCGGCTGATCGTCAGCTTCGGGCTGGCGGCATTGACCTTGGTGGTGATCGCTGTCGTCTCCTACCGCAACACCTATCGGTTGATCGAGAACGATGCCTGGGTGGCGCACACCTATCAGGTCCAAACCGGGCTCGCCGACCTGCTGTCCGAATTGAAGGACGCCGAGACCGGGCAACGCGGCTACCTCATCACCGGCGACGACAGCTACCTGGCGCCCTACCAATCGGCGCTCCCGGCGATCAAGACCACGTTCGAGGATGTTCGCAAGCTCACCTCCGACAATCCCAATCAGCAACGGCGCCTGGCGGCCCTTTCACCCTTGATCGACGCAAAGTTGATCGAGCTCAGACAAACCATCGATCTGCGCCGGACCCAGGGGCTCGACGCCGCCATCAAGCTGGTCGTGTCGAATGCGGGCAAGAGCACCATGGACCAGGCCCGCGCCATCGTGGCGGACGCCGACCATGAAGAGAAGGACCTGCTGAAGCTGCGCTCGGAGGAGGCCCGCTCGAGCGCCGACACCACCATGGCGGTCATCCTCTGGGGCGGTTTGCTCGGTACCTTGGCGGTCGCCGCGATCGGCTGGCTGATATCAAGCTCCCTTTCCCGGCAGATCGGGACCGCTGTCGGCATGGTGCAAAGCGCGTCGAGCGAATTGCAGGCCGCGGCCAATCAGCAGGCGACCGGCGCGAAGGAGCAGGCTGCCGCCATGACGGAGATCAGCACCACGATCACCGAGCTCCTGGCAACGTCGCGCCAGATCGCCGAAAGCGCGCAGCGCGTGGCCCAGAACGCCGAGCAGACCGCGAGCGCGGCGCGCTCCGGCCACAGCACGGTCGACACAACCCACGAATCGATCACCGGCATTCGGCGCCAGGTCGATCAAATCGTCTCCCATATGCTGGAGCTGGGCAAGAAATCGCAGGAAGTCGGCGCCGTTCTCGACATCGTTTCCGAACTGGCCGAGCAGACCAACATCCTCGCCATCAACGCCACCATCGAGGCAGCAGGCGCCGGCGAAGCCGGCAAGCGGTTCGCGGTGGTGGCCGACGAGATCCGGAAGCTGGCCGATCGGGTCGGCGGCTCGACCAAGGAGGTGCGCACCCTCATCGACGACGTCAGAAGCGCGGTGAATACCACCGTGATGGCCACCGAAACCGGGTCGAAGGCGGTCGATGCCGGATCCCGCCAATTCGGCGACGTGGCATCGGCGTTCAAGCAGATCTCGGGTCTCGTCAGCACCGCGACCGACGCGGCGCGCGAGATCGAGCTGTCAACCAAGCAGCAGTCGAGCGCGGTGGAGCAGGTCAATATTGCGATCGCGAGCGTCACCCAGGCATCGATGGAGACCGAGACGAGCGCCGGCCAGACGCTCCAGACCGTATCGCAAATGGCCACGCTGTCGAAGGATCTGCTGCGGATCATCCAGCCGCATATGGCGGCCTGAGGCATGGCGCCCGACCCCTACAAATACTTCCGGCCCGAGGCGCGCGATCTCGTCGATCAATTCGCCAGGGGCGTCCTCGACCTCGAGAAGGGCGGGAGCGACGCGGCAGCGGTCCAGCAGTTGCTCCGCCTGGCCCATACGCTCAAGGGCGCTGCCCGCGTGGTCAAGCAATCGGAGATCGCCGATCGGGCGCATGCGATCGAGGACACGCTTTCCCCATTTCGCGATTCGACGGACGGCATCGCGCGCCAGCAGATCGACACGATTCTCCAACATCTCGATGAGATCAGCAGCCGAATCGTCACGCTCGTGCCGGCCGAGCACACCGAGATCCCCACGCCGAGCAAATCCGAACCCGGCGAGAGCGCGCGTACGGTTCGAACCGACATCGCCGAGGCGGATGCCGTGCTCGATGGGGTGGCGGAGACACATGCGCTCCTGAACGGCTTGCGCGGCGTCGCGCAGGGGGTCGAGCAGGCGCGACACGTTGCGGAGCGGCTGCTGGCCCAATTGGCGCCGTCCGGGGACCCCAGCCGACAATCGGTCGGCAATTCAAACCAGCGGTTTGCCATAGCAGACGAGCTTCGCCGACGATTTGGCGGTGTCGAGCGCAATCTGGGCTCGATCGTCGATCAAATGGACCGCGAGTTGCGCCAGTTGCGCGAGGCCGCGGAACGGCTTCGCCTCGTCTCGGCCGGAAACCTCTTCACCGCCCTCGAGCGCACCGCGCGCGATACCGCCCACGCGCTGTCCAAGCAAGTAATCTTCGAGGGAAGGGGCGGCGACATCCGGCTCGATTCCCATGTCCTCGAGACGGTTCAGGGAGCGCTCATTCAGATCATCCGCAATGCGGTTGCGCATGGCATCGAACCGGAAACGGAACGGACCGGCGCGGGCAAATCGCCGGTCGGACGCGTATCCGTCAGGATATCCCGGCGCGGAGGGCGAATCGTGTTCGAATGCCGCGACGACGGGCGCGGTGTCGACCTCGAGGCCGTGCGGCGGGTCGCGTTGCAGCGTGGCCTGATCGGTCGAGCCGCGAAGAACCTCGACGCGCCGGCGCTCGACGCGCAGGCTCTCGTCCACATGCTGCTGCGCGGCGGCATAAGCACATCAAAGACCGTCACCGACATATCCGGACGCGGCATCGGTCTCGATGTGGTTCGCGAGGCGGTCGAGCGGCTGGGCGGGGAAGTGGTCTTCCGCACCGATGCCGGTGCCGGAACCAGCTTCGAGCTCGTCATCCCGCCATCGCTGGCTTCCATGGAAGCCTTGATCGTCGAGACCGGCGACGCCGGAAATGCGACCGCGATCCCCCTCGATTCCGTACGGAGCACGCTGCGCGTCGCCGCCGCCGACATCGCGCGCGCGGCGCCCGGCGCCTCGATCCTGTATGAGCAAAAGGCCATCGCCTTTATTTCATTGTCCACCGCGCTCGCCGGTGCGCGCTGGTCGGCCGGCCGGAGTTGGACCGCTATCGTGGTGGCGGGGCCCCAGGGCCTGGCGGCGATCGGAGTCGACCGCCTGTCGGGCACCGCGCGAATCGTCGTTCGCCCGCTTCCGCAACGCATGGCCGCGAGCCCGATCGTCGTGGGCGCATCGCTCGACGCCGACGGCAATCCCCAGCTGGTCCTTGATCCCGACGGCCTCATCGCGGCCGCGCATCGCGGCGATGTCGGCGAAGTTGCCGTGATACCGCCGAGGCATCTCGTCCTGGTGGTCGACGATTCGCTGACGACCCGGATGCTGGAGCAGAGCATTCTCGAATCGGCCGGGTATGAAGTGGATGTTGCGCTATCGGGCGAGGAAGCGCTCGGCCTCGTTCGCCGCAAGCCCTATGCGCTGGTCCTGGTCGATGTCGAGATGCCGGGCATGGATGGTTTCACCTTCATCGAGCAGCTTCGATCCGAGCCGGCCTTACGTGACATCCCCGCGATCCTGGTCACCTCCCGGGCGGCGCCGGAAGATCGCCAGCGCGGACGCGAGGTCGGGGCGCAAGGCTACATCGTCAAGAGCGAATTCGATCAGGCCGAGCTGCTGACGATCATCAAACCGCTGATGGGGTAGCAATGCCGAAGACGCGCGTACTGATCGTCGAAGATTCCCCGACCGTACGCCAGCGGCTGGTGGACATCCTTGCCTCCGATCCGGACATCGAGCTGGTCGGCGCGGCCGAGGACGGCAAGAGCGCCATCGAGATCTGCCGGCAACGCCGGCCGGACGTGATCACGATGGACATGATGTTGCCGGTCATGAGCGGGCTCGCCGCCACCGAATACATCATGGCCCATTGTCCCACGCCGATCCTGGTGGTGTCGGCCTCGATCAATCGCGGCGAGTTGTTCAAGATCTATGAAGCGCTCGCGGCCGGCGCCGTCGACGTGCTGGACAAGCCGGTCGGAACCGAGCCCGAAGGCGTCTGGGAAGGCCGCTTCCTCTCGACTTTGAAGCTGGTGGCCAGAATTCGCGTCATCACACATCCGCGCGCCCGGCTCGCGGGGCTGCGCGGGACGGCGCCCGACCTCGCGCGGTCATCGACCGATCCGCTCCAACCGGCACGGAAATGCGACCTCGTCGCCATCGGCGCATCGACCGGCGGACCGGCGGCGATCGTCGAAATCCTGCGCGGCCTGCCGGCGGAATTCCAGCTTCCGATCCTGTTTGTTCTTCACATCAACGAGCCTTTCGGGACCGCCTTTGCGGATTGGCTGGACGGCCAGACCAGCCGGCGCGTGACCTATCCGATAGACGGCGCCCCACTCGCCTCGGCGATCGGCCGCGTCATCATGGCGCCGGGCGGGCAGCACCTCATCGTGCGCGACGGGCGTCTGCGCCTGACCGCCGATCTCGAGCGCCATTCCTGCCGACCCTCGGTCGACGTTCTGTTCGAATCGGTGGCGAGCGAGTGTGGGGCGTCCGCCGCGGCCTGCCTGTTGACCGGAATGGGCAAGGACGGCGCGCTCGGGCTGCTCAAGATACGCGCGGCCGGCGGGATAACGATCGCGCAGGACGAGACCACATCGGTCATCTACGGCATGCCGCGCGAAGCCGCCATGCTGGGCGCGGCGACGCATGTGCTGCGCCTGGGCGAAATCGGTCCCCGGCTTGCCGCACTGCAAGGCATCGAGATGGAGGCTCCATCATGAGCGGCCGCATTCTCGTCGTCGACGACAGCTTGACGGTCCGCATGAACCTGATGGACTTGCTGAGCGCGGCTGACCTGCCGGCCTTGGCCTGCGCAACCTTGGCGGAGGCGCGATGCGCGCTGGCCGAGGAGCGATTCTCGCTCGTCATTCTGGATGTTCTCTTGCCGGATGGCGACGGCCTCCAGCTGCTGGAGGAAATCCGTTCGACGCCGGCGGCCGCGGGCACGGCGGTGATGCTCCTATCCACCGAGAGCGAGATACGTGACCGCATTCGCGGCCTGACCACCGGCGCCGATGAATATGTCGGCAAGCCCTATGATCCGGGTTACGTCGTCGCGCGCGCCCGCGAGCTGGCGCGGCGCGGCGACAGCGTCTGCGCACCCGGCGAGGAGACAGTGCTGCTCATCGACGACAGCGTAACCTTCCGCGAAGCGTTGAAGGCAGCGCTCGAGAACGCCTCCTACCGCGTGCTCGTCGCCGGCACCGGCGAGGACGGCTTGCGCCTCGCCGCCGATCTGCGCCCCGGCGCGGTTATCGTCGACGGCGTGCTGCCCGGCATCGACGGCGCGACGGTCATCCGGCGCATCCGGCTCGATGCAGCCCTGCGCGGGCTCCCTTGTCTGCTTCTCACCGGCTCCGAAGAGCGCGGCGAGGAGGTTCGTGCGCTCGATGCCGGCGCCGATGCCTTCGTCCGCAAGGACGAAAGCATCATGCTCATCCTCGCCCGGCTGAGCGCCATGCTGAGGAGCGCGGGCGCGCAACTCTCCAAGCACGCAACGGCGAGTCTGCTCGGGCCAAAAAAGATTCTCGCCGTCGATGACAGCGAGACTTACCTCCAGGGACTGGCCGACGCTCTGCGCGCGGACGGATACGAGATGGTGCTGGCCCGCTCCGGGGAAGAAGCGCTGCAACTGCTCGCCGTCCAGCCGGTCGATTGCATTTTGCTCGACGTCATCATGCCCGGCATCGGCGGCCAGGAAACCTGCCGTCGCATCAAGAGCGTTCCGGTCACGCGCGAAATTCCAATCGTGATGCTGACGGCGGTCGATGATCGCGACGCCATGATCCAGGGTCTCGGCGCCGGCGCGGACGACTACATCGCCAAATCGAGCGATTTCGAAGTGTTGCGGGCGCGCGTGCTGGCGCAGATTCGGCGCAAGCAGTTCGAGGATGAAAATCGACTCATTCGCGAGCACCTCCTGCGCGCGGAATTGCAAGCCGTCGAGGCGCGGGCGGCGCGAGAAATCGCCGAATCGCGCGCCTCCCTGGTCGAGCAGCTCGAATCGAAGAACGAGGAGCTGGAATCCTTCAGCTATTCGGTGGCGCATGACCTGCGTGCGCCGTTGCGCAGCATCGACGGCTTCGGCCTGATATTGCTCGAGGACTACGCCGACAAGCTCGACGACGACGGCAAGCACTATCTCAGCTATGTGCGCGAATCGGCGCAACAGATGTCGCGGCTCATCGACGATCTGTTGGCGCTGTCCCGCGTCGCACGGGGCGAATTCCGGCGCGCGCCGATCGACCTGGGCGTCATCGTGCGCTCCGTCGCCGCCCGGCTGGCGAAAGCGACCCCCGGCCGCGATGTCGAGCTCGTGGTCGCCGACGGCCTCCTGGCCGAGGGCGACGACGGGTTGCTGACGATCGCCTTCGAGAATCTGCTCGGCAACGCCTGGAAGTTCACCAGCGGCTGCGACCAGGCGCGCATCGAGGTCGGCGTCTGCGACGACGAACGCCGCACCTACTTCGTCCGCGACAATGGCGCCGGTTTCGACATGGCCTACGCCTCGAAGCTCTTCGGCATGTTTCAACGCTTGCACTCGGCGGCTGAATTCGAGGGCACCGGCATCGGGCTCGCGACGGTCCAGAGGATCGTACGCCGGCACGGCGGACGGATTTGGGCCGAGGGCGCCGTCGGCCGCGGCGCCACGTTCTTCTTTACGCTCGATAGCGGCGCAGGCTCCGACTTTCCGGTTGCGTTGCTGGGGTTGGAGCCACCCCGGTTTCGCTCGAACCTCGAGGCATCGCGATGACGCACGAATCGATCATTCTGCTGGTGGAGGACAATCCCAAGGACGAAGCCCTGACGCTTCGAGCGCTCAAGAAGAGCAATATCGCCAACCGGGTCGTGGTCGCGCATGACGGCGTCGAGGCCATCGATTATCTGTTCACGCCCGGCGCCGACGGCGTGCGCAACGCGTTGCCGGAGCTGATCCTCCTGGATTTGAAGCTGCCGAAGATCGACGGGCACGAGGTCCTCAAGCGAATTCGCGGCAACGAACGAACCCGCCTGTTGCCGATCGTCATTCTCACCACATCGGTCGAGGACCGCGACCGGCTGGAAGGTTACCGGCTCGGCGCCAACAGCTATGTCCGCAAGCCCGTGGATTTTGCCGAGTTCGCGCAAGCTGTCATCCAGCTGGGTCTCTATTGGCTGGTCTTGAACGAGCAGCCGCCCCCGGTTCGGGCGTAGAGGGAGGCAGCCATGACACAGCCGCTGCGCGTTTTGATGGTCGAGGACAGTGAACGGGACGCCGCGCTAATGTTGCACGAGCTGCAGCGCGGCGATTTCGACGTGGCCTACGAGCGTGTCGACACGCCGGAAGCCATGGGCGCCGCGCTCGATAAGCAGCTTTGGGACATCGTGCTCTCCGACTTTACGATGCCGCGCTTCAGCGCGCCCGCCGCATTGGCGCTCGTCAAGGAGCGGGCGCTGGATCTCCCCTTCATCATCGTCTCCGGCACGATCGGCGAAGAGACCGCCGTAACGTCGCTGCGCGCCGGCGCGCACGACTTCCTCGTCAAAGGAGCGCTCGCCCGGCTCATCCCCGCGATCGAGCGGGAACGGCGCGAGGCCGGCATACGGGCCGAGCGCAAGAAAATGCATGAGCAGCTGCTGATCTCCGAGCGGATGGCGTCGGTCGGAATACTGGCCGCCGGCGTCGCCCACGAGATCAACAATCCGTTGGCGATCCTGATGGCGAGCCTGGAGCTCGCCTCCGAGCAACTGATCCGGCTGGCGCAGCAAGCGGAGCCGCCCGGCGCGGCCGGGGCCGCCAATGAGACCGCTCTGTCCGGAGCGTCGAGCTTGCCGCCGGCTGGGCCGGCGGAGGTGAACCAGCTGATACAAGACGCACAGGAGGCCGCGGAGCGCGTGCGCCTCATCGTGCGCGATCTCGGCAGCCTTTCGCGATCCAGCGACGAGGAGCAACAGGGACCGGTGGAAATTCACCAGGTGATCGAATCCTCGATTCGCATGGCGGCCAATGAGGTCCGCCACCGTGCCCAACTGGTCAGGAATTTCGGTGCTGTACCGCTCGTCAAAGGGAGCACGGCCAAGCTCGGCCAGGTCTTCATCAACCTGATCGTCAACGCGGCACATGCGATTCCGGAGGGCAAGGCCGCGACCAACGAGATCAGAATCGTGACGCGCACGGACAGTGCCGGACGCGCGGTGGTCGAAGTTCACGATACCGGTTCGGGCATTCCGCAGAGCAACCTGCCTCGCATCTTCGATGCCTTTTTCACCACCAAGGCTGCCAATGCCGGGACCGGTCTCGGTCTCGCCATCTGTCATCGCATCGTCACCGCCTTTGGCGGCGATATATCGGTTGAAAGCCAGGTTGGTCGAGGAAGCGTCTTCCGCACGGTCTTGCCGCCGGCTCAGGCCGCGGCCACGGTGACCGCATCCGTTTCATCCGGCGGCGCCCAGGGTCGCAGGGGGCGCATACTGGTGGTGGACGACGAAAAGTTGCTCGGTACGACAATTCAACGCGCATTGGGCGGCGAGCACGAGGTGACAACGGTCACCTCCGCGCGGGAAGCCTATCGCCTCCTGAGCGCGGACGCACAATTCGATGTCGTCTTATGCGATCTCATGATGCCCGAGATGACCGGAATGGAGCTGTATGCGGACATGCTCGAGCTCGCCCCCGATCAGGCGAAAAGGTTCGTTTTCATGACCGGAGGCGCCTTTACCGAGGATGCGAGCCGTTTCCTCGCTCAAACATCCAACCTGGCGATCGAGAAGCCGCTCCGGGCATCCAAGCTGCGAAGCCTCGTCCGCGACCTGGTCCGGTGACCGCGATCGCGGCGGATCGGTTTCCGGCGACGGCGATTTCGAAGCGCGCCAGACAGCGCGCAAGCAATCCGCACAGGCCTTGTGGCCGGCTGAGTGCCTGCGTCCGCAGCCTGCGAGCCGCACGCTCCCACAACGAACCCGAAACGCTAGATCGTCAGCGCCAGAACGCGATTGCCGCCGGCGCCCGCGGCGTCTTGCACCTTGGCGATCGCCTGGGTGAGCAGATGGACGCGATCGATGCTGCTCCGCACCAGCCCGGTGACGGTGGCGACGCTCGCGGTTATGTGATCGGGCATCGATGCGGAATTCGGCAGGCGCAGTTTCGAGACGGTGCTGTGCAGCGTCTCGCCGAGCTCGCGGGCCGAATTGGCGCCGACTTCCGGTGCCACCAGGATGATCATGCCGTTGCGGTAGGAGGCCGCGACAATGCCGATGGTCGCCGCCAGCCGGCGCACAGCGCGCGCCACCTGGGACAGCACGCCGTTGGCCGCATTGTCGCCGTGCGCGGTGCGGTAGCCATCGAAACGGTCGATGGTCAGCGCGACAATCGACATCGCCTCGTTGCTGTCATAGCCATTGGCGGACGTGAGATAGGCCTCCGCCACCTCGCCGACGAACAGACCGGTCGCCTCGTCGATCCACAGGCTGGCGCGCCGATTGCCCCAGCTCGACAGAAAGCCCAGCAATTCGCGCTCGCGCGCCTGCCGGCGGTCGAGCTCGGCCTTGAGCCGCAGCGCCGCGCGCACACGTGCGATCAGCTCCATGCGATTGACCGGCTTGGTGACATAGTCGTTGGCGCCGGCCACGAAAGCATTGCTCAACGTATCCATGTCGTCGACCGACGTCAGCATGATGATGGGTAAATCGGTGTAGCGCTGATCGTTGCGGATTCGCGAACAGGTCTCGACGCCATCCATGTCGGGCATGACGATATCGAGCAGCGCGATATCGAAGTCCGGGCGCTCGTCGGAATTGCGACCGACGTCGAGTATCTTGAGCGCTTCCCAGCCTGAGGCTGCGGTGACCACATCGTCGTAGCCGGCGGACAAGAGCGTTCCTTCCGCCAGATCGCGGGAGTCTTCCGAATCGTCGACTATCAGTATCCGCATCGTTGCCTCCGTAATTATACTTATAATGTTTCTGTATTAGCATCGTAGAACCTGAATATTAATGTTTAGATGAATCACGAATATTCACTCTTCAAAAAATATTCCGAGTGATCTCTTGGTATACAACGGAATAACCCGGCACGCCTACACGAAAGCCTCCAAAAATCTTGTCAAAGCCGCCATCCCTGTCCGCAATGCTTTGTGGATCGGAGCGGCGGTGAGCGCCCTCGGTATCCGGGAGAAGGGCAGCGCATGTACGAGCCGCTCGCAGGACCGGGTCGCGCGCACGCGCAGCAAGCAGGTTCGACCGCAGAGCCCTGCCGAGAACCCACGCAATGCTCGTGAGCGTCATGTTCACCGCCAGCCTGAGTAGAACGACTGCAATTCGCGCGCCGCGATCTCCCGCAACGCATGCAGTGCCTTCTTGAAGGACTCGATCTCCTCGATCGTCAGCCCGCGTTCGGCTTGGTGCGGCACCAAGAGGATGTTCTCGACGCTGCGCGCCGCGCGTCCGGTCCCGACGAAACCGACGGTCGGACCGATGCCGACAAGGCCGTGCATTCGGCGGTAGGTTTCCTCGACCGCCTCGACCACGGCCGGCGTCTCACCCGACAAATCGGGAATGGCCGCGTAGGTATCCTCAATCTTGCTTTCGAGCGCCGAGACGAAGCGCTCGCGCACCCGGGCGAGACGCTCGGCGAAGGGATCGGCCGCCATGACGATGGTCCTCGCAACTACAACGCGCCGAGCGTTGCACATCCGTGTTAATATATTCTGGCTACTTCGATGAAGCGACAGTATATGTATTTGTGCGTAAATATATCTACTGTATAAGATGCTCGTGAGATACATTCTATTCTATGCGGTCACGCGGCGATATCGCTCGAGGCGCGGGGGCGCGGCGGTCCCGCTCGCCGAGACCAAATCCACTGCGCCGGGCTCCGGCCGCTCCCTGGAACGGACAGATGATCGCCTTGCTGGCGCCGACCGCGCTGGCGCCGACCGCGCCAGCGTCGATCGCGCCTATGCGGCGGCCTTGGAGAACGGCGGCGCTTGCGAGGGACCGCCCGGCCCGCGGTCCCAGTACCACGCGCCCTATTGCGGGGCCTATTTCCGCAATCCGGACGGAAACAAGATCTGCATGTGCTGCCACGACCCCGCGCCGGTGAGAGAGGCCGCGACACGGCGACGCTCCGCGCTATCCCTGCGATCGAAGCCTCCCTAGAATGCGGACTCCTTCGGCCGCCGGTGTGCTGTTGCGATGGCGCGGCGGAGGAAGGCTGCTTGAAAGAAAGAATGCGATGTCCAGACCAGCCTATTTGATTGCTCCAACGGCTGCGGTTCTCGTGTCGCTCCCGGTCGCTCTGGCGTGCTTGCTCGCATATCCGGGCCCGGCGCCCGCACGGGCGCAAGCCGGCCCCAGCCTCGCCGGCCGAAACGTGCAGATGCTGATCGGCTTTGGGCCCGGCGGCGGCTATGACCTGTGGGGCCGTGTGGTCGCCCGCCACATCGGCAAGCATCTGCCCGGCAATCCGTCTGTTGTGCCGCAGAACATGCCGGGCGCCGGCAGCTTCGTGGCCGCCAACAACATCTACAATCTGGCCCCCAAGGACGGCAGCGTGATGGGGATCATCGCGCGCGACGCCGCCTTGGGGCCGATCACCGGCGCCACCGGGGCGCGCTTCGATCCGACCAAGATCACCTGGCTCGGAACACCGACGACCGAGACGAATGTCTGCATCGCCACCAATACCGCCAAGGTGCAGACCCTCAAGGATCTCTACGCCAAGGAATTGATCGTGGGCGATACCGGGGTGGGCACCGGCACCCACTCCTATCCGAAGGCGCTCAATGCGCTGCTCGGCATGAAGTTCAAGATCATCGCCGGATTTCCATCGTCCTCCGATGTGTTTCTCGCCATGGAGCGCGGCGAGGTCGACGGCATTTGCGAGAGCCTCGAGAGCGTCTCCGGCAAGCGGCCGGACTGGATCCCGAGCCGGAAGGTCATCATCCTGTTCCAGGGCGGCGCCGTCCCCAACCCGCAGCTCAAGGACGTGCCGTTCGTACCGGATCTGGCGCGCACCCCGGACGATCGGCTGGCGATCGAGTTTCTCTATGCCGGTCAGGGCATCGGCCGGCCCTTTGTGGCTCCGCCCGACATGCCGGCAGACCGCGCGAAGATGGTGCGCGATGCCTTCCGGGACACCATGAAGGACCCCGAATTCATCGAGGATGCCAAGCGCAACATGCTCGAGCTGGCGCCGGAGGACGGCGAGCATCTCACCGCCCTGATCCAAAAGGTCTACGCCACCCCCAAACCGATCGTGGACAAGATCGGCGAGCTGATCAAATAGCCGAAAAGACAACGCTTTTAGCCGTTCTTGAACGTTTAACCTGTCGTCACCATATTGATGAAAGCCGGGTTGCGGGTGGGCCATGAGGGCTCGCCCGCCGCACGGTCGAGGAGGCGCCGCAAGGGCCTCCGCCAAAGTCGCTTGCAAAGGACTTTGAAACGATGTCCCGAGTTCCGTCCCTATCCAGTCCGTTCCTGCTCGGATTCGATGAGATCGAGCGTGCGCTCGAGCGGGTCACCAAGTCCTCGGACGGCTATCCGCCCTACAATATCGAGCGGCTCGCCCCTGAGGATTGCCGTCCCGAGCGCCTGCGGATCACTTTGGCGGTTGCTGGTTTCACCCGCGATCAACTCGACGTCACGGTCGAGGAGAACCAGCTCGTCATCCGCGGGCGGCAGCACGACGACAAGACCCGGCAATATCTCCACCGCGGCATCGCGGCGCGCCAATTCCAGCGCACATTCGTGCTGGCGGATGGCATGGAGGTGCTGGGCGCCGACCTGAACAGCGGTCTCTTGTCGATCGATCTCGCCCGTCCGGAGCCGGGCCGACTGGTGAAAACGATCAGCATCACGGACCGCGAATGATCGGAGCTGAACTCGACCGGGACATAACCAACCAGGACTCGACCGCTAACCCAGAAAGGAGTCGAGGGCCATGAACAGCAACATGAACGACCAGACCGCCTACCAGGGCACGATGATCTCCCCCGAAGCGCTGGCGTTGCTCGGCGGCGGCAAGATCGCCTATGTGAAGAGCATCCGCTCCGAGGACGTGCCGATCTTGTTTCCGCAGGCGCCGCAGATCGCGCCCGGGCTCAAGCTGTTCGCACTGCATGCCGCCGACGGTACGCCGATCATGCTCACCGACAGTCGCGAGTCTGCGATCGCCAATGCCTGGAGCCAGGAGCTCGAGGCCGTCAGCGTGCATTGAAGCTTGCGACGCATCGGGCGGATCGACCGCCCATGCAAGGGCGAGCGAATTCTGTTCCACCTTCCTTCTGAGAATGCTCCGCTTTGGTGGCGTTGAATGGACTCATCGGCGTCGTCCCGGCCAAGACCGCGAAGCGGTCGCCGAGCCGGGACCCATACTCCGCAGCCGATCGAGAGGGCGCGGCGTATAGGTCCCTGCTTTCGCAGGGACGACGTCGGTGGAGTCATCGAGGAACGAAGATCAATCTCAAATCAGGTCAGGCGGCGCTCGCCGGCGGCATCGCCAGCACGGCGTAGAGCGCTTCGGCGTCGCGCGAATCGCGCAGCTTGCGTGCAACTTCGGGATCGCGCAACAGACGCGCGACGCGCGCCAGCGCCTTGAGATGATCGGCGCCGGCGCCTTCGGGCGCCAACAGCAGAAAGACCAAATCAACCGGCTGGCTGT
>Ga0209068_10000612_pt1 | contig 19094 bp, 12 predicted proteins | sample ColStrG_CSR_2012_FD_187200 | JGI IMG/M metagenome (GOLD analysis project Ga0209068, IMG submission 187200) | Freshwater sediment microbial communities in response to fracking from Pennsylvania, USA - Cold Stream Run_MetaG_CSR_2012 (SPAdes)... | ecosystem: Environmental > Aquatic > Freshwater >... | reverse complement strand
GAGTCGACGTGCGCGAGAGCATCAGCCCGCGTTCGACGATCACTCTAGCGGGAAGCTATCGCTTTTCAGACTTTCTGGACAATACCAACACGGTCAATGCCACCAATACCGGAACGGTGAACAGTCATCAGATATCAGGGTCGGCTGGATACAACCGCATTTTGAACCGCTTCGATCAAGTCGGCGTGTCGTACGGATATCAGCAGTTCCAGTTTCCCATGCAGGGCGCAGGCTCGATTCAAAGCAATGTTTTTCAGTTCCTTTACGCGCACCAAGTCTCAGGAAGAATGAGCTTGATTCTGGGCGCGGGTCCGCAGATAACAACGGTCGGAGAGCGGAACGGGCTTCCGGCATTCAGCCAGGTGAGTGCGAATATTCGCACCAGCCTGCACTACCGCTATCCGAAGACTCTGTTGATGCTCGGCTATGACCGATACACCTCGGGTGGTTCGGGGCTACAACTCGGGTCGCACAGCGATGTTGTGAAAGCCGCGATTCAGCGTCCTTTGAGCCGCTTATGGACGAGTTCACTGGACGTGGGGTATTCGCGTCACACCGCTTTGCAGGATCCGGGCCTAACATCGAACGCGCTGGGCGGTTCTTTCCAGGATGGATACGGAGGCGGCGGCTTAACACGCAGGCTGGGCCGGTTTTTCAGCCTGGCCCTGCATTACCAGTACAACTATGAGTACTTCGGCGGCGCGGCCTGTACGGGCGGGAAGATCGACTGCTCGCACTCGTTTAACCGGCATGTGGGAGACGTGACGCTGAGCTGGCATCCGCTCCCGATTCGTTTGGACTAGGGGCAACCCAGGCTGGGTAACCCAGGGTTCATGGAACTTCTGAGTACAAGCTGCGACAAGCAGCGGAGAGAGAATAAGAACATGATTTTGAATCGTCAACTTGGAGTCGATGACTATCTGGGCATGCTCCGTCGCCAGAAGTGGAAGATCATAATTCCCGCGCTGATTCTGCCGGTCGTGGGCTATCTGGCGTCCTACGCTCTGCCGCCGAAATATACGTCGACGGCGGCTGTCCTGGTGGAAGGACAGCAGATTGACGTTAAGCCGATCACGACCGCCGATCTGATGCAGCGCATCGTCGGCATGGAGCAGGAAATTCTAAGCACTCCGCGACTGCGACCGATGATCGAGAAGGTCGGTCTGGCCAAGGGGGATGCGGCGGACGCGCTGATGGGAGAAATCCGCGCGAATGTCAGCATCCAGCCGATGGATCCCGACACCGCCGCGACCGCTGGCGCGAGCAAAACGACTGGCGCTTCGACGACCCCACACCCGAAGCCCCGTGGTTCGAATGCACCGGATTTTCCCGGTTTCAACGTGCTTTACACGGCTAGCAACCCGGGCATCGCGCAGAAGGTCTGCAACGAGATAACTTCGATGTTGCTGGAAGAGAACTTGCGCCGCCGGGGGGACGCTGCCAAAGTTGTTGCGCTGTTTTACGAGCGCCAGGTTTCGGATGCGAAACAGAATCTGGACCAGATGGACGCGAAAGTGGCGGCGTTCAATCGCGAGCATCCAGGCCAGGGCCCCGGCGATTCCGATAACAATTTTCACATGCTGGCGGCGTTGAACTCTCAACTTGACGCGAATGTCCAAGCTTTGAACCGCGCCCAGCAGGATAAGACATTTGCAGAGTCTACCCTGGCGACGCAGCTTAGCGCATGGAGAGCGTCGCAAAGTGCGGGAGGGGGAAACCCTGCCGTTCTCGATCAGCAAATTGCCGCGAAGCAAGCGGAGTTGCAGCAACTGCAGTCGCGGTACACGCCTGATCATCCCGATGTGCTGAGGGCGGCTCGCGAGCTGGCGGAACTCCGCAAAAAGGCCCAGGAAGCGAACAACACGCCGGTCAGTTTAGAAGATTCGAAAAAAGTGAGTGCATCGGAGCCCGCCGATATCCGCCAGTTGCGGGTGCAAATTCATCAGTACGAGCAGATTATCGCGCAGGCATCGCACGATCAGGTTCGTATCCAACACGACATTCAGTCCTATCAGGCCAGGGTTGCGGGCGGTCCTGCCGTGGAAGAGCAGTACAAGATTTTGACCCGCGATTACGATACGGCCAACAAGGCCTACCAGGACCTGCTGGCCAAGAAGGGAACCGCGGAGACGACGCAGAGTGTGGAGACGAGCCAGCTCGGCGAACAGTTCAATCTGCTGAGTTCCGCCGATCTGCCGGAGGAGCCGAGCTTCCCCAAGCGCTGGCTGTTCCTGGCCGGCGGACTGGGCGCGGGCTTTGGCCTTGGGTTCGCATTGGCACTGCTGTTTGAGTTGAAAGATACATCCATCCGCACGGAGCCGGATGTGGAAGCTGTGCTCGAACTGCCCACGTTGATTTCGCTCCCCTGGCTCGGCGAGGAGAGCGAGAAGAACCCAGACGCGACGGGCGGAAGTTCCACGTTCTGGCGGAAAACGAATAAACCGGAAGCGGAGAAAGCGGCGATCGAGGTCTAACGAAAGTATATGTATAAAGAATTTTTTGGCCTCAAAGCCAATCCGTTCAATGTGAACCCGGACCCGCGTTATCTGTTTCTGACGCGGCATACGGAGGAGGCGCTTGCGTGCCTGACCTACGGTATTCAAAGCCGCAAAGGCTTTGTGCTGCTGACGGGCGAGGTAGGTACGGGCAAGACGACGCTGATCAACAAGCTGCTGGAATGGTTGCGAGTCCAGCAAGTCGCGACCGCGTTCATCTTCAATTCGCGGCTGAACACGACGCAGTTCCTGGATTTCGCGATGGCCGATTTTGGCATTACTTGCGAGTCGCGTCTCAAGAGCCAGGTGCTACTGCGGTTGTACAACTGGCTGCTCGACCGCTATCGTGCCGGTGAAACGGCTGTTCTGATTGTGGATGAAGCGCAGAACCTCTCCGACGAAGTGCTGGAAGAGATTCGGTTGCTGACGAACCTGGAAACCTTCACGGAAAAGCTGCTGCAAATCGTGCTTGTCGGCCAGCCGGAACTCGAAGCCAAGCTGCGCCAGCCGCAGTTGCGCCAGTTGCGCCAACGAGTAACGTTGCGCGCGAAGACGCACCCGCTGACGCTCGAAGAAGCGCGAGCCTACGTGACGCAGAGGTTGCAGATTGCGGGATCGAACGGGCGCTTGATTTTCGAGCCGGAGTCGATTGACGTGATCTATCGCTACTCGGGCGGAATTCCCCGTGTGGTGAATATGCTCTGCGAACACGCGCTGGTCAGCAGTTTCGTGGATCAGCACAAGACGGTATCGCCTGCCGTGATTGAGGCCGTGGCGCGAGACTTCGATCTGCACGAGAACGGCACGCCGGACCAGATTACGACGCCGATGGTGGCGGCCAACCCTGACAAGCTGGATGTCGTGGAGGCGCTGCGAACTTTGGCAACGCTGGCCGACCGTTTACGCCGTCCCGACACCGAGCTTTCCAAGGAAAGGAAAATATGAGCCGCATTCATGAAGCGCTGAAGAAGGCCGAGTTGGAGAGGGCGACGCACGGGGGCCCGGAGGATCATGTGATCGAGCAGGCCATGCCGCCGGGCATGGCGCCACGCATGACGGGCAACATGCACGTGGACGGCGCGCTGACCTTCGAGGCATTGCAGGCGCGCACCGCTCGCGTGAAGTGGAATCCGAACCCGAACACCATGCTGTTCTTTGGGGGAACGGATCAGTCCATGGGCAAAGAGGAATTGCGGACACTGCGGTCGCGCCTGTACCAGATGCGTGAACGCAAGCCGCTGAAGAAGATTCTCATCACCAGCGCGCTGCCGCAGGAGGGAAAGAGTTTTCTTTCCGCGAATCTGGCGCAAGTGCTGGTGCAGCAGCGGGGGCGCCGCGCTTTGCTGATTGACGCCGATATGCGCGGACCGCGCCTGCACCAGGCTTTTGGAACGTCAGTGCAGCCGGGACTGGCGGAATACCTGATGGGCGAGCAGGACGAGTTTGGCGTGATCCAGCAGGGGAGTATGGAGAATTTGTTTCTGATTCCCGGGGGGCGACCGGTCACGAATGCTCCGGAGTTGGTCTCCAATGGGCGGCTCAAGAATCTGATGGCTCGCTTGGAGCCGCTATTCGACTGGATCATTGTGGATTCTCCGCCTGCGGCCTTGGTGTCAGACGCCAGCGTGCTGGCCAATTTTTGCGATGGAGTGCTGATGGTAGTGCGCTCGAGCGTGACGCCTTCCGATGCAGCTCGCAGGGCACGGCAGGAATTTGCACCAGATCAGCTACTGGGTGTGGTGCTCAATGGGATTGACCCGAAGATCGATTCTTACGCACGCAATTACTATCCTGCCTACGGGCAGCCGGAAGCGGAGCTTAAGAAGTAAGAAGGGCTAAGGGCTAAGAACGTGATCCGCCTCTTTAACGTCTACTATCCGATTCGCACACTGGTTCTGCTGGTGGGCGAGGCCCTGATTGTCTGGGCCTCGTTCGTGGCGGCGACCGTGATGCAGTATGGAGGATGGCAGGAAGGCTCCCTGGTTCTCAACTTTGAGTACGGATATTACAAGATACTTACCGTCACGGCGATCGTTGTCGTGGCCTCGTACTGGTTTGATTTGTATGATCCGGCGCAGTTTGAAGAGCGTGGGGAGCTGTATTTTCGACTCCTGCTTGTCCCCGGGCTGTTGGCCCTCCTGCTGGCGGGGATCGGCTATCTGCAACCGAAGTTGATGCTCGGGAACAACGCCTACCTCACCGGCCTGCTCATTTTCACCGTCTGTCTATTTGGCTGGCGGGCTCTCTATCACTGGATGGTGCAGCAGGACTATTTCCAGGACAGCGTCTATGTGCTGGGGATCGGCGACCGCGCGCAGCGGCTGGTGCAAGGGCTCCGACGGCGATCCGATCTAGGCATGCGCGTAGTGAGCTGGACCGGGGAGATGGAGGGTCCGGTCAACCGCGAGAGCCTGGGGGCGCATCTGCTGGAGGCGGTTCGGCGGGAAAAGATTCATCATGTGATCGTCGCTTTGGCCGATAGCCGTGGGAATCTTCCAGTGAAGGAACTCCTGCATCTTCGGCTGCAGGGAGTGAAGATCGAAGAAGCAACCTCGTTGAATGAGCGCATTTCGGGGAAGATCGAGGTCGAGCACCTTTATCCCAGCTGGTTGATTTATGCGGAAGGATTTCGTTTTAGTCCAGCCTTCATGCTGTTACGGCGCGTGTTCTCCTGGTCGGCTGCGTTGTTGCTGCTGTTGCTGGTGCTGCCGGTACTTCCGTTCGTTATTCTAGCCATCAAGCTGGATTCACGGGGCGACTTGTTCTACAAGCAGAAGCGTGTAGGCCGTGGCGGGCTTGTGTTTCACTGCTACAAGTTTCGTACCATGCGTCCGAACGCCGAGGCGGATACAGGACCGACCTGGGCGGGCGACGACGATCCGCGCATTACCCGTATCGGAAAATTTTTGCGCAAGTCGCGACTGGATGAAGTGCCGCAGTTGTGGAATGTTATGCGCGGCGATATGGCTTTTGTAGGACCGCGTCCGGAGCGCCCTGAGTTCGTGGAGTGGCTCACGAAAGAAATTCCCTATTATCCGGTGCGCCACGTCGTGCGGCCCGGCATTACCGGCTGGGCGCAGGTCCGCTACCGCTACGGCAACACGGTGGAGGACTCGAAGGAGAAGCTGCAGTACGACTTGTTTTATATCAAGAACATCTCACTGGGTCTGGATTTCCTGATTATTTTCCAGACGGTGAAGACCGTTCTATTCGGGCGGGGCGCACGATGAAGTGGGTCTTTTGGATTTCGGCGGCGCTGATTCTCTACGCCTATCTTGGCTATCCCGCGTGGTTGTGGCTGCGGAGCCGGTGGCGGGCGAAGCCAGTGCTGCGGAGTCCCATTACGCCAGCTGTATCCATCGTGATGGTGGTGAGAAACGAAGAGGCGGTCCTGCCGCAGAAATTGCGCAACCTGACAACTCTGGATTATCCGAGGGACTGGCTGGAGATTGTTATTGTCTCCGATGGCTCAACCGATGGCACGGACGCGATCCTGCGGGACTGGACCGAGCGAGGCGAAATCCGCTCGATTCTCTTGCCGCAACATGCCGGTAAAGCAATGGGCCTGAATCGCGCGATCCCGGAAGCGCGGGGTGAAGTCGTACTGTTCACCGATGTGCGGCAATCCATCGATCCCCGGGCAGTGCGGCTGTTAATGGAAAATTTTGCCGACCCGCAAGTTGGATGTGCCAGCGGGGAACTGATGCTGGGAAGTCCCGAGGACGGGGAAAGCGTGCGGGGGATGGGTCTGTATTGGCGCGTTGAGAAGAAAGTAAGGGAATTGGAGTCAGAGTCAGGTTCGACGATCGGCGCTACGGGTGCGTTGTATGCGGCCCGGCTTACGCTCCTGACCGAGCTTCCCGCCGACTTGATTCTGGATGACGTTTTTCTCCCCATGGGTGTGGTACGTCAAGGATTCCGAGTCGTATTCGATCCGCGGGCAAAAGCCTGGGACCAGCCTGATCTGGGCTCCGGACGAGAGTTCTGGCGGAAGGTGCGGACATTAAGCGGGAACTATCAGTTGGTGCAAGCGGCGCCCTGGTTGATGGGTGGCGAGAACCCGGTGCTTTGGGATTTCATCAGCCACAAGCTCTTGCGCTTGTTTGTGCCGTTCGCGCTCGCCGGCGTGCTGCTCAGCGCGGCTTGGATACGCGGGCCTTTCTTTGATGCTTGCCTGACGGCGCAGCTTGGATTTTATGCGCTGAGTTTGCTGGCGGGAATGCAGGCGCGGCTGGGGGTCATCGGGCGCGTTGCCGACGCAGCGCTTACGTTTGTGGTGCTCAACACGGCAGCGTTGGTGGCGTTTCGCAATTTTGTATTGGGCCGGAAGACGGTTTGGGGTCGATAGGGAGACGGTAAGACATGGCAACCGCAACCATCCCGGCGCTCAGGTTTGGCCAAAAGCCAGCGGAGCAATCCTCCCTGGCCTATAAGGCCCTCTGGGTATTTACGTTTTTCTACTACTATCGCCCGTCGGATTTTATTCCTGGAATGGAATATATCCCGATGGAGAAGGTTACCGGTGGGATCGCGCTGTTGGCGCTTCTGGCCAGCTTGGGCAACAAGAACAGACCGCAAATTCCAACTGCGGTAAAGGTTCTGATGCTGCTCTTTGCCCAGATGATGCTGGCATCGGTTTTTGCGGTATGGATTTCAGGAGCTCTTTCGCAGACAATCAACGTCTTTTCCAAGGGCGTGATTGCGGCAATGCTGATTGGAATGATTGTTTCTTCCATATCGCAAATGCGGCGTTTGTTCTTTATTCAGGCTACAGCCGTTACGATGGTGGCGGTGGTCTCCGTGCTGCTCAACCATGGAAAGCACGACCGTCTTTACGGAATCCAGAATGGAATTTTGGAAAACCCGAACGATTTGGCCATCAACATCGCCATAACGTTCCCGCTCTGCGTTGCGTTCCTTTTGTCGAGTAAAGGAATGTTCAAGAAGGTGCTGTGGAGCATCGGCTTGATATTTATGCTGTACGCGGTCTACGCTACGCTTTCGCGGAGCGGGCTAATTGCAATGATCATGTCCGGCATCATCTGCTTCTGGGCGTATGGCGTGCGGGGTAAGCGCGTGGGCATTTTGGTGGCAACCGCCTTGCTGGCATTGGTGGGAGTCGGAGTGGTGGCGAGTTCGACCACGTATCGCGCACGCGTGGCGAGTCTTTTTCTTGGGAATGTCGAGAATTCGGGGGATAAGGGGTCGTTACAGACGCGAGGCGCGCTGCTCAAGGAAAGTCTGGTATTGACGGCGACGCACCCATTGTTCGGAGTGGGGCCGGGGTGCTTTCCTCTCTTCAGCGATCACTGGCAGGTAGCTCACAATACATACACGGAGTTTTCCGCCGAAGGCGGAATTATGGCGGTGAGCCTTTTTCTGTTGGCTTTGACGGGAGCGTTTCGTAATGTGAAGAAGTTGCGGACCTCGGCCGGATATCAAAAGGATCAGGATGTGCGACTGTATACGGACGCCCTGTGGGCGAGTCTTGCCGCCTATGTCTCGGGGGCCGCTTTTTCATCCACGGAATACAATTTGTTCTGCTATTTCATAATAGCCTACACCTGCGCGTTGTACCGGATCGGCTTTGACCCGGTGTACGGCGAAGTCGAGCCCGAGGTCAAGAAGAGTAAGTGGACGCGCCTGCCCGAAAGGGCCGCGGAGCCTGGAAAGCTGGCATGGACACGGTAACCTTGATGGTCGCGCCAAACCGGGAATCCCTCGAAGTTGAGGTGCCGCTATGTGTGGAATAGCTGGGCTGGTTCGGCGAGCGGAAGAGCAAGCGACCGCTGGCGAAGTACATCGGATGTGCGACACGATTGTGCATCGCGGGCCGGACGATGAGGGCATTTACGCGCGCGGACCCGTAGGGCTCGGCATGCGCAGGCTGAGCATTATCGATCTTTCGGGTGGGCGCCAGCCCATCCACAACGAAGACGCCAGCGTATGGGTCGTCTTCAACGGCGAAATCTATAACTTCCCGGAATTACGCCGCGAGCTCGAAGATCGCGGCCACTCGTTTTATACCCACAGCGATACGGAAGTGATCGTGCATCTCTACGAGGAGATGGGCGCGGAATGTTTCACCAAGCTCCGCGGGATGTTTGCCATCGCTCTCTACGATGAGCGCAAGAAGTCCTTGCTGCTTGGGCGTGATCGCTTAGGCAAGAAGCCTCTGTACTATGCTGAACACCAGGGGCGGCTCTACTTCGGCTCGGAGATCAAGACCATACTGGCGGTGGTTCCGGAACTCGCTGAGGTCGATCCTGAGGGCGTTCTGCAATTCTTTTACTTCGGCTATATTCTCGATCCGCTTTCGTCCTTCAAACGCATACGAAAGCTGCCTGCTGGCCATTGGGTCGAATTCAAAAACGGAGCACTAGGGACGGCCCAGCAGTATTGGGACGTTCCGGCCTACGGCACCTATCATCCAGCCAACGAAGAAGAATGCCTCAAAGAACTGGAAGCGCGGATGGAAGAGGCTGTACGCGTCCGGCTGATCTCTGACGTTCCATTAGGAGCGCTCCTGAGCGGTGGCGTCGATTCATCCATCGTGGTCGCGATGATGGCGCGTGCGAGTTCCACGCCCGTCAAGACATTTTCGATCGCCTTTAACAGCAAGGAGTTTAGCGAAGCCCATCACGCTCGCGCCGTGGCGGAACGTTTCGGAACCGAACATCACGAACTGCTTGTCGAAGCCGACATCGAACAGACGATACAGCACTTGACCAGCATGCTGGAGGAACCTTTCGGCGACTCGTCGATGATTCCGACCTACCACGTCAGCCAAATGGCCCGTCAGCATGTCACGGTCGCGCTCTCCGGAGACGGCGGAGACGAACTGTTTGCGGGCTATGACCGCTACCTGGTCGCTATGAGCCGGCAGCACTTTGACCGCATCCCACGATGGTTAGGCCGCACCTATCGCAATCACATACACGGGCTGATTCCGCCGGCGATGTATGGCAGGAATCTTATGTGGAGTGGTGCGCTGCCGACCGCGGAACGCTATCTCGATTCTGTTTCTTATTTGCCGGGCTTGCACCGGGAGCGAGGGATGTTCTCTCCTGAGTTCCTGGAAGCTGCGGAGAAGTTGCCTGATCCGCGGGAGCAAGGGCGAGCGTGGCATGAAGACGGTCCCGGCCGCGACCCGTTGAGCCGTATGCTTTACCTGGACACGAAATCGTACTTGAACGGCGACATCCTGGTGAAGGTTGACCGTATGAGTATGGCGACATCGCTGGAAATGCGTTCACCCATGCTGGATCACAAGTTTGTCGAATGGGCTGCAAGCCTGTCAGGGGAATGGAAGTTCAGGAACGGCAGTCGGAAATATATCTTGAAGAAACTAGCCGAGCGCATCGGAGTTCCCCGGGACGTGATCTACCGCAAGAAGCAGGGATTCCAGATGCCACTCGTGGACTGGATGCGCCAGGGCCTGAAGAATGAACTGCTGGGAATCCTGGTGGAGCCGCGGGCTCTGCAACGAGGCTACTTCCGTAAGGCTTACGTGCAAGGGTTGGTAGAGGAACATATTCGTGGGCGCCGCGATCACTCCGGGTCGCTCTGGTGCATGTTGATGTTCGAGCTGTGGCACAGGAATTTCCTGGAACCGCGCGGTATTTCCACTCAGCCCATCGGGATGCCATTCCTAGGCTCGGTTGTACGGCCCCTCCCATCGGCGGACTTGGCGAGCGTAGGAGGAGTTTCCGGCGCCCGCGCATAAACGCCTTCTCCAACGAGTTGTTTTCTCTCGCGTTTCTCGACACAGATTCGAACGGGACGAAGTTTGATCGCTAAGCCCGGTAATTGAAGAGTCTCAAATTTATGTCTTTAGATCGATCCGACGTAGTCTCCGAGGAAGTAGCATCCGGCCCGGGCCCCGACCTATAGCGGCGCCTTTCAGCGAAGCACAGAAATGCTACACGATGACCCTGTGCCTAGCCACTAGAGCGCATCCTTGGTGGCGGCCTCTATGGCGTCGACGTTCGCGCCTACATCTTTTTGGTCCGTACCCGCTTTCTTATACCGGCTGTCAGAACCGAGCCGGTGGTTCTGAACGCGCTCTTTGTCCGCGGCAACGAATCCCACATCGGACAAATTCTTGACCGAGAAGTTTTTATCTGGCCACTTGCCGCCAGCGCCAACGATCACGTTTCCAGCGAACTTGGCATCGGAAAAGCAACTTTCGAGAACCCCAGTCGGCCCCAGAGCGTCTGCTCGAAAGGAACAATTATCCGAGGCGCTGCCTGGAGAATCGATGAGCAAGCGGGCCCCGATCAGATTGTTGGTAAAGCTAAAGTTGGTAATTTTCATCGGGGCAGGTCGCGCGCCGATCGTGAACAGTCGCTTACCACCTAACACGGTGACGTGATCGATCGCGATGTCATGCAGCGGCACCGTGTTGAAATTTATCTGAAAAAGGGCGCCTCCTCCATGGAAACGCTCGAAGTCGAGGTTTTCCACGAGCACATTGTGAATGCTGTAGCGCCCTCCGTCTCGAGCGGGTGGTTTTGGGCCTTCCGGAATATTCGCAATTTGGAATCCGCTTGCGACATTTCGAATCAGGATATTGCGGATTGTCACGTCCAGAACCTTGCACTCGGGGCAATTGCCGTTCTGGTTCTTGGGTGTAAGAACAATGCCAAAGCCCTGTTGGGAGAATCCGCCCCAGCAATTCTCGAGCACATTGTTCTCAAACAGCACTCTCTGCCCGTTCTTGAGTTCGAACAGATTCTTGACAATGAAGGGATGGCCGTCCGCACTCCCCACAAATCCCGGATCGTCCTTCATCCAGGTCAAAGGGCGGAAGAAGTGGTTGCGGCGGATTTCAATGTCGGTCGGAGGGCCGACGCCTCCGGCTCCACCAAGCAGGATGACTTCCGCCGCCGCTTCGAGGAAGTTGTTTTCGACTTTGTAGGGACCCATGGGATTGGGACCCGTACCACCGGCGATAGCCTGCGCATCGGTGCAGGCGCCGGCTGCGGCGATACAGTGGAAATCCGAGAAATACGAATCCACAACGGCGACATTGGTGGAACCTCCGAGTTCAAGACCCCGGGTCGTCTCGCTTTGCGCTGTGCCGTGGACCCATACCCGGTCGAAGACTAGATTGCTAGCCGTCGATTTTGGCTCAACCAGTGCGAGATTGTAGATCGTACCCTCAGTGGCCGAGCGGGTGATCTCAAGTCCCATCAGTCGATAGTGATTGGCGCCAGAAGCAAACTCAATTGGCCCCGTGCCCTTACCCGGAAATTCGATGCGTGCCAGGACGTTCTTGGCCGTCGGGCAGGGATAAGCGGGTCTTGCTGGGAGAGATGCGACGCCGGCATAGCAGGGAGTCAGACGGGAACCTTCCGGAGGAAGTGCGGAATCCGGCGCGCTTGTGCGAATTACAATCCAGTGCGCGTCGTCGCAATTCTTACTGGGAAGTACGAATCGGCCTGAGAAGACAGCTCCAGCTTCGAGCTTAATGGTATCTCCGCAAGCTGCCTGGGTGATCGCCTGTTCAAGGTTGTCGCCCGCATGGACCAGCCTGGTCTTGCCGGGAGTCGGAGTCTCCGCCAGCGAACTCCTTACCTGCACACGGGGCAACTCAGCGGGGCCGTCGAAGTTCCCGGTGGATGATGGGCTGGGCTTCTGGGCGGTCGCCAGCAGTGCAAAAGAATGCAGCAACAGTATCGTAAGAAAGCGATTTCGAGCCGAAACGCGCATGATAACTAGCCTCTGAAGTCGAGGTTAGCATGATCCGAAGGTAACCGACAATTTGGGCAATCGTGCACAAATCGCAGCGGAGGAGTCTGTTAAAATTAGAAAATCGGTGCGAATTTTATGGGTCAAAGCCGGCAAATTGCTTCCCGTTGACACGGGAGGCAAGATCCGTTCCTACAACATCCTGCGTCACTTGGCTCGGCAACATGCAGTGAAATTCCTGTCCTACTATGGGGGCCCCCGGGACTCCGAGTATGAAGCTCAAATTGAACGGCAACTGCCGGGCTCCGAGACGATTCACACGGCTGTACCCGATAGCAGCGACCTCGAGCGCGGGTTCGCCTACGCGAAAAAGTTGTTTCACGCCGCGCCGTTTGCCGTGTCGAAATTCACGGACGCGCGGGTGTGCCAAGCGGTAGAAGGCGCGAGCAATAGCCGTCAATTTGATGTCGCGGTTTGCGATTTTCTTTCGGCTTCACTGAACTTTCCTGATCGCCTCGCGCTACCTTCTGTGCTTTTCCAGCACAACGTAGAGAGTTCTCTCTGGCAGCGTATGGCGCACACGGAATCCCACTGGGTGCGACGCGCGGTTTACAAGATCGAAGCCGGCAAGATGAAGAGGTACGAAACCGCAACCCTGGCCAGATTCCACAGTGTTATCGCGGTATCCGACACAGATCGGCAACAGATGCTGGAAATGGATTCCACTTGCCAAATTACGGTTGTTCCTACCGGTGTTGATACCGAGAAATACCAACCCGCGCCACCCTCGACGGCCGTTCCTCCGACAATCGTTTTTACTGGCTCCATGGACTGGGAGCCGAACGTCGATGCAATGGAATACTTCTGCGCCGAGATCTGGCCGCGCGTGCTGGCGGCTGCACCAACCGCGCGTTTCCAGATTGTTGGACGAGATCCCCATCCTCGAGTCAAAAAGCTAGCTTCGGAGTCAGTCGAGGTTACAGGAACCGTGCCATCGGTGGAAGAGTATCTGCGGCAGGCTACCGTGGTTGTTGTGCCGCTGAGAATCGGCGGCGGCACACGCTTGAAGATCTTTGAAGCGATGGCCATGAGTAAGGCGATGGTTTCCACTACGATCGGCGCAGAGGGCCTGGATGTTCACCCTGGGCGCGACATCTTTTTTGCCGACGATGCGGAGAACTTCGCGAACAGCATTGTGCGTTTGATTCGCGACAACACTCTGCGCCACCAGTCGGAGCGCGCCGCCGCCGAGCAGGCTCGCCGCTACGATTGGTCCCGTATCGCCGAGAAATTTGCCGAGGTTCTGGCTTCTGCCACTCATGCGCCAGCGGCGGTATCCGTGTGAAAGTTCTGGTTCTCGATGGCAATCAGAATCAGGCTGTTGCGTCTGTGCGCTCGCTTGCGCGGCAAGGGTATACCGTATACGTGGGTGCTGCCACCGGCTGGTCCAAGGCCGGGTGGTCGCGGTTCAGCGCGGGTTCATTCCAGTATCCCGCTCCGGATTTGGATGCATCCGGATTCGTTGGCGCATTGATGGAGAAGCTAAAGCAGGTCGGCGATGCCCTGATTCTGCCGGGCGGCGACGCTGCGACCTTGTTGATCTCCGCCCACCGGGACGCGCTTCTTGCAGCTGGAGGCCGTATCGTGATGCCCTCCCACGAGCAGATTGTGCGCGCTCTTGACAAGGACGAAACCACACGACTGGCCGCACGATTGGGTGTTCCAACCCCGAAGACATGGGTGGTGAACGACACGACAGAGGCGCAAAAGCTGGCAGCGTCCGTTCCATATCCCGTCGTACTGAAACCGCAGAGCTCGGAGGAGCTGTCGTCGAACGCGGGAACCCGCACGGCGGGTCGTCCGCGTTATGCGTCGAATGCGGAACAGTTTGCGGCTGCGTTCGCCGACCTGAGCCAGCGTGCTTCCTCGGTTCTGGTGCAGGAGTTTATTCCGGGCGGCGGTACGGGTTATTTTGCGCTGATGTGCAATGGTGAATTGCGCGCCGAGTTCGCCCATCGTCGAATTCGCGATGTCCATCCCACGGGCTCGGGCAGCGCGCTTCGGGAAAGCACGATGCCCGACTCTCGCGTAAAGGAAGCGTCGCTGGCGATTTTGCGCGCGCTCAACTGGCATGGCGCGGCGATGGTCGAATTCCGGATGCGGCCCGATGGTACCCCGGTATTTCTCGAAGTCAACGGAAGATTTTGGAATTCTCTGCCGTTGGCCTGCTACGCGGGAGTCGACTTTCCAGCGCTTGTCGCGCAAATCGCTGAACATGGAGACGTGGCACCAGCGATGGGCTATCGTACTGGTGTGCGTTGCCGATGGCTGCTGGGAGACTTCCGTCACTTACTCGCGGTCTGGTCGGGGCCTCCTCAGGGTTATCCGGGAACGTTTCCCAATCGTTGGAAGACGCTGGCAGCAGAATTGATTCCAGTGCCCGGGACGTACCATGACAATTTTCAACTCACTGACCCGTTACCCGAACTCGGCGACTGGTTTTCAGTTGTAGCGCGTGTACGTGCGCGAAGGAAAGCAGCCAACTATGCTTAAGGGGGCAATTCACGCGCATAGCACCTATTCCGATGGCGAATTCAAGCTGGCGGAAGTGAAGGAGATTTTCGTCGCTGAAGGCTGCTCGTTCGTCTGCATGACCGATCACGCCGAGGCTTTTGACGAAGTGAAACGCGCTGCCTACCTAAAGGAACTGGAGTCGCTTTCCAGCGAGACCTTCCTCTTTGTGCCGGGTTTGGAATACGAGTGCGAGCAACGGATGCACATCCTGGGGTATGGTGTGACCGCGCCTTCTGGGACGACGGACCCGCAGGCCGTAATACGCCATATAGAGCGGAGCGGCGGAGTCTCCGTGATCGCGCATCCCAAGGACTCGATGTTTCCGTGGATTGAAACCTTCGACACGTTGCCACAGGGCATCGAAGCGTGGAACTCAAAGTACGACGGCCAGTACGCGCCGCGGGTGGGAACCTTCCGACTCGTGCAGGCGATGCAGAAGAAACGTCCGGACCTTTTGGCGTTCTACGGGCAGGACTTACACTGGAAGAAACAATACAGGCAGTTGTTTCTATTTGTGAAGACCGAAACCCTGAGCCGCGATGCGATTCTGAGTGCGCTGGCATGCGGCAATTTCACAGCGAAGAAGGACGATCTTGAGTTGGCTTCTAGCGGAGTCCTGAGCGAGGAATTGTGCGCCCGGTTCGCCAAGGCCCACGAAAAATCGGCGCGGCTGCGCAGTTTTCTCAAGGCAGGCAAGCAGACGCTCGACCGCATGGGCATACGAGTTCCCGATGCGGTCAAAGCGCAACTCCGTAGGATATTCTAGGTTCCGCATGGCGGCTGGCACGGTCTTCCTCATGTATCACGAACTCGGACGCGATGGCAGACCACTGTGCCGTCCGGAAGAAGGCTATGCTCTCTACGTAGTCCATGAGAACGTTTTCGGCCAGCAGCTCGATAGCCTGCAACGGATCGGGCTGCGCGGCGCTAGTGTTTCGCAGGCACTCGCAGGTATTGATCAGAGCCAGGTCGCGATTACATTCGACGACGGTTGCGAAACCGATCTCCTGATTGCAGCGCCACATCTCAAACAGCGCGGCTGGAACGCCACATTTTTTGTTACTGTTGGATTTCTGAACCAGCCTGGATACATGACTCCCGCACAGGTTCGCGAGCTCGGCGATTTGGGATTTGAGATCGGCAGTCACTCCATGACGCATCCCTATCTCGACGAATTGGACGAGGCCGGACTGAAACGTGAGATTGTCGAATCGAAGCTGCGGCTCGAGGAGATCACGGGCCGAGCAGTGCAGCATTTCTCCAACCCCGGCGGACGATCAAGCCCGCGATCCCGCGAGATTGCCAGGAGTGCGGGGTACCTCTCGGTTTCTGGAAGCCGCCTGGGGACGAACGGTGAGCGAGCAAATCGCTTCGATCTAACGCGCATTGCCATTTTGCGGACGACCCCCGCGGATCAGTTTGAAGGGATCATCCAGGGTCGAGGCCTCCGGTCAGCCGCCTGGAAGCAGACGGCGCGGGAATTGGTTCGCAAGAGCCTGGGGAATCGCGCCTACGATGCAATTCGTGGGCGGATCCTCGGGGACTCGTCCGGGTGAGGGTATTTGCCCGCGTTCAGTAGCAAGCAGAAAGGCCAGCCCTGTGGGCTGGCCTTTCTGGTTGGAGGGAGGTAGGAGTTTAGTAAGCGTTGGCGGTAGCGGTGTTGACGGCGTTTACGTCGGCACCGAGGTCTTTGCCGTCGGAGCCGGCGTTCTTGCATTTGCTGGTGGGCTGCAAGTGGTAGTCGCCACCGTTGCCGTTGTTAAAGTTGACGAAGCCGATCGAGTTGGGATCGGGCATGAAGGAGTTGCCGGCCGGCCACATGGACGGGGGGTAGCGGCTGGGAACGGCAATCAGAGCGTTGCTGCCGAACGTGTAGTTGGCGAAGCAGTTCGTCATGGTGGTGGTCGGGATGTCGGTATAGGAGCAGTTGGACTGGTTGCCCCCGGTGGACCAGATGGGACTGGCGCCCGTGGTAACGATGCTGTTGGCGAACATGAAGTTCGGCATCTTGGGATTGGAAACGTCGTTCCCGATATCAAACAGCATGCTGGACGGGAACGCGGTCACGTGCGAGAACTGCACGTCAGCGAGTATGGGAGCCGTGGGTCCGGCGGAGACCTGGGCCAGCTGTCCCTGCCCGCCGTACACGGTCGCATTCACGTCTTCCAGAATCAGATCATGAAAGCTGTAGCGTTGGCCGGCCAGAGCGTAGAGTCCGCCCTTGTCGGCTGCGTTTGCGATCTGGAAACCCGATCCGGTATGGCTGAACTTGCTGAAGCGGACCGTGATATCCGTCACCTGGCACACGGGACAAACGCTTCCGTTGGGGGTGTGCTGGTTTTTCGGAGTCAGCAACAGCGTGAAGCCGGCTTGCGAAAAGCCGCCCCAGGCATTCTCGCTCACGTTGCCTTCAAACAGAACGCGTTGTGCGTTCTTCAGTTCGAAGTGATTCTTCACGATGAACGCATTGCCGTGGTTGCCGCCGATGAAGCCAGGCTGCCCCTTCATCCAGATCAGCGGTTTGAAGAAGTGGTTCTGGCGCACCTCGATGTCGGCCGGAGTGGTGGTGGCGCGACCGCCGCCAAACTCAATGCTTTCCGCCGAGGCTTCCAGGAAGTTGTTGACGATCTTAATCGCGTTGTCCTGCGTGTCGCCCAATCCGCCCGAGATATCTTGCGAGTCGGTACAGCTGCCCAGCGCGGATTCGCAATGGAAGTCGTTGAGGTAGGAATCAACCAGCGCGAAGTAGGAGATGCCGCTCAGGTAGAAAGCGCGCGTGGTGTCGTCATGCGTGGTACCGTGCATCCAAACGCGGTCAAAGATAATGTGATCCACAACGGCTCCCTTGATCGGGAAGGCCAGGTTGCCCACGAATACCGCGTTGGCGGCGCGTGTAATTTCCAATCCGATCAAGCGGTAGTGGTTTGCCCCGGCCAGAAACACGACAGGGCCGGAACCGGAAGTGACCGTGTAGACCAGCTTGGCCATCACGTTCGACGTGGACGTGCAGTGGAATGAAGGCCGTCCCGGAAGCGAAACAACGCCCGCATAGCAAGGCGTCATACGCGTGCCTTCCGCCGGCAGGCTGGAGTTGGGCGCCGAGGTGCGAACGATGATCCAATGCTGATCGTCGCAACTCTTCTGCGGGAAGGAGAAGGTACCGCCAAACGTGGTTCCCGCTTGCAGGCTGATGGTATCGCCGCAAGCCGAGGCGTTCAGAGCCGATTGCAGGCTGGCGCTATCCGTCACCGCCCACGTCTTGCCATTGGCCGGCGTGTTGGCCAGCGCGCTCTGCACATAGACGCGAGGAAGTTCGGCCGGACCGTCAAACTGGCCGCTGCCCTGGGCATCGACGGTCAAGCCGAGGCTCGCCGTCGCGCTGTGGGAAGCCGCATCACTGACCTTCACGCTGAAGGAGAACGTTCCTGTCTTAGAAGGAGTCCCGCTCAGGGTGCCAGCTGCATTCAAGGACACCCCCGCCGGAAGCGATCCCGAAGTCAGGCTCCAGGTGTAGGGCAGCGAACCGCCCGTAGCCGCCAGGCTATCCGAATACGAAGACCCTTGTGTTCCAATCGGTAAACCGTTGGTGGAAATGCTGAGCGCGTTGGATCCGCTCGGAGTCACGGAAATCACCGACGAGGCGAAGGCGGTGGGGTCGACCGTGCTGGTCGCCGTCACCGTTGCGCTGAGCGGAACCGTGGTGGCCGGCGCCGTGAAGAGACCGCTCGTGGAGATTGTTCCAGATGTGGTACTCCAGCGGATCGTGCTGGTGGTCGCCGCGCTGGTGGCCGTCGTGCTGGAGGTCAACGGGGCATCGGCGACCAACGTCGTCGTTCCGCCGCCACCGCCGCCGCTGGTGACCGTGGCCGTCAACTGCTGCGTGGCGGCCGAAGCAACCGTCGCGGTCGTCGGAGTCACCGTCACCGTGGTGTGGGAAACCGTGCCCGCCACCGTCAAACGCAATCCCAGATCCGAGTAGTTCATGCGATTCGCCGATAAGGCGCGCACCGTGAAGTTGCTGGTCTCCGCTTTCTGCGGCGTGCCGGCAATCAACCCGGTCACGGGTTGCAGAGAGAGTCCGGCCGGAAGCGCTCCCTTGATCACCGCAAAGGTGTAATAACGAGCCCCACCGACTGCTTTGATCTTCCCTTGAAATGTCTGGCCTTGCTGGGCGGCGCCCAGTGTGGCTGTGATCTTGATCTCGCTGCGATAACGCGGGGCGACCAGTCCTCCGCTCGCTAACGCCTGCGATTGCAGGGCGGCCAGTGACAACAACAACGCGATACCGGTGACTCGTGCTGCGAGACGCAAGCCGATCGGGTTGGAACCCTT